>Ga0224501_10000661_pt1 | contig 26782 bp, 17 predicted proteins | sample SF_Oct11_sed_USG_4_FD_169105 | JGI IMG/M metagenome (GOLD analysis project Ga0224501, IMG submission 169105) | Sediment microbial communities from San Francisco Bay, California, United States - SF_Oct11_sed_USGS_8_1 | ecosystem: Environmental > Aquatic > Marine > Sediment | place: USA... | reverse complement strand
CACTAACGCTCGTTGATAGAGGTGAAGAACTGCGTTCTGAAACCCTATTTCTATATTTTTGTTGCACGGTTTCTCTATTCAGACTTGTGTAACTACAAGTCTAGTATACACATGCAAACGCATTTGTCAAACATCAGCGCGTAAGCCGAGAAATCAATGTCATCACCAACAGCTCTGTGTTAATTTCCCATCTCGAGGCCAATTCTGGTGCGTCGACGATCTGAAAAGTACCCCATTAAGGGATTTTAGTATGCGCCTTGGGTAGGGCTATATCTAAGCTTTCATGTGAACTGGGTATTGGGCCCACTTGTTTATGGTAGGCTTCAGAATCTACAAACAAGTGAAGTCACTTTTGCCCATGTCATAACTCCTTTAACTGCATTTTCCCAGAGGCAATGCTTCCTGGCTGCTCGCACAGGATTCGAGATTGAGCCAAAGTCAGGATTCTATCTTATTCCATGCTAAAACTATGTATTGAGGTAAAACCTCTGAGAGAAAATGATAGTTCAACGGGAGAGTTAACATTCTTTCTGAAAGGGATAATAGTCCCGCCACATTTTCAACGAAAGTTGACTATAATGCAAACCTTTTCAAAGTCATCTGAGAACTTATGGGCGCCGCCGCCGGTTGCGCATATAGTGGTGGCGAGCAGCGAGAAGTTCTTGGCTTTTGTGAGCTCTATAAAAGCAGGCATGGCGGACGTAGGAAAGCGGATAAAATGTAGCGTACCATGAAATCCGCCCATCATACACGCTATTTCCAAGTGAACATCACGTACACCTGTGTAGTAAAAAGTACTGATCAAAAGCTTATATAAGCTCACATGGAGGTGTGATATAAAACTAGTGAGACATGTACACAGAAAATCTTGTTGAAAAACCTCAATTCAAACAATCTTCAACTAAAGCTATGCTAAAGTCTGCTATTAATGGTAACTTTCTCTTCCGTATTCCGTATATTCCTTCAAATGCTACATTCGTTAATAAAGCATAAAATATCATTTTTGTGAAACTAATATTGCAGTTTGTAACCGGTGATTTAAGCTTTTGTAACCCATAAAACGAGTTAGCAATTAGTTTGATTTAATGGTACCTATAACCAGTAAGTTCAGAAGTTCATGTAAAAAGAGTGCACGCTGCAAAATGGCATAACAATGTGTGAACAGTTACCAGTTTTTCCATAAGCCACATTGCCAGCGAGGTATCGGTGGATTATGCCTATAGTCTTCTTTATCACAGAGACCTCTTCATCTTCATTGGGAAGGTCGCTTGGCTCAAAATATACTAGCTTGGTCAATGAACCACCAATATCCAATCCAAACCAAGTGAACGCTACAAAAAATAACAGTTTCATATACAATACCAACAGCAGTAAAATCTACTAGTGTATAATATGGTAGTAGGTTACCAGGGAATGGTAATATTAGAGGGGTTGCGAAATAGGCTTTTCTCGGCATAAATGGCAATCACTCTTGAAGTGGCATCATTGACACGTAAACCTAAGAAGGTGTCCCATACATTCTGTACACTATACTGGAGACAGGGCTCTCCTTTTTCTAGTTTATACAGATGGGTGCGCAGCTTAGCAACCTGTCACTTGGGTCAATGACAGAAACATAATATAACGAGCCATTGGTAACTGCAGCCTTGTCACTTACGCGCTCGTATGGGGAATTCATCCAGGTCCTCATCATGAAGGAAACTACCACTAGTTCTAGCCGCCTCCAATTGTTCAGCCATAACAATCTGAAAATGAAAGCTAAAATTATCTAGTGTTACCACAGAATACGGCCGGGTGCTTACTTGGTTCCAATATTGAATAACCAATGAGCGATCGGGAGGTGCCGCTGCTGATTTGAAAGGGTGAAAATTAGCGGGTGCTCAATGATACCATTTTCACATTGGCTAAACCTCAACTAATATGTGAGCATACCCCAAATATTATAATACCATTGGACAATAAGACATCTCATTCTGATGGTCTATTCTACATACTATATATTCTTTTGTGAGCAAGTAATTATAAATGCCCCGATCAACTTCAAGGCATCATCCTATTGGATAGTTGGCATTACAGCTTGTTTCGTGAGTATCACTAATCACTGTGTATTTGAATTGCGACAAGGTCAATGAGTGACTGAATGAGTCACACACTTTCTGACAGTGACACTACTAAACTTACAGACTCACACTCACAGACAGAGGGCCTCTGCCCACTACCGTGTCTACACACTACACACTACAGTCATTATTAAATATTAATACAGGTGATGGTAGTATAATATTAATATTCCACAGAACACCGCAGTATCGCGTTATAATGAATAGTTATAGAATCTATAGGTCATACTCACATAAATGATGATATCAATCACAATCACAGCGTGATCACGCGATACATTACTCTTAGTAAGACGTCTTAGTCTTACTGTTGCGTTGCACAACTTGCGTTGGTCTACTCTAACTCTTTGTGACCTCACGTCACTCCTCACTCATAGTTTTAGTTTAGTTTCTTACTTACAGTGAGTTACTGATTTAGTACTAGTAGTAGTAGTCTTTTTTTAGTTACTTAAGTTATTGTCATTCAGTGATTCACTCGAAGACTGTCACCGAAATCTTCGATTCAACTCGAGCTGGACACTCACAGTCACATAGTATGATATTTAGTGATTTACATCAAACTAAAACTACATGTAAATTGTAATGTCACTGCAATCATGGCACGGACCAGGATCGGACGCGGGGAACTGTGCTGACTAAGTTCCGTAGATGGATCAACGTTCGACTCAAGAACATTGTAGTCAGGAGATAAGCATTCTTGCGTTTAATGCGTCTCTGTCTGGCGATTCCAGCTTTACGTTTTCTACGCGTAATCATGCCACGGAACTTGTTCCGTGAATCATGCAAACCATACAAGCATAGCTATATTCGCAACACATAAATCTGGCCATAACATATTCCGCCTTCTATTTTACGTACACATCATCGTATTCCGCTTTGGTCGAAGGTTTTGATGGAAATCTTACTTGCATCTGGGTAATTTCCTGCTGCGGAAGCATCGGGTGCCGAGCAGTCAATACTTAAGCTAAAGCCCCATAGGGCTTTACTTTCCAGCCGGTACCAAGATGGCAAATGCAGGGGTCTCTGCAAGGGTGGCTCAGCAGATAGTGAAACCCCTCATTTCATCCAGCAATGCCGAGGCTAGGAGACGAGTTTTGCGATTATATAAAGCATGGTATCGCCAAATACCGTTTGTCAGTAAGTGCTGCGCTTTCCTTATAAATAGGGGGAGATGTTTCGTAATTGAAAATTGGAATGAATCACTCGACTCAGACTCTGAGTCAGAGTCTGACTCAGAGTCAGTCATGAGTCAGTCACTCACTCATTGTCAGTCACTCACCCACTGAGTCACTGTCAGTCATGCTCAAGTCAAGAGTCTAACTCAGAGGCATTCACTGAGTCAGTCATTCACTCATTGTCACACTGTCAGTGACTCACAGTCATGCACAGACACAGCCAGTCACACTCTCAGTCTGAGTCTCATACTCGGGTCAGTCAGTGAATGACATTCAATGATTCATTCTACTCTTCAGTGGAGAAACGACTAACTCACTAAACCGTAAACGGGACTTTAGTTCAGCGAGCGACCCACTCAGTAGTCAGCAGTACTAGAAGTCAATCTCAATAGCTGAATGAGTCACTCCGTGGCCATGGGTGGCTGAGTTCGTGCCGCTGAATGAAAGTGAAAGCTACGGTGATGAGTTATCACTATCAGTGAATGAGTGCCATTGACTCAATCAACAGTGGCAGTCAGTGGATCAGTCACACTCACAGACTTACTTAGTTATTCACTAATTAATAAAGTTAAATGCTTAGTTAGTGAGTCACTCACTATCACTATCAGCATATCACTCTGACTGTCGCTGGGTATCACACTCGCCATCGGACTCAGTCACTCAATGACTCATTCAGTGGGTGGGTCAAGTGGGCAACTATAAATTTCAATTGAATACGATGGAGATTCACTTGAATAATGGCTGCTCAGTCAAACACAATTTATGTTATTGGATGAGGTGGACGCTCGGGGCAATCACACACAACACACAGTTGCTATCACTTAAATTGTTGTAAAAACAATCAATATTGGAAATCCATTTTTACAGCGCGAAATTCATCAAAAAATTTTACTCTCATGTTTTTTGCTCTTATTGCAAGCAATGTCATGAACCTCGCTGTGAAAAGATTTAGTGATCGTAGTCTTATTACAAAAATGTTTAGAATAGATCAGACAAAAAAGCCGCAATAGAGCTATTGCATTTTAAGAGGGCTGTGTGTAGGGTTTTGCTGAATAGAGTCTTGAGGGAGAAAAGGGCAGATTCAGACATTTCAAAGCATGGCCTCAAACCCCTGTAAAAACTTGTACAGTGAGTGGTGCAGATGAGAAATGTAGTGTCTATTTTAATATTTGATTCTTGCAGTGCTAGAATATGATATCCCTGTCACGGAACAGGCCGCGAGAGCAAAACTGCGGGAAAAATTTGAAGAGAAACGAAATGTCACTGATATGAGAGTCATTGATATGCTTGTCATAAAGGTAGGTTGTGTAGGCAGTGTTGATGAATTCATAACCCTGTAATAAGTTAGGCTATTGTTTGGATTGGTATATCAAAGGTAGCACATAAAAATAGTGCTAACATGCATGCGGTTTGGAACACAATGCAGTCCTTGAATTATTTTGATTGTGATTTTTACATTTTTATCTTTTCGGTTGTCAGAGCTACATTGTCAGCTTCTCCTATTGGGGCTCTGTACTAGGATCTTGATAATCACTCAAAACGCCCTGTTCCCACCCACACTATCATGGAGCCTGACACGGAGGGTTTCTGTTCAGATTCAAATCATTCCATAACCAAAATATTGTCCTGTTGAACCAGCGTTCCTAAATCTAAAACCATTTTTTAAATTCAAGTCCTTCTGATTCTGACAAAATCCACTTACCCGCAGAGACGTCATCTTATCTAGACATGATTTTATGTGCCTCTTACACCACTGGTAGGAAACACCCGTCTGTGTAATTTGTACGAGATATCATTGACGGCTTCGCGGCCGAGTTGTTGCAGAGTTATTTTTTCTTCTTTAAGAATGGCTGAAACACATACAAATTGGGGTTCTGGGCTGGAATAAACCATTTTAACTGAAAGAAACTAACATTTTATAGCGAATAATACTGACTTTGGGTTGTTTTGCCCAGTTCTGAAGCTATTTTTTGGAATTCAACTGAAATTGTAGCTCAACTCGGTACCAGCAATCGGAGATAAATGTTTTTGCATTTTATTGCAGATTACCGGCTGAGCTATGGTCTCCGCTGAACTCCTAAAAATAGCATAAGAACTGGGCAAAGCAACCCAAAATCAGTATTATTCGCTGAAAAATGTTAGTTTCTTTCAGTTAAAACGGTTTGTTCCAGCCCAGAACCCCAACTTGTATGTGTTTCACCCATTCTTAAAGAAAAGAAGATAACTCCGTAATGACTCCGCCACAAAGCCATCAATGATTTCTCGTATGGAAAATCGTCTCGTCTCTAAGTCCATTAACAATTTGGGTAATACAATTGTGAGCAATGAGAGGATAACTCTCAATGGGCAGTGGCTTAGTGGGTAGCGCATTCGGCTCTGCAACAGGTGGCCCGGGTTCGATTCCATTTTTTGTATCACATTGTGTTTTCTCCCTCGTCGGATTCAAATCGCGACGTTCAACAAAGGAGACCCACTCATGGAGGGGACGCTTTATGGGTGAGCCTCCTAATGTCAGAAAAACATGGACCATTTCGAAAGCAAGCCATTGACTTATTAGCGATGCCATCCAAGTAAAACAAATGATCTTACTCTTTGCTCGTGTTGTGACTTCACATCTGTGTATAACATTTCAGTTTGATGGGGGTTTGTTGCAGGGTCAACAAGATCTTGTGGAGACGGCTAATATTTGGAAGCAGAAAAATCATATTATGGACTACTTCAAGCCTACTGTCAACAAGAAACCAAATGATTTCCTCTCTAAATTCTATGAGAGCAATGCCTCATAACTAAATAACTGAGTTTCAGTGTGGTGCCAAAACCTAGATGAATGTCTTTTTTGTCCTATGGATTGGTAGGGTGTGTGTTGTTTAACAGATGTAATAAAACTTAACTCTATGACTACATGTACATGTTTTGGCTTCTGCATTCTTGATTGTTACCCTTGGCTCTCATTTGAGCTGATTATCGACTGAATATGCATGTAAGATCAGTACCTCGTGCTCTGACAGGAAGTTGTTGCCACAGATGTTTTGTAAGGGATTACACCATGTGGACCGTAGCGGCTCTTTTCTCAGAGTATTCTTGATCAAATTGAACTATGAACTCACATCCCTTACAATCCCAACAGTTTCCCACATTCGAAACTGGGAAGCAGTGATTTAGACTACTAAATAAGACAGATAATCCGAGCTATAGATCAGCATAGCTAGCTGACCATAGAGTGTTTGTCCATTTGGCTCAGCTAACTTCAGAGATATGACTAGCAGTCATGTTGATTCATGGTTGTTGTTAACTCAATCTACTCAACAGGCACCGCACTCATATGTACCTATAAATCTGGTTCAATCTTGCCAAGAATTTCCCATTGCTTTATTGGCCCTTCGGGAAATGGCCAATTGCCAGTAGCACGCGTAACGTAGCTGTTTACAAACATCGATTCGCTTCCTCTTAAACCAATAGGAGCGCGGAATTATGGTCACGTGGGCCCCTAGTAGTAGTGGTAAACATAACCACCTGGTACTGCTTCGAGGATAACAGCGTGTTTCGCGAACAACTAAAAAGAAAAATTGATCACCTTGTTGTTGGTTTTACGCGCTATCACAAGCTAACTTGGGAGCTCTGAGCCAGTGACATGCCTTTCTTAGGCAAGGATTGGAGGTCTACTGGAGATCTGTGGGTCAGAACAGCTCACGGCTGGGAGACTGCTAAGAATTGGAGAGTTCAGATCCATGAAAACATCAACTACATAGTACTCCAAAAGTGAGTTGGTATTTTTACTCCTTTATAGCACTACTAGTGGTTAATATATCTGTTATGAACCCATGTGACTGGCTGGATCAGTGAACCACTGTAGAATATTGTACATGATGGCTAGGGAGTGACGGACAAAGACGGCAAGCTGATTGCTTGCATAAGCACAGCCATTGTGCGGATTGTTGGAATATAAAAAAATTCTGATAATCATACAAGTAATAAGTTTCTTTTTTATGCCAAGCGTATCACAATTACACTGCCGGCATTAATATGCACACTTAACCTTGCTGTGAAGATTCTAGTAGTCACTACTCCCTGTTACAATACATTGTAACCCTTGTGTTGTCAGTGCACTAGTACCCTAGGATAGTATCATAGTACCCATGCTCCACCCACTCTATACCTCACCGGTCTCTATCCAGATGGGAACAGAAATTGACAAAGAGGCCACATAATGTCCCAAGAGTTAACTTAGTTGCAGAAATTCTCAGCAGTTGTGTAATCGCCTCAGCCGCTCCATAGAATATATCACGGATCAATACCCTACTTCGTTGCATTGATTGTCGTAATGCGGACTAAATTAGCCATGCTTGCTGCCACTGTTACTATACTATTTAGGTTAGGGTACTTACACTGCCTAAACCATAATAAAAACCCTCAAAACGACTGGCAGTTTCTCCAAAGTCAGTACATTCTGACCTCATTTGGCAGCTAAACTCCTGACAATATGATCATTGTAACACCTTTAATCTGTATAGTAAAGGATATTTCCTCCTAGAGCAGTCAGTAGCTCTTCAGTGTAAGCTGGCAGGGTCACACCCATCGCGAGATTATGTAGGATGATTTTAGAATACATATTGGCTTCCTGCCAGTAGATCACTGCACATTGGCTTCATCATCAACAACAGTCAGCTGGGGAGTACTGGAACAGGCTTTGTTTGGCAAACCTATTCCCAGGGGCTAGCAGTTACATCAGCTGACCTTATGGCGTATACTTTCCTACTTACTATTCCATCGGGACAGAAAGAAAAATCTGTTTGCAATGCATGGTCCTACAACATATATGTATGTAGGTATCAACCCATACTGTTCCCACGTAAATCCAGGTGTCGGTAATGAGGTAGGGATGGGTCATGGGCGTGACCTATCCCAGACCTATTTGCATCATAGTTAGATCTGTCCATTCGTTACATACTCTTCTATCTTAATGGTCTGGTACACAATTTAAGCACCTGACACTCCCAGAGTAGCAGGTTTTCATTCTGATAATGGTACTGCCACTTTGTCTGGTTTACAACCCGCATCAGGAATCCGAATCCCGAGATTGAATGCCGGTCGGATCTAGGGGACCTAGTGTGCCTAGAACTTGCATGACAGTTCAATCTGATAATCGTATCATAGAGGTTCATCCTGTAAGCGGGTTTGAACCATACCCAACCAACAGCGGTTGGTAACTCGTATATGTTCCGTGTTTTTTACACACAACGTGCATTCAACTTTAGATTGTTACGACAAAGCATCACCGAACCTGAAAAAGAAGGGGAGCTGATAGAATGCCCAAAGAGACAGTTATACATACATATTCCTCAGCGTACCCCATCTCGAATCTCCAACGGACAGACTCAGGTTGGATTCACAGAGGCAGTTTCCACTCTGGACTTCACTGGTGCGCTGAGAGACTCAAGAAGATGTAACTATGTCTATAAGGTGAGAGCTTACCATGTGCGATGCCTATGCACCTTAACGTGCAGCGGATTCTGTGAAATTTATTGGCATGTGGTGTAAGCATGGCAATCTGAACTGATGGCTAAGACTACCAACTCACAATTCAACCAACCAATCATCAATCAGCTTCTTACTACCTTATTTGAATGAACCCAATAAACACAAAATGCTCAAATTGAAAGTTCCTTTGAATTGAAATTTGGTTCAACTGCATACATTGTTCATAAACGTTTGTGTTATCCTCTGAATTTAAGATTCCTGAGGTGAAGTTTCGTAAGATGTGCGTGATCATTTGTCATGAAACGATTAATAACTTTCACAAATTTTCCATACGATCTATGCAATGTAATCTGTCGAATGCAGAAGTACCAATGCGGTGAATGATCCTTTATTCATGATGACTCATACCACCAATGGATCAAATCTCTGGCGCTGTATAATCAGCATATAAATTGTAAGCTAGTGTGTTGTAAGCAAGCTGACAACATTGTGTCTTTGGTGGGTCCAGTGTTTGTATCATCAGTGCTGCAGTATAATATAAAATGTCCAATGAAACATATTATAATGTGTTATTCAGAGCTGTCTTCTATTGAATATATTCCGGCATGGAAAGACAACTCCATTCTATCACATTTCAGTTGATGGAGCTGTTGGTTGAAGAACATATGCTAGACTTGAGTGGTGGTGGCCAGACCCAGCTCATAGCACTGCTACAGAGTGCACTCGTAAATGGTATGTCACCTGCTTTCAATTAGTATAGAACTATAACTATGTCGAAACTTGTTCCAGTATGCATCATTGCACCTCTGTGCGACCACGGCTTATATACAGATAAACAGCTGTGGAGAAAATACTGTACGTGAAGAATAATTACAGATGGGTGGTTTTCAACTAGTGATGCCAGTAAATAATTGTTGGTCGCTCAATGTTGAAGCTTCCCAGGCCGGAGTTGTCCCCTCCCTGCAAGTATTGTCTACCTTTACAAGAGTTCATAACTCTTTAATACAGATAAACACGGGCTGTAGGTCAGAGTGTTATTCTCCTAAAGGACGCTAACCCTATAATAGATAACGTTATCATATCCCATTTGGACCCTCGCGTCTGCATCAATGACGAGTTATGTGAAATACCCAGCCTCATGTCTTATTACGTCTGCATGTACTATCTTTAGTATAGTGAATGGTGTCATTGGACATTCCCAGGCAGTCCATGAGAACTTTGATCCCAGTTATCAGATCTGGGTAACCCTCTGGGTGTGCATTCCTCATTCCCTACACTCTGAAGGGAGAGCCTCAATTCAAAGAGTAGCACCTGTCGAAACCTGGCCACTTAATCATATTCACAGTTGGGTTTACATAACAGTGTATGGCAATTTGATTTTTCACGCTTGGCTTAGAGGTAACACCTTTCGGCACTTTGAGTGTCCTCAACACGGAATTTTTATAATGATGCGCTTGCGACACAGGATGAGAGGGAGGATAACCCTGTATTGGTCCTCTGAACTGCAACAAATAACCCAACAATGCCACTATATGATTGCAGTCTCAGAAACCAAGAATAATCCTAAACAGCTGATCAGTATTTTGGAAAAGCTTCTTTCAGCCATCAGAGAATATCCATGGTGTTTCAAGCATGTGGGCAGTGACAAACTGTGGTCAAAGCATTATATGGAAGTTGAGATGATGCTGGATAAAGCTAAAAGTGTCCCCACTCCTGAGGTAAGATAAGGCCATCTTGTTTTATATGGATGGCATCACTAATGGATTGTTTTCAGGATGATCCATGATTTACCCCATAGAGTTGATACTCTATGGATGGGCCTCCTTTATTCAGGGTCGCAACCTGAATCCGACGAGGGAAAAAGCAGAAAAAGACACGCAATATGAAATCGAGCCCGGTTCACCTCCAATGTTAAATGTGCTACCTTTTAAACCACCGCTTCTCAATGTATGTTCTAGGTGCGCTCTCTAGAAGTGTGCGACGGTTTAATGTTACAAAACGCATCCATATAATTACTGCATACTGATACTGAACACTTTGACTCTCCCAAATCAGGTTTTCACGGGTCACTGGGACGAAAATGCTTACGGTACCATAACAAGAGGATAGATAGCACATACAAGCTTAACAGCCATCTCAAGGTAGTACAAAATAAACAGAAGCTAATCTTTCATGTGTCAAATTATCTAATATACAAGACAAAGAATTGCTTGCAATTGTGTTTCTCACTATACTTATGGAACTGTGTATTTTCATACCATATGATTACATGGTCCAGCAGTAATATTACATTCGGCATGGGTGGCTTGACTCAACGTATTGACAGGACTATTTAGAATTGATAACTCTGACTGTGACAACTATAATGAGATTGATCTTGGATCAGGTCATCATCAGCTGCTGATAAAAGAGACAAAGCCATTGAATGGCTGCTATGCCATGTGAACTGGACCACACTGTCTCCTTATCATAAACTACTGTGTTGAAATGTCTTTTTATCTGGCTGCATACAGCAAGTCAAATTTATTCAGTTGATAATCTTGGTCTAAAACTACCGGCCATCTATTTAAACAGTTAGCATCAAACATCTTAATGCGTGATAATGGTTTTGCCATCCCACTAACTCAGTTTAAAACATATGTAGTTGGGCCTTGCTGTAGGTCATATTCAAGGCTCTGTTTGCTAGGCAATGAAGAGGCTACAAAACATCATGAACAATGATTGTGGCTAATAGTTGTGGTGTGATTCCGGTGCTAAGGTACTCACCATTAATGCTGGTAGCAAGTATCAGATAATGTACAAAACAGCGGTAACATATTGCAGAATGCATAAAAATCTCCACACTCAGCCATAACCGATCCATTTTCCAGAGACCATAATAGCATATCTGGGCTAGTTGGATTATTCAGACGGATGACCAATAGAAAGGGGGTCCAGCCACTTCGGCTTAACATAACTAGTGTTGTCCGAACAGCTGGCCCTGTGGCTAATTTCTAGTGGCGTGTCCCCTCCCTAAAGTTCCTTGCCGTAACTTTGCGCAAAGTTAAGGCGACGGATCGCAGCCGCATTTAGTGCCCCATAGACAGATTCTTTACGGCTGATAGTACACCACCTGTTAACTCACACAGTCACTGTTTCACTGATTGATCGTCTAGCTACTGTTACTTATTTTGTCTTGTCATAACTGCAACAATATGCGAGGATAAGGCTTTGGGCATGCATCCAAACTGATAACCTCTTGTTGTGATTGCTTTCGAATCAGACACTGTGTTTTATATGTTAAAATGGGTCAGCGACTGGCTGTTTGAGTGCCTGCCTACACAAGCAGCATTTTAGATTAATTTAGCCTATATTGCGCCTTTAAACAATTCGTAGCCTCAGCTCAGGTTGGTTTATCACCATGCTAGCCATGCCATGTACAGTAATCAGGCAGTAGCAGTTTTGTAACTTTTGGGTCACCAAATACAGGCTCAATGAATGGAAAGATCTACCTTTTGTCTGGGAATTGTCTCCACATAATAGGTGCATTCGCGTGCTCGCGACTGAAATTTTCGAAAACATTTCGGCCGCGAGCACACGAACACTCGATCGCGTTGAGGAACCGCTGTTGAGTTCGGGATAGACTGTGATAGGATCAGAGTTGTCCTCTCCCAACTTTAACTCTCCGGTTAGAACCGAATTCTCGTTCGCGATACGTTATCTCAACATAGTGATCAAGCCTCTTTGCGGTAACCTTGACATTTGCCTAACCTACTACTTTCGGTCGCGGAATTTTGTTCGCGTGCTTTCGGTCGCAGATCGCTTTTTGGGATCGCGCTTTTCGGTCGCGCTCTTGCGCCATTTAGCAGATTTCGCGACTAAAATCCATTTCGGTCGCGAAAAACCCAAGCACGCGAATGCACCTAATAACAGCATCAGTCTCAGAGTTATCAGCTTATATCAGTCTAATCGCAAACATTATTCAGAGTCCCAACATGTTTATAGTTGCATACTTTCTAAATTAAGGCATAATTTAATTTCGCTGCCACAGCCTGTGCAAGCAATTTCTACACAATTTAGTCATTTAAGGGCCAGACGTTTGAGTTGCTATCGTTGAAGCTTAGTGGCACTGAAAAGGTAAACAGTGCAAAATCGCTAATAAGACTAGTGGGTTTGGATCAGTTAATTCATCATCAGCTCATTAACATGAATCAGCAACTAGAGTATGCCATTATGGTGGTAGAATCGGCATTCTAACGAAGCGCTTACTGAGTTATGAATGAAAAATACTCTATAGTATCGCCTGATGGCGAATAGATTCTATGATAGCGTGATAAGCTCATAGGCAGGAGGCACTATCCTGATAGCACTGTCTGTTAACATGGTCAGCTGTCAATAATCACCTCATAGATAGATCAGCTGGAATGGCATGATTATTATCTGTTCCACTACACTACTATGGTGTCCACCAGCTGGTCAACACTAGCCAATGATTGACACTCGGAATGGGACAGCTGAGATAACCTTGGCAAGGCTACTATCATTCTGTGGTAAACTGCACTAATCCAGACATTATTGTTAATCACTGTCAGAACTTTCTAGTAGATGTTTGTCAGTCATCCAATGATTGTAATCTGTGATTATCTGAATGATGGTGACATCCTAAAAAGCGTATTTGTCACCACTTCGCTATATCCCGTGACAACTCGTGCTAAAGAAGTGAGATCTTGCATTTAGTTTCCAGCGCATTCATGGACCCTAGAAATGGGCATGATGGGTAATAGACTGTGAAAAGCGCGTAAATAGTCCAGACGCATTTCACAGCAATTTCTGTTTGATCGTACTGATGGAATCTGTTTAATCCCAGCTGCTACCCTATGGCGAACAAGGAAAACCACCGTCTTAACTTTCGAAGCGGTGCTCTCCTGCCTACAACTGTGCAATCATCATTTGTTACAGTTGTAGTTGCTTGTGTGGGACATCCTGGCATGACCCAGTGACAGTTCCTCTACGTCACTGCATGACTGTTGTCAGAAAGTGTTGACTGACTGTAAGCCGTTAGGTGACTTTTGTATTGCAGCGAGAGGGTAGCGATGGTGCATCACTGACCGATATGCCTGATGATATCATTAGGTACATACTGCTTCACCTCACGTCTCACGATGACGTCATGCATGCGGGAAGAGCCTCAGAGCAAATCTGGCATCTGGTGAATGACAGGTAATGGCATTTTTGAGTTGACATCTAACATGCGTTTGCATTCTGGCACCTGTAGGAATGTTCCCCAAAACTATGGATGAGAACTGAAGTTGTGTAATGGTATTGATACTACAAACTGTTCCACCCATACTGAGATCTTCCATTGAGGAAGCGTTTTTTTATCATTTTTGTTCTCACATTCTGGAGCATTGACTTTTGCCAAAATTTAACATTCCATGCAATGGATTTGCATACTAGTTAAAGCAACCTTTGCTGTTTACATATCCATCTCTATCAATGGGTAATTCTATGAGACATGCTGCAGGGAGTGGGACTGATTCATAGAGTTATTCTCTAGTTAAAGGACTGATTGCTTTTTTATCTTTCAGTTTATTATGGAAGGACATGTGCCACTGCCATTACACAGCAGAACAGATATCTGCGGTAATCTCATCACCACAATTTTATGCCCAAGCCGGAAGCGTTGATTGGTACGAAGTCTACAACAAACTACACCGGTAACTGAACTTGAAGCCATCCAAGAGCCCCAGACACCCATGTCTCTGACAGGGCCTCCAGGGCTCCAAATACACCCTAGAGCAGATAGGATAACTTCAGGATTGACTTGCCAATGAACTGTTTTGATCTCCTCTAAACCCTAAATGGAATTGGTTGCAAAGCTCAGTTTTTAGTCCGAGCTTTGTGATTAGATTTAGAATTGAAGCCAGATAAGGTCAGAGAGGGTGAAACTACTGGCCCCTGCCACACTAAGCTTTAGACCCTTGATCAAAGTAATCTACCAGTTAGTTGGTAACAGTATGTAAAGGCCAGCTTTGTCATTTGTATTTTGATGACACCTCAAAAATGAACAACCCCAAATCTACCAAAAGGTCAATCCCTGTATTAGCGATTTCTATATCAGAATAGCTTCACATAGGCACACCAGTGCAGTAAAATGTGTTGCTGTTTAGTGTTTACTTGGAAATTCGCGAAAAACGCACTAATGAGCAACCAGATCAGGAACCGGAAAGTCGTGCCTCAGGGTCAGTGAAATCATCTCTACATGGGAACCTAACATGGAACAACTGTGATTAATGAGAAATCACCTGGTTATGCTACCTGTTATAATTGAAATAGCTATCAAACTCTCATTTATGAGCCCATCAGTACCCTCCAACCACTTTAAATAATGAAAAAGTTAATAACCTTAATAGCTTGATAATATAAAGACAATTGTGAGAAGGATCATCGCCCTAAGAATAGAGACCCCTTAACACAGGGTGGTGTCTTAACTTCTACTCTCCACACAGTCATGAGTATGTGACAATATCTGTTTTTATAGGCGTCATGGCCACAATGAAGCTTTCGCTGATATGCTAATGTTCTGCAAAAGATGCTCTGTCATTTATTGGAAGGTAGGAGGCCGCTGGACTTTCTGATAACAATACTTGTTTTTACTTTTCTTATAGTGCTGAACATTGGGTCAAGTTTTAAATTCTTTCCGCAAACACTGAGCAGACAGGCATACGAATGTACTAAACACTTCAAAGGATGATTAAATTTGTCACCTGGGCTCGAAAGAGTAGCAATAGAAGAGCTTGCGTGAGTGACTTATCCTAGAAAAGCTAATAGAGTTAACAATGGTTTGACCCGGTCTCTGTCCATACAGTTTATAACGGTTTGTTGACATCCATGGATAATGTTGAATTCTAATCTGGGAAAGCATGAGTTGGGACCTGTTAATAGGTGGGACACTAACCTTGTCTATCAATAAGCGGATGGGCATAGACCCCACTGTTATGCCTGGTTATGTGGCTAAAAGGGGAATATGCACGTTCAAGGTTAGGGCAGTGCACTGCCTCTATTTCATCAGCCTAGTTTCCTTTGTCAGAGAGCACTTCGGTGTAAATGGGATTAAATCCAGACACTGGGCAGCTTCGCGCGGCTTCTCGGCCCTGACATGACATCCTAGGCTGTGTACCTCCCAAGCTGTCACCTTCATGTACTAGGCCTGACACCACTTCCAAGAACAAGATGCGACTTGCCCCTCATTGATTATATAATATCAGAAAAGGCGCTGGTCCCGCCGATGTCCTCGAACAAAGAGACTACAGGTACTGAATAAAGTCTCGACTGTTTAATCCCCTTTGCGCCACCCACTATAATTTGATTGTGACAGTCCTTAGCTTTAGTCTTTTGGTTATAACGGATTTATGGGTTCGTGTAAGGGATACCAAACGGAAGCTTATCACGATTCTATTGTTCAACCGCATGGTCTCAGAATTAATCCTGTTTTGCACTGTGACTAATGGTACCCCATTCCGTGTGACTTTTGCTCTTGGTGTACTACTGCTTCACTACTTGGTTGGAAAGTACGTGAGGTAGTTCCGTGTGATTTCCGTTCTTCGTATACTACTGACTACTTGGTTGGCAAGTGCGGGTCGGGCATAGTAAGTTGTAAGCGCGGACAAATTGTGACCTTTGGAAGGGAACGGTTTAGGCAGCTGGATCCTGGTACAGAGATTATATGAAATGATCGCGTTTAATAATTTAAATCCACTCAGATCTCCTGTACTGTGGTACATAAGCACCTATTAGGTTCTGTGATTGGCTTGGATGTATTGACACATGCAGTTAAGTGTCAAACACTGGTACTCCTCATTATTATTAGTATTATTAGTGCTTTAAAATAATGAACTGATGTAATAGAATAACCCATTTATTTATGTAATCATGTAAAGAATGATATTCTGAGGATTGTAGGGTAGACCTGTCCAGAACAGTTAGCAATTTGGCTGACACTTGATCTTAATACCATTCAAGTGGTGGCTGAGCCCCAAATGTGAGAATGGTTGTATCAGGATTAGCAAATCCTCAGCGATAAAGCCTGAAAATGAAATCATTATCTCGTTTATTGATAAAAGTAGTACTCTCGCTTTTCAGCATGATGCTCGCAGCTTAGCGAGTCAAGTGCTGTATAATACCCAGTTACAGCCATCTCTAGTGACGGGTGGCCTTATGGTTTAAACTGATAAGATTGTTGCGCACTGGTCAGATAACTGTTCATAGAAAGTTTACTTCACACCACTATATCCAGACCAGTTACTAATGGGTGAGTAGGGTAGCTTTGTACAGGTGTGCAACTACACGATTATCCTGATTAAGATCAATCCAGTAAAGCCAGAGCTAGTAAAGGGGCGGGCACCTGAAACAGGACACCAAGTGTGACAGCTGATAATAATGATAAGCAATAATCAATGAATGTCTGCATGTTATATTGATATAATTAAACGTGTACTGTTAGATCCCGCAGACTGACTCATGACCTGGGCATAGTAAATACCTAGGGGGGTTTATTGTTATCAGCAAGGTGTAGAATTAGAAACAAAAGCAGTCAGTACACTAATTCCTACGGACCATAAATAGTTAACAAGATCATGACCAAATCTTCTAGAAAAGTGAGACTGTGTTAATAGAGTTTATCTATCATCTAAAATACACACAACTTTGTTTATTTTAAGCACTTGTCTGTATGAAAGTTGAGATTTCACACAGGAAGATTCATTATTTCAGACAATGAATGACATGAATGCTGGAATAACAACAAGCAACATCATATAGAGCAGTTACTGATTTTGTATTATCGCTATTGGAATCCAAAACAACTGTTAAAGAGTTTAACTTGCCTCTTTTACAATAACGGCTGAATGGCAGTCAGAGACTTCTAAAACCTGTTGAGGGTAACCTCTCCTTCACTCGAGGTCAAGAGTATATTCGGTGCATATTTCTCAAGGACATATGAACTCAAGTTAGATTACTGTACCCCTGATCCGCCCTGGACACGCCTAGTAATAGATGCGTACATCATGTATATACTCCACAGATAATGTTATCCAATTATTGACCTGACCATCAGGTAATAACTAAACTTCTCAATACTGTGAGCAGTGCAGCGAAGATTGGTCTGTCTAGACCTGCAGATATGGTGGTGGCTTTAATCATCAGTCATCGTCTGTTGACCAGGAGAAGCAGTCAAATGCTCTCAAACCTCCTCCCCATCACTGGGTCGTCCTTTCTCCTTTCTCCTTTTACTCTGAACCTTTGAGCTATCTTCCATCTCTAAGCACTCATGGACCGTTAAATTTACACGACCTTCAATTTAAGGAACATTTCATTAGTTTTTGACCACTTCTTCCTATTGGAACCTTTGTCATTTGACCTCAGTCAGACGCAGATCAAAATTTCAGGCGCAAACAGATAGGCGCAGTTAAAACCGCAAGAAGTTTCTGGCGCATGTCTAAGGATAGAAAATTGTACAGTCTGTTTCGCAACAACGAAGCAAGATGTGAAGCGACCAGAGAATAAGGAAGTGACCGATAGATAGCCTTGACATATTTACAACCTTGCCACTTCATAAACAAGCCAATCCATCCACTTCCAAGCATGGAATTCTGTTTGCGTGATCGAATTCACTTTCAGACGCAGACGTGGCACATGGTTTGAAAAACTGTACTTTTCAGGCGCACTTTTGAGCAGTGGGTCTAAGAATGAGTCTGAAACCCAGTTTCAGATGCCAAAACCGGATCATGAATATACCTATTGACTGACAGCAATTTCATCTGATGTCGGTGCCAACTCTGTCTAATTTAAAGTTCTAACAAAGTTTAGGCTTGTGGCTAGTTCTATGCACTTGTACAGAAACCGCAACTGAAGCAAGGTCTATTTCTATCGGATTATTTGAAAAACATTGCACAAATCAAACATTGGCCACTACTACTAGCCTTCTAGCATTCCATGAATATGTGGGTGCATCTGCACCGCACCATGCCACTTGGTGGTTCAACCGGTGCCCACAAGCTACTGTAACCTAAGGAGAGAAGGTATCAGTACAAACTGTAAAGAGTCCAGGGATGACCGCAGCTGATTTTCAGGATGAGGTGGTGGGAACTTTGGGTTGTTTTGACGATGTATGACATAGCATGTAATACATTGTAGATGTCTACAATACCCGAAACGCTATCTTTCACATTCCGTTGGCCGTTGCTAATTATTTTCCCTTGCCAAGCTCGTTTGATTTCCGTGTGCTTGTCTTCCAACTCAACTGTCCTAAAATCACCCGCTTCTAACTTCCTGGTTTTTATGGTGGACAAACTGTAATAGTTGGTAGACTGACAGGCAAATTGTGGATGCTATTGGCCTCAATGGCAATTTCTCTGTCTCATCAGACACGGAGATAAAGTGGGAGTGGCAGACTGGCAGCTGATCCAAGTATAGACAAAGTTACAGACAATGACATTTTGAAAGTTTGTAATGAAATTAGTGGCCAAATGAGTCTGACCACAGATATTAATGCCCAGCACACCCACTGATGAAGGCTATTCTTGCTGGGAAACGTGTTGAGCTACCTGTTTTACATGAATTTTCCTTGTCAAATAGTTGTTTGCCCACCAGACAGAGGGGGTAATTTTGAGTTGATTAGAGTCTGGAATGAACAGTGTTTGTTTATAGGATTATGTTCAATGCCTTTTGCCTTGGAATTGTATGCAAGTGGTCTAGTCACCACAAGAGATGGTTTTGTTTTTACACTCCTGGTGTTGTTACTTTGTATAGCTTTCAGCATATTTTACTATTAATTTACTTCACCCATTGCAAGGTCAGACAAAAGAATCTGCTGCATGGGTGCCCATTTTAATTAACATCAGATTAATAACTGCAGTTATCCTTGTCTCAATTATACAGGTACAGAAGGAACTTTGATTTAGCCTAAAGCGATGTAGCGCAAAACCCGCAATGTTTTGTGTACAGCGTATACCAGTACTCATTAACTGCGTGTCTGAAACACTTGTATGTGATGCTTTGCTTTGTATTTTGTAGCTCATCGGCCATCCTTGTAAAGGAATCCATGAATCTGAGCCAGTCACGCCCAAGAGGTTCCTCGAGATGTTTCATGTGTAAAAATGTAATAGAAGCCTCAATGCTCATCTATAAGGAGGGGGGCCTGCCTCAGCCAGGATTATATAACCTAATAATGATCTGCTTTCACAGATAACTGATCTAAGTATGCTATGTTATGTATATCTCTATAGACTTCACCACCAATGGAATGTCTGGGTCATTATGAATGACTAGTCTGTCATTTGATTGAGAATCTGCCACTCTCACCCACTATCCTACATCCGCTGTCACATAGCCTGATAGCAGTGAAATCATTCTGCTAGAACCTTCATTTTAATGCATAATACAATCTCTTATCTATAAAATGTCTATTAGTTGATGGGACTGTGGAAGAGAGGTCATGGTTTCACTGCATTCAAAGAAGTGAGTAGCTGTTACAGTCAGCCTGCGCTGTAAGCATGCCTATTCTCTGCAGCTCCGAAGTCCAAATACTCCATATGTGTAGATACGCAGTTTGACCTGATGGATGTAGTGTAGTATGGTGTAGCTACTGCAGATAATCCCCAGCAAAAGCAGTCAACGCCCAGACAGTTTTAATTAGCACATCTGAGACAGATGCAAACTCATGTTACTTATCCGACATTGCAAGTAGTAAGCCATTCAAACAGGAGTACTTTTGATACTACAAGACCGGCTTGTAATATAAACATCTTGGTTCATTTGCAGGGTAGGTGGGCTTTCTGTTGGATTCCTTTTTAGAGAAAGCCATCAGGTCAAAATGAGGTCATTACAATTCACAACCAAGGAGTGCTTCACTAGGAGCATCCGCTTTAGCGATTCAGTTGTAGAGGTTCATCCTTTTGTTTCTTGCCTGATATTGAGTCGAGCATCTCCATGATTTCAAGGCTGATTGATAGTAGCCTGCTGAGTATGGGCATACTAGAGGAATGATTGCATAACCATAGAAGTCTGAATGCGCTAGCCAATATTGCCCATTAAAGTTTCCCGCCTTAACCAGGATGAATGAACACAAAGGGCATGAAGCAGTTCAACTACCTTGGCCAACGTTTGCATGTGCCCTCATGTCTTCCATTCTAACACTCCCATAGTGGTCGTACGTCCACTCCCAAGTTTCTGTTGATACAGTAGGGGTTTCTCACCTATGGTGCAATTGCAACTTGACCAGAGACCATAGAGTTATCCTCCCTAGAGCTTGTATAAAGCCCAACTATTCCTGCAAGATTTCCAATTATGGTGCAATCGATGCAATCCAATAGGCTTTCTGCGTAACAATTTATTATATTTTGATATTTTTATAGTACAGTTTTCCTAATTTTGTCTCCCAACGAGGTCAGTCGGTCCCCGACTATTCGCCAAAATATCACATAAAACAATAACTAAAAGAATATAGTGATATCTGTAATATGTCCTGTATAAAATATAGAAACCATATTAACACCCAGTAGCAAAACAGCCCCTGTATGATACTGGAATACAAAGTTAACCCTCGCTTAAGCGTTCCAAATTCAAACTAAAGCGGCATCTTTGGTAGTTTCTACTACCAGCCAAAAATTGTGAACATCATTGGCAATCAAGACGGCTATTGCACAGTATAAAAATTTCCTTCAACTGGCTCCCAAAATTAATAACAAAAAGAGACAAGTTCTTGCCTATACAGTATACAAAAGGTATTCATCAGAATAAGGGTTCGGTAGTTAAAGCTATAAGCATATTCCATCAGAAATTAGGAAATTGGTTGTAGTTTACATGCGGAATAGAAAAGTACAAAATAGTGAAAAGCATTGAGACTGTACAGTCGATGAAAGTCTGAGAGGTAGTGTGTGGAAGGCAGTTGATGAGTTGCGCTTTACAGCTTACATTGAAAGATCCAGTAATCCTTCCAGTTCTGCTAATCGTTCCTTTAGAGAACGATTTTTTGAGCGCAGGTCTTTGATTTCTGCTGTTAGGCGATGATCTTCTGCCTGCAGTTCACTGACATAGTTTGTGGCATGAGCTAAAATGACTACTTTGGGGGCCTTGTCTTGGGTGTGAAGGCTAGGTAAACAGTCTCGGAGTCCATGTAAGCTAAGCTTCAGTTCGTTTCGTCGCTGACGCTCCATCACATTATGCTGCGATCGCCTACCTTCAAAGTCTTCACTGTCCGAACTACATTGACTACTTGTCAGGCTTAGACTATATGGGTGATATTTTCTGGCCTTCTTACTCATGGGCAAGCAGAAGTCGTGATCGGTCATACATTTAGGACGTTTGTAATCTCGATTGAGTCTGTCCGCTACTGCACGCAGATCATGTTTTATCTTGTATTGTGTCGTAGGGAGGTTTGTTTTAGTAGAGTACCGTATGGTAGATGTGTTTGTCACTTGTGGTACTCTTGTGTCAACCGTTACAACATCTACATCCTCTTCAGATTCTAAAACACAAGTTTATTTGAAAACCATGTCTTCTGTTTCATATATTCATTGACTGGTCAACAAGCCACAATGGCAGTTTCATTGACTGCTAGCCTGGCCCTTTATGCCAGTACGATTACGCCACAAAGCTATCACAATGTCAAGTAACTGAGTAACCTGAAGCTTTCAAGCGTGAAAGCTAGCGCGCACCCACGTGGGTTACTCTGCCTAGCTACTAAGCAAACACGTGTCTGAAAAATGTTTGCTTGCTTCAAAGTCCACTATTTTTACTACAGCAAATACTACGTATGGGACTAATAAACTACTCAACAGGTCACAATCTGGGGCACTCACCAGAATCAGTCGCTGCGGGTGTTGCTGGCACAGACAATCTCATTGGTTCTGGTGTGGTCAGGCTATAGCTGTGCTCCAGCAAGTTTTGCTGTCTAGGAGCAGCAGCAATGCTGGTTGGGTCGACACATGATGTGCTTGCAGCGATCATTGTGAGCTCAGACAGAGAGTACTTTCTTGTTCTGCTTACGCGAGCCTGCTCTTCATCGCTTCCTGACCACATGCAATCTTGTATGAGTTTGGATTTCAATCCAGCGGATTTAGAGTCAAAACAGATTGCTGTGGTGAGCCATTCCTCCTCTGAGATTGCAGGTCTTGGAGTGAGAGTGGCGGGGCTATCAAAGCAATCATCACACCCGCTGGTCAATTCTTCATCCTCTCTCGGCGGGGAACGTGGTGGTGTCGGCAGCAGCTCAAATTTTTTCCATATGTTCTCACTCGGAGAAACGCTGTCATAGAAATCTTCTGTCGAAGGTAGCATTGTATCGGACTCAAAGTACCAGTCGCCACCAGCAGTACACGTGTGACTATAACTACTCAGCCGAGCCATTATCGCGGGAACAGTTCAGTTCTACAAAATCAAATTGAGATTGTATCAATCAGAGATACCAAAATGTTACAGCCCAAGAGTGACTAGTCGACGCTGCGACAGGCTTCATTAAATTAGAGCTAAGCAGATCACCATGTCCAAGAGTTTGTGATCGTTTGGATGATCCATTTTTAGTCACTACTAATAGTACTAGGTGGCAACAACTGTGGTCACACTTTGAGCAACCACAATGGAAATACGTTTTCAATGTATGTTCATATCATATACCGGTAACAATAACATGATACATGAAAAATTACAATCCAAATTGGGACTGCAAGTTGAGAGTTGAGTCATGGTTACTCACGGACTCAGTTTAATTTAAAGTTTTAAACCCAACAGTAATACCTGTAAGTGCAATGACTCCGTTTATACGATGACCAAAATCCAAATCAATAGTTCAAAGTTGGGAGAGTAATTCAGAAATTAGAGTTGACTTATCTTATGTATTGTATAAGCTATAACTTAACTTAGTTCTACCTATACGTCTGATCAGGGTAGTTACACTTACACAATCTATTGTATGGTAATCCATAAAATTAAATTAATCTTGATAACTACAGTATTAGCCGAGGAAAAAGCGGACTTGAAAAGTTTTCAAGATCCTACCCCATTGTATACTTTATTTGATTGAATTGATGGCTATTTGACTACTATGACACTGACCGCTATATTATCAACCATCCCTCGACATGCTGTTAACTTTTGTCTCAAATGCACCATCGTAACCATGCATGGTGTAGTAATAATTAATACACTGTAATGGACGTGGTATATTATAAGAGTTACGCTGTGATCATTGAACTGTTCAAATTCAAGCTTAGTCAGTGTAAAATAGTCAAATACTACTAGTACTACTACTACTAGTCTAGTAACTGTAAGTATGTGACTAAGGAGTAAGGTAAGTAACTAACATTACTAACAACAGTAACACTAACTATGTCTAATAGTAATAGTACCCTGTACAGAGAGTCCTGGTTTACTGGCTTAGTAAGTTATTAAGTTAGGAGGTTACCCACTACCCAACCCAGTCACGCAATAATTGAGTAAGTCTAAGTGCAATATGAATATGTAAGCTAGTATCTGGTCACGCTAAGAGTGTACTTGTATTGTATTGAACAAGAAACCGAACGAATAAAAGATTGAAACGAACAAGGCACAAGCCGATAACCGTAACGAACTACCAGGTGGGAGACCAACTACAACCAGACCATCCCATCCATGATCCATCGTACTATTGAGTTGGCCGTCAGCCAAGACAAAAATAGTACACGCGACTGACAAGCGCACGATATAGTGTCATTGAGCTGCCACTAAGACGCTGACACGATAGAGCCGGTGCTCTGTCGTGCGTTCGCGTGTCCTCCACGCCGCGCTCACGATGACTCTGAAAATGAAATGAACTAGCAAGCATACCAATAGTAATACTGATAATACTCACTATCAACTAACGTGGCAGATGTAACCGTCTTACTATAAGCACATTTCGAAGCTAGATGATTTGGCTCGTAAATGATGCGTCAATGGTACTCACAGGTTTCAGCTATATCCTCAAAGTTGAAACGATGGTAAAAATCCAGCCCAGAAGCAGACGGCGTAGGCACCGGCTAGACGGTTCCAGACGACAAGTGACGAAGCCGGTAGTCATTTTGCTTATAAAGATCAATGAATATTCCTGCGCAATTCATTACTAGGCGATAATGCCTGTTTGGTAGTTTACTCATCTTAGATGAAAATATGTGGACCAGCCTTCCAGTTTTAGACATATGAATGGAAAGTAAGAAATATGAAACGGGATTTTTATGACACAACCAGACTTTCAAGAACTAGTTTTTCTTCGCGCACTACACGCTTCACCACTAAGATTAGAGAACCCACGTGGTATGGAAATGCCGCGAAAAACGCCTTGGAACTTATGAAATCATCCGCAATAGCATAAATCGCAGTAACGAAACCAGCCATGAACACGAAGCAGTTTCAATGTGATATTCTAGATAAATCCATTTCACAAAACTCCGAATTACAGATTGGTTGCGGCCGCAGCATAATTGGAGTTTTTGTTTTTTGATGGAGTGAACGGAAATCGGAAAAAAGTCCCAATAACGCGTGTCATCGCTGCTTCCGCTGCTGCTGGACTACTACTACTACTGCTACTACTACTACTACTACTACTACTACGTAGGGTACCCTTTAGTAATAGTATCCTACTACTACGCACTACCGCTGCTACTAATACTTGCACCCAGAGACGTAGAAACATGTTTCTATGTTTCTGGTTGTACCGCACTGCGCGCACAAACTGTACGGTGGCGTGCATACTCATGCTTCCACACTAATGCTTGTTAATGTTAGTCAGAAACTGAGGACCCCATAAATAATGATATTAAAATGAATGAACTATGAAGGAAATCGCCACAAACTGAAACTGTACATCACTTGTACAAGTACATGCACTTATTTTATTATTCATTTCATTGCGTCCCTCTGAGTGACCCGGTGACCGTCAGTGAGTAACTGTAAGTGTCCAGACGTCCACTTCACTCTTCAGACGGCTCAGTTAATGTGAATTGATTGATTAATCAAGTTGTGTCACCGCTCACCAGTTAGTGTTACGTTAGTGTTAATACTAATAGTTACTTACTGGGCTAGGCAGTCTAGGTATACCATAAATAATGGTGTAATACTCACCACTGACTCCATAACCTAGAATCCATTACAACTACAAGTACAACAAAAGACCTAAAATTGGTGGTTGGGTAAATCATTTTACATTTACTTGTGTATGAGTAAGAGTTATTCAGAACATTCATCCAATACTACTGTCTGTACAACTATTGAATTGATATCAATATAAATGCATATTGACGTAATGGAGCTACATTGTACTTACTAATTACTTACTAGAACAAATGTACAGTATGTATGATACAGGTGTGATTAATCCATCTAACTCTAATGACATGATATGCCAAGAAGGTAAAGCCAGATATAAACTAAAGCGTGACCAAATATCCCTTGTGCTTGTGGAGTGTACAGATAACTATTGATTTGAGTCTCGGCCATGCGCATATACATGCAGCAGTGACCGGCGGCGTAAACCGTAGGGTGTTTAGATGAGCAACCACTGCTGAATATGATTGCACTCTCCAAAATACCGGCGGTGAAAAGCGGACATTGCTGTATGCGCTCTTTTCTCTCACAGAGACTGGGCGGTGATCAATTATTGGCATCGGAGGACCTCCACTTCCGGTCTATAGGTCAAGGGTGAACTCAGTAAACCGACAAATCTGCGCTGTCATTAATCACCGCCTGCCGAGCGCTAGAATGGATAGCTCATACAGCGTTTGCCCTCCAGCGCTGCCGCGTGCCCTTTTCAGCGGATATTCATGCAGTTACTGCTCGTGTAAACTCAACTTTACTATGTATCTGCATTGCGCAGTAGAGATTGTCAACCTACTCACTCTTGTTCTAATATAATACCCTCTTCAAATGGGTCAATATGCTAGCGATCTGGGAAAAACTATCGATCAATGAGACAAAACGGGTGCACCCACCCATGTGGGATGGTTATAGTTTTTTAACAAC
>Ga0224501_10000660_pt1 | contig 26787 bp, 16 predicted proteins | sample SF_Oct11_sed_USG_4_FD_169105 | JGI IMG/M metagenome (GOLD analysis project Ga0224501, IMG submission 169105) | Sediment microbial communities from San Francisco Bay, California, United States - SF_Oct11_sed_USGS_8_1 | ecosystem: Environmental > Aquatic > Marine > Sediment | place: USA... | reverse complement strand
GATCTTCGAAATCGTCCGGCCCTTCGTGGAGGATCTGCTCCCGTTCACCTGCGTGGCGTTCTTCTCACCCGACGAGGACGGGTTGGACTTCGCCCCGGACCTCGTGTCACGTCCCGAGCACTTCCGCGAAGCCGAGGCCGAATTCGACGTACTCGCCCGAGAGGGTGTGCTGGCCCGCGCCCGGAAGACTTCGTTACCCGTGTGCCTTCCCGCGACCCACATGGACGGATTCGTGTTCGTCCATGTTCTCGGATCCTCCGGAAGAGCCACGGGCGTATTCCTGGGGTGGCGAGAAGAGGACGCCGAGCACCTCGACGAGGGTGTATACGCCGCTCTCGCTCTTCTCCTGGATTCATGCACACTGGCCCTGGAGTCCAACCGCCTTCATTCGGCGCTCCTCCGGCAGGCGGCGAACCTGGAGGCCGCCGTGGACGAGCGGACGCGCGAGCTCCGGCGCTCGGAGGCCGCTGCCCACGCCGCGAATCGCGCCAAGAGTGACTTCCTCGCCAACATGAGTCATGAGATCCGAACGCCCATCAACGGGGTCATGGGGATGGCCAGCCTCCTCCTCACCACGGATCTCGATCCCGAGCAGCACCATCAGGTCGAGACCATCAACCGGTCCGGACAACTCCTCCTCGCCATCATCAACGACATCCTCGACTACTCGAAGATCGAGGCCGGACGCCTCGATCTGGAAGACGTGGAGTTCGACCTCCTCCGAACCATGGAGGACATCGCGGAGTTGATGGCTCCCAGGGCGTCCGCCAAGGGCCTCGAGTGCCTCGTGGACTACCCGGTGCACCTTCCGCGCTCGTTCCGCGGCGACCCCGCCCGGATCGGTCAGGTGCTCATCAATCTGGTGGGGAACGCGGTCAAGTTCACCGAAACCGGTCACGTCATGCTCCGGGCGGGACGCGGCGCCGAGGACGGATCCATCGATATCGACGTCGTGGATACGGGAATCGGAATTCCTCCCGACCGGTCGGAACACATCTTCGAGAAGTTCGCCCAGGCCGACACCAGCACGACCCGAAGATTCGGGGGGACCGGTCTGGGTCTCTCGATCAGCCGGAGCCTCGCCCAGCTCATGGGGGGTGACATCTCTTTGACCAGCGATGTGGGGAAGGGGTCCACCTTCACCCTCCATCTCAGGACCCGCTCGGTAGCGGCCGAGCCCGTCGATGAAGTCCGTCTGGAAAGCCGGGTCCTCTTCATCACTCGACAGGGCCTCCTGCGGCGAGCCCTGGTACGCACCATGAGGGACCTCGGTGCTCGGGTCACGCCGTGGGCCTCCCTCCACCGTGCGATCCCGGAACTCGAATCGGCGCTCTCCGCCGGGCAGCGGTACGACGCGGTCGTGGTCGATGGACGGGAAGGATTGGACGCCCTGGAGATCTTCGCCCGCGACATTCGTCTGCACCCGGAACTGGCAGACACCACACTCGTCGCCCTCCCCGACCCGGGTGACCGACCTTCCGTGGAAGGCCTTCTGGCGGCGGGCTACGACGACTACGCCGCCAGGCCGGTGCGCCGAGACCGCCTCACCGCGGCACTCCGGGGGAGCGGCCAGGTCCAATCCGACGAGGAGGCCAGCGCGGTGGACGGGTCTGCGGAAATCGGGAGGACCATCGCCGGCGCACGGATCCTCCTCGCCGAAGACGATCCGGTGAACGTCTCCGTGGCGTCGATGATGCTCCAACGCCTCGGGTGCGCATACACCGTGGTCGCCAATGGCGAGGAGGCACTCACCGCGTGGCGGACCGGGGGATACGATCTGATCCTCATGGATTGTCAGATGCCGGTCATGGACGGCTACGAAGCCTCGATCCGCATCCGCGACGAAGAGGCCAGCGGTACCCGCATTCCCATCCTCGCACTCACGGCTTCGGCGCTCCACGAGGATCGCCTTCGCACCGAGGCGGCTGGAATGGACGGCCATCTCTCGAAGCCCGTACACCTGACCGTGCTGGAGGAGGCATTGCGGGCACGGCTCCTTCCCGATGGCGCGGGCGACCCCGCGGACACGTTCCCAACCAAGGAGGAGACCATGGACACGCGCTTCAAGGATCTGCCCGTCTTCGACATCGAGGAAGGGCTGGAACGAGTGGGAGACGACCTCGAACTCCTCCTCGGGGTCGGGCAGATCTTCCTCGATCAATGGCCGGCGCTCCACGAGCGATTCAAGACGGCGGCGGAGTCCTATGACATCCGCTCCTTGATGAACCTCGCCCACCGCCTGAGGGGGGGCGCGGGAAACGTCTCGGCCCGACGCCTTCAGGCTCTCGCCGAAACCATCGAGCGCGAGTGGACCGACGGCACGCGGAGCGACCACGTCGAAGCCATCCGGCTGTTCGAGTCCGAGGTCGAGGAGTTGGCACGCGCCCTGGCGGCCCACGCCTGACCCCACCCGTCAGCACATCCAACGCGAAGGGCGTCTTCTCGGAGTGATGCTCCGAGTGGAACGGCACCGGAACGGCCCTCCGTCACGGGAACCTTTGATGTTCTCGGTCCTACCTACAGAGAGCCCGATTCCCGACCGTCTTTCGGTTTGCCGATAAATGCCTGGAACATATGCCCTCGCCCGGTTCGCCCGGTCGACCCTGGTTGCGACTGCATTCCTGTCCGTACTCTGTCCGGGAGCGTCGGCCCAGGCCGGGAGGGACACGGTCCGGGTCGATTCGACCCACCTGACCCGTACCTACCAGGTTCAGGGCGTCACGGTGAGCGTGGCGCGCCCGGGGCTCACCACCGGGGGATCCAGCGCCGTGACCGTCTCGGTGGATTCCATGACCGCGCTCCCGGCACCGTCCATGGAGCAGGTCCTGCGGGCCATGCCCCTCATCCAGATCCGGACGAACAGTCGTGGGGAGGCACAACCCGCGCTGCGCGGGTCGGAGGATCGGCAGATCGCCATCTTCATGGACGGGGTGCCCCTCACCCTGGGATGGGATCACCGCACGGACCTGAGCGTGATCCCCCTGACCGCGGCCCAGCGCGTCACACTCCTCAGGGGACTCTCGTCCGTCCTGTACGGGCCGAACACGCTGGGGGGGGTCATCGAGGTGGACGTCGCCAGGCCGGGCGGGTCCATGGGACCCGTCCGGCCGCTCTCCCTGGCGTTGGGATTCGACCAGACCGGCGGGGAGCGGGTCTCGGTCATGGCCGGCCGACGGTACGAGACCGCCTCCGGCGAGTGGTCCTTCCGAACGGGAGCGGGCTTCCACGACGTTCCGGGCACCCGGTTGCCCCAGGGGGTGTCCGGGGACCCCTCGGTTCGTTCGGCCTTCCTCGCGGACGCCGATGGACGCCGGCTGAACAGCGATCTTCGTCGGATCGATGGGTTCGTGACCACCAGCTACCGCGGAGACGACGGTGGATGGGCATCCCTCACGTCCACCGCCTTCGACGTGTCCCGCGGTGTTCCCCCGGAGGTTCACCTGGACCAGCCACGGCTCTGGCGGTATCCCGACCAGCGTCGACTGCTCACCGCGGTCTCCGCGGGCACCGGCACCCACGCCGTGGGCGGTGGGACGGGACACGTGGAGGCGAGCCTGGGGGTGGACCTGGGCTCCACCACCATCCACGCCTTCGATTCCCCGTCATACGTGAACGTGGACGAGATGGAGGAGGCCGACGACCGGGTGCTGACCTTCCGCACCCTCGCCGAGCGCTCCGCGGGCCGGGCCGGCAACCTCCGTGCGTCGGTGACCTACGCCGACGTGAATCACGACGAGCTCCTCACTCCGGGTGGCGCGAACACGTACCGGCAGCGCCTCTGGTCCCTGGCCGCCGAGTCCGAATGGCTCATGGGTCCGGGAGGACGCACCCACGTCTCCCTCGGCGTGGTCGTGGATGGCGCGGATACGCCCGAGTCGGGAGACAAGCCCCCTGTCGACCGGTTGTGGAACCAGGGGTTCCGCCTGGGAACGTCCACCCTCCTCCGCGGCGGGCGGGTACTCCTCCACGGGGGACTCAGCCGCAGGACACGCTTTCCGTCGCTTCGAGAACTCTATTCCGGAGCCCTGGGAAGATTCGAGCCGAATCCGGACCTGATGCCCGAAGCGCTCATGGCGGCCGAGGCCGGCTTCACCGTGGAGGGTCGCTCGAGTCAGCTCCAGGTCGTCGGGTTCCATCATCGGCTCTCCGACGGAATCGTGCGGGTCTCGGTCGGCGACTCCCTGGGAAGCCGACGCTTCATGAGGATCAACCAGGATCAGGTGCTGGGAACGGGCGTCGAGGTCCTCGCCGTATCCACGCTGGGTGCCACGGTCCTGTCCGGGGACCTCACCCTCCAGTCGGTGCACGCCGTGGACAGCGCCGGCGGCCCGGTGGACCTCGAGTACGAGCCCCGTGTGTATGGGAAGCTCGGTTCGGAGATCCCACTCGCCGCAGGACTGGTGGGGGTGGCGAATTTTCGGTTCGTGGGCGCCCAGCTGTGTGAGAATCCAGACTTGGGAGGGCTCGACCCCCTGGGAGCCAATCGCTCCGTGGACGTCGGGATTCGCCGTCGCTTCGGCGATTCGTCACCCTCCACGTTACGGAGGATGGACGTTTCACTGAACCTCGGAAACGCCACGGACGCCACCGTCTACGACCAGTGCGGTCTCCCCCAACCGGGACGCACGCTCCAGCTCCAACTCCGGATCTGGTGAGGAAGATCCCGGGCCGCCTTGGTCGGCGGTCCGGTGAGGGCTACTTTCCGCCCAACGTCAACTCTTCGTCGCCATTCGCATGATCCGCCTGACCTTCCTCGGCACCGCCGCTGCCCGACCGACCGTGGGCCGGAACGTGAGCGGCCTCGCGCTCCAGCGTGAGGGTCGCCTCTTCCTGTTCGACTGTGGGGAGGGCACCCAGCGGCAGATGATGCGATTCGGGACCGGTTTCGGGGTGGAGGCGATCTTCGTGAGCCATCTCCACGCGGATCACTTCCTGGGGATCACCGGCCTTCTCCGCACCATGGGGCTCCAGGGGCGCACGGAGGTGCTCCGGCTCCTCGGTCCCAGGGGGTCCCGGCGCGTGCTGTCCTCCGCGGCGCACCTGGGGATCGACCGGGTTCCCTTCACCATCGAGATCGAAGAGGTCGCGGGGGGATTCCGCGACGACTTCGGCGACTTCTCCATCGAGGCGTTCGAGGTTCGTCACGGTACGCCCGCGCTGGGGTGGGCGCTCGTCGAAGAAGATCGCCTGGGCCGCTTCGACGTGGATCGGGCCCGGGCGCTGGGGGTGCCGGAGGGTCCGCTCTTCGGTCGCCTGCACCGGGGAGAACCCATCGAGGTGGGAGACACCGTGGTCCACCCATCGGACGTGGTGGGACCCCCACGCCCGGGACGGGTCGTCGTCTATTCCGGCGATACCCGTCCGGTGGACGCCACCGTGGAGCGCGCTCGGGGTGCCGACGTCCTCGTCCATGAGGCCACCTTCGGCGAAGAGGAGGCGGACCGCGCTCGGGACACGCAACACAGCACGGCCGCCGAAGCCGCCACCGTCGCGCACCGGGCGGGGGTACGCAGCCTCTTCCTGACCCATCTCTCGGCGCGGTACGCCGACAATCCGGCGCCCCTGGAGCAGGAGGCCCGCAGGCATTTTCCCGAGGCCCGGGTGGCCTACGATGGCCTGGTGGTGGAGATCCCCTATCGCGAGGACGACCCCGGGAGCGATGGGGCCGACGGCGGGGTGGCCGAGGGATGATGTCCCGAGACGGTTTCCCCTTCCGGGAGATCACGGTCCTGGGACTCGGCGTCATGGGCGGATCCTTCGTGCGCGCCGTTCGTCAGCACTCACCCGGAACCACCCTGGTGGGATGGTCCCCGGACGAAGACGAGTTGGCCTTCGCCGCGAGCCAGGGGTGGATCACTCCGGCGGCGGACCCCGTCAAGGCGGTGTCGCACGCGGAATGCGTGGTGATCGCCACGCCCCTCGGGGCGGTAGTCCGGGCGATGGCCGACCTCGCTCGGGCCCTCCGGGCCGACGCCCTCGTCACGGACGTCGCCAGCCTGAAGGGTCCCGTGGCGGACGCCGCGACCCGGGCGGGGCTGCAGGCGCGGTGGGTCGGTGCACACCCCATGGCGGGGTCCGAGGGCTCGGGCATCTCCGCGTCCCGCGCCGACCTGTACCAGGGCACCCGGGTCTGGTTGGTCTCCCATGAAGAAGGGAAGGGGAGTCTCCCCCTCATGGTACGCCTCTGGTCGGAGCTCGGAGGCCGCCCGGAGATCACCTCGGTCATGGAGCACGACCGGTCGATGGCATGGGTGAGCCATCTTCCCCAGCTCACCGCCAACGCCCTCGCGGTGGTACTCGACACCGCGGGGGTCGCGCGGGACACCCTCGGCCCCGGAGGACGGGACATGACCCGCCTCGCGGCGAGTTCGCCCACCATGTGGAGAGACATCATCGCCCATGCCCCTCCGGCGGTCCCCGAAGCGCTTCGCGCCGTGAGCCGCGAGATGGCCGCGTTCGCGGACCGCCTCGAGGCCGGAGACTCCGAGGTCTTCGAAGAGGTCTTCCGGCGCGGCCGGGAGTGGGTCGAGTCATGACGGAGATCCGGGTACCGGGTGACAAGTCGCTCACCCAACGGGCGCTGATCCTGGCCTCCCTCGCCGAGGGAACCAGCGTGGTGTCGGGACTCCTCCACGGGGGCGACGCCTCGTCCACCGCCGGGGCGCTGCGGGCGCTGGGGGTGGAGATTCCGCGGCTTCCCCCCGACGGCTCCCCGGTGTTGGTCCCGGGCGTCGGGCTGCGGGGCCTACGCGCGCCCGGCGCCCGGCTGGACCTGGGAAACAGTGGAACCGGGGCGCGGCTCCTCCTCGGGGTCCTGGCCGGATCGGGGCTCACCGCGGAGGTCACCGGAGACGATTCCCTCCGCTCCCGTCCCATGGCGAGGGTCACCGAGCCCCTGTCGCGGATGGGGGCGGGGTTCACCGCCCTCGGGGTGGAGGGTCGTCTCCCTCTCCGCGTCGAGGGGAAGCACCCTCTTCACGGCCTGGAGTGGGACAGCCCCGTCGCCAGCGCTCAGGTGAAGAGCGCCTTGCTCCTGGCGGGCCTCACCGGGCGGGCTCGCGTTCTCCTCGGCGAGCCGCGCCGGTCGCGCGACCACACGGAGAGGATGCTCACCATGCTCGGGGTGGGATTGGAGGAAACCTCCCGGGACGGTCGCTGGTGCGTGGAGATGAGTGAGCCCCCGGAACACCTCCCCGGATTCGAGTTCCACGTCCCGGGGGACTTCTCCTCGGCCGCGTTCGTCCTCGGCCTGGGGGTGCTGGGAGGCAGCGGGGGTTCCCTCACCGTGGCCGACGTGGGCCTCAACCCCACGAGGACCGCCTTCCTCGACATCCTGTCCCGAATGGGCGCCGACCTGAAAGTGGAGCCGGACCGACACGGCGAGGGAGAGCCGCGCGGCTCGGTGACGGTGGCCGAGGGGCGCACGCTCTCGAGTGTGGAGGTGGGCGAGGACGAGGTCCCCGCCCTCATCGACGAGATCCCGCTCATCGCCGCCCTGGCCTCCCGGGCGCAAGGGACCACGACCGTGACGGGGGCAGGGGAGTTGCGCCACAAGGAGAGTGACCGCATCGCTTCCGTTGTATCCAACCTGCGCGCCCTGGGGGTGGACGCAGAGGAACTGGCCGACGGACTCAGAGTCACCGGGTCCGAACGTCCGTTGGCGGGGCGGGTCACCACCCACGGGGATCATCGCATCGCCATGGCGTTCGGGGTGCTGGGAGCGTTGCCCGGCAACACCATCGTCATCGATGAGCCCGAGGCCGCCGACGTGAGCTTCCCCGGGTTCTGGGGCCTCCTGGCCGATCTCTCGGCCGGAAAGGGCGACACGAGGGGATCTCCGCGAGGGGGTCGGGCCGGCCGCCCGCCCATCGTCACGCTGGACGGTCCGGCGGGATCGGGGAAGTCGTCCACCGCCGCCGCCGTCGCCCGTGCCCTGGGATTCCGGCATCTCGACTCGGGTGCGCTCTACCGGGCCCTCACCTTCAGCCTCCTCCGTGAGGGGGTTCCGCCCGGACGGTGGGAAACGTTGACGGAAGGAGAGCTGCGCGCGCTCCCCGTGTCCGTCCATCCCACCCCGGGAGGATTCGCCATCGAGGTGGACGGAATCTCCGTGGGAGAGGAGCTTCGCACCCCGGAGGTGACCGCCCACGTGTCCCATCTCGCCGGGCTGCCGGCGGTGCGGGGATGCCTTCTCGACCTCCAACGAGCGGGGGGAGCGGAAGGGGGACTGGTGGCGGACGGGCGGGACATGGGCTCGGTGGTGTTTCCCGACGCGGAAGTGAAGGTGTTCCTCGTCGCGGACCTCCAGGAGAGGGCGCGTCGGCGCCTGCTCGAGCGGGAGGGCAGGGAGCCTACCGAAAGCGAGCTGTCGGGAGAGGTCCGGGCCATCGCCGAACGGGATCGCCGCGATTCCGACCGGACGCACTCGCCCCTTGTGCGCCCCGCGGGGGCATTGGACCTAGACACCACGGCCCTCTCCTTCCAGGAGCAGGTGGACCGCGTCGTGCAACGCGTGCGCGAGTTGACTGACCGGAATGCCTAGAATAGGTTATTCGGTCTAGAAACCTTCGCGACAGAAATGCCGGCGTCCCGTCCGAAATCGCCCGCGTTACTGCACATTCACCCGAACCCGTGCGTCCTCTCCCGAGGATCCGGCACCGAGCCCGCGCCAGCGTGGCTTCCCAGAGACCATGACCGACGACATCCAGAAGAACGAAGCGCCTCCCGAGGAGGCCGTAGAGGCCGATATCGCTCTCGAAGAAGAAGAGATCGACGAGGAATCCATCTCCGTGGACGCGTTCACCGGCGAAGTCATCGTCGGGAATTTCGAGGTCCCCGAGGGGATGTCCCCGGAGCTCTTCCACGACCCCTACGGTGAAGAGATCCTCTCCACGTCCCGGGCCGAGTTCGAAAGCCTCCTGGCCGAGTTCTCCCAGGACTTCCAGGGAATCCGCGAAGGCGAGATCGTCGTCGCCAAGGTCCTCCGGGTCACCGAAGGCGCCGTCATCCTCGAATTCGGCTTCAAGAGCGAGGGCGCAGTGGCCCTCGACGAGTTCAAGGAGGCGCCCGCGGTCGGTGAAGAGGTGGAAGTCCTCCTCGAGAGCCTCGAGGACGACGACGGGGTGGTGGTCCTCTCCAAGAAGAAGGCCGACTTCCTCCGCGTGTGGGAGAAGATCCGCGAAGCCCACGACGCGGACCGTCCGGTCAAGGGAATGCTGGTTCGCAAGATCAAGGGCGGCGTCACCGTCGACATCATGGGCGTCGACGCCTTCCTCCCGGGGTCGCAGATCGCGCTCCGTCGGGTCCCCAACATCGAGGACCTGATCGGCGAGACGTACAAGTTCAAGATCATCAAGCTCAACAAGCGCCGGCGGAACATCGTCGTGTCGCGGCGGGTCATCCTCGAGGCCGAGCGCGCCACCAAGCGCGACACCCTCGTCAAGGAGCTCCTGGTCGGGCAGGTCCGCGAAGGAATCGTCAAGAACATCACGGACTTCGGTGCCTTCATCGACCTGGGCGGCCTGGACGGACTCCTCCACATCACCGACATGTCGTGGGGCCGGGTAGGCCACCCGTCCGAGGTGGTGGAGATCGGCAAGGCGCTGGACGTGAAGGTCCTGGACATCGACTGGAACCGCGAGCGGATCTCCCTGGGGCTCAAGCAGCTCCTCCCGTACCCCTGGACCGACATCGACAAGAAGTACCCCGTCGGCGCCCGGGTCCGCGGGAAGGTGGTCTCCATCACGAACTACGGCGCCTTCGTCGAGCTGGAGAAGGGAGTCGAGGGTCTGGTGCACATCTCCGAGATGTCCTGGACGCGCAACGTCCGGCATCCTTCGAAGATCGTCGCCATCGGCGAGGAGATCGAAGCGGTGGTCCTCAAGGTCGATCCGCAGGACGAGAAGATCTCCCTGGGGATGAAGCAGATCGAGGAGGATCCGTGGCTCGCCCTCCCGGTGAAGTATCCCACCGGGACCAAGCTGTCCGGAACCGTGCGCAATCTCACGTCCTTCGGAGCCTTCGTGGAGATCGAGGCGGGAATCGACGGTCTGGTCCACGTCTCCGACATGAGTTGGACGAAGCGCGTCGAGCACCCGTCCGAGATCGTGCAGAAGGGTCAGGAACTGGACGTGATGGTTCTCGACGTCGACGCGGAGAACAAGCGGATTTCCCTGGGCATCAAGCAGCTCCAGGACGATCCGTGGCCCGGAATCTCGGATCGCTTCACCGCGGGACTCGAGTGTGACGGCACCGTGGTCCGGGTTCAGGACAAGGGCGTCGTGATCGATCTCGGAGACGATATCGAGGGCTTCGTTCCCGCGGCACACAGCGGGGTGGAGGATGCGGATCACATTCACGAGTACTACCTTCCCGGCGACGCGACTCCTGTCCGCGTGGTCGAGTCGGATGCCGGGAATCGCCGTATCGTCCTCGAGGTCCTGGATCCGCCGGAGCGGAAGTCCAAGGAGGAGCTCGAAGCGGCCATGGCCCTGGCGGCTCCTGTGACCGGAGAAGACGGCGATGAAGAGGTGGAGACCGCCTCGGCTCCGGCCTCGGCTCCCGAGACGGTGGACCAGGGCGACGAGCCTGCCGCGGAAGAGGACGCCGCGGAAGAGCGGACCGACGACACTCCGGACGCCTGACGCCAGGCGTCCCGGAGAGAGCCTCCATCACCGAAGGTGTTTATGAACTACCTCGGACGGATCGCCCGGGCGCGCCTCGCGCCCGGGCGCTTCCTTTTCGCCGCCACGATCCTGGCCGCCGGATGCTCCTCGGTGGCCGAAGCCCCCGTTCCCGCACCGGCTCCGCGCCCGCCGATCCGGCTGGAAGTCGGGTCTCCCCTCCCCGGGGAAGAGGAGACGGCCGCCGACCTCCTGCGGTCGGCCCGGGACGCCCGGGTCCGCGGAGAGCTGGACGAAGCGGACCGGTTGGGGATGACGGTGGTGCGAGCCCATCCCCGTACGGGAGCGTCCGGAGACGCGCTCGCCCTCGTCGCCGAGGTGCGGTTGGCGATCTCCGACTTTCCCGCCGCGGACTCGCTGGCGCAGCGATACGTGGATCGCCTTCCCATGGGCGATGATCGCCTCCCGGAGGTCCGCCTCCTCCAAGCGAGGGCGATGGCGGCCCTGGGTGATCCATCCTCCGCCCTGGACCGACTCCTCCGGACCGGCGGCCCCGCCAATCCGGTGATCCAGGACCAGATTGAAGTACTTGCCGGAGCGCAACTTGCGCTCCTCGGCCTCATGGAGATCGAAAGCCTTCTCCCCCTGGCTCCGTTCGGAGACCCGTTGGCGGCGGTGGTGCGCCGGCGGTGGGCGGAGGCACTCTACGACGGCGAACTACCCGACTCGGCCCGGATGGTGGCGCTGTCGGCGTTGGGGGCGGGCGTGGCTCCCGCCGACTCCCTGGTCCTCGTTTCCATCGTGAACGGGACGCGGGTGCCCCAGCCTCCCGTGGGTGCGCTTCCCGTGGTCACCATCGGAGCGGTGCTCCCCACGGGAGGGTCGCCGGCCCTTCAGGAGTTCGCCAGGCTCGTGAAGGAGGGGATCGATGTGGCCGCGGCCACCGTCCTGGTGGACGAGGCGAGGGTGGAGGTGGCCCTCATGGACGACGGCGGTGAAGTGATGCGGGCCATGGCGGCCGTGCAGGAACTGGAGTCTTCCGGTGCGGTCGGTGCCGTGGGGTTCCTGGAGGGGAACGTGCTGGCGAGTGCCGCGGAGGCCCGCAGTTCCACTTTCCCCCTGGTGTCTCCCACGGGGATCGCGCTCACCGACACGCTGCCATCGGGCACGTACTCCTTGACCGGCGCCGATCCGTTCGCCGCCACGGCCATGGCCCGCTACGCCGTCGATTCCGGGGTCCTCCGGGCGGCGGTGATCCACGCCCGCACGCCGGAGTCCGAAGAGGAGGCGCGGGCCTTCGAGACGGCGTTCGAAGCGGCCGGCGGCACCGTGGCGGGAGTGTTCCCCTACGATGCGGGCGCCACGTTCTTCTCCTCCCAGGTACAGGGCGCGGCCACGGCGCTGCGCGCCGAGGAGATCGCGGCGCTGGGGCTCACCGAGGAGGACACTCTGGACGTGTCGGTCCTCGAGCCCGTGGCCGTCTTCGTCCCGGTGCCGCCGGAGGATCTGGAGTTCGTGGCGCCGCAGATCACCTTCTACGGCCTCGATACCCTGGCCATCCAGGTGCTGGGGAACGCGAGCTGGAGTGACCGTGACAACCTCGCCACCGTGGACTTCCGGCACACCACCGGCGTGGTGGCGCCCGCACCCGTCCGCGCGGGACCGGGGGCTCCCGGGTACCAGCGATTCAAGGACGCGTACGAGTCGCATTTCCAGAGAACGCTGGTGAGCCCGATCCCCGCCCTCGGATACGATGCCGCGCTCATCCTCCTGGAAGGGTTCCGCAACGGGGGGTCCAACGCCGCCGGAGTCGGACGGGGCATCGAGAGCATACGCGACGTCGAGGGCGCCACGGGGGTATTTTCCGTAAGAGGTTCGCGGCCGTTGCGGGCGTTCCAGATCGTCCGGATCGATCACGGGGCGCTCATCCCCATCTACTGACAACACGAACGCTGCGGGTTTGCCCATGTCCATGAGAGAGAAGCTGGCCCGCCTGGAGGAGCTTCGCCGGGAAGCCGAGCAGGGAGGGGGACCGGAGCGGATCGCGGCTCAGCACGAGCGTGGGAAGCTCTCCGCCCGGGAGCGGCTGGACCTCCTCCTCGACGCGGATTCGTTCGTGGAGCTCGATCGTTTCGTGACCCACCGGGCCACGGAGTTCGGCCTCGCGTCGCAGAAGATCCTGGGGGACGGCGTCGTCACCGGGTACGGCACGATACACGGTCGACTGGTCTACGCCTTCAGCCAGGACTTCACCGTGTTCGGGGGATCCCTCTCCGAGGCCCACGCCGAGAAGATCGTCAAGCTCCAGGACCTCGCCCTCAAGAACGGCGCGCCCATCATCGGCCTCAACGACTCGGGGGGCGCGAGGATCCAGGAGGGGGTGGTCAGCCTGGGCGGATACGCGGACATCTTCCTCCGCAACACGCAGGCATCGGGGGTGATCCCGCAGATCAGCGTGATCCTGGGCCCGTGCGCGGGCGGCGCGGTGTACTCCCCGGCCATCACCGACTTCGTGTACATGGTGCGCGGCACCAGCTACATGTTCGTGACGGGCCCCAACGTGGTGAAGACGGTCACCCACGAGGACATCGACATGGAGGGGCTCGGCGGCGCCGACGTCCATGCGTCGAAGTCGGGCGTGGCCCACTTCGCCTACGATTCCGAGCCAGAGTGCCTCGCCGCCGTGCGCACCCTGGTGGCGTATCTCCCCCAGAACAACACCGAGAAGGCCCCGGCGGGGGGATCGCACGATCCGGCCGATCGTCGCGAGGAAGCCATTCTCGACGTCGTCCCGGACAATCCCAACCAACCGTACGACATGCACGAGGTGATCCGGCGTGTCGTGGACGATGGTGTGTTCTACGAGGTCCACGCGGGCTTCGCGCCCAACATCCTGGTGGGGTTCGCCCACCTGGGCGGTCACAGCGTGGGGATCGTGGCCAACCAGCCCGCGTTCCTGGCCGGCGTGCTCGACATCGACTCCTCCGTGAAGGGCGCCCGCTTCGTCCGCTTCTGCGACGCCTTCAACATCCCGTTGGTGGTGTTCGAAGACGTGCCCGGCTTCCTCCCCGGCGTCGCGCAGGAGCACGGCGGCATCATCCGCCACGGCGCCAAGCTCCTGTACGCGTTCAGCGAAGCCACCGTGCCCAAGGTGACGGTCATCACACGGAAGGCCTATGGGGGTGCGTACGACGTGATGAACTCCAAGCACATCCGTGGCGACGTCAACCTCGCGTGGCCCACGGCCGAGATCGCCGTGATGGGTCCCAAGGGCGCGGTGGAGGTGCTCTTCCGCAAGGAGATCGCCACCGCCGACGACCCCGCCGCCGCCACGGAGGCCCGGATCCAGGAGTATCGGGAGCGTTTCGCCCATCCATACGAGGCGGCCGCCCGCGGGTTCGTGGACGACGTCATCGACCCCCGGGAAACCCGTCCCCGGCTGGTCTCGGCCCTCGACATGCTTCGGAACAAAAGGGACGAGAACCCGGTGCGGAAGCACGGAAACGTGCCGCTTTGAGGCACGGGCGCCGGGAAGGGACCGCCAGGTGAACCCATGGAGCGGCTGCTAGAGTCCCTCCTCGCTCTCCCCGCGCCCCTCACCTACGTATTCCTCGCCGTGGGTGCGGCGTTGGAAAACGTCGTTCCGCCGGTCCCCGCCGACACCTTCGTCCTCCTGGGCGGATTCCTTTCTTCCGCGGGGGACCTCAATCCCTGGGGAGTCTTCCTGGCGACGTGGTCGGCGAACGTCGCGTCGGCTCTGGCCATGTACCGGGTCGGGGTCACCCACGGCACGGTCTTCTTCCAGTACGGGTACGGGCGCCATCTCCTCCACCCGGCCCAGATGGACCGCATGGCTCGCTTCTACGCCCGGTGGGGTACCGCGGCCATCCTCGTCACGCGGTTCTTCCCGGGGCTCCGCTCCGTGGTGCCCGTGTTCGCAGGGGTTTCGCGCCAACGCTTCTGGTCCGTGGCATGGCCGGTGGGCGTCGCCTCGGCGGTGTGGTACGGAGGGCTGGTCCAGCTCGGCGTGAAGGCGGGCGAGAACCTCGACCTCATCCGCTCCACCCTCGACCGGATCAACCTGGGGCTTCTCGCCGTGGCCCTGGTTGTGGCGGCGGGCGTGGCGGTCTGGTGGAGGAAGACCCGGTGAGGAGCCCGGATACCGTCCCGGCGTCCTTCCGCTTCGAGCAGTTCCAGGACTACCTCACCTTCGAGCGAGGACTGTCCGATCGAACGGTCTCCGCGTACGGCAGCGACCTCCGCGCGTGGGGCGAGGTCATGGTCGCCGAAGGGGTGCGAGACCCCGCCTCGGTGGAGCCCGGCCACCTCCGCGTCTGGGTGGACGGCCTCACCGAGGCGAACCTCGCGCCCACGTCGGTCCGCCGGGCCCAGTCGGCCTTGCGGACCTACTTCGGTTTTCTTCTCGCCGAGGGCGTGATCACCACCGATCCCACCGAGCGGCTGGTGAGCCCACGCAAGGGGCGGCCCCTTCCCGACTATCTCTCCCACGACGAGGTCGACCGCCTTCTCGAAGCTCCCGACGCCACGCGCCCGCTCTACTGGCGGGATCGAGCGATCCTGGAGGTCCTCTACGCCTCCGGGACCCGGGTGTCCGAACTGGTCGACCTTCCATTACACGGGTTGGCCCTGGAGGAGGGCGTCCTCACGGTGTTCGGGAAGGGAGCGAAGGAGCGCCTCGTCCCCGTGGGCGGACCCGCCCGCCGGGCGCTGGAGCGATACCTCCGCGAGGTGCGGCCCGGCCTGGACCAGGGAAAAGGGAAGGGGAAGGTCTTCCTGAACGCCCGGGGCACACCGCTCACCCGCATGACGGTCTGGAACATCGTAAAGGACTCGGCCGCGCGGGCGGGCATCGGCCGCAAGGTGTCGCCCCACACGCTGCGACACACCTTCGCGACCCATCTCCTGGAAGGGGGGGCCGACCTCGCCGCGGTCCAGGAACTCCTGGGGCACGCCGACATCACCACCACCCAGATCTACACCCACGTGGACCGGGCCCGGTTACGTGACCTTCATCGCCGGTTTCACCCCAGAGGGCGTTGAGCCGCTCTCCCCCACCCGGGAACCGCTCGCGACGAGGCGACGTGCCGGTACCCGGGTGGGATGGACGCTCCGGGCTACCGCGCTTGTCCGTGTGACGGAGTTCCCGCGGTCCGTGCCGGCTGTTCCTTCCGCACGGCGGAGAAAAGGTCCGCCTGGGAGTTCGCCGCGGCGAGGAGTCCCACCGCCCGGGTGATGACCGGGTCCCGCTCCATGCGGATGGCCGCCTCGGTGCCCACCACGTCCAGCCTCTGCGCCACGCCCAGTCGGGCCCGCCAGAAGAGGTAGTCGCGCGCGACGGGGTCGGCCACGGCGTCGGCGGGGAGGCCCTCGGCCACCATCTGGCCCACCCACTCCTCGAAGTCCGCCCGGCTCACGTCCACCACCACCGGGTCGGCCTCGCGGAGGCGGCCCGCCTCCCCGAAGGAGAACTCCGCGAGCCGGAGGACCAGGGGAAAACGGGCCTCGTTGGCCATGCGCAACAACTCCCGCTCGGCCAGGCGAAGGGTGTCGTCTACGATGGCCAGATCGGGGAAGATCCCACCGGCCGCGATCAGGTCCCGGCCGCCCGCCGTGCGCACGCGGGGAAGGCTGTCCAGTGCCTCCGGGAGGGGGCGCCCCTCCTTGTCACGGGCCCGGTGGAGGGACCGTCCGAGCGGCGTGTGCCACGACCCCGTCGTGAAGCGGAGCTTCCGTCCCGCGGGAAGCGGCGCCACCGTCTGCACCAATCCCTTCCCGAAGCTGCGCTCTCCCAGCACGATGGCGCGATCGTAGTCCTGAAGCGCACCGGCCAGGATTTCCGCCCCCGACGCGGTGTACCCGTCCACCAGGACGATGATGGGGAGCTCCGGGACGCGGATGGGCCAACGATCCTCGTACGACTCGCTGGTCACCTGGGCCGCCGATCCACCCCGGACGCGCTGCGAAGTGCTGGCGAGGGTGGAGCCGGGCTCGAGGAAGAGGTCGGCCAGCATGAGCGACTCGTCGAGGAAGCCCCCGGGATTCCGGCGCAGGTCGATGATCATCCCCTTGGCGCCGTGCATGGTCCGGAGCGCTTCGTCCATCTCCCGGGCCGCGTTCCGAGCCACGCGGTCCATGATCACGTAGGCGATCCCGTTGTCCATCATCCCGTACAGCACCGCGGGTACGTGGACCTGGTTCCGGCGGATATCGTACGCGATGGGCTGCTCGAAGCCTGCACGCTTCACCCGCACCTGTACCACCGTCCCCACGGGTCCCCGGATGGAATCCGAGGCGATCGCGGTGTCCCAGGAGGTGGCGTCGTTGTCGTCCACCCCGACGATGACGTCGCCCACCTGCATCCCCACGCCCTCCGCCGGAGTGCTCCGGAAGACCGCCGTCACCGTGATCTCGTCGTTGAGCATGGTGATCTGGACGCCGATCCCCGAGTAGTTTCCCGTGGTCTCCTCGTCCCATGCGTCCGCTTCCACCGGAGTGAACACCGACGCGTAGGGATCGTTGAGCCCTTCGACCATCCCGGCCAGGGCGCTCTCCCAGAGTGCCGAGTCCGACAGTGCGTCCATGTGCAGGTCGGCCAGCATCCGGAAGGCGGACTGGAACACCTGCGCCTCGTCCGAACTCGCCGCCGCCTGGCGGTCACCACGCTCGGAACCCGTGGACGTCTGCGCCGCCACCCCCGTGCACGAAAGGAGGAGGATCGACGTCAGGAGGGTCGTGATTCTCGGCATGGGCGCTCTCTGCGGCCAGGGGAGTTTTGCGCGAATGACCTATAAACACTCGTCCCACCGGCGTCGTTCCCCCGGCGGGGTGGAATGCGATACCTTGCAGGCACGTGTACAAGGGGGCCGCGCGGACGGGTAACCCGGCGGCCTCCCTCGACAGATACCCCACCGGCCCCGATGAATCAAGGCGACGCACATGCCCCCCTGCGGGTGGCATTGGTACAGTTCAAGCCACGCAAGGCGGATCTGGACGCGAATCTGGAGGTGATCCGGACCACGCTACGGGATCAGGCCCCCCATGCGGACCTGCTGATGTTTCCCGAAGCCAGCCTGTCCGGGTACTTCCTCGAAGGCGGAGTGGCCGAGGTCGCCCTCACCGCCGAAGCCCTGGCCGGAGCCCTGGGTCCGTCCCGGCCCGGTGATCCGGACGTGTGTCTGGGCTTCTACGAACGATGGCGGCGGCGCCTGTACAACAGCGTGGCCTACCTGGAGCCGGAAGACGGGGCCTGGAAGATCCGGCACGTGCACCGGAAGATGTTCCTCCCCACGTACGGGGTCTTCGACGAGGCCCGCTTCGTGGAGCCGGGCACGGAGGTGCGGGCCTTCGGCACCCGCTTCGGCCGCATGGGAATGCTGATCTGCGAAGACATGTGGCACAGCCTCCCCGCCACCGTGCTGGCCCTCGCGGGGGCGGAGCTGATCCTGGTGGCCAGCGCCTCCCCCGCCCGGGACTTCGGGCCCGCCGGGGAGGGGAGACCCGCCAACCTCGAGCGCTGGGACCGACTCGCCGGGAGCGTCGCGGTGGAGCACGGGGTGTTCGTGGCCGTGGCCCAGCTCGTGGGATCCGAGGGGGGCAAACTCTTTCCCGGGGGCTCGGTGGCCATCGGCCCCGAAGGCGACATCCTCGCACGGGGCCCCCTTCTGGACGCCGGAGTCACGCACGCGCTCCTGGATCCCAAGGCCATCGACCGCGCGCGCGACGCCGCACCGTTGCTCTCGGATCTCGAGCAGATGCTCCCCCACGTGCGCAGGGCCCTGGACGACGCCACCCTCTCCTCCGAACCGGCCGGTCCCGATGACCCGGGGGCCCCGGTCCCCGCCACCCAACGGATCCCGGCCACCCTGGGCGGAAGGGGCAGTCGTCCGGTGGGGGACCCGGCGTTCCACGATCCCGCCCTCCTGGCCATGGACATGGAGCTCGTGGAGCGCTCCCTGGTGGAGTTCATCCGCGAGGAAGTACGCAGGCGCCGCGGATTCGAGCGGGTGGTCCTCGGCGTCTCCGGAGGAGTGGACTCCGCCGTGTCGCTCTACCTGGCCTGCAAAGCCCTGGGCCCCGAGAACGTTCTCGGCCTACGACTCCCGTATCGCACGTCCAGCGAGGAGAGTCTGGAGCACGCCCGGCTCGTCCTGGACGCCACCGGGGCCGACTCCCGCACCATCGACATCTCGGCGCCCATCGACGCCTACGTGGAAGCCCACGAGCCCGACGTCTCGCCGCTGCGAAAGGGGAACCTCATGGCGCGTCTACGGGCCGTGATCCTCTTCGACCAGTCCGCGCGGGTGCACGCGCTCCCCCTCGGGACGGGGAACAAGAGTGAACGTCTCCTGGGGTACTTCACCTGGCACGCCGACGACTCCCCCCCCATCAACCCCCTGGGAGACCTCTTCAAGGTCCAGGTCTGGGCCCTGGCGCGGCACCTGGGTGTTCCCGACGTCATCATCGACAAGCCCGCCACCGCCGATCTGGTGCGGGGGGTGAGCGACGAGGACGAGCTCGGCTTCTCGTATCACCAGGCCGACCCCATCCTCCACTGGCTGGTGCGGGGATACCGCGTGGAGGAGCTGGTCGAGATGGGGTTCGACCAACCCGCGGTCGCGCTGGTGGCGCGCCGGCTCCAGTCCACCCACTGGAAGCGGGAGCTCCCCACGGTCGCCATCCTCTCCTCCAGCGCCATCGGGGAGTTCTACCTGAGGCCGGTGGACTACTGAGGACGGGGGCTCCCGGTCTCCGTCAGATGCGACGTCCCACCAGGAGAGACACGAAGAAGAGGCCCGCGGAAACCAGGACGATGGCGGCGCCCGAGGGGAGATCCCAGCTCCACGAGATCCACAGCCCACCCACCACGGAGATGAGGGCGGAGACGACGCCCACCACCATCATCGCCCGAAGGGAGCGTCCCAGCGCCTGTCCCGTGGCCGCGGGGATGACCACGAACGCCGAGACCAGCACGATCCCCACCAGCCGCATGGCCGCGACGATGGTCACCGCGAGGACGGTGAGGAGGAGGTACCGGAGGGGCTCCACCGGGAGGCCCGCCGCCCGTGCCGCGTCCTCGTCCACTCCCATGTACAGGAGCTCCTTGAAGAAGTATCCAAGGAGCACCAGAGCCACCCCGCAGAGCGCCACCAACGTGGGGACCTCACCGGGCTGTACGGAGAGGATGTTCCCGAAGAGGTATCCCATGAGGTCCTGGCGATAGCCGGGAGACAGGCTGATCAGGACCACGCCCAGGGCCATGGCGGCCGGGAAGAACACACCCATGGCGGTGTCTTCGGACACCTCGCCACGCCCGCCGATCCAGCCGATCACCCACGCCACCCCCGTGGTGAAGATCGCGGCGGAGAGGAGGGGTGACACCCCCGCCACCACGCCGATGGCCACCCCCCCCAGCGCCGCGTGGGACAATCCCACCCCCACGAACGCCATGCGGCGGAGCACCACGAAGAACGCAAGGACCGCGCAGGTGACCCCCAGCAGGATGCCCGTGAGGAGCGCCCGCTGCACGAACGCGAAGGAGAGGAACTCAACCATGGGCGTGGTCCACCGGGAAGGCGTACGCCTGGTTGAGCGTCGCCGCGTCCATCACCTCGCCCGCAGGCCCCGCTGCCCGGATGGTCCGGTTCAGCAGAATGGCCCGGTCGGCGTGGTCCCCCACCACGTCCAGGTCGTGGGTGGCGCAGAGAACCGTCAACCCCTTCTGGTGCTGGAGGTCGCAGACCAGGGCGTAGAACCGCGCCCGGGCGCCACTGTCGAGTCCCGCCGTGGGCTCGTCCAGGAGGAGGAGGAGGGGATCGCCGCACAGGGCGCGGGCGATGAGGACCCGCTGTTGCTGCCCCCCCGAAAGGTCCTGGAATCGCCGCCGGGCCAGGTCACCCAAACCGACCACGGAAAGCGCCGCCAGCGCCTGCTCACGGTCCGGGGCGCCGGGACGGCGCCCCACGCCCAGGACTCCGAACCGGCCCATGATCACCACGTCCAGCACCGTGATGGGGAACCCCCTGGGGATCACGATGCGTTGGGGAACGTAGGCGACCGGGTATTCGCGTCGGGCGGGAGGGGACCCGAAGACCGCCACCGTCCCGGCATCGGGGCGCACCAGGCCCAGGATCACCTTCAGGCACGTGCTCTTCCCGGCGCCGTTGGGACCCAGGAGGGCCACGAAGCTCCCCGCCGACACCTCGAAGGAGACGTCCTCCAGCGCGGGACGGCCCTGGAACGCCACGTCGACCCGATCCAGGCGGATGGCGGGAGGGGACGGAAGGGGTACGTTCATCGGGACGTGCTCATGGCCATGGCGAAGGTCCGGGCATTGCTCCTCATGAGGCTGAAGTAGTCGTCCCGCCCTTCCACCCCGGGCCCTCCGAGAGGATCCACCACCAGCACGATCCCGCCCAGCTCGTGGGCCAGCGCCTGCGCGCCGGTGCCGGCCAACTGCGGTTCCGAGAGGACCACGAAGACGCCGGCCTCCTCGGCGGCCTCCACCAATCCCCCGAGGCTCCGGGCGGACGGTTCGTGACCCGGCCGCTCGTAGATGCTCCCCAGCGACACCAACCCGTACCTGCGCGCGAAGTACCCCCAGGCCCCGTGCGACGCGATGAAGGCTCGCCCGGGGGAGACGTCCCGCAGGATCCCGTCGATCTCGTGGTGGAGCGCGGTGAGGTCCTCACGGAGTCGGAAGGCCCGTTCCTCGATCCGTGCCGAGTCTCCCGGAGCGAGAGCCACCAGCGCCGTCACGATCCGGGGCACGACCTCATCGCGCACGAGGACGGGATCGAGCCACACGTGGGGATCCCCGGCGGAATGCTCGTGCCCGTCCGCGGGGCCGTCCCCCCCGCCGTGCAGAAGCTCCATCCCCTCCGTGATGCGCAGCACCCGCGTACGCGACGGGTCGAGGATGTCCTCGAGCCACGGATCGAGTCCCGCCCCCACCAGCACTGCGGCATCCGCCTCGGTCACCAGGCGCAGGGTGGACGGGCTCGCCTCCCACGTGTCCGGCGACGCGCGATAGGGAAGGATCACCTCCACCTGCATCCCCTCCGGCGCCAGCCTCCGCACCAGGTCGCCCACGGGAAGGATCGAGACCACCACCCTGGGCCCGCCTCCGCCGTCCCGGGACTCCGCCGGCCCGCATCCGGCCACCGGCGCCAGAAGGCACGCCAACGCGGCCATGTGCCCGACGAGCCTCCTCATCGGCCCCGCACCCGCCGCACCAGCGCGTCCATGAGGGGGAGGGGCGTGAGCTCTCCGTCCACGATGGAAGCCAACTCCTCCTCCCTCCGCCAGTGGGCCTCCAATTCCGCCAATTCCAGTTCCAGCAGGTGTTGTTCCAGGGATTCGTTGGCCGCGATTTCCAGGGCGATGGCGCCCGTGCGCTGCAGGTCTCCCAGGCGCCGGCCGTCGCGAATCACGAGGCGGCTCAGGTCCCGCGCCGAGCCCGCCTCTTCGATGAGGCGCGTCGCCGACATGACCCGCCGCTGCGAGGCGCCCGCGAAGTGATGGTAGGCCAGGACCCGCCGGAGCGTCCGCCCCGCCTCCTCCCCACCGAGGCGGATCCCTCCGTCTCCGGCCTGTCGGCCGCATCGAGGACAGCGGAGCGCCAGATCCAGGTCCCGGCCGTCCTCCCCGGGGAGGACGATCAATCCAGCCCGGTCGCGGTACCGCAGCGACCGGATCGCGGCACCGCATCGGCCGCACCGCGCTTCGCCGCTCCAGGCCGAGCGACCGAACCGGGCCCACCGCGCCACGTTGACCAACGAATCGGGCGCCCGCCGCAGGATCCCCCACGTGACGAAGAGCGACATCCCACCCGTCGCCCACCCCCCCAGGACTACCGCCCCGGTACCCACGGCGCCGGCCACCCGCAGGGCGTGGGCGGCCTGCTTTCGTTGGGTCAACTCCTTGCCATACCGCCACCACGCTTCTTCGGCCCGGCGCGCTTCACCCACCCGCACCACCTCCAGGGGACCGGACCGGAAGAGCGCGATGTTGTCGGTGCTCGAGAGGAGGCGCCCCCGGTCGCGTACCCGCCGCTCCAATTCCTCGAGCGCCTCCCAGCGGTCCTCCATGGGGACGAGCGACCAGCGCGCGCACGCGCGACAGATGATCCACAGCCGGCCCCGGTCCGGATCGAAGGCGAACCGACTCCCACGGGGGAGGTGTTCGAGCTCCTGGTTCTCCGGAAAGGGTCCTGCGCAAATCAGGCAGCGTGTGTACACGGGCTCACGAGCATGGGACACGGCGGCGGGAGCGCTCCCGGGGCGGTCGGGCGACGTGAAAAGTTCGGGCACGCGGGGGTGCCCGTCCAGTGCGGGGCGACTACATTCCGTCCGACGATCCCCACCCATCCAACCCCAGCGAGCTCCCATGGCGCCCTCGTCTCTCGCTTCCAACGGACTCCGGACGACCCTCTTCGTCGGGCTCCTCACGGCACTCGCGGCGGTACCGTCCCTCCGTGCCCAGGAAGAGCTCACGGTCGAACGGATCTTCGCGTCCTCGGAACTGGCTCCCCGTGGGATCCCCGTCACCCGTTGGATGCCCGACGGCCGGCGCTTCAGCTATCTGGCACCCGGAAGCGGCGGCGGCACCGACCTGGTGGCCGAGGACGTGCGCACCGGCCGGAGGGAACTCCTCGTGGATGGCTCCGCGCTGGTCCCCGGCGGTGAGCGCGGCCCCATCGACATCGAAGGGTACGAGTGGTTCCCCGACGGGGACAGGCTCCTGATCTACACACGCTCGGTCCGCGTGTGGCGGGACAACACCAAGGGCGTGTACTTCGTGTACGACCTCCGGTCCGGCACCCTCCAGCCCGTGTCCACCGCGTTCGGGTACCAGATGTTCGCCAAGCACAGCCCCGACGGGACACGGGTGGGCTTCGTACGGGACAACGACATGTACGTGACCGACCTGGCCACCGGCGATGAGCGTCGCCTCACCGCCGACGGATCGGACCTGATCGTGAACGGCACCTTCGACTGGGTATACGAGGAGGAGTTGGGCCTTCAGGACGGCTGGCGGTGGAGCCCCGACGGGACGCGCATCGCGTTCTGGCAACTCGACCAGACACCCATCAAGACGTTTCACCTCATCGACGATCTGGAGCTGTACTCCCGCCCCGTGCCGCTCCCCTATCCCAAGGCCGGAGACCCCAACTCCGTCGCCCGCGTCGGAGTGGTGGAACTGGCCACGGGGGAGATCACCTGGATCGACACCGGAGACAACCCCGACGTCTACCTCGCCCGCATGGACTGGGCGGCATCGTCCGACGAAGTCGTGATCCAGCGATTGAACCGGCGCCAGAACCGCATCGACGTCCTCATGGCGGACGTGAACACGGGGGCGTCACGCGTGATCCTCACCGAGGAGAGCGACACCTGGGTCGACGTGGACGCGGACGTGAGGTGGCTCGAGGGTGGGCGTGAGTTCCTTTGGACGTCGGAGCGCGACGGTTTCAACCACGTGTATCTGTACGACCGCGATGGCACCGTGGTGCGGCGCCTCACTCCCGACCCGTGGGACGTCACCGGAATCGCGGGGATCGACGACGCGAACCGCCTGTACTTCACCGGGGCGGGGGAGGGGCCGCTGGAACGCCACTTCTATCGGGTCTCCCTCCGGGGAGGACCCGTGGAGCGCGTGTCGTCCGGGGCAGGCACGCATGCCGTCTCGATGGCGCCCGGGGGCGGCTTCTACATCGACACGCATACCCGGGTACACCAACCTCCCGTGTTCACTCTCCGCACGGGAGACGGAGCGGAGGTTCGCACCCTGGAGGACAACGCGGCGCTGAACGCGAAGCTGGACGGGCTGGGCCTGCGGGGTCCCGAGTTCTTCTCCTTCGTGAGCCCCGCCGGCGTGGAGCTCAACGGGTGGATCCTCAAGCCCGCGGACTTCGACCCCGCCCGCCGATACCCGGTGGTGATGTACGTCTATGGGGGGCCCGGCTCCCAGACGGGCCAGGACGCCTGGGGTGGCACCCGGTACCTCTGGCACCAACTCCTGGCCGGGAAGGGATTCGTGGTCGCCACGGTGGACAATCGGGGCACCGGCGCCCGGGGGAGGGACTTCAAGAACGTCACCTACCTCGACCTGGGAAACCATGAGAGCCAGGATCAGATCGCGGCGGCTGGGCATCTGGCGTCCCTCCCCTGGGTGGATCCCTCCCGTATCGCCATCTGGGGATGGAGCTACGGCGGATACATGACGCTCATGAGCATGATGCGGGGGGGCGACCTCTTCGCGGCCGGGATCAGCGTGGCCCCCGTCACGTCGTGGAGGTTCTACGACACCATCTACACCGAGCGCTTCATGCGGACGCCGCGTGAGAACCCGGGTGGGTACGACCGCGGGGCGCCCCTGAACAACGTGGATGGCCTCACCGGAGACCTCCTCCTGGTCCACGGGACCGGCGACGACAACGTCCACTTCCAGAACTCCGTCCAACTCGTGGACCGCCTCCAGTCCGCGGGGAAACAGTTCCGCTTCATGCTCTACCCCAACAAGACCCACAGCATCGCGGGCGAGGATACGCGGGTTCATCTCTACACGATGATGACCGATTTCCTGACCCATCGCCTCCTCCCCACCACGGAGACTTCCCGGTAAGGGGCCGCCCCGACCCGGTGGTATGACGTGATGACGATCCACACGGTCCGGCGAACCATCCGACGCCTCTCCGTCCGGTACCTCCGGGGAGCGTTGCTGGGTCTTGTCGCCCTCACCCTTCCCGGAGGGCTCGCCCTGAGCGCCCAGGTGCAAAGGGAATCCGTGGCGGACGTCCGCGTGGACCGCGACCAGGACGGCATGGTGGACCGCGTGGGGGATACGGTTTCCGTCCGGGGAGTCGCGTTGGTGGCGTCGGACGTCATGAACCCGGGTCAACTCGACTTCTTCCTCGACGACGGGACCGCCGGAATCGGCGTGTTCTCGTTCGCCGGAGGACCGCGTGTGTCCCGCGGCGCGCTCCTGGACGTGACGGGTGTACTGGAACAGTATCAGGGGCAAGCGCAGATCCGCCCGCTGCGGTACCACGTGCTCGAAGACTCCGTCCGGCCTCTTCCTGCCTACGTGGCTCTGCCCCCCGAACCCATCGACCTCGAGCCCCTGGAGGGTCGCAGGGTGCGCCTCGGCGGCCACGTCCTTCGCGTGTGGGCCAACGCCGGGGGGCATCTGGTCTCGGTCCTTCCCGACGGAGACTGGACCGAACCCGTCACCGTGTTCACACGCTTCGACTCGCCCGTGATCCAGAGCCTCCCCACCATCACCCGGGGAGACGAGATCGAGGCCGAGGGGGTCCTGGGACAGTTCACACCGGAAGCGGGAAGGGGAGGGTATCAGCTCTACCTGGGCTCCGGTGAGGACATCCGGCACAGGGGGATCAGCCGGGCCTTCCTCACCCTCTTCCTGCGGGTGGCGGGAGTGCTCGCGCTGGCCGCGGCCGTGTGGTCGTTCGCCCTCAGGAGAACCGTTCACCACCGCACCCGGGAGTTGGCGGAGAGCGAGGCCCGCTACCGCCTTCTGGTGGACCAGGCGCCGGGAGCGGTGTTCATCGTCCGCGACGACGTCATCGTGTACGCCAACCCCGAGGCCCGGAATCTCCTGGGCGGAGCGGCGGGACTGTCCACCGACGGAGACACCACGCTGGGTGATCTGGTGCAACCCTCGTCCCTTCCGGCGTTGGGTCCCGGATCCGGCGGCGCAGCGCGAAGCATGCCCACGCCGGCCCTCCTGAAGTTCCGGGACGGGAGGGCCCGTGAGGTATTGGTCGACTCGGCCCCGGTCCCGCACTTCGGAAAGGCGGCCCAGCAGGTGTGGGTCCAGGACATGACCGAGTGGAACGAGCGGGACCGGGAGCGGAGGAGGCTCGAAAATCGCGTCCAGCAGAAGACCCGGCTGGAGAGCCTGGGTGTTCTCGCGGGAGGAATCGCCCACGATTTCAACAACATCCTCACGTCCATCATGGGCAACGCCGGCTTCCTCCGGACTTCCGGATCGCTGGCCGAAGCCGACCGGGAGACCGCGCAGGACATTCTGGATGAAGCCAAGCGGGCCGCCGAGTTGACGGAGCAGATGTTGACGTTCGCCGGACGCAGCCGGGTTTCGCGGGAGGCCCTCGATCTCGGGGTGG
>Ga0224501_10000658_pt1 | contig 26797 bp, 22 predicted proteins | sample SF_Oct11_sed_USG_4_FD_169105 | JGI IMG/M metagenome (GOLD analysis project Ga0224501, IMG submission 169105) | Sediment microbial communities from San Francisco Bay, California, United States - SF_Oct11_sed_USGS_8_1 | ecosystem: Environmental > Aquatic > Marine > Sediment | place: USA... | reverse complement strand
ATTGCAGCGTGTGCAGGTTGGCAGTTCAGAATAAATTATGACAGTACATGGCTTAACGCAACCAACTGTGTTTACACTGGTGCAGGCAGCGCCAAAAGCCAGTATTTCGAGGCATCAGGAACAACCACTGTCTTTCTCGCGGCCACATTAGGCGTGGGTTACGTCCTGCACGCTGAAAGTTATATGATGGGACCTTTTGGTCCACAAAATCATGCCTACAGCCTCTCTTACGTGACATTCGAGGTAATCGATAAACCAGAGAAGGGTGAAACCTTAACAAGCGCCCTTGCCTTCCAATACGACGAAACATACTATATGAACACAACACCTGAGAACAAAGTCTTTGGCATTGGAATCGACGGCGACGCCGAGTTCATTTGGACTGCGCCTGCAAAACCATGGTTTGCTTTAGACCCATCGGACACCGTGTATGACCAATATACCGTCGCGGTTGGCGAAACCTTCGATGTTGACGTCATCATAGACAACTACTATGACGGTTGGGGCATGACGAACGCCACATTCTGCCTCAGCTACAACTCAACAATCCTCAATGCCACAACAGTAACTATTAATACCGCTGAATGGACCCTTGACAGCTTGGTCAATTACCACGACACAGACGAAGACTGGGTCAATGTCACCGTTAAAGACTTTACTGGAACAGGATATTCAGGAGATGCAGTACTAGTAGCAACTATCACCTTTGAAGTGTTATATCAAGGCGCTTCACCACCAGACCCTGCAGGATCGTATGTCGAATCCCCGTTAGCCTTCTGTGACGACACTGAAGTCTGGAACCACGAATATACGATAGACGAAGAGCCTATAGATGGATCGGTCAGAATCTATTCCCTGTTAGCGATAGTACTACCACACTTAGCCGTTGAACCTGATATAATAGTATATGGACCAGCTGGAGCTGTGGGTGAAGAATTCGAAGTTAACATCGTAGTGAAGAACCTCCACTTCGCTTGGTACCTAGTAGGACTAGACTTCAGGCTAGATTACTGCCCAGACTTCTTGGAAGTAGTTAGCTGCGAGGAAGGCCCCTACTTCCCACAATTCGACCAGGGCTCAGGCACAATGTTCATAGGCTTTGATGAAGGAACCTACGTAACCGCAATGGACCTTATCCTGCCAGATTCTCTCGGACATTACAATGCCTCAAACCTGCCAGGAGCTTCTCCGCCAGAAGACGGAACAATAGCTGTAGTCACCTTCAGGATAACCGATCAAGATGTCAGCTGCGATCCAGAAGCATTCCTCTGCAACTTAACACTATACGATATTATGATGGTTGACATGAATGGTGCATACGTATCATTCGATGCGCCAGAAAACGGCATCGTAACAGTCTACGGTTCATACGAAGTGGGCAGAGTAATAGACGTCTACACGCAGTATCCAGATGGATTTAACGGAAAAGGATTCAACGTCTCTAGTGACATGTTCTGGCCACAGAAAGAGGTTATACTCTACGCCTACGTATCCTACAACTGCTGGCCAATGCAACAGAAACTTGTAACATTCACAGTTTTCGACAATGAAGGAAACGTTTGGACACAACTACAAGACGCAACAAATGAGATCGGTATAGCTTCCGTGTCATTCCGTATGCCATGGCCTTGTGAAGACCCTGAAAGCCTGTTCGGAGTGTGGACAGTCAAAGCCGACGTAGACATAGCATGCGAAGTTACAATAGACTGGGTCTACTTCCACTATGACTACCTGATAAACATAGTCAAAGTGACAACCGATAAGTACTACTACGAACACTGCAATTACGTAACAGTGACAGTTGACTTCACCAGCCACGCACAACAAGAATACACAACGTCACTATGGGTAACAATTCACGATAACTTGAATGTTCCGATAGCTACAACCAGCTTGAGCTTCACCATCGGAGGAGCAAAATACTGCACACCCAAAGAATACACAAAAGTATTCACGCTACACATCGATAAATTCGCGGCAGCCGGCGAAGCAACAGTATACGCAAGTCCACGCTTATACTGGAACGGCAGTTGGGTTGCGGCAGGTCCAATGGGAAGCACAAAAATCTACATACTACCAAGCTAAACTCTTATCACAACCAAAAACTCCCCACATTTTTTTTCGAAAAAAAAATCCTTCTTAAAATTACATAATCAGAGCAAACTTTTAATCTCCCGGCATCCTCATATTAAAAGAGGAAGAAGGAAAAATGAACTCAAAGACAAGCTTGTTGCTAATATTCCTCTTTACGTTTACAACTTCGCTTTTGCAATCAAATTCAGCGTACTCACTTACCCAAACAACAATAACCTTTAACCCAAGACAAAGCTATCCTTCCGCAGGTCAATCCCTCACCATCAATGCTGCGGTGCTTGACGTAACTAATCTAAGTGCTTGGCAACTCCTCATAGGCTTCAACCCCTCCATCATAAACTGCACTGATGTCACCATTCCTCCTGATAACATCTTCGACGGAAACTACATCTTATTCCCACCAGAAATCAACAACACAAAAGGGTATGCCAAGATTTTCTGTGTGTTGAACGGAACTCACGGAGTAAACGGTTCAGGAACTCTATGCCAAATAAACTTCCAATGTTTGACACCAGGCGTCACCGCCTTAGAAATAATTCAGTTATCCTGCACCTACTGTGGCACATATCTTCAAGAATCAGGTTACAACCTCATTCCATTCATCAGTGAAGAAGGGGCTGTAGAGGTCACTGAACAAGGTTTCCAAGAAAACTGGTTTAACCTAGAAACACAACCCATCCTCATCTTCAGCAACTCTACAATCACAGCGTTTCAATGCAATGAACCATGGAAGGAAATCACATTCAACGCCATAGAGACCACCGGAACATATGGTTCAACAACTGCTGTAACCCCAAAATCCATAATCAACGGAACCAAAATAATGGTTCTAATAAATAATACACCCATCTCTTACAGCCTATCCAAAAACACAACCCACAACTTCATACACTTCACCTACCAGCACTCTACAAAAAACATCAAGATTCAAGTTACCCTCTTAGGGGACGTAAACGGCGACAGAAAGGTTCGTGTTGATGATGTCTTGTTTGTAGCCTTGAGGTTTGGAACCGACGAAGGCGGCCCCCCAAACTCTAATGGTTACGTATATGATCCCCTAGCCGATTTAGCGCCAGTGCCTGACGGCGACGGCAAAATACGCGTAGACGACGTCCTTCTCATAGTGGGAGAGTTCGGAAAAGAATGGACACCATAATCTCTTCCCACTATAAAAAGCGGCAAGAAGATAATTCCATAAAGCTTATACTTTATACAAACTTAATTAAATAATCAAATAAGGGGAGAAGGGAAATGTTAAAAAAAGCTTCATTACTCCTTTGTGTAATTCTCATTACAGTTTCAACGGTGCGAGGAGTACAGGCAGTAGGCCTTGAACTCGCTTTAAACGTTAACGAGAAATATGACTTAGGAGAAGAGATTTCTATCTCAGGGAACCTAACATTAGACGGCTCGCCAGTGACAGACGGTTTAGTAACAATTCAAATAGATGATCCGCAAAACGATCTATATGTGCTGCGCACTCTTAATACTGGAAGCACGCCTTCAGGTCCATGGCCTGTGGAAATACTGGAGTTAACAACATGCGACAGTTACGGCAATCCACAATCTGATTTTGAGGCAGGTGGAAACCTTGGCATTAAAATAAATGTAAGAAACAATTGCGTCAACATGCAACATGTAATAGTCACGGTAAACCTCTACGATTCAAACGTGATACCGTTTATAGCGTTGAAACTCTATGAAGATAATATGGACCCAGAAAGCAACGAAACTCGTACCATTTGGCCAATACCTATTGCTCACAACGCAAAGCTCGGCCAAGCATACGCGTATGCCAATGCACTGAATGGATGGCCAAAAAACGGAGGATTCGCTTTCTCTCCAGAAAAGTCAGTTCAATTCAACATTGGAAGTACTAGTGGATCAGGAACGCAGGGCACTCAAGGAATTTATGGTGCAGGTTCAGCGGGAGAGTTCAATCTAACATTTCGTACACAATCTCACGGTGGACGTACAGGAAACTACAACGTTTCAGCGGCATCATATTATCAATGGTGGTATGCAACCAACCAGGCAACCTTTGAGGTGTATTTACTTGGTGATTTAAACGGCGACGGAAAGGTTCGTGTTGATGATGTCTTGTTTGTAGTCTTGAGGTTTGGAACCGACGAAGGCGGCCCCCCAAACTCTCATGGTTACGTATATGATCCCCTAGCCGATTTAGCGCCAGTGCCTGACGGCGACGGCAAAATACGCGTAGATGACGTCTTAACGGTCGCCTTGGCGTTTGGAAAATACAGTGAACAATAACTGTGTAATTACAAATGAAAGCCAAAAAATGCGCACGGTTTTAGGCCTGAGCAGGAGAGGAGAAAGAATTTCGTCGCGTTCATTCGCTCTACATAAAGTGCTGAACATAAACTGACCCAAAAACTGTAATAACTCTTTCTATCTAAAAATGGTTCTTCAGTGAATAAGGCTCCGCACTTCAGAAAATTCTTAATCTGCCTTCGCTGCAAATTTTTCTATTCTCAAATAGTGAAGCTTTCACTCGGGTTTTGCGGAAGATTTTGCTTTTAAGTTGCAGATTTCTTTTTCTGGTTTAGCCAATTTTTCTCTTTATTTTTTTGTATAGAACTTACTTCCAAAAAATTTTTTAATATATACGTCGTACATATTAGCAGGCAGATGTGCGGACATTCTGGTTTTGCCCATTTGTTTGCATTTCTGTTGAAAATATAAAGGAGAAAGGAAATTGCAAAAAACAAATAAGAAAATAGTTGCTATACTGTTGCTTTCAAGTTTATTACTGACTTGTTCAGTGTTCATTCAGATGGCTTTTGGACAACTTGGCGTAGCGTACATTACGCCTCCAGTAATCATTACTAACGTCTGTGAAAATTTCACTGTCACGGTAATTGCTGACGTTGAGACTCCGATAGAACAGTTCGATTTCGAATTGTACTGGGTCCCGGACCTAATGACTGTTGACATGGTTCAGCTTTCACCTCCATGGATAACGCTAGACCTCTACATTGGAGCCGATTGGATTTGGGTTTGGGGCGGTGTCACCGATCCAGTCGGTCCAGGCGTCATCCCGCTTGCGGAGATAACACTTCACTGCGATGGGCTTGGCGACTCTGATTTGATGTTTGACTACATCGCTGTCATGGACGAGCTTAAAGAGTGGTGGAGCCTTCCGTGGGAAGGTGCAACTGTTTGGCAAACAACATTTTATTGGAAACCAACACAACCCGACTACGCTCCTAGCGGCGTTCCAGACTTCGACCAGAGACAAGACAATTTTGGAAAAATTGATCCAAGCGGTGCTTGGAAGTGGACTTGGTGCGGTCCCACCGCAGTAGCAAACTCTTTGTGGTGGATGGACTCCCGATTCGAACCTGGCGTAATACCTCCACCGACAATAAGCGACGGTTATCCGCTTTTGACAGCGTACGGCGAATGGGATGATCATGATCCACAGAATGTTCAACCGTTTATCACCGATCTAGGCTGGTATATGGACACAGATGGCAATAGAACGGGAATTCCATGGAGTGGCACGGATGTTCATCAGATGGAAAAGGGCATTGCTATGTACCTTCGCGAACTAGGGCTCGAAACAGAGTTTGTCATAAAGAAAATGGCTAAGCCAAACTTCTACTACATAGAGGATGAAATTGAGAAGTGTGAGGACGTCATTCTATTGTTGGGCATTTGGCAAAGCTACGATGGAATCACTTGGTGGCGTGTCGGCGGCCACTACGTAACTTGTGCTGGCGTCGACTCACAAGAAATGCTGATAGCTTTCTCTGATCCTGATGCAGACAGTGCTGAGACTGTAGGAAATGGTATGTGGTTGCCTCCAGGAGTTCCGCACCCTCATCCACCAAGACCAATAGCACCGCCACAAGAAGACACCGTACATAACGATGCAGCCTTTGTTTCTCATGACGTCTACTATGTTATGGCGACTTCGCCAAGCCCTGGCGGAGCCTTTGCCCTTGAATTCTACGAACCTCTAACTAACCCAGGCTTTATACAGAATATTCAAGGCCAAAACTGTCCAAGCGAGTTCAAGTCACAAGAAGGGGAATACAGTGAAGAAGCATTTACTGCCGTAGAAGTCGAATATTCGGTCATAATATCACCAGCAGAATGGTACTTTAAACCACCGCAAAAAGACTATGCGCCGAGTGGCGTTCCAGACTTCGACCAAAAGCAAAACGGCATCGAATTTACATGGAAGAATCCTTATCCGCCGATTGGTAGTTGGAGTTGGTGTGGTCCAACGGCTGTGGCAAACTCGCTTTGGTGGCTTGACAGCCAATTTGAGCCTAACCCAGCACCTCCACCAGAAATAAGCGACGGCTTCCCACTTGTCCCGTCGGCTAATCCAAGCGAATGGGATGATCATGATCCACAAAACGTTCCGTATCTCATTGATTATTTGGGCTATTTAATGAATACAGACAACGTGTGGGGCATGCAAGGTGCTGAACACTGTGGCACGACGCCTACAGATATGGAACAAGGAATTTACTCGTGGCTTCAAGAGATGCAGCTTGACTGGAAGTTCTACAACCACACAGAGAAAGCTCCTGAATTCTACTGGATAGAAGACGAAATCAAGAGATGCGAAGACGTAATACTGCTTCTAGGCTTCTGGCAAAACTACGGAACTGAAATCGAACCTTACTGGATTCGTAACGGCGGCCACTACGTAACCTGCGCCGGCGTTGACTCAGAAAACATGATGCTTGCAATAAGCGACCCATACATAGACAATGCAGAGTGGGGATTTCCAGGCAGGGTAATTCCACCGCCTCCACATCCACACGAAGGCCCACCGGAAACATTACACAACAACGCCACCTATGTTTCCCACGACTTCTACATGGTCGGACCGTCTCCAAGTCCAGGCGGTAAATTTGGACTATATCAGTACCCGGCAGAGGACATTATCGACAACTTTGACTCATGCCAGAACCTTCCAGAAGAGTTCATTGAGTATGACGACGACTATGCAGAGGGCCTACCCATATACACTGAAATTGAATATGCAATCGTCATTTCATGCAAGGGACCAGTAGTGGCTGCAGGTTCAGAGGATGGCTACGTTTACGTTCACGACTCCATTGGAAATCTACTGTGGAAATGGGGAACAGAAGCCTATTGTGTGTCAGTTGCATTCGACAACGAGGCAAAATATCTAGCTGGTGGATGGAGATACGGGGATTATGGATGCGTCGCTTTCTTTGACGCAAATGCAGTAACTGATGGAAGCTGGAACACCCCCTTGTGGTATGATTACAGCATAGCAGTATCAGAAAGCTACCATTATGCATTTGGCTATGAATCCAGTGGGCATGAATCCATGTCAGTCGACGCCAAATACAACACCTTCAATGATTTTTACGTAGTGGCGGCAGCACATGACTATGGCCTAAACCTGTATGATCAATGGGGCAACCTAATATGGCAATACTTCGACGAGCAAGGACCTGAAACCATTGTAAAAATATCGCAAGACGGCAACTACATAGTCTGCGCCGACGGCTACAGCTCAGGGACACTTCACTACTTCTCACACCTAAGAGACGGAGTGCCTGGCTGGGGACCAGGCGACGGAACACCACTTTGGAGTTTCGGCAGCTACGAGTGGGGTAGCACCATTGGCGTGCAATGGATAGCCATCTCAGGCATCGGAGACTACGTGGCAGTCAGCGGCTGGGAAATGATAGAGATAGGAGCAGACACCGTCATTTTGCTTAACAAAACAGGCGATATGGTCTGGCAGCACATAGGTGTGGGAGGCGAGGGAAGCCACCTCACAAAAGTTGACATGCCTTGTCATGGAAGAAGCGTAGTAGCTGCAACAGAAGACGTGTTTAACTTGTTTGGATGCGATCTGTACTACTTTGACGACGGAGGCGACGGTTGGGACAGTGGAGACGGCACTCCAGTCTGGACCTACTGGCCGGGCAAAGAAGTTGGAGGTGAACATAACCCCTTACACGACTTCTACACAGTATCAATCTCGCAAAACGGCGATGTCATTTCAGCTGGCGGAGACGATGGTGCTAGCAACATCTACGTTTTATGGAAAGACAGCACAATTCTACAAATTATTCAAGATGGCCCAGCGATTCATTCGGTTGATCTCACCTTTACTGGGCAATACGGAATAGCAGGCGACAACGTTGACACATATGGATTCTTTGACAAAGACTTAGGATTGCACTGGACCAACGCCGTAAGCGGTCCAATTCGTTCAGTTGCTATTTCTAAGATTTATCCGTGCATGTTCCCATTCCCAGACCATGACCTTGCAGTCACAAACGTCACAGTGTGCTACGGCGCCACAATAATTCATGGAGGTCATACGTGTTGCATAAACGTAACCGTTGCAAACGAAGGAGATTTCACAGAGACCTTTAATGTAACTACCTACTGGAACACAACACACAAAATTGAATCAATAGAACTGACGCTTACAAGCGGAAACACCACAACCCTTTGCTTTAGCTGGGACACAACAGGACTACCCGAATACGAAAACTACACTATAATAGCTAAAGCAAGTATTGTTCAAGACGAAATCGACATCTACGACAATACCTTCACTTACGGAACTATTTTAATAGTGCATGTGGGCGACGTGAACGCAGATGAAAAGGTACGAGTAGACGACGTACTCGCCGTAGCTTTAAGATTTGGAACAAACTATGGCGGTCCTCCAAACTCTAACGGTTACTTCTATGATCCCAACACGGACTTAAACTGCGACGGAAAAATACGAGTAGACGACGTACTTGCCACGGCACTACAATTCGGATGGACCAAACCATAACCTCCTTTTTTTTAAAATACTTTAGAATAAAGGCGTACCCCATCAATCTCGTTTAGTGTTTTTGAAAGATATACTTCGCTCATAGCAAATGTTACTAACTAGAACAAAAATTCCGAAAGGTTTAGATTTATGTAGTTAATAAACTAATTATAAGTAATCGGAAAAAGGAGAAAGCAAGATGAAAAAGACAAAAACTCTAAATGTCGTAGCTACGCTAACCGCATTCTTACTTGCCACAATAACCGTGACACAAGGCCCTATGGTGCCTAGTATTTTTGCTGCTGTTCCTGATGAGCCCCATACTAGTGATGCCATGTGGGTTGAGCCTTCCACAATCGACCTGTCCACTGACACTGTCTCGGTGGGCCACCGATTCAACGTCACCGTTTGGATAAACCTTACAGTAACATCCCTCAGCTGGGAGTTTAAGCTAATCTACAAAAAGAACCTCCTGAATGCTACAGGATGTGCTTACACCGCAGGAAGCAAAAGCGACTTCTTCAAAGACTTAAATACTTTACCCTTAACCCCCACACTTGACACAATAAACACAACTCACAATTACGCGCTACACGGAGAAGTTGCATTTATGTCTGAGCGAAGTCCAGGCTACGGCAGCTTAGCATGGGTTGAATTCGAAGTAATCGCGGTCCCATCTGAAGGCGAATCCTACACCAGCCCGCTTGATATCGCTACTAATTATCCCGGTGAAACTTATGCCCAAGATCCAGATCAGAAGAAAATTCCATTGATACCATTCAACAGTAATTATAGAATCAGCGGTCCAGGAGCACCTCCGGAGTTAAGCGTTTCCATAAGCCCAACCTCAGTGACCATGAACGTCGGCGCGTCTCAAACTTTCACCTCAACGGTTACGGGTGGAACACCTCCATACTCTTATCAGTGGTATCTCAACGACACCGCTGTTTCCGGCGCCACCTCCAACAGTTGGGCCTTCACCCCAACCTCCGCTGGAGTGTATTCGGTATACCTGAATATAACGGACAGTGTGGGTGCTTGGAAGAAGTCAAACGTTGCACACGTGACTGTCAATCCGCCTCCTCCACCCGGTGGAGCCATACTTTATGTGAATCCTCCAAACATCACTGATCCTACAATGGAGCCTTCATCAATCTTTACGATTAACATAACTATAGCCAATGTTTCGGACATGAGAATATGTGAGTTCAATTTGACCTATAACCCTGATATAATAGGATTTATGGGAATCATTTTGTTCAAGGTTCAAAATCAAGTTCCAACGACACAGATGGTGCTTGACGATGAAGTGGGATTCTTATGGGTGAAACTTGTGTATCAAACAGGAATCACAACTGAATCGTCTCCTCTTGTTGCCATAACATTTCACATGGAATCATACGGAGAATCAGTCTTAGACCTTCACAATACAATACTCACAGATTCAGATGGTGAACCTATACCTCACGAAGCCAGAGACGGATTATTCCTTATAATAATACGAGACGTAGCAATAATTGACGTCTATCCTTCTAGAAACTGGACCTACATAGGTCTCGACGTGAACGTCACCGTGGTTGCTAAAAACCTTGGAGATCAAAACGAAACATTTACAGTAACAGCCTACTACGACAACCTTGAGATAGGAAACTTGACAGTTGAAGATTTACAACCAAATGACGAAATCACACTCATTTTCGTTTGGGACACCAACGATACTACACCTTGCAACAACTACACCATCAGCGCAAAAGCTTCAACGGTTCCCTACGAAATGAATACAACAAATAATGAGCACATCAATGGACATGTAAAAATACGAATTCTTGGCGATATAAATGGAGATGGCAAAGTACGCGTTGATGATGTATACTTAGCTGCGGAAGCCTTTGGAAGCTATCCTGGGCATCCAAGATGGGAACCTGCAGCCGACTTAAACGGCGACGGTAAGATCCGCGTTGATGACGTATACTTGGTAGCAATCAACTTTGGGGCAGACTGTTCTTCATAATTCGCTTTTTTTTATTTAGGAAAAACTTTTAACCAAGATTCACATTAACATAAAAGAATTAGGGAATTAGGAGGAAAATTCATGAAAGGAAAAATCAACAAGGTCATACACATTGCCGTTCTTGTAGCACTAATACTTACAACACTAGTACTCATGGTGCCTAGTGTTTTTGCTGCTGTTCCTGATGAGCCCCATACCGGTGATGCCATGTGGGTTGAGCCTTCCACAGTCAACCTGTCTGACTCATTCCCAGTCGGCTACCGATTCAATGTTACCCTCTGGATAAACCTAACAGTGGCCTCCGCCAGCTGGCAGTTCAAGCTAGTCTACAACAAAAACTACCTAAACGCTGCCGAAAGCGGCTACACCGCTGGAGACAAAAGCGACTTCTATTCTAACATTACGACTATATCCTTACCATTCACCTATGGATCCCTTAATAGCACCCACAATTACGTGTTAGCCGCCGAATCATATCTTACTGGTCCATTCCGAAGCTCAGGTTATGGCAGCTTAGCGTGGATCGAATTTGCTGTGGTAGCTCTTCCGCCAGAAGGAGAGATATGGACTAGCAAAATTGCTCTGGTTGAGGTTTTTCCCACAGGCACAGAAACATACGCGCAAGATACAGTTGGAACTAAAATTCCGCTTAATGTCGACCATTGCACCTACATAATACCAGAGTTTTCAGGTCTTCTGGCTATTGGATTGATAATGTGCCTAACTGTCATCGCCATGTTTTCAAGAAAACTTCGAAGTCATCTCAGACACCAGTAAGCAACAACTCTCCTTTTTTCTTTTCGGTTTTTTACCCACATTACCCATGAAAGAGAATCATCGTTTCAAGAGATGGTTTTTGAATAATTATTCCAATACCGAAAATCTTTTAACTTTGGACATAGAACTTTGTTCGAGAATAAATCTCTAGGTGAGAAAAGTTTGAAAAAAATGTTATTGCTGTTAGTTTCATTGCTGGTTATTGCAAACGTGCCTATCTTGACAAAGGTATACGCTCAGACCACTACGATCATCAAAGTGGAACCAGAAATTAACATCCGCTCGCCCTATGCAGTTTGGCCTAATTATGTGAACAAAACTTTCAAAATCAATGTAACACTAAATGATGTTACTTCTGAGCAGGAGCTTGTAGCTGCACAGTTCTACCTAACCTACAATAAGACCCTACTGGAAGTTGTTTCCGTGACAGAAGGACCTTTCTTCCAAGATCCGCGATGGAATTTAGCCGGAACCTTCTTCATATCATTTGTAGAAGTGCTGCCTGATGGAAGCGGTGTTGTAAAGTATATGGATATGATATATCCGAACTTGACAACTGGTAACTATGACGATTGGACAATCTTCCCAAACGGAAACGGTACAATAGCTACTATTACCTTTAAATCTATTTACCAACCCATCGCGCCGCAATCCTCTGAATCATGTGATCTAGGGATTACAGAGACCATGCTTCTTGATTCCGGTGCAAACGAGATTTCTCATGACTTTCAAAGTGGAACGTATGAAGTTATACCCCTCCAGATACCTCGTACAGCTATAGATGTTAGTATAGATGTAGGGAAGATATACTTTAAAGGCGAAATAGCCGAGTTTTACATATTAACTTCTGACTATGGTAAGGCTGTTGATACGACAGAGATCAAAGCTTACTTATATTACGATGGAACATTGTTCGCGAGTTTAACCGATGCGATAGAACATGTAACAACAGGGCTGTACATGATATCATACTCTATACCTTCAGATGCCGAACCCGGAACCTACACACTGCTTGTGGAAGCTGAATTTTTCGAGGCGAAAGGGACCAATATTAATAGTTTTCTGATTAGCTCTACATTTGAGCAGTTGGAAGCATTTGTCGCTGAGATAAATGATGATATCGCCACAATCATACTGCCCGATCTAAATCAAATCAAATTAAACCTTACGGCTATTGACGCAAAGCTAATTGACTTGCAGGGAACTACAGCGGTAATCAACTCAACTCTTGGGAAGTTGAAAGTGAATATAGAAACTATTAACGCAACAATAACCAATCTTATCATCAGCAATGGCGAAATCCTAGCTGACATAGATACTTCCCTAGGCCATATCGTAACAGAACTTCAAAATGTTAGTACAACATTAGCTGGAGTTGATGATAACATTGCTTCATTACACTCATTCGCAACAATAGGCCTGTCAGTGGCTTCAATATTCTCTGCAATAGCAGCAGTAGCAGCCGTGGCAGTACTAATTCTGCTAAGAAAATCACCTAAGTAAATATAATTCCCAAAATCTCCCTCTTTTTATAACGATTAAACCATTGATTTCTATCCATTTAAAAAAAGTGAGAGCTTTTAGGAAATCAATTTCCCCGTCAAAAACTAGTTAACTAACACAAATTTCCCTTTTCACTTCAATCGCGTCTTGTGATTCTAGATCTTACTACTAATCGTTTGAGAGTCATATTTCATCAAATAACCGCTAAATTATTAAGTCAAAAAGTAAAAGCTAACTAACGTGCATAGAATTGAACGAAGGATCAAATCACAGCTTTCGCAACAAAGGTCTGGTATCCAAATACGTTAAAGCAGTAAAGATCATTACCGCCATCCTAGGGCTTATCGGGACCTTAAACACCGCAATCCTCGGAGTCTACATAGTGTCAACATACCTAATTGTGTCAAAACTTAACGCCAAATTTTATGCTGTACATACATACTGTGCGTTGCTTATAACATTGCTTATAATGATGATTTCCGTGGTTCTTCTCATATACGGTAGCTTCCTTCAGTGGAAAATGCATCGTCGAGGATATTTAATTAATGCACTCACAGGAGTGGCTGTAGTCGTGGCATATGCTTACCTCGCATTTGCCACACCCATTCTGAACTGGCTGGGAATATTAGCAGTTGCCTTACTTATTCCAGCTCCACTAAGTGGGATATTAGGAGTACTGACCAGAAATTTTAGAGAGCAATAAACAAGTTTTGACGTAAAACAAATCGAGAATCAAAACTAAGTTTTGAACGAAGCTTTCAATTGAATCCAACCACAAAAGAACCTGAACTTCTTCAGTCAATTTAAGCGTCGCAGAAATTTATTTATCATAAATTGTTTGCTGTTATTTTGACTACTTCAACATCGAAAGTGTAGAGCTTTTAATCAGTCCTATTTGAATGTGTGTGGAAAAAATCAAAGATTTTTCCCTTTTGTATTATTAGGCTCGGGAATATCGGTAATCTTTCCCGTGGAAAGTGAGACAATATGGACAAAAAGTGTAAACTCCAGGGAATTCTCTTTCACATACGCCACATGTTTTGCCAGTTTTGGACGGAGTTTCTTTTCGAGCTTTAACTGCAGCACCAGTTAGTTGCTTATTTTTGACCTCTTTCTTCCTTTCACATGTCCACCGCAACGCTAAACCAGCAAGAAGAACAATGTAGGCTCCAACAAGCACAGCCAACGAAAATAGATAAGCTGAGAGCCACCTTGGCAGTACATACTCAACGGGAGACGGAAGCATCCAAGGCTTAATTCTTACAACTCCATTAGAAAACCTATTATCCCCTATATCAATCTCCCCAAGCACAACGCTTGCCTCCGCACTTATACTATAGTTTCTGGGAGGGATACAACAAGTGAACCAGCTGAATGTCAAAGCTTTCTCGGCCAGAAGGGGAAGGTTCTCAACAGCCAACATTCCAATTAAAACCGAATCATAATAACAATTGACGTCAAAAGTTTCACTTACGTCTCCCTCATTCATAACAACGACAGAAATGTTAACCATTTGGCAAGGAAAAACTTCATTTGCAGAAGGCACTACACTAATAACAGCCACATCATGCACAATCGCCTTCACTACGGAAAAAGCTGTAGACACCTGTGGACACCAAGATACCCCACCTAATGAGGCAATGCAGTATAAGCATTGGTATAAACCATCCCAGCCCCAAGACTAGCCCATTTTGGAATTAATAAATCCTCAATAAAGAACACCGTAACACTAGGAGAAATCTGTTCATTTTCAACAATAACTTGCCCCAAAGAAGAGCTAAGGTTATCATATACATCGATGATCAAAGTTGTAATTTTATCGGCTATGGCGATATTCCTCAATATAAGCTTAAAACACATATTCTCATCCATCATGGGCCTGGTCTTAGACACATAATTGACGTCAACGGTCTCTACCCTAAGAAGCTCCACAATCCAACCAACTTTAAAAGTAAGAGTGTCATTAACCGCAACCTCAGCGATGTCCACGATAGCAATAACGTCCCAAACTCCGAAAACGACTTCCTCAGCGTACCGTTTGGCCACGGTATCCTAAAGCTTACATTAGCCACGCCATCCATGTCCGTCGCGGTGGTTCTACTGAAAGAAAAGTTCTCGGTAGGATTTTTTGGCCCGCTACCTGAAAAGCGACGATTTTTCCAGACATTGGATAGTGTTTATAGGTGACATTTGCGTACAAAATCACCTCCTCTTGGGGTGCGAAAGCATCGCTGGGTTGATTTCGCCCTCTCCCGCTATTGGGCTCTTTCTGAGTGTACACGTCAATGGGTTTGTCTAATAAGTTCGTCTCGCTCTCAACATCCAAGTTCAAACCATTAATAACTACAATATGCGAAGCCATCAGCTGACAAATCGTGCTAAGTAAACAAAAAAGCATTGTCATTACAACAGAGGATTTCAACCTATACGTATTCATTAAGATCTGCTCCCATACTCACGTTTTAAATCACTCCTGTTTACCCCAGGTTTACTAACACACGAAACCGCATTTTTAACGTTCTGGAGATATCTTCTCTAATCTTATTCGAGAAAAACTGTATAATCCATATTCCTAGAAGAAATATTACGAAAGCATAGATAAATCATAATAGAATCTCTTTGCCACCCAATAGTGCAGCAGAAAGGATTGCCCATACAAAAGAACATTGTTGTATTAAAGAAAAATGATAGCTTCCAATGGATCAGGATCGGTACATAAATCAGCATAGTCGTGGTCATTATACTGTTAAACCATGCGCTAAACAAACCAGTAAACAGCTATCTCACAGCAATTCTGGGATGTAGCGACACAACCAGAAAACCAGCCGACATAGGAAATGATGTCCAAAAAAACAACCAAGCTAGCTACAGCAATTCATTGTAAGTTTCTTCAAGAAATCTAGCATATGGACTAGGAGTTTGACGAATTTTTCAACTTCAACTTCTTTCTAGGAATAATTGGAATCATGTATAGCCGATTCACATTTTCCAAATTTTTCATAGGGTAAAATTAAATCAAAAAAACCATGGTACCAAATTTTTGCCATGAGCCCACAACATCAGGTGCTGTTTAAGACTGTCTTTGTCAGAAGCTTAATTGTAGGAAATGATTTATCCATTAAGCATGCTTTTCCTTCATAAAACTCCATTTCGATTGTTCAGATGTTGCGAACACCAGTAAATTAGACTTTGTTTCCAACATTTAGAATTTAGCTTAAACATGATTCTCTCGTCTCAACTAAGTTTTCAAATTTTCTGGGAATCTTCTCTTTGCTACGGTAGCAGCTATAATGGAGAGAAAATGGAGAGAACCATGAACAGTGGCAGAATTATGGCTGAAGGAAATTCTGGGATTACTTGGTAGATGCAATGTGGTTCTGTTCCATCTTTGGTTGCGTTGTTTCCAGCGTAGTCGTATGCAACTATTTTGAACCTTACCCATGTTTCAGCGGGTTGTGCCGGTATTGTGACTTCGTAAAGGCTTGTCAAAGTGCTGTAGTTCATTGGTTTGGGTTCTTGCCATGTTGTTCCATTGTCAATAGTGTAGTGTAACGTTTTCCACTCCGCTTATGTCATCTCTAACATTCATTAGAAGTGTTATGGTCTGATCTGGTGATACGTCGCTTTAGCGTGCATGCTGGGTGTTCTAGTATGTTATTGGTGTCTTTTATATTGATGCTTGATTTTCATTAGTGGATTACCTTTTTATTGAACCATCTTACGATGGAGAAGAATATTACATAGAACTTAGTTCCAAAATGCTTAAATGTCTTTCAAGCACTAAATAGTAGTGTCGAGGGAGAAGGGAAAGTGAAACTACGATTATCTATCGTAGTCGTTGCGCTTTTTCTACTAATTCTGATTCTGCCGTTTTTTGTTTCACAAGTTGAGAGCGGCACCTCAACCAATACTTATTATCCGTCAAACTATAACTTGTGGGGTTCAACGCAGCTTGTTTCTGGCTCAGTAGGGAACTTGCAATCAGATGATGGAAATTATATGACTTTTGGAAGTTATTCTAACTATGACTTCAAATTTGCTGAAAGTCTAGGAGAGAGTTCATGGAACACTAATACAGAATATCAAGACAAAGTGGTTTTGACGTTCACTCCTCCGACATCTGCGGATTATATAGTGATAGCAACTGCGGAAGTGCAAGGCAATTGTATATCGCCCCCTGATGTGAAGGCGAGATTATATATTGGTGCTTCTACATGTCAGGAATTGATTTATAGAGTTAAAGACACAACGGACTGGTATCCGTTTTGCGCCTTGAAACGCGTCAACCTGCCAGCTTCCTCTCAGACGCTTAAGATTCAGTATGCAATATCTGACACCACAGCCACTGCCAAAATCAGGAATGCTAGACTGTATGCTTTCAGCTTAAGCAGTTATTATGAAGAAAGTGAATCAGAATCGTCATGGAACACGAACACAAATTGGCAAGATAAGGTTGCTCTAACCTTCACCCCTTCTACCTCAGGAGACTATTTGATAATAGCAACAGCCAACGTGGGCGGTTCATCGACGAGCTATAGTACGTTGATTCAGTTTTTACAAGACGGTTCAATTGTGCACGCTGGCCCTACCAGAGAAACGAGTGCAACAGAAGCCAGATACACATTTGGTGTTATGAGAAAAATAAACCTTGACGCAACTTCTCACACATTTAAAATTCAGTATAAAACAGAAAACACAGCCAACACTGCCTACATAAGTTATGCTCACATAGTTGCTATCCGAGTTGACCAGTTCTCTAACAACTATTACGCTGAAAGCGAGGGTGAATCAGGTCCGGCTTCTTCATATACTTGGTATGATAAGGTGACAAATACCTACACAGCTCAAGCAGCAGACCATTTAATCATTGGTTCAATTCTGTACAAAGCAGGCTCAACGTCTAGGTCAATTGGTTTGAAACTTTTACAAGGAGGAGCCGTTGATCAATCGCCTTTAGTGGAACATAAAGACTCAACTGATTATGAAGGGTGTTTTATGATGGCGAAAGCTTCTCTATCTGCGGGAAGCGTCACTGACAAGATACAGTATATGGGTGAAAGCACATCAGCCAGAGTCAAAAATGCCAGATTAATCTCTCTTCAACTGCCTATTCAACACACGGTAGAGGTCGAGTTCACAGGCTCATCAGACACACTTGATTGGACTCAGCTTGCTTGGGTAGTCGACAGCGCTTGGACGACGCCCAGCGTAACCGTTACGCTGCAACTCTACGATTACAATCTTGAACAATACTCAACAAGTGGAGACGGATACATATCATACACGTCAAGTGCCACATCAGACACTGACGAGACGCGAGCCCAAACAATCACATCAAACCCCACATACTTCCGAGATACTAGCGGAAACTGGAAAATAAAAGTTAAAGGAGTCAAATCGACCACTACACAATTCGACTTCAAAGCAGACCTAGTTAAGTATGAAACAACAACCCAAGCGAATACGCCTCCTGTGCTAAATCCAATTGGACCCAAAACGATTAATGAACTGTCCACTCTTTCATTCACCGCCACGGCAACGGATCCCGAAGTGCCCCCGCAGACGCTCACCTTTTCGTTGGGACCTGGTGCTCCACCCGGTGCTCCACCCGGTGCTTCTATTACGAGTGGTGGCGCCTTCACATGGACTCCTACCGAGGCTCAGGGTCCGGGTGTTTATTACATTAATATCACGGTTTCAGATGGCATAGCTATAGATTATGAAGTTATCGCTGTAACCGTGAACGAAGTCAACCAACCGCCCGTGCTAAACACGATTGGCGATAAGAGTGTTAATGAACTGTCTACTCTTTCTTTCACTGCCACAGCCTCTGATCCCGACTTGCCCCCGCAGACTTTAACCTTTTCATTAGGTGCAGGCGCACCAGCTGGTGCTTCTATTACAAGCGGCGGAGCATTTAGTTGGACTCCAACTGAGGCTCAGGGTCCGGGTGTTTACAATATCAACATTACGGTTTCAGATGGTGTCGCTATAGACTATGAAATCATTGCGGTAACCGTATATGAAGTCAATGCAGCGCCCGTGTTAAGTCCAATTGGACCTAAATCGATAAATGAGCAGTCTACACTTTCTTTCACTGCTACGGCCTCTGATTCTGACTTACCTGCCCAAACTCTTACCTTCTCTCTCGGACCAGGTGCACCCTCCGGTGCTTCTATTACGAGTGGTGGCGCGTTCAGTTGGACCCCAACCGAAGCTCAAGGTCCAGGAGTCTACAACATAAACATCACAGTTTCAGATGGCATTGCCACAGACTACGAAATTATCGCGGTAACCGTATACGAGGTGAATACACCGCCTGTTCTAGATCCTATTGGACCTAAATCAGTTGTCGAAGAAAACACGCTTTCATTCACTGCCACAGCGTCTGATTCTGACTTACCTGCCCAAACTCTTACCTTTTCGTTGGGACCTGGTGCTCCATCCGGTGCTTCTATTACGAGTGGTGGCGCCTTCACATGGACTCCTACCGAGGCTCAGGGTCCGGGTGTTTATTACATTAATATCACGGTTTCAGATGGTATTGCCATTGACTACGAAGTCATCACGGTGACTGTTAGCGAGGCGAATACGCCTCCTCTGCTGGATCCCATTGGACCCAAAACGATTAATGAACTGTCTACTCTTTCATTCACCGCCATGGCAACGGATCCCGAAGTTCCTCCTCAAACCCTCACTTTCTCGCTTGGATCTGGTGCGCCTTCAGGCGCTTCTATCACCAGTGGTGGTGCATTCAGCTGGACTCCAACTGAGGCTCAAGGTCCTGGCAGCTATGTTATAAGGATAATTGTCTCCGACGGGACTGATGAGGATTATGAAGACATCACAGTAACCGTATATGAGGTCAATGTAGCGCCTGTGTTAGATCCTATTGGACCTAAATCGATTGACGAGTTGGCTACGCTTTCCTTCACTGCTACGGCCTCTGATTCTGACTTACCTGTGCAAACCCTTACCTTCTCTTTAGGCTCAGGTGCGCCTTCGGGTTCCTCTATTACGAGTGGTGGCGTCTTCACATGGACTCCAACTGAGGCTCAGGGTCCTGGTAGTTACGTTGTACGAATAATTGTCTCCGATGGTTCTCTAACAGATTATGAAGATATCACGATAACCGTATATGAGGTCAATCTACCACCTGTCCTAAGTCTGATTGGATCTAAAACGATTAATGAGGGAGCTCTTTTACAGTTCACCATAACAGCTTCAGATCCTGACATACCCGCCCAAACCCTAACCTACTCGGCAAGCAACCTCCCTCCAGGAGCCACCTTTAACCCTACTACTCACACCTTCAGCTGGACTCCCACCTCTGGGCAGGCTGGAGTCTATCCCAGTGTCCACTTTGAGGTGAGTGATGGAGACCTAACGGACAGCGAAGATATTACTATCACCGTCACAGCGCCTCCACTTGAAGTTTCGATCTCACCAACCTCAGCCTCGATATTAATAGGACAATCTGTAACCTTCACATCAACACCCTCAGGAGGGCATTCACCGTACAGTTATCAATGGTACCTTGGCGGGGTTCAGGTTTCAGGAGCAACCTCAGGTACGTGGACATTCACTCCCACTGCAAGTGGAATATATTATGTATACGTACAAGTTAAAGATGCCAACAACAACACTGCACAATCAGAAACCGCAAGAATCACTGTCATTCCTTCTGTTCCAGTTGGAGGGTATTCAATATCATTGGCCAAAAGAACTCCAACATCCCAAATAGCAGCCTACACGTTGTTAATCGCTTTGTTCGGCGTAGCATTAAGCCTTAGAAAACGCAAAAGAAAATAGACACAACCCACACAATTTTTCTATACTCGTCTAAAGCAACTAGCATCTACTCGGAGCTTTTAGTGATGAAAGCAAAAAACAAAGGTGAAACCAAAAAATTTGCTCAAAATAAAAGACTGATATATGCTGCTATTGCAATCATAGCAATAATAATTCTGGCGAGCATTTTTCTCTATATTCATCCTAATCAATCAGGTCAACCGAAAGCAGCAATAATAGATCAGCTAGGCAGTTCTCAACTAGCTGAGCCTATTCGCCACCAAAACCAAACGTTCATAAACACCGCAAAACAACTGTTGTACAAGCGTTTCTCAATAATCGACTACTATTCAGACAATGCCACAGTAGAACAGTATAAACGTTTATCCTCCCAAAATTATAAACTGATAATTTGGAGAGCACATTCAGCATTAGACCTAAATTCAAAATACATCGCAATATCTACCTCTGATAAGTATGGTTCCAAGAATTACGACCAATACTTAGGAAATGGCCAACTTACTTTGTGTAATATAACCGGTTACTTGTATTTTGGAATAACCCCGAAATTCGTTGAAGAGATTATGAGTGGAAGATTTGAAGACACCGTGATTATTTTTATGAGTTGCAATGGATTAAAACAGGAATATTATAAAACTGCAAAAACCTTTGTAGAAAAAGGTGTAAAGGTATTCATAAGCTGGGATGGCTGGATTGACCCATCCGACAACGACAATGCAATCGCTCATCTACTTGATTACTTGATTAACAAAAATAATACAATCTATGATGCGGTTCATAAAATACCTTCATACTCTTCTGCATTCGGGCCAAGCCAATTGACAAATTATCCTGATACTAACGATGTTCGAAACTATCGAATTCCAGATTATAAACAGGGCAATACTGCGAGGATGGAATTTGCGATGATGGCAATCTTTTTTAAAAAAATTGAATTTGAGCTGGGTTAAACTATCTTGTTAAATATTTCAAGTGCCCCAAGATAATTGTATATAATTGTTTGCGTAGGGTATCGCCAACTAGGTTAAACTTTTGAAGTTTTCTAATTTCTTCTGCCAATTCTTTATCTTCCAGAACTTCGGCTATCCATTTTTCAAAGTCACCACGATAAAGGTGAAACTCTAAGGATTTCACATTGACTTCATTTATTTTTTCCATGAACTCTTTTAGGGAAGAGGCGCTGTTGCCAGTGTAGTTTCCGATGGATGTGAAGAAGTAGAATGCCTTTTCTCTTGGAACTGTCTTGATAACTTTTGGCGTTACTTCACCTTTCAAGGTTTGTCTTCCCCTAATTTATTATGTATTTCTTTTATAAATCTTAGCTTTTGTGGGTCATTAGCCATTAGAAACTGATTTTCCTTAAACTTCTTAGTCACTATTGACGTGCGAATTCTTAGAACTCCTGGTAAAGGCGCAACTGAATTTGCAATAAAGTCATGTAAGCTTTCTTGATTTTGTGCAACAACTTTTGCTATTATTTGAAGCTCTTCTGATAGAGATGTGTAAACTTCTAGGACTTTGGGTGCTTCGCACAGTTTTTCTGCGACCCTTTCGCTTTCTTTAGGGTCCGTGTAAATTGTCATTATGGCTGTTATGTTTTTCGCTCCAGCCTTTTCAGCATCTATCATAGCCGTATATTTCTTGATTATTCCTTTCTGCTCCATTCTTTTTATTCTGTCGTAAACTGTTGAGTGGGCTATTCCCAAATGTTTACCTATAGCCATGTAAGTCTGCTTTGCATCTTCTTGCAAAGCCTCCAAAATTTTATAATCTGTGTCATCTAAGACTACGGTGTTGTTTTTGAGTTTCACTGTTATCTCCGCCTCTCTTCCAATAGAGAGAGATTTGTGTTTGAATTTATTGTTTTTTGTCGGAAAAATGTAGAAATTCCTCTGTTTTCTCGTCAAAGTTTTACTTCGACTTGCCGTAAATTTGTAGCTAAAAACTCTTTTTGCCTACAAACTTTCAATAAAGAGGATATTTATCCTACATTTTTGCGAATAAACTGACAAATAAGTTTAAATTTGTGGTCGAATAATAGAATATTGTTCTAGAAGATTTTGACATAGATGGTTGTGATGAAAAGGTGAAGATGCCTAGAGTTTGGGAGATTCTTAAAAAATTTAAGGATGCATGTAGGGTTCGCGGTTGGAGAACTTCTGAAAGCGAAGATTGGATTGAAATTAATGATAAGTATCATAGTTTTTTGTGGGCTAGAGCTATTCATCCCTCTTCCTTTAAAAGAATAGTTTCAAATAGAAAGTGTGTTGTTCGAGAAGGTTTATCTTATCGTGTTGTTGAGGCATCATATACTGCATGGCTGTTCTCGGAGACACCTTCAGAGATTCTTGTTAAAACAGTTTTTGAAAATCCAGATTTTTCTGGGAGAATAGCCCTTTATGACCTAAGCCCCTTATTGGAGGGAAAAAATCTATGCGTTAAACTGAACCATACTGACAGCCCTATTTTTCAAGAGTTTGAGCGCTTTCTCCGAAATGACCTAAAAGTTAAATTTAAGCCTCTTTCATCCTTTTCTAACATGGAAATCGCTGAGAAGAATTGCACCATTGAAGAATTAGCTTAAGTTTCTAAGCATGACTTTTCAAAGGTTTGATAAAGGAAAATGCTCTATAATAATTGCTGTGAAGGGCAATGTCTCAGGATTCTGAAAAAATAAAGAGGCTTGTCTCGTTTAAGCAGAAACTTGAAAAAAGGGTTGAAGAGCTGGAATCTGAACTCAAAGAGCTACAAGCCACACTTGAAGCGTTAAACTTCATACTATTAGAAAAAGGGTTTAAACGCGCAGAAATAACAAAATCACCTGCTGAAATAGAGGCTTTACTGCCAAAAGAAGAGGTGACAGTTGGGCCTTCTCCTCCTCTGCCTCCAACAGAATATGAAAGCGTTATTCCGTTAAAGACTGTTACAGGCGAGCTTCTTGCAACGCTTCACGTAAGTGAAGATTCATTACGGATGGTGCCAGCGGAAGATAAAAACTTTAACGTTAACACGCCGCCTTTTACCCCTTTTCTAGTGGAAAGAGTTTTTGCAAAAATGCAGGAAAAGGACAACGAACTAGCCAGAACCGGGCAAATTGCACCGGAAAAAATTTTCTGCTATAACATTGTTAGGGAAGATGAGGTGATTCGTGAAATAACAGTTAAGCATGTTGACCAAGACCGTTTGAGGGAACTTAAATCAAGCATCCGTTGGACATTAGAGAAAATGTATGAGAAAATGAAAAGTCAGAGCTAGAAACGCTCATTTTGGGCGGTCGAAGTAAATGTTTTTGCCACTTGCTGACATTGGGATTCCCATGATAACTGTTGCTTCTGGCAGCAATTTCAGTTTTAATGTTGCTGTGCCAACACGATACATTATACGGTTGTCAATGTCCAAAATGCTTGCTGTTTTTGCGGCTGATCCTAAAGCTATTCCAAGGTCTAAGGCTTTAAAAATACATGTTGGACCAAAAAAGTCTTGTCCAAACTTTTTCTCTGCTTCCTCAAACTCCTTACAGCTTTTGTAGCCGCATGCCCCACATTGGAATCCAAAACTTTTGCCCCCTCTAACCCCAATCAAAATGACTGCTTCTGAATCTCTAACATTTTTTGCATCCCGCTTAAAACCCTCAATTTTTCGCTCCTCTGCTATTTCCTCCATTTTCTCAGCAATGGCGCCTTTCTCTTCGCCGTAAACGATTATGGTTAGAACATCGTCTATGCCACCTGATTTTGGAGCAGTCCTCGCTGCTATTAACATAAGTTTAGCTGCTTCCAAAATTGCATCCCTTTCTCCGTTTTTGCTTTCAATTACCGGTGGACTCAAATTCATCACCCACACTAAATCATGAAGTTAACTTTACAACCAAAATTATGCGGAGTTAGTTTAAGAGCTTTAGGCTTTCACAGTGTTAAAAACCTTTTTTCAGCATTTCCACAATCGCGTTTAACTGACCTGTGTATATGCCTACAGCTAGGAATGAGACTCCCAAAAGAAGTAGCAATGCGCCTATTACCCTACGTTCTAGAACATCCATATACATCCTATCCCAGATGCTTTCTTAAAACAGCTTCAACATGGTTTTTGGGAACAAGCCCAACAATTCTATCAACTTCTCTCCCATTCTTCATTATCAGCATGGTTGGGATGCTAAAAATCTGGAAGCGTTCAGCAGTCCTTGGGTTGTCGTCAACATTAAGCTTCCCAACAAGAACTTTTCCAGTATATTCCCTAGCTAGCTCCTCGATTGTCGGGGCTAAAGCTAGGCATGGACCGCACCAAGGCGCCCAACAATCAATCAAGGCTAGCGAATGCTGATTGACTATTTCGTTAAAGTTTGAATCTGTTAGAACATGTTCCGCAGTCATTTCCAGCTTTTTCTCCTCCAGTTCCACGAGTTCCCCGAGTTTCTTTTCTCTGATACGCCTCAGTTCTTCATCTTCCTCTGATATAAACTGTTCGTGTTCATCGCTCATGTCTTTTTATCTGCCATGTTTTAAAGAGTTCTGTAAAGCCTTAAGCTTCCTGTAGGCATCTTTAGGATTTGAAATTTCCGTCGCCAGCTTTTCAAAGGGGCATATTCCTGCCTTATTAATATCAAGTATATTTTCAACTAAGTTCTCCCATTCATGATAAACTGAATACTTTTCCAGTACATCCTTTGCCCCTATGCTTAGGGTTGCCGCGTAAACTGCCTTCGCCTTCACATAAGCACACAGTAGCGCAATGGCTTTTCCAACAACCCTATCAGCAACAGAAGCCTCTTCAAGGCTGTTTCCTAAGTTTTCAATTGCTTCTAAAAAGCCAGAAATCCCATTTGAAACAGTCTCAAAAATTATCTCGCCATTTTTTACAATGGAAAGTGTTAAACTCTTTTCGTTTAGGCGTTTTTTGGCGACTTCTAAATCATGCATGTTCGTTTCAATTGGCACCAAGTCGCAAAAGTATTTATCGTTTTTCTATCGTAAACAGTTGGCTTTCTGGCATGCGGGCAATTTCCCATGCGAGTTCTTCATTTGAGGCGCCTTCTGAAATTCTATTCATTAACTTCTCAACTATTTTTGGATTAACAAGCACTTTCAGTGTTCTATTTGAATGTTGCAGTTTGAAATTTACCACTATTTCTTTTTGGGAGTTTTCTATTTTGAGTTTTTGGTTTCCAACAGTGCAATGTGTTGTAGTTTGTATTCCGTCAATTATGCATGAAATAGGGGTTAAAAGTGGAATTTTCGCAGTTGCTTCTAATTCGCTCTTATTTCCGGTGTTTGGATTTAAGATTCTTTTAACGGTTTTTCCCATTCTGACCCCAATGACTAGAAAAGGGCCTAGATGTCCGTGTAGTTTCTCAGCGTTTTTTATTGCTGATGTAAGTTTCTCTTCTTCTTCATGCACCTTTAATCTTCCTCACGTTTGCTTTTTCCAGAATACCTATTATCGGCAACGTTATGGCGAGGCTTATTTCAATTTAGCTTTTATTTGTTAACTCAAACATTTTTTCCAGAGCTTTTCTAGCCTTTTTTGCTATGGGTTCTGGAACAGTGACTACGTATTTCTCTTCTTTCAAAGCCATGTAAAGCTTCTCAAGAGTATTTAACTTCATGTTTGGGCAAACAGCATCCTCATATGCTAAAATAAACTGTTTTCCGGGATTATCCTTCCTCAAACGGTGTAGAAGCCCTTCTTCAGTTGCTATAATGAAAGTTTTGGCATTGCTTTCTCTTGCGTGGCGGCACATCTGTGAAGTGCTTCCAATAAAATCTGCTGCTTTCTGCATTTCGAAAGAGCATTCAGGATGAACCATAACA
>Ga0224501_10000657_pt1 | contig 26822 bp, 28 predicted proteins | sample SF_Oct11_sed_USG_4_FD_169105 | JGI IMG/M metagenome (GOLD analysis project Ga0224501, IMG submission 169105) | Sediment microbial communities from San Francisco Bay, California, United States - SF_Oct11_sed_USGS_8_1 | ecosystem: Environmental > Aquatic > Marine > Sediment | place: USA... | reverse complement strand
GAGTAGAGTTTTTTATTTCGGGAAAGGATTGCAATTCGCATTAGTCGTCTTCCTGATTGTCGGTGCGATTGCCCAATAGATAGGTCTCACTGGGATTGACAATGATTCGGTTTAGCATAGACGTTCTACCCAGCAGCATGCGAAATCGCATGGTGTCCCGATTGGTCAGAGTCATCTCAATGGGCCATTGTTGCCCGCCAATGACGAGCGTTGTGAGAATCACGTATCGCGTCTCCTGGTGTCCCCCTGAATCGGTCACCACGCGCTCGTCTATCACTTCTGCCTCACAATAGACTTCAGTTTGAAAATCTTTCTGATTGGGGTGCATGCCAAATCGAATCCAGGTTTTGCCGTCTTTTTTAAACGGGTCAACCAGAAAGGCATGCAGGCATGAGGTTTTTGCGCCGGTATCCACTTTTGCCTGAATGGCCGAAAGACCCAGTTCGGGTAAACTGACCCACTCACACCAACCCACAGTTAACATTGCATTAGTCATTTGTTTCCGTATTATTTGTTTTTTCGAGGCCTTCTGGCGCTTGTTTCGCTGCAAAAGGTACCGAGAAAGGGTTTTCAGTGTAGAACGTTCGGTGCGGATAGGGAATTTCTATTTCCGCTTCTTCAAAGGCATGCATGATGTCTTCGTAGATCTGGTTTTTGAGATCCAGATAATTCTCTTTTTTGGCCCACACACAGTATTGAATATCCATTGAAGATTCACCAAAACCCTTAAATATATAGACCGGTTTGGGCTCCTCAAGGCACAGGGGGTTATTGTCGGCGACAGCATCCAGCACTTTTCTCACGCGCTTCAAGTTTTCTTTGAAGGATACACGAATAAGCAGATCTATTCGCCTGATGGGAAAACGGGTGAGTGTCGTCACGTCCGATTTTATCAGCGTTTCGTTGGGGATACGTACAAATAAATTGTCAAACGTTCGTAATTTAACAGACAACAGATCAATCGACAGGACTTCACCCGTGGTGGTGCCAGCGCGGATCACGTCACCAACGCTAAAGGGGCGTTCCGCCATAAGAAACAGTCCGCTAATCAGATTGGAGGCGGAGGTTTGCGAGGCAAAGCCCAGGGCTACCGAGAGTATACCCGCAGCACCCAGTAATACACTCAGATCAAACCCCAACTGATGTAGGGCTGAAATAGCGAATATAGAGAGTATCAGATAGTAACTACCCCGCTTGACCAGCATGACCTGGTGCAGATCAGAGCGCTTACTCATCATTTTGACCAGGCTGCTGCTGACCAGCTTCGCCAGTGCATAACCGATAAGCAGCAACAAAATCATGCGCGTGATGCCGAGGAGTTTCTCGCTGCTAAAAAATGTTAGGAGTTCATTCCACAATTCCATCATGAATACATGCTCCTGTCGAACTAGCCAAAAACGGCGTTGAACGCGCGAATCAAGGCACCGCTACTGGTCTTAATACGAGGTTTCCTCAAGACCTTGGCTTCGCTTGCTTCCTTAGGCGCCTTGGTGTCGATTTTTAGTCCTGCCATATCCCCGTCCTTTTCACGGGTGAGCGTGACCTTGGGCGTCCACATTTGGCCATCGGCATCTTGCACAAGCGGCAATAAGGGTGCCGGCACATTTAACCTCTCAATGGACAAAACCGAATCTGCCAGGTTGCGAATCAGCACGGGCGTCACCGCTCGATGGGGCCGTTGGGGTAACTCTTCCAGAATCAGCCTGGCTGCGGTATTGGAGGCATAACACAACTCGCCTTCACGCGTGGTAGGACCAAACCAGGTATCGGATGGACGATGAATTGGGATCTCGGTGAGTTTTTTCTGGGTCTTGCCCACACTGATTTCCAACCACAGGGGAGTGCTCACATAGAGAGTGATTTCTTCACCCGCGGTGAGATTAAAGGGGGTGCGTGGTCGACAAATCATGGGTCGGTCGGCAAGTAAGGGTGAAAATGAAACAAGCCCCGATGTTTCATGAAACACATAGCGCGCCTGTTCCTTAAAATTTTCTGGTGTCTGGTCCGAATCACTCACGTTCCATTTAAATAGGTCTGATTCGGATTCATTTTTTCGGCTATACGCGATCTGCCATTCATTCGGTAGACAGCGAACCAATAAAGACAAGGTGCCGATACGCCATAATTTGCCATGGTGTTGCTCGATATGACTCTGGTTCCACCAACTGGCTGAAGTGGAATTTTTCTTGGTCAAGCACATTACCTCTTTGTTAAGAACTTAGTTGGCTGGCAACGTCCAAACCCCTCGTTCCAGAATGCGGGAATTCTAGTGCAAGAATTGGTGCTTTGGTAGCTATGTATTAACTTAAAGGATATCAATTCCCGCCTGTTTCAGCATACGGCTGAGGCGAATAAGGGGGAGTCCTACCAAAGCGGTGGGATCATTGTTTTCGATGCGTTCACACAGGCAAATCCCCAGGCTTTCGGACTTAAAGGCACCCACACAATCAAACGAGGGTTCTTTTTCGATATAGCTCAGGATTTCTTGCTCAGTCAGCGTTTTAAAATGGACGATAGTCGTTTCCAGCTCCACCTGCGCCTTGCCTGCCGAGGCAGTGTAGACACACAATGCCGAATGAAACTCAACGGACTTGCCTGAAAGCATTTTTAATTGGGCCAGGGCTTTATCTCGTGTGAGGGGTTTACTGAGAGACTTTCCATCAAAACTGGCCACCTGGTCACTGCCAATAATCACTGACTCCGGGTGGTCCTCCGCCACAGCCAAAGCCTTTTGTCGCGCCAATCGAAGGGCAAGATCGGTCGGTGTTTCATCCGCCTGAGGCGTCTCATCCACACCGGGTGAAACCATATCAAACGGGATACCCAGTCGATCCAATAAACCTTTGCGATACTTGGAGGTAGAAGCCAGGACAAGTTGTGGCATAAAAATTATTCGATTTCGATGAGCGTTTCGTCCGGGTTAACCGAATCACCCTTGGTAATGTGAACGGCAATGACCTTACCGCCTACGGGTGCCTGTACTTCGGTTTCCATTTTCATGGCCTCGGTGATAAACAAGGTGTCACCGGCGCTGACCATATCACCCACCTTAACGAGCACGTCCACAATCACACCGGGCATCGATGTGGTGACGTGACCGGGTTTGGTGGCCTTAGGCCGCGTGCTGCCCTTAGGGTCACTGCGGGATATCACGGCATCCGAAGGCACGCCCGCCATGGGGAAGGCAGAGACCTCGGCAATGGTTTCCACAAGCACCTCTTCCGGGGCCCCGTCCACCACCAGATAGAAAGGTCGCTGCGCCTGAAAGCGATGACCGCTACCGGTGATGTTTACGTGGTAGGTTTCGCCGTGCATGGTGATATTGAATTCGGTGGGGGCGAGACCGCAGATTTCCACATTCTCTTCGGGCGCGGGTTCCAGCGGTTCAGGTTTGAGTGTGCCTTTTTCCCGGTCTTCCAGAAAGCTCCTGCCCAGGTCTGGAAACATGGCGTAGGTCAATACATCTTCTTCGGACTTGGCCTGCGCACCAATTTCCTGCTGCAGGTTTTTCAGCTCCGGTTTAATCAGGTCGGCGGGTCTTACCGTTATGACAGGCTCGTTTCCTACCGCCTGTTGGCGTATCAGCTCGTTGACTTGCCCTGGGGCCTGACCGTATTTGCCTTGCAGATAGAGCTTTACTTCGTTGGTAATCGTCTTGTAGCGACTGCCGGTGACCACGTTAATCACCGCCTGGGTGCCTACAATCTGAGAGGTAGGGGTTACTAGCGGTGGAAAACCCAGATCAGAACGTACCTTGGGGATTTCATCCAGCACTTCATTGATGCGTTTCAACTCACCTTGTTCTTTGAGCTGATTGGTGAGATTGGAAATCATACCGCCAGGGACTTGATTGACCTGCACACGTGTATCCAGCCCGGTGAACTCGCTTTCAAACTGATGATACTTCTTACGCACTTCACGGAAATAAAATCCGATCTCCTGTAGGGCCTCCAAATCCAGTCCCGTATCGTAATCGGTGCCGCGTAATGCGGCGACCATGGACTCTGTTGCCGCATGACTGGCCCCGTCGGCAAAGGACGAGATGGCGGTGTCGATACAGCTAGCACCTGCTTCGATCCCTTTTAACTGACACATGGCAGAGAGCCCGGCTGTGGCATGGGAGTGGATCTGTATAGGCACCTTACAACCTTTGACCAGTTTGGTAACCAGTTGGGAGGTGGCGGCAGGGGTGAGTAGACCCGCCATGTCCTTGATGGCAATGGAGTCACATCCCATATTCACCATTTCCTTACCCATTTTTACAAAGGCATCCACGGTATGCACGGGAGACGTGGTATACGAGATGGCCCCTTGGGCGTGCTTGCCTGTTTTTTTAACGGCCTTCACAGCCGTTTCGATGTTTCGCATATCATTAAGCGCGTCAAAGATACGAAACACATCAATACCATTATCGGCAGACTTCTTAACAAAGGCTTCGACCACGTCATCGGAATAGTGTCGGTAGCCGAGAAGGTTCTGCCCGCGTAGCAACATCTGCAATCGGGTATTGGGCAGGGCCTCGCGCAGTGCACGTAGCCGCTCCCAGGGATCTTCTTTTAGAAAGCGCACACAGGCGTCGAAGGTGGCGCCTCCCCACATCTCCAAAGACCAATACCCAATCGCATCCAGCTTTTTGCAAATGGGGAGCATGTCTTCAGTGCGCATACGCGTGGCGATTAGCGACTGGTGCCCATCACGTAAAACGGTTTCGGTAATGCCGACTTTTGCCATGGAGTTCCTTCCTATAATCGCATATGGGCAGCCACTGCTATCGCAATCACTGCGGCCAATTCCCGTGGTGGGCGGCGCGTTGAATAATTCACTAACTCGGGATGAGTCTCCACAAAACTGGTATCGATTTCACCCCGCTGAAATTCGGGCGTGTTGAGAATTTCGATCTGATAGGGGATGGTGGTTTTCACCCCGTTCACGATAATGTCTCCCAAGGCACGTCTGGCTCGTTTTACTACATCGTCCCAGGTGAGGGCCCATACCGTGAGCTTTACGCACATAGAGTCGTAATAAGGGGGAATGGTGTAACCACTATATATGGCGCTATCGGTGCGTATGCCGGGGCCACCTGGCGCAAAATAGCGCGTGATGCGGCCAAAGGCCGGAAGAAAATCGTTTTTCGGGTCTTCCGCATTGATTCGAAATTCGATGGCGTATCCACGGCGGGAGACTTGATCTTGCGTAAAGCTGAGTTTTTCCCCAGCGGCAATACGAATCTGTTCCTGAACGATATCGATACCCGTCACTTCTTCGGTGATGGGATGTTCCACCTGCAAGCGGGTGTTCATTTCCATAAAAAAGAAGTTGTCGTCCTGATCGTAAAGAAACTCCACCGTACCGGCGTTTTCATAGCCCACTTGCTGGGCGGCCATCACCGCGTATTGTCCGATCTGCTGTCGTTGTTCTTCGTTCAATTGAGGCGAGGGGGCGATCTCGATCAATTTTTGATGACGGCGCTGTACGGAGCAATCCCGCTCAAACAGATGGCACACATTGCCATGGCTGTCGGCCAGGATCTGCACCTCGATGTGACGCGGATTGACCACGCACTTTTCCATGAACACATTGGCGCTGCCAAAGGCCTTGGTTGCCTCCGATATGACGCGCTCGTAGTTCTTCTTGAGTTCGGTCTCTGAATCGCAGCGACGGATACCGCGTCCGCCACCACCGGAGGTGGCCTTGAGCATCACCGGATAACCGATGCGCTTGGCGGTGTTGATGGCATCGTTCAGATCCACCAGATTGGACTGGGTACCGGGTACCACCGGCACACCGGCGGCGATCATGGCATTGCGGGCCTCGGTCTTGTCGCCCATCTTGTGGATCACATCGGCGTTGGGTCCGATGAACTTGATGCCGCGCTTGGCACAGGCCCGGGCCAATTCCGGATTTTCCGACAGGAAGCCGTAACCGGGGTGCAGGGCGTCGCAGCCCGTGGCCACGGCCAGATTCACGATACGGTGTACGTTGAGGTACCCCGAGATGGAGTCTGGGCCTATATTATAAGCTTCGTCGGCCTTCTTCACGTGTAGGGCGTGGCGGTCCGGCTCGGCGTAAATGGCCACAGACGTGATGTCCAGCTCGGCGCAGGCGCGCACGATGCGAACGGCGATTTCACCTCGGTTGGCGATTAGTATCTTCTTGATTTTCAAAGAATATCCTGCACGTTATGTCCTTCAACCGGATATTTCCCACTACCGATCCCAGTAGTGCGGAGATACCATACCCAAAATTCCTTCATTGGGATGCAAATTGTTCACCGCAAAAGAATTTCTGCGATTCACGACAGGTCGAAAGCAGATTTCACCGGAAAAGCTTAGACTGTGTCAAGTATTTCCCCTTGGGGAAACAAAATCCACTGCTGATGGCTCCTAAACAGGCAAAAATCGTAAGAATTTTTGACAGAAAGGCGCTACATGACTATTATTGCGCCCCTATGTCTGCAAGTGTGCCGAGATACGTTGACCCGTGGCTGATGGCTTCCCAAAGTCGTCAGGTGGAAGGGTGCGTCTCACTGGCTGGGATGGACAGGCTGGCTCAGACTATCCTGAACCAGGAAGGCCAGGTTCAGGTCTCCCTGAACTTCCAACGCAGGGGTTCGCTAACCGTGATCAGCGGCAAGGTCGTCGCTGAGCTGGAACTGATTTGTCAGCGTTGTCTGAAGCCGATGAACATCCAGGTTCAGAAGGATGTCAATCTGGCTGCGGTGCGGGGGGAACAGGAGGCAGAACGCCTGCCTGAAGACCTGGAACCGGTGTTGCTGGAAGGCGATGAATTACTGATCCCAGAGCTTGTAGAAGACGAACTCATATTGGCCCTGCCGCACGTGGCAACACACACCGGTCAGGCCTGTGAAATGGAATTGCTCCCCGAAACCAAGGGGGAACAGGAACCAGTTTTAGTGGTGGAAGGTAAACCCAATCCTTTCGCCAGTTTGAAAGACTTGAAGCTTAACGTTTAGGAGAACATCATGGCAGTACAACAAAACCGGAAGACACGCTCCAAGCGCGGTATGCGTCGTTCTCACGATGCCTTGCGGAGTCCTGCATTCTCAATCGATTCCGCCAGCGGAGAAACCCATATTCGTCATCACATTTCACCCGATGGTTTTTATCGCGGTAAACGCGTCATTGAACCTAAAGAAGTCGTGGAAGTAGACGAAGATTAGTCTCTGCTCCCCTACCTTTTTTAACTAAGGGCAGAATCTAAACTTGGATGTAAGGATTGCATTGGACGCAATGGGCGGGGACCACGGAGTCCCCGTTGTCATTCCCGCAGCCCTGCGGGTATTGAAGCGCCACCCCAGATTAAAGCTGATATTGGTCGGTAAGGAGGACGGGATCCTCGCCGAACTGCAGCGCCACGGTGCCTCCGTCGGTGAGAACCTAGTCGTTCACCATGCCTCGCAAACGGTGGACATGGACGAACACCCGTCTCATGCCTTGCGCGGTAAGAAGGACTCGTCCATGCGTGTTGCCATCAACCTGGTGAAAGAGGGCGTGGCAAGCGCCTGCGTGAGTGCTGGAAACACCGGCGCGCTCATGGCCACTGCGCGATTTGTCCTCAAAACCATTCCCGGCATCGATCGCCCCGCCATTTGTGGTGCCTTGCCTACAATGAAAGGCAAAACCCATATGCTGGATCTGGGTGCCAATATTGATTCAGGGCCGGAAGTCTTGCAGCAGTTTGCTGTGATGGGCTCAGTACTGACCCAAGCGGTAGACGGCATCCAAAAACCTACCATCGGCTTGCTGAACATCGGTGAGGAAGATATCAAGGGCAGCGAGTTAATAAAAACGGCCGCGCAACTCATCTCAAACAGTGGTTTGAATTACTACGGATTCGTCGAGGGAGACGATATCTACAAGGGCACGGTAGACGTGGTTGTCTGTGACGGTTTCGCTGGCAACGTGGCCCTGAAATCCAGCGAGGGTGTGGCCAAGATGGTCACCCACTTTATGAAAGAAGAATTTTCTCGTTCCATCATAACAAAGCTTCGTGCCCTCATTGCCTTGCCCGTACTCAAGGCCTTTGGAAAACGCATTAATCCCAGTCGTTATAACGGGGCAAGTCTGTTAGGCTTACAAGGGATAGTGGTCAAAAGTCATGGCGGCACCGATGTTACCGGCTTTGCCAATGCCATTGAGGTTACCATCAAAGAAGTCGCCCATAATGTTCCGCAGCGCATTGCCAAGCAAGTGGAATCCCTACTGGTCGATAAGGAAGCCGTCTAATGTATTCGAGAATAGTAGGGACAGGTAGCTACCTTCCAGAAAAAATCATGACCAACCACGATCTGGAAAAGCTGGTGGAAACCAGTGATGAATGGATCGTGGAACGCACCGGCATCAAACAAAGGCATATCGCCCCAGAGGGTGTGACGACTTGCGACCTGGCAGAACAGGCTGCCCGCAAGGCCATGGAGGCGGCGCAAGTCAGCCCCAGTGATATCGACCTGATTGTCGTGGCGACCACCTCTGCCGACCGAGTCTTTCCCAGCACGGCTTGTTTACTACAAGATAGGCTGGATGTGCGCAATTGTCCTGCATTTGATATTCAGGCCGTGTGTACTGGCTTTGTCTATGCCCTGGCCACTGTCGACAAATTTATTAAAACCGGTGCCGCGAAATGCGCCCTGGTTGTAGGGGCCGAGACCTTGTCTCGCCTGCTGGACTGGACTGATCGCACCACCTGTGTGCTCTTTGGAGACGGTGCCGGCGCGGTGATTGTTAAGGCCAGCGAAGAACCCGGTATTCTATCCACCCATTTACACGCCAACGGACAATACAAGGATCTGCTCACCGTAAATGGCGGGATTTCCGAAACACCAGACGATTTCCGCGCGGGAAGAAACTACATCAAGATGAAAGGCAACGAAGTCTTCAAAGTGGCGGTCAACACCTTGGGTGAAATTGTCGATGAGACCCTCGCCGCCAACCGCATGGAAAAGTCCGATATCGATTGGCTGGTACCCCACCAGGCCAATATTCGTATAATCAACGCAACGGCTAAAAAATTACGCATGCCCATGGATCGAGTGGTCACTACCGTCGATCGTCATGGCAATACCTCTGCAGCTTCCATCCCCCTGGCCTTTGACGTGGCAGTGCGAGATGGCAGAATTCAGCGAGGCGAAACGATTTTGATGGAGGCATTTGGTGGGGGATTCACCTGGGGCTCCGTGTTATTGAAATATTAGTTGTGGCACTTCTTATTGTTTACATACATGATGGTAAGCGAGATGAAGGCCTGAGAGGGGTTTAATCGTGAGTAGCGCATTCATATTTCCCGGACAAGGATCACAATCGGTAGGCATGATGGGGGCATTTGCCCAGCAGTCAATCGTGCGGGATACCTTCGACGAGGCATCCGACGTATTGGGCTATGAGCTTTGGGATCTGATAGAACAGGGCCCTGAGGCGGAGCTGAACCAAACGGAACAGACCCAGCCCGCCATGCTGGCAGCCGGCGTGGCCACTTGGCGTCTATGGACTAGCTTGGGGGGTAGTCTGCCCCAGCGCATGGCCGGACATTCTCTGGGCGAGTATACCGCCCTGGTGTGTGCAGGGGCCTTGTCCTTCGCAGACGCGGTACAGCTTGTCGCGGCACGTGGTCGCTTTATGCAGGAAGCCGTGCCGGCTGGAATGGGCGCCATGGCTGCCATACTCATGCTGGAAGACGATGTCGTGCGGAGTCTTTGTGCCGAAAACGCCGGCGAAGACGTGGTCCAGGCCGTCAATTTTAACAGCCCAGGACAAGTCGTGGTGGCCGGTCATAAGGGCGCTGTAGAGCGTGTGATCGAAGCTGCCATGGCAGCGGGGGCCAAGAAGGCCGTCATGTTGCCCATGAGCGTGCCCTCACATTGTGATCTGATGAAGCCGGCGGCCGAGCGTCTGGCTGAATTATTGGCTGAAACCGAGATCTGCAGCCCCAGCATCAAAGTGATACAAAATGCAGACGTGGCCAGTGTCAGCGATCCCGATCAAATCAGAGACGCGCTCACGCGACAGCTCTACATGCCCGTACGTTGGGTGGAGACCATCCAGGCCATTAAGGCTACAGGTGTCGAGGCACTCTATGAGTGTGGTCCAGGCAAGGTCCTGGCGGGACTGAATCGACGCATCGAGAAGCGTATGCCGGTACACACATTGATTTCTATGGATGACATCGAGAAGGCACTCAAGGCCGCCAGCACCGAAGCAGGCGCCTAAAGTCTATTGGGAGAAGGATATGAGTTTAGATAATCAGATTGCTATCGTCACTGGCGCTAGCCGAGGCTTGGGTAAAGCCACCGCCCTGGCGCTAGGAAAGGCCGGAGCCGTGGTGGTGGGAACAGCCACCACCGATAATGGGGCCCAGGCCATCTCGGCCTACCTGGAAGAAAACGGAGTCAAAGGCCAAGGCATGGCCCTGAACGTCACTGATGCAGAGGGCATCACCGCCTTCATCAAGGACATAGGGACACAATTTGGCGTGCCCACTATCCTGGTCAACAATGCCGGCATCACCCGCGACAATCTGATGATGCGTATGTCGGAAGACGAGTGGGGAGATGTGATTAACACCAACCTGACCTCCGTTTTTCGGTTAACCAAAGCCTGTTTACGTGGTATGCTCAAGGCCAAGCGCGGGCGTATTATCAGCATCGCTTCTGTGGTGGGGGCGGCTGGAAATCCCGGTCAGGCCAATTATGCAGCGGCCAAGGCCGGCATCATGGGTTTTACCAAGTCCATCGCGCAGGAAGTGGCGTCCAGGGGGATCACGGCCAACGTGGTGGCGCCAGGCTTCATTGACACAGACATGACCCGTGCCCTGCCAGACGAGCAGCGCGAGGCCCTGTTGTCAAAAATACCCCTGAACAGGCTAGGACAGCCAGAAGATATCGCCGAAACCGTGGCATTTCTGGCCTCGCCAGGTGCTTCGTACATTACGGGCCAGACCTTGCATGTGAACGGCGGCATGTACATGGTATAGCCATGTGCATGAACAAAAAGGAAAAAACCGAATTTCTGCTGATTGTTCCTTGAACAGTTGGTGAAAACAGGGTAAATAAGTGGAACAGTTGGTCTAGCGTCCGGGGGGACATTCACCTACAATACGCCCCAGATGTGTGACAAGAATCATTACCGGAGGATCATGACATCATGAGCAGCATCGAAGATCGCGTCAAAAAAATCGTTGTAGAGCAACTTGGCGTGAAAGAAGAAGAAGTGAGTAAAGAGGCCTCTTTCGTCGACGATTTGGGTGCTGACTCACTCGACACCGTGGAATTGGTCATGGCGTTGGAAGAAGAGTTTGAGTGCGAAATTCCTGATGAGGAAGCAGAGAAAATTACCACTGTTGCCCAAGCAGTTGAGTACATCTCTTCCCACGTAACAAGCTAAGGCTAGCGCCACAGCTTGATTTAAAGTCGTAAGAATACAGGCCGTGACCACTCGTTAGTGGCTGCGGCCTTTTTCATTGCCAAAAAATCAATGGAAGGAATGGAGAATTACGTTGGCTAAAAGACGCGTTGTAATTACTGGGCTGGGTGCCGTGTCACCCGTCGGCTTGTCTGTAAAAGAGTGCTGGGGCAATATCCTGGAAGGGAAAGGCGGCATTCGGCCTCTGGAACACTTTGATGTTTCAGATTTTTCTGTGCGATTCGGTGGTTCGGTCTGGGGTTTCAACTCCGATGACTATATCCCCCGTAAGGACCAGAAAAAGATGGATATCTTTATTCACTACGGCATCGCAGCGGGTATTGAGGCCTTGAAGGATTCCGGTCTGGAAGTGACAGAGGAAAACGCCGAGCGCATCGGTGTGGCCATCGGCTCCGGAATAGGGGGGCTGACTGGCATCGAGAAAGGCCATGAGAATTTTACTCAAGGCGGGCCGCGTAAGATCTCTCCCTTCTTCGTTCCCAGTAATATTATCAATATGATTTCGGGCAATTTCTCCGTGATGCACGGGCTGAAAGGCCCCAACTTCGCCATCGTTACCGCTTGTACCACAGGCACCCACAATATCGGCGAAGCGGCGCGTATCATCGCCTATGGCGACGCAGACGCCATGATTGCCGGCGGTGCAGAAATGGCCACCAGCCCGACTGGTTTAGGTGGTTTCGCAGCGGCGCGTGCCCTGTCTACCCGTAACGATGATCCAGCCACTGCCAGCCGCCCCTGGGATAAGGATCGGGATGGATTCGTTCTAAGTGACGGAGCCGGAGTGGTGGTACTGGAAGAATATGAATTTGCCAAGAAGCGTGGCGCCAACATCTACGCCGAGGTGATCGGTTATGGCATGAGTGGCGACGCCTACCACATGACCCTGCCGCCACAGAGCGGTGAAGGGGCACAGCGTTGTATGAAGAACGCCTTGCGCGATGCAGGCATCAATGGTGACCAGATACACTACATCAATGCCCACGGTACCTCGACTCCTGCCGGAGACCTGGCCGAGTGTCAGGCGGTGAAGTCCGTGCTGGGTGATCATGCCTATAAAACGGCGGTCAGCTCCACCAAGTCTATGACCGGACACATGCTGGGAGCGGCAGGTGGTATTGAAGCCGTGTTCTCATGCCTGGCTATCCGCGATCAGGTCGCACCTCCTACCATAAACATCATCAACCAGGACCCGGAATGTGATCTGGACTTTGTTCCCAATCACGCCAGACAAATGAAGATCGACATCGCACTGTCTAACTCATTTGGTTTCGGTGGCACCAACGGAACATTGGTGTTTAAGAAAATCTAGATAGGTTCGTGTGTGAGGTGGTCGTAGGTTGTTGTGGGGCTGTCGTAGGTTAGTGCTGAGGACTGAAAGTCCGAAGCCCAACATATTCGATTTTAGTTCGTTCCAACTGTAGATAGGGCTGAATTCATGAAGCCCAGCTTTCTTGCTGTGGCTGAACAGCTCTCATTCAAAGTGATATTGAAATTGTTATAACTACACTTGATGTTTACACCAGAGAGTTTCATAGACTTTTGGTTTTAAGTGAACATTATCCAAGTGGTATCCGTCTTTGGCTATTCCATCACCTCTATTGGTTAGTGCGAATACATCAATAAAGTTGATTTCAGCCTGCTTAGCCCTGCCCTTTAGCTCTTCATTAATTCGCTGAATTATTTTAACTTGTAGATTGATGTCTTCTTTCGCAATGCTTTCATTCAAATTGGCGACTGCAGGAATACCCATGATTCCCAATTTGCGGAATCTGTTTTTGGCTGTTACCGATACCAGCTCCATGTATTTTTGCGTGAGAACACTTATTCCATTCTCGATGTACTTAGGATCCTTTTTGCATTGCAGTATAATTCCCTCAGTTGCACGGCAGTCGATTTCTCCTATCGTAATGATTACTTCTGCATCTTTTGGAATGGTTTCCAATGCGTGCATAAATGTGAAGTAGTAGCGATTTCGTAACGGCTTCACCAAATGCCACATTTTACATCCGATAACTAGTCTGGATTCTATTCGGTGTTTTTTCTCTCCATCAGAGAAAGTCATTCCAACAGGCGGAAGACAGTGACTTTCGCCTAAGAATACGATTCGTGAAGGTTGTTCTTCATAGGTGGGTTTCCGCATTTTGTAAAGCGATGACAGAAATATTGCATAACTGCGTTCAAAGGACATTCTTTCTAGTTGTTCATCGCTCTGGGCAATTTTCTCAATACTAGAAAGAAGGATCATTCCTTTGGACCATTCACCCAAAATCCAATATGCTAGTGATTGATACACAATGATCTCGTGTTCAGTCTTATCTGAGAATTTCGCACGCGAAAGTGTGCTAGTGAAGTCTACTATTTTTTTCCATTCCTGTTGGGTAGACATCACTAAGAGTAGGTTTAGAATAGCGCGCTCATCTCCGTCGCCGCGTTCAATGAATTTGGACATTCGCTCTTCGCACTCAGCGAATTTGCCCATCTCTACAAGGCAATTAGATAGATTGAGTTGATAATGACTGTTGCCCGGGTTCGTTTCACAAATCTCAATAAAAATAGGTAGCGCTTTTTTCAACTCACCGGATTCACGATAGCATTCTGCGAGATTGTTCAATATATCCGAATTGTCTTTGTGAAGCTTGGTCGCGTTAATCAGTATCTTTTCTGCCTCTGCGTAATCCCTGATAGCAATATACACATCTGCTAAATTCATTTGTGCGGGAAGGTAATTGGGATATTCTACCAGCAATGCTCCGAGGATAGCTTTGCTGTCTTTGTGGCGTTCTAATTCGTAGAGACATTGCGCTTTTACCAGTCGCATTTCAGCATGATTTGGATCAAGGGCGAGCCCCTTTTCGATAGTTGCTAACGCGACAGTAAATTTGTCGAGTTTTTTCTGGCATTTACCAAGGTTGTGGTATGCTTCAATCAAATTAGGGTCTTGATTTAGGGCTTGTTGGAGATCCTCTTCTGCTTGTGCGTATCTGCCGAGTTTATCGTTTATGTTCGCACGAGAGTTAAGATGAGCCGCGTTGGGATTTTGGCTAACAAGATCGTTTATTAGGCTGAGTGCACTTTTGTAGTCACCACACAGATATTTGAGGATAGCTTGTAAATGCATCGCCTCCTCATGCTTCGGGTTTTGCTGTAGAACTTTCTCAATGAGCCTTGCCGATTCTTCAAGATTGCCGGCGTTGTAGCTAGAAATGGCCTTTTCATAGAGGGAGTTAATGGGTAGTGAGATCATAATGTTTTTGTCATTGTCGGTGATGCAATCTCATTCAAAAAACGCTCCAAATGAATGCTGGGGTCAGGCCTTGCAATTTTCAAAATGTGACATGCAAGACCTAACCCCCGTGCTAGAAAGCTTTAAAAGTGATAGGGTGTGACTACTATGATTAAGTCTATCGCAATTTTCGTAGCTGGAGTTCTATCTCTTCTTTATATCCTAAATCCGGGGGCAGGGATATTCGAGCTTATACCGGATAATATTCCATTCTTTGGTAATCTCGACGAAGCCACAGCGGTGATGGTATTGCTAGCCTGTTTGAGGTATTTCGGTTTTGATATTGGGAATATTTTTAAACGAGGAAACACGAAAAAAATTGATAAGGATTGAATCTTAACTACGGAAAAAATTTTATAAAAGAGATTCTAAATCGCTACCACATCAAATCATCAGGAATCTTGTAATCTGCGTAGGCATCATCCTCAACCTGGCTCTGGGTTTTGTCTGTGCTAATCACGTATTGCTCATCGCGTTGTTTGATCTTGTCTGCAACCGGTGTTGGGACTAGCTCATACCGCTCGTTCAGTTTCACGATAGTCAAACGGCCGGATGAAAGACCTTTGTGCACCTGTTCAGACACGTGGATTTTCTTAACCACGTTGGCGTCGGTAAAATTATAGGCGATGTCTCCATCCCGGTCTTTGATGCAATTGCTTTCGATTAATTGTTTGATCTGGGCAGCAATGGCTTTGCGTTCCGCTTCTTCTTTTCGTTGCTGATTGAGTAGACGGTCCCGTTCCACCTTTTCGGCATGGGCCTTTTGAGCCAATAGCTTGGCTTCGTCTAACTCGGCCGCAGTACCCTTTTTCTTCTTTTGCTTATTGCTTTTGTATTGATTTTGCTTGGCTTTTTTAGCCTTCTTCTCATCAATCAGACCGCTTTTTTGTAATTGATCAAATAGCGAATTTGCCACGGGATAACTCCAAAAACTATTTATTGGCACAATATCATATCTGGCGGGGTCCGGTCATTTTTCTCGCCCCTCCTTGCTCGGAGGCCTCAGGCCTATTTCAATCTCTTGAAAAGCAAGAGAATAATGGCGATGATCAGTATCCAGATCAGAATCCCGAAGCCCCAATGACCAAAACCAAATCCCCAGTGCCATCCCTCGTCCATATGGTGCATTTTCCATATTCCTTTCTTTGCACGCCCTCAAACAGTATAGTGCAACAAAATGCTCCCCCTTCAAGAAGGTTAGTATTTCAATGAGTTAGAAATAAAGTGCACTTTGTAATGGATTTTGGTGTTACAACTATTAGACCCACAATTTCTGAGCGAGCTTCCTACCTATGCTGTTTAAAAAACATCCTGAAAAGTTCTGGAACCTGATCGCATCAAAATACGCCGCTTCCCCTATCGCCGATCGAGCGGCGTATGAAACAAAACTGGAAAAGATAAAGGGCTATTTGTCTACCGACACGCGAATGCTGGACATCGGTTGCGCCACGGGCACCCAATGTTGTGATCTCTCACCCGTGATTGCGCACGCCACCGGGATCGACATTTCCGGTAAGCTACTGGCGATTGCCGAGCAAAGAAAGGGTGAGCGAGGGCTGGACAATATCGAGTACATGAACACCACTGTATTTGACTCGCGACTAAAACCTGAGAGCTTCGACCTGGTCACAAGCTTCTATGTTGTCCATTTTGTCCCAAACATTGATGAGTTTTTTGCACGTGTCTACTCTCTACTAAAGCCGGGCGGGCTCTATATTTCTGAAACTGCGTGCCTGGGGGAAAAGGGAAAACTCTTGGGACTTTTTCTGCGTCTAGCAGGAAGCCTCGGACTCATGCCGAAAATAAATCTACTTACCACTGCGCAATTGGAACAGGCGCTGGAAAAAGCGGGATTTCGTCTGGTAGAAAAGACCATGTTTAGCCAGATCAACCACGAATATACCTTGTTCGCAAAAAAATAAGATAGCGTAAGTACTTCGGGGTCAGGCCTTGTGTTTCACTTTCTGTAATACGCAAGACTTGACCCCATAAGCGTCTAGCCTAGGCTTCAGCAAGCAAGGGCATTACATTACTTTCTTCTTCAGAATGGATCGCATTCAAGGCCTCTACCTTTCCTTTACAGGCCTCAATGATCGCTTCACGATTATTGGCGAGCAGTATCCCAAACTCTTCGGCCTTGCGGCCATCCACATTCGGAATTCTCGCACGCAGCAAGGCTGTGAATTGCTCGGCCAGTTCCAACACCTTGTCGTGGGCTTCTGCGTCTTTTTTACTGTCAAACATACTGTCATCCCTGTCACAAATCCATTTTGCTATTACCGCCATGTTCGATCCTCGCGTCAAATTGTTCCGTATTTGTATACTGTATATCTATACAGTAGTTGATGCAAGAAAAAAGTCACAGGCGCCTGCGATGAATGGTCGCTACTCCAGCCTCCGATACTGCTCCCCAATTTCACAACAGCGCGCATGTGAAAGCCCGGCTTCTTGTGCAAACTCAGGCCAGCGTGAAACCGCGTCAGTCACTTCCTCTATGATCTTGTCGGCGGTGTTGAGATTGATGGATCTGGCCACGGTCATCACGTCTTCCAAGGTGAACTCGTCGCGTTTTCCGTTTACTGTCATTTGATGAAGTAGGGTCCATTGGCCGCCGGGGTTGTGGGCGTAGGTCACGTCATAAGCGGGAGACAAGCGCCATGCTCCGCTCTCGTCCATGAGAAATGAAATATTTTTCGTGTGATCATCCTGATTGCGTGCGAGGATGTTGAACACCATGCGCCTAAACTGCTCCGCCGCTTCAGACTTGCTCAGTCGCAGGATACGCATGGCGGTGAAGGCCTGTTCATAGGAGTAAGCGCCGGCCTGGTTGAAGTCATAATGAGCCAGTCCACACAGGGACTGCATGTGTAGTTTTTTTCCGGCCACGCGATCAAAGCGCCGGGTGAGAAAATGGGCGCGTCCGTTTTCTTCCAGCAGCCTACACTCGGCCATTTTAATGCCGGCCGCCTTAGCCATAAGATAATAGGCATATTCAATACGACCATAGCCCTTGGGTTCACCCAGTTCCAGATCGCTCACGCCGTCGAACTTGATAATCCAGTAATCGAAATCGTCTGGTAGTTCACACTGACCTGAACGCACGTCACCCGTAGCGTTCATGGCGATAACGGCCTTGGGCCTGGCGCCCCCTGCAGAGGTGCCCACGCGCAGAATGTCTTGCAGGGCATCGGCATTGGATTGTTCATCCTCACCCAGCGCCACATTCAGTTGGGCGCGTTCACGCATAATGGACTGGGCCAGCGTAACCAGCTCAGCGATTTCTACCGCCACTGGGCTTTCAAATTTTTTCACCGCGGAGGGTTCAAACTCCAGAGCACCCATACTGCGTTTGCCCATATAACACAGACGCTCTACCGGACTGAAGTCTTGCGCGTTCCGCCCCTGCCGCGCCAGCCAGGCGTCGATGATATTGTTACCGTACTTATCTGGCAGGGCGTCGGCCAGTAGTCCGGGCAGGCCCATGAAGGCTTCACGATTCAGGGCAGGGAAGGAGAAGGTGGCATCACCCCGTAGCGCGTCTTCCACACTCATGTGTAGCGGAGAAATATCCCAACCCTTAGTTAAAAACTCGGGCGTGTATTCAAATACCGCATAGCCACGCGTATCCAACCAGGCCAAGGCGCCTACTGTTTCACCCCAGAGCCTCACCTCTGCCGTGTCAAAGCGCGCTACCATTCGGACTCATCCTCTTTCGGTGCAGACTGCTGACTGCGTTCACCCGAGGCCCGCTGCCGTTTCTTGCCCTGCATCTTGTGTAATTGCAAAGGGCTCACACTGGGTTCGGCAATGAAATGATCCAATTGATCCAGGGCACCCAATTCCCGCAAGGCCGCAATCACGGTAGACAGTTTCGCCTGACCTTTTTCCAGTGCCTTGATGGAATTGATGGAAAGCTGCGTGGCCTCGGCCAGTTCTTTCTGGGTGAGGTTCTTTCTCAAACGCAAGGCACGCAGGCGCTTGCCAAGCTCGGCCTCGATAGCGGTGTCTGACAGGGTGTAAAAGTTCATAATAGCCAAATATTGGTCTTTTATAATGGTTTTAGATACTAACAGTCTAGAATAGGGTTGTTATTATAGTCAAGGTGTTGAGGTATATTCAAAGAGCAAATAAAAGGCAATTATAGTAAAAAAACATAGATAACAGTAGATATTAGGGCTGTTATTGATCTTTTTCTTCACGCCGGCTGCCCAGACTGGAGGGGACACCTTTTTTACGTACTCAAAGAAAAGTATGCTATACGAGGGGTGCCCTACATTTGGCTCTATGCGGGCAGACTTAGTGCATGGCTAGCTTCGATTCATAAATCATGTACATTCCCGAAAAACAACGTCAAAAAATTACGGAACAAGGAAGGTTTCTGATGAAAAATAAGAAGATGATTGCTCTTACATTCAGCGCGGCAATGGTAGCTCCGGTTTTTGTTCAGGCAGAAACGACTACCTATGCACACATCCAGTTTGAGATCGCCAATTTTAAAGACCCCAATAGATCTATCACTGTCATGAAAGACAATGGACGGGGTCGTGTCGGTATGAAGGGCAGCCATGATCTGGAAGATGGTATGAAAGCGTTCGCCGTAGCCGAGTTCGATCTGGTGGGGGGTAATCAAAATTCCGAATACGGTGACGGTGTAGACAGCGCTGGCGATAGTTTCCGTGGTAATGCTCTGCGCATTCGTGAAGTTTCAGCCAGTTTGCAAACCAAGTTCGGTACTATTGAAACTGGCACATTGAAGTCAGCCTATAAATATGCCGGTGGTACCGAATATGATCCATTTCTTAACACAACACTAGAGGGGCGAGGCAACTATGCCATGTCTGGTGGCGTTATGGGCCACAACAGTTTTATCAACAACGCGATTGCCTACAAGAACCAGTTTGGTCCCATTCGCTTGTGGTTAACTTACAGCCCAGACGAGAATGACACCGATAACGATACCAAGCGTGACGATGGTCAGAACACATCTTCACTCAAATACAATGCCCAAAGCTTTGAGGTCTTCGTGTCTCGCGTAGACCGAGCGACGACTCTGAATGATTACACCTCCAATAAAATAGGTGGCAAAGTTAATATTGGTGAAAGCATGGCCTTGATGGGGCAATACGAAATGATAGATGTGAGCGGTACAGATCGCACAAACATTTTCCTGGGCTACCAGTTACACTACGGCAAGAGTCAATTCGTATTACAATATGGTGAGCAGGTCACTGAAGACAGTGTTAAAAACGATTTGGATGGTGAATATGGGGCCTTAGGTGCCATCTACCATTTCAACAAGTCAGTAAGTAGTTTTGCAGGTTATAGAGAAATAAAAGGCAAAGGCAATAACGAAAACAAAATCATTTCATTTGGTCTGCGGGTAGATATCTAGTAACAAGCGTGACTTGGGCTGAGTAGAGCGAAGCCCAACGTTCTCGAACCAACTTCCACACGTTGTACTGGAACGGGGTCTACGGACCCCGTTTTTAGTTGGCGGTTAACCCATCGCTCTCGAACTAATTTCAATAATACCAATAAATACAATAAATTAAATTGTTTTTGATCCGGCCCTGTTTTCACCCCACATCCTCGAGCATGTTGTGTTAAATTACAGGTGTGTATTCCATGGCGATATTGGGGTTTGGGCGATGTGAAGCGCAATTTTAAGTGCAGAACGGGCTGGGTGAACCCGCTCCAACCCAACGGTATCAACTCCTCAATACAAGCACAGGCCACAGCGTGAAAGGTAAGGGGAGTTCTATTAGTGAGACAAGACCGAGCACAAACACGAGCGTGAATTTTCACAATATTCATAGGTGTTTGTGTGGGGTAGTATCGAGAGTTGGGGGAGCGGTTTCGACCCAAAACGGACGCTCATGGATTAGGTTCGCACGGAAAAGATTATTAAGAGGATTTATAATGGCCAGTGAATTAGGACAGATTTCCTTTTATCTGGCAAAAGAAGGAAATGATTTTGATAGCATAATCAAAGAAGATAACCTGCGTCCTGAGAGCGACAACTTCAAAATTAGAGAATTTGAGGTTGATGGCATACCAGCCAAGTTCTTTTGCGAACAAACTACGACTAATAAACCTGAAAACCCTCACTGGCTCGACTTCATAAATGAGAAAATAGTTGACGGAGAAGATAAAGTACATTTCGAAACTTATAGCAAACGGCCAAGTGGGCTTCTTCTAATAAATATAAATAGCAGGATATTTGCTGCTTCTTTTGGTGTAAGAGGTGGAGTGCTACTAGAAAAAGGGCGTCTTCTACCTGATTTTGGTATAAAAACAGCTATGAATATGTGTGGCAATAAGGAGCTTCGCCAGACAAAAAGTAGTACTCATTCGCTAACAACCCAAAACATAGATAGGCAATTAAGCAAGCCCTCCGATACGTTTTCTTTTGGTCTGAGTGAGACTGAATTTCTTCAGTATATTTCCGCGCACCTCGAGAGTGATAAAAAAGTTACTTTGCAAGGAAAGGATAATCTGACCATAAAGGTTGTCGGTGACAACAAGCTTTCTTGGGAAAAATTAATAGACTATGGAAAAACGTTCGTTGAAGAATATGAAAGTGAAAAATATAAGGATATTTTTCCTAATTACCCAAATCTTCAGAGCGTAACAAAAGAAAAAGCTGAAGAACTTGATCTGGCTTTAGTTCAAAGAATTCTAGATGAAAACTATGAATGCATCCACTTAGCAATACCAGAATTTATCGCTGATGATAAATTTAGCTTCTCATATAGTAATTATGCGAAAAGACAAAACAACATATTTTCCCATTTAGATATTCTACAGTTGAAGGCCGAAAATGTTTTGGATTTCGGCAATCTTGATGTAGATAGGCTGAAAAATAAGCATGTGTATGCCTATTCCCATGAAGAAGACAAAGTTCTCGGATACAGAAAGTGGAGGCTTTACACGTGTATAGTTGCCGAAATTGAGCTGAACGAGGAGTATTTTGTTCTTTCCGGGGGAGTATGGAGAAAGGTCGATGATGAGTTCTATACCTCTGTAACGGAGTTCGTAGACAACGTACTGCAAGAGCGCCCCGTGTCAGATGACTATCATGATATTGATATATCCGTGCCGAGTAAAAAACAGAATAGAGAGGAGGTTTTCAATGAAAAATATTGTGACCTCAATGGGAATGCTTTTCTTTTTGATCAGGCGAAATTGAGGATAGGTCAAGGACCGAAAGATAAGGAATTTTGTGACATATTAGAATGGGTAGATGGAAAGCCCGCTGACATTATTCATGTTAAGAAACACGGCGGATCTAGCTCTCTTAATTATTTGTTTTCTCAAGCGCGATTTTATTGCGAATTTTTCCTTAGTGATGAAGTCTTCCTCTCAGAAATAAGGGGGCATATCGATAATTCCGAACACCCAAAAAAATCTGATTTCCTTAATCATGTTAAAGAACAACAGGCAGATGTGACAGGTAAAGACTATGCGGTACGGCTATGGGTTCTATACGACAAGAGTAAAGGGGCTCCAAGTAAGGCAAATTTGCCCTTAATGGCGAAATATGAGCTAAAAATGACATATGAAAGATTGAGAAACATTCATAAATACAGCGAAATTAGCCTCAGCATGATTCCTGTGAAAGTAGTGAATTTCAAAACTGCAAAAGGCCAAGATGAGAATTAGAATTTTGGCGGCACATAACATAATCAAGAATCCGTATGTCGTCGAAATATAAAGAAAATTCTTTTTATAATTAGTGAATTGCGTTACCTTGACAACGAAGTTAACAGGTACTCCAAAGCGTACATTAACTGTAATGAAAAAAAATTTTTAGGCAAACATCGAAGGAATAGCATTAGAGTGAAGCAAAAAATTGTATTCATAGCTGGAATTCATGGGGTAGGAAAAACTACTTTGTGTGAATACCTTTCTGCTGAGCTTTCACTAAAGTATTACTCTGCCAGCAACCTCATCAAAGAGTACGGCAAAATTGATTTTCCCAAGAGCAAGCACATAGTGAACATCTCCGGCAATCAAGACGTACTAATCTGCGCGATAGCTGAATTTCTGGAACCAGAAAAAACAAGCATTTTGGACGGCCATTTTTGTCTTTTAAACGAAAATGGCGAAATAACGAAAATACCTTCTTCAACATATATCGAAATGAAACCTCAAGCGATAATTTGCCTCTACGAGGAGGCCGACGTTATATGTTCTAGATTAAAGAACAGAGATAAACATAGCCATAATGAAAAGCTAATAGGCGCGTTTCAGGATGCGGAAATTTCCTATGCAAAGGAAATAGCTGATAATTTGGAAATACCTATTTGCGTGGGTAAGTCTGGTGAAGACCGAGAAAAAATCCGCGATTTTATAATTGATGCCACTAAAGGGAGTTAGCCAATGAAGGTGCTACTCGATACAAATATTCTAATTCATAGAGAAGCTAGCAAGGTATTAAACGAAGAGATAGGAACTCTATTCAATTGGCTCGATAAGTTGGGTTATGGAAAGTGTATACATCCACTATCTGCCCAGGAGTTAGAAAAACATAGTGATCCAAATGTTGTAAAAACCATTCAGGCAAAAATTAAGAATTACAACTTACTTAAAACGGAGGCGCCTGAAACAAAAGAAATAGTAGCCGTTCGAGAAAAGTACGATAAAAATGATAACGACAATATAGATACATCCTTACTTAAGGAGCTATTTGCTAACAGAGTAGATATTCTAATCACTGAAGATAGAAAGATGCACACCAAAGCTAGTGATCTTGGTATTTCTAGTTCGGTTTTTACAATCGATGACTTTCTTGAAAAGGTAACGTCAGAAAATCCAGAGTTATCAGATTACAATGTGCTTTCAGTTAGAAAAGAATATTTTGGAAAAATCGATATTAAAGACTCCTTTTTCGATTCTTTTCGGGTTGATTATGAAGGATTTGATAACTGGTTTAATAAAAAAGCCGACGAAGAGGCCTATATTTGTCAGTCCGACAAGGGTGAGATGCTCGCTTTCCTGTATGTTAAACGGGAAGGAACGGATGAGAACTATGGCGACATAGCACCCGTATTTAGTAAGAAAAAACGATTAAAGATAGGTACATTTAAGGTAATCTCAAATGGATTCAAACTAGGTGAGAGATTTCTGAAAATTGTTTTTGATAACGCACTAAACTACCACGTTGATGATATCTATGTCACGCTTTTCAGAAAAACTGAGGAACATGAGCGATTAATAGGGCTATTGGAGGACTGGGGATTTCATGAACATGGAGTTAAACAAACTCCCACAGGAGATGAACTGGTCTTTGTTAAAGCTTTCCACCCAGAGCCAGATCATGAGCACCCTAAATTGACATATCCGTTCGTAGATCGGAATCGCAGGTATTTTTTAGTGCCGATCTATCCTCAGTATCATACAGACCTATTGCCGGACTCCATTCTAAAAACCGAATCACCAAAGGATTTTATCGAAAACGAGCCTCATAGAAATGCAATCCAGAAGGTATATATATCCAGATCTATCTTTAGAGACTTAATCCCCGGGGACATCATCGTGTTTTATAGAACGGGGGGGCTCTATAAAGCAGTCACTACTACGATAGGTATTGTCGATGAAGTGAAAAACGGCATAGAAAATGAAGAACAATTCATACAGCTTTGTAGAAAACGAAGTGTATTTCCAGATGATGAATTAAAAGCACATTGGGACTACAATAAATACAATAAACCCTTTATTGTGAACTTTTTGTATTTATATTCATTTCCCAAGAGGTTAATCTTAAAAAGATTAATTGAGCTTGGTATAATTGCGGATGTGCGTAGTGCACCAAGAGGTTTTGAACAAATTACACCTGAGCAATTTAACCTTATATTGAGGGAATCAGAATCAGATGAAAGTTTTATTGTCGATTAAACCCGAATACGCAGAAAAAATATTGTCTGGTGAGAAGCGATACGAATTTAGAAGGGCAGTGTTTAAAAACCCAGCCATAAAGAAAGTGGTAATTTATGCATCAAGTCCTGTTCAGAAAATCGTAGGAGAGTTTGATATAGAACATATACTTTCGCTTGAGCTAGAGGATTTATGGAAAAGAACAAAGAAATACTCTGGTATTGATAAGGGCTTTTACGATCAATATTTTGAGGGGAAAGATCTAGGGCATGCAATAAAAGTTAAAAAGGCGAAAAGATATAAAAGCTTCCTCGATCTAGAAAGTTTTAACATCAAGTACCCACCTCAATCCTTTATGTATCTCTAACAAAAAGTAGCCAGACTGAAGTTAATTAAACTTCAGTCTTTTCCGCTATCTCCAATGCATCATCGACTTCGATCCCAAGATATCTAACAGTGCTTTCTAGTTTAGTATGTCCGAGCAAAAGCTGAACCGCCCTTAAATTTTTTGTTCTCCTATAAATCAACGTTGCTTTTGTTCTCCTCATCGAATGCGTACCGTAGTCATCCGGATCTAGTCCAATCATAGATACCCACGATTTCACAATGCGAGCATACTGCCTAGTAGAGATATGTGGTGATGGAGTATTTCTACTAGGAAACAAATAGTCTTCTGATCGTAGTCCGGCTTTGTTTATCCATTCAGAGATAGAGTTTCTCGTCTGTTCGGTAATTTCAAATTGCACGGGGCGATGTGTTTTCTGCTGAAGAATCATTGCGCGGGAGACGACCCTTGTGCCATGGGAAATATCGCGAACTCGTAGCTTTACGAGATCACACCCGCGCAGCTTGCTATCAATTGCAAGATTGAAGAGGGCTAGTTCTCTTATATTGTTGGCCAGTTGCAACCGGATACGAATAGCCCATATCTCTTTGAGTCTTAAAGGTGGTTTTTGACCGATGAGCTTGTGTTTATTCCAAGGCTCAGGCTGTTTTATAGCTGAGTTATTTACTGATGTATTAGGCATTTCTATGCTCCTCTGAAGGTTGGAGGAGTCTAAAAGTATAGAAAGCGTTTATGAGAATTTACACGAAGTAAAAGGGTCAACATTCAAGTCAGGGCGTCCGCTTCTGGCCGAAATTACACATTCCCGCCTTCGCGGAATTTACAGGAATTGGCCGCTACCGTTTCCTCAATTTTCAGTACAATACGTAGGTTCGGACTGAAATTCTGTAAATGCCCGACCGACCACAGAGTTCAGCAAACTGGCAAACTATTGTTGCTGGGTGGCTCGTCATCGATGTCTGGATAGGTAAAACTTTCGGCTTTTGAGCGCGCGAAACAATCTGCTATACTCCTTTTTCATTCCAAGGAGTATTGTCCAGTGAAGTATTGATTTTCTTTCTTTAGTTTTTAACTAACCAAGGAGAATCATATGCCTTCGAGCCATGTTATATTGGCTGACATCAGCCTTTCACTGCCTTCGGGCGAACCCTTATTTAATCATTGTACTTTCGCGGTAACGCAGCGAGTTTCTGCCCTCGTCGGTCGTAATGGTATTGGCAAGTCCACCCTTGGGAGAATTATCTCAGGGGAAATTTTGCCGGACAGTGGAGCAATAACCCTGAGCGGCAAGCTTAACTATGTGCCACAGTCCTGGCAAGGATCGGCAAACGTGAGCGTCGCGAGTATCTTAGGGCTAGATGTGATTTTTGAAGCACTGCGGCGAATAGAACAAGGAGGGATTGCACCAGAGGATCAAGAACTCGAAACAGAGAAAGGTCTGTGACCCTGTTGGCCATCTCAAGCCTAATGCGAACTGACCATATTTCGTTGAGTTTTAGGGGAGGTTTCTGACCGATAAGTTTTCCCTTATTCTAGGGATAAATATTCTTAACTATAAGAAAAATAAACAATAAATAAATCCTTTGTGAATTGTAGTGCTTATAAAAGGATGGTGGTGAATGGATGGTTATTTCGTTAATCGCGGCCAATGTAAGGCCAAGTTACGGCTCAATATTTTTGTTTCCCGGGACTTAAAATCAGTAATTTGAATATGAAACATAACTATACCAAAGTTCGAATTATTCTCGTTTATCAGTCTGTATATGTATTTTTTTATAGCACTATATGCGTCTACATGCTATTCTCGAAAAGAAAGAATTTAACGTAATTAGATATAGTGACATGAAAAATCAAGTTTCAACACGCCAAAAAAGGCTAG
>Ga0224501_10000656_pt1 | contig 26838 bp, 15 predicted proteins | sample SF_Oct11_sed_USG_4_FD_169105 | JGI IMG/M metagenome (GOLD analysis project Ga0224501, IMG submission 169105) | Sediment microbial communities from San Francisco Bay, California, United States - SF_Oct11_sed_USGS_8_1 | ecosystem: Environmental > Aquatic > Marine > Sediment | place: USA... | reverse complement strand
ATCACTCCTAGTCATGCTGAGCAACCACTGTAAGAATGAGCTCCTCACAATCACTCCTAGTCATGCTGAGCACCCACTGTGAGAATGAGCTCCTCACAATCACTCCTAGTCATGCTGAGCAACTACTGTAAGAATGAGCTCCTCACAATCACTCCTAGTCATGCTGAGCAACCACTGTGAGAATGAGCTCCTCACAATCACTCCTAGTCATGCTGAGCACCCACTGTGAGAATGAGCTCCTCACAATCACTCCTAGTCATGCTGAGCAACCACTGTAAGAATGAGCTCCTCACAATCACTCCTAGTCATGCTGAGCAACCACTGTGAGAATGAGCTCCTCACAATCACTCCTAGTCATGCTGAGCACCCACTGTGAGAATGAGCTCCTCACAATCACTCCTAGTCATGCTGAGCACCCACTGTGAGAATGAGCTCTTCACAATCACTCCTAGTCATGCTGAGCACCCACTGTGAGAATGAGCTCCTCACAACCACTCCTAGCCATGCTGAGCGCCCACTGTGAGAATGAGCTCCTCACAATCACTCCTAGTCATGCTGAGCACCCAATGTGAGAATGAGCTCCTCACAATCACTCCTAGTCATGCTGAGCAACCACTGTGGGAATGAGCTCCTCACAACCACTCCTAGCCATGCTGAGCGCCCACTGTGAGAATGAGCTCTTCACAATCACTCCTAGTCATGCTGAGCACCCACTGTGAGAATGAGCTCCTCACAACCACTCCTAGCCATGCTGAGCGCCCACTGTGAGAATGAGCTCCTCACAATCACTCCTAGTCATGCTGAGCATTCATTGTGAAAATAAGCTCCTCACATTATGCCTCACTCCTACCGGTCCTCGACATACCTCACGCTTAGGAGCTCCCTTTAACAGCATGGCCAAGTGCCCGATCAAAAAAATGAATATAAATAAAACTTAATTGGGAAGATGAACATGAAAATTGTAATTGAAGGAAGTTCCATACCTGTAAGTGGATGGAGGTTCTGCAGTCTCAAACTCTGCCTTAGGCCAGCTGTTTTTCGGTTCAGGTAAATGTTTGACATACTCAGTGGGTCGTTTGCTAGTAATAGTTAGCCCGGTTCCCACTGGTGCCACCTTTTCCAAGAAATCAATGAAATCTGACCACCTGTAAAAATACAGATTTGGCTTGCTGTGCACCCGAATTTGATTTGCAAACTTTCCTTATGATCAAGAGTTCTATCAAGTGATCACAAATGCGTCAGCACCAGGTCAATATCGGGTGGATAAGCAGATGGGCGAATGGACTACGGACGAACAGATAGACGGATGATTAGACAAACAAACGTATGGACGAAGAGACGGATGGATGGGCGAACGAACCAAAGGACAGATGAACAAGCAGGCAGGGAGCCATATGGATGTAAGGGTTTGTCAACAGACAGGTAGACCGGTTACCATACCTGTATTGTCCATCACCAGTAGTTCTGCATCTGTCCAGCACATGGTTTATCACAGACTCCTGCAGCGGTACTCGATTCCGATAGCAAATCTCCTTTATCTATGGGAAATCAGAGAGAATTAAGCTGAGTATGTGCACCACATGTTCTCGATAAGTGAATGTTGTATGGTTTCCTGTTGTTCTGTTGATCAAGCACATGTGTTAGAGATTGCGATGCTTGCTTGTGTAAAAGTGTAAAAAGACAACTCAGCATCGTACGAGCGAGATGGAGCCAAGAGTATTGATTCATGAAGCATCTCTTAGCAATATCAAATGGGAATTTCCAATTCACTTTCGCACTATAAAGCTCCGAATCTACTTGGGGATAACACGCTCCAACAATGTAGGTGCTGTAGTGCGATGGTTAGATCAGTTGTCAACAGCTCTAAGAGGCTCGGAAGCCGAAGAGCCTGTGCATGAGATCTTTCAAATATTCGGGTAACGGGTAATCACCTCTCCCCAGAGCTGGGGAAGGTGGACGCAGTGAAAAAGAAGAGTGGTGCCCCACCTCAGATACACCGTTGCCGGGACAAGTTGGCTCTCTTAGGAGCCACTAACCAACATCGGCTACGAGAACAACTTAAGTTACTCCAATACTCTAACACGCAAGGACAATGCTGGGGTTTATGATTTTTTATTTAACCTCGCATTGAATGAGTATCAGAGCTTTTAAAGGCTTTTAGAAGATGGACAACTCCTAATCAAAAACTCTAAACCTTAGCCATTGAGGAGAAGGGATATACAGTGAAACTTGGATAACTCGACCACCAGCAAAGTTTGAGTTATGAAAAGTTTGAGTTATGAGCTATGCTCTCCCTTTGCTATAGCCATATGGCCACCGCAGTGAGTCTATTTCGCTCTAGTGTATTCCATTTCCGGGCTAAACTTTTTTTAGTTTGCGAGATTTTTTTCTCATGGGAACAAACAGTGAAATTAAGCTTGTTACACAAGAATGCAAACATATCCAACCACAGAAAAGGTAATTTGGTGGCACTAACCGCAGTTTATCAGTTCAGATTAGACCAAAGGTTCCAGACATGCCCAGCAAATTATCATTACCCGGGCAGGGACCATGAAACTTGGTTTGAGTTAAGCAGGTTTTCGAGTTATCTGAGGTCGAGTTAACCGAGTTTCACTGTACATGTATACGTCACAAAGATCCGCAAACAAATTCAAAGTCGTCCCCACTCAAGCTAGCTTCAGTGATTCCTTAAAAAAATCTACACATATTCCGTTTTCCTAATATGTATGGCTACGACTAGCGTGAAAATCTAAGAGTATACAATGGGTTCAACATGGCCAGGAAATTGGCATAGCACACAGATGATTGGTCACACAATAATGTGAACCGAAGCTGATTGGCCAATCCCCTGGGGCAGACTAAAGTTGATTGGCCGTATTGTGGGGGTAAGCCCCGGCTCACTGACTGAGCACTCACCTCTCCATGGGAGAGCGAGTCTCTGTGGAGTCGATCCGCGAGGTCGAATTGAGCTCGAAGTTTCTCCAGATTCACCGGCCCATCTCCCTGAGCTAGCTGATTCTCCAGTAGTCTCATAAGCTTTCCCTGTGCTCCAGATGGTTCATCCACAGGTCGAGGCGGGCTGTCAATAATCCAATCAGGTGAAATTAGTTCAATTTCAAAACTCAAGACAACACAGTTACTGCGAAACACACGGGCTGTAACTTATGTGGTATGCAGATCACAATGTTAGCTAGGATGAGTATGTATGTGTCACTCCTGCTGACTATTATTGAGTTATAGTGCACATAGACTGGCATCCCTTTATTCGATTTAATCTTGGTGCTTTTCTAGAGAGCTTTGTGTCATATATGTACTAATCGACCTAGAGGGCATCCAAATTAATGGACAAAATAATATTTTGCTATTAACTTGGATTATCAGGATGTGGTGGTAGCTTAGTAAATGGCTGATTAACTCTTGGTTTGGTTGTCTGTAGATACTACTTTGTTCCTTTTTTCTCATAAGGTTGGAATCAAGCGGCGCTATTCATATATAATAGGAGGTAAACCACGAACCTTCGGCCCCTTTACCCCTGTTTATCCCCCCCTTTGAGACGGGAGAGCTGTTACAGGTTAGACGGCCTGTACTATCAGATGGCGGTATATAATGTGAAAATGAGTCATAAAACCCTTCCAGAGCAGACACCGTAGTAGGGAGAACTCTGGACACCCAGTGTCCTCCTGCTCAAATATACTTTAGGACTTCATCCCTCTAGGTCCCCCCATGTCTCTCTAAGTCACCGCTTCATTAACATAGATCAAGCCTGTTGCCGGCAGCACCACTATTATACAGACAGCTTTCGTGTTGTGCATCCCAGCTACCTACGGTTACTATGCGCGTATTGATTCATTTCAAAGTCTTATCAAGAGACTACAATAGATTTTATTACAACAGCTAATCTGCTATTCTTGCTGAAAGATGTCCAATAATCGACTGATTATGAGATAAAATACGCCATGAATAAATCAAGCCATCAGTGGCATGATTACCTGGGGTATTCCCAATTACAAATACACTCAACAATTCTTAGCACGGCAACTATCACCAGCGGTCAGGCCAGAGGAATACTGAGCTCAATGTCCTGAGATGGTACACAGATGGGTGACAATCAAGGTCTTTTTTGTCTTGCTTTATTGATCAGTGTCGGATAATCAATAGATTCGGCTTCACCCTGTAGAAACTATGGCCTCCTGGTAATGCCAGGGGTTGAACGGGGTGAGCTAAATCTAGCCATGAGGCCAGGTTCCAACACAGTCATGGAGCAGACTCACAATTGAGTAATGACTGGGAGGCTTTTTAGTGAGATGATCGATGACCAGTGTAGCTTCTGCCAGTTCCATGGCTGAGAAACAGGAAATGCACCATAAGCTGCGACATGAACTCACCGTGTGTTTATGGACAAAAAGTCGAGATTAGAATACTCTTTCTTTCCTCCTTGCTCAAAATACTTTGGTGGTTCATCTTTCTTAGCATTTCTAAAAAAATGATAAAATTAAAGCTAATAGGTGACCGGTCCCCTCAGTATCAGGCAGGTGGGTTATTCAGTTACAGCGTCCTGGGAAAAGTATTGGATTTACAGCGGAAGTTGGACAGCTCGCCTACTCTTTTTGAGAGAAGTAGAAGACTACTTGATCATTGTCCAATGGCTGAGAACTCCATTAACTCTGCCTTCATTATACATCCCTGTTTTGGCAAATTAGAGACATAGATCCACTTAGCGCCGAAGAAGACCCCTTTAGAATTATGCGAATCAAACTCATAGCCCTTGTGTTACTGGTCAAGAGAAACAGTCAGCCATCCCCAGACTCTTATGTGGCAATCACTTTAAGCATATAGAGCCTTTATAAACAGAGCTCTATGATCAGGGATTTATGAATAAGACTCTACAAATAGGGCGAATCCCACAACTCAAACCCTACTAACTAACAGTTCTTCTGATTGAACCTGACAATAAATATATTTTGAATTTGCACTGGCCAGCTGCTCATCTGTTACAGTGAGAATGGCTTTGATGCCAGTTAAAGCACCACTTACGCTAGTTTGATGGCCGAGGCAATGAATGAGAGTATCTGCTCGTAGTTAACTTTGCCAGGCTGCTGAGGAGAAACAAACATGGCGGCGGTCATCCGAAGGTCATCCTGGCCAATGGGAACCTACAACAGAAGTGACTGGTGAGAACAATGAACCGGATGTGTACAGGCAAGAAAGGCTTTTGCTACACCCTCGTCGGTTTCAGATCCCAGTGTTAAATAAAGCAGGTCTACCCGTAGCTACCTTCTCTATAGGGCACGCGGGTGTAAGCTGACGGCCTCCTAAAGACTCACCCCAGGAAATGTTAAGTCCAAGACTCAGTGAGGTAAACCCTGCAAACCCCTGACATCAGTCAGAATATGAAAAAAGAACCTGCATGGTCATTGAAAATGAGTAAGGTAGGGTAGGGTAGGTAGGTAAGGTAGGGTAGGTAGGTAAGGTAGGGTATGGTAGGTAGGTAAGGTAGGGTAGGTAGAGTATGTAGGTAAGGTAGGGTAGGGTAGGTAGGTAAGGTAGGGTAGGTAGGTAAGGTAGATACTTTTATAAAAAATATGCAGCTTATGACCCATTGTGATTTTAGTGGAGTGTGCATGGAAATAATAATACATCTATGTCAAATGTTATTCATTGAGTGAATGAAAGCATTCGATGGGTTGAATTCCTGGGTATATGTTGGATATTAGTTCTGGTAAGAAAATGAAATATTGGCATAGATAGAACAGCCGAGCCCTTCTCCGAATGTGGCCATGAGAGCCTCAGGTTTTGGTTTTGTGATGGACTATGCTGTTAAAGGGGGTTAAGAGACTCAATTGACTTGCACAATTCACAATGTAGTTAAGTTGTACGAGATGCAAAGGTCTTTGTCGCATGTGCGGTGATAGCAGCAAACACATTAGCCAAAATTCAAACGCGCAACAAAAATTTTTGAAATATAATAAAGTTTGTGAACGCTTCATTTCGAATTCGACCGCAATTTAAATCACTATCAGTATGTAAAGGCACTAAGCAGTAAAACCCTAAATACTGCAATTCTCATACTGACTAAAAATGCTGTCCTATCTTGGTAACAATCCTTGTAGTAACTAAGAAACTCGCATGTTTGTGGTGAGATAAAAATGGAGTAGCTGTAACAAACCTGGCATCTGTAGAGAATATCTTGGAATGTATTGAAGTCAGTCAATCCAGCAAGGTTGTTGTCATAAACACTCAGCTCATTATACATAGTCTTAAGTATATCCATGGACTGAGTCCTCAAACTGACGGACAAACGAGTGAGCAGATCCGCCTCTTCAGTTTTACTCAAGCTGATTGGCTGTTCAGGTAAGTAACCGCTGCCGTGATTGGCTGAACCGCTACTGGCGCTACCATAGCCATTGTCGCTGTGAGGTCTTCCTGGGGATATAGGAGGCAGCACTGAATGGCTGGTCCATGTGTTGCGAGCTTTCTCTCCACCAGAGCGGCTACTCTAGAATGTTAAATGGAAGAAAACTTTTAGTGTGATCTCTTTCTATCTTTGGCTGGGAATAGGGTAGAAGTGAACATGCCGAGTGTTTCTCTCTCACAGCTTATTTATCCCATGAAGAGAGAGAGAGTGAGAGAGAGAGCGGGATAGCTCAGTGGTAGAGCGACAGGCTTGCAAACATTGAAATCTAGGTTCAAATCCCTGTCATGGTGAGTTCCCATGGGGAGTACTGTATGGGGTCCTCACTTTCATAACAGCTCCAAACAAAAACAAGGTTCATTATGAGGTGGACCATTGAGGGGCACCCGCTCGTGGAGCTCCAGCCTCAATTCTAAGCCATAACTGGTGAGGGAATAAGTATCTAACCCTGCAAGCTCACCATAGCAGCAAAGGTGTCAAACATAGAGAAAACATCCCACGAAGAAAACTTACGTGGAGAGAAGAGCCTGTTGAGGGTTTGCTACCCTGAGGACTGAGCGGATTATTCGCGATACTTGATTGGTTGGTTGGCTCACTGGTTGGTATCACAATAGGGGCTCTGAAATAAAGGCTCTAAGATTAACAGGACATTCCAAGGAAAGACATACGCAGTGATCTTTCAAATTAAAGAAAACGTAAGGGTCAAGGAAATTTTCTTCAAAAAATGAACAAAAATTAAACTGAAAATTATCACGAGGACCAAGCAAAATGGTCAAAAAAGTGTTGTTCCTTAATGTGAAATCCATACAATCATACAAATTATTTTTGAATTGAGTTTTATCGCAAGGACAATACAAGCAGAAGGATTAGAGAAGTTTTATAAAAATGTAATTTCTTTGAATGGAATGTTGTCACGGGAACTAACTCCCATTGTGAAATGAACTCACTTTGGTCGATTGTCGAGAACGTATTGAGGTTTACCAGCAATGATTATCATCCGATACTGAGGGGTGAAGGATGTATCGAACGGTGCCACAGAATCCGCCATCTTTCTCTGTAAGAAAACCGCAATCTAGTGAAATAATTATCACGATAAAACTGCTTGTTCATTCATCTTCCCTTTCGGTGGCATGTGTGTGATGGAATGATCCAGTTCTGTAAGCTCAGTTTATGCCGATATATTTTGAGATTAGGAGTCTGCGCGCATCACATTAACTCGCATGAAAGTTTTTATTTATTCTGATGTTGGGAAAACGATATGAGACTGTATAGTACACAAGTACTGACCAATTCCTCGTCTTGATAACACAGTACCACTTGAGATTGAGCATATATCATTTTATGTTGAATTCATTCTGAGATTATGATCACAGTTGATTGCATGGAATCCACCGGATCTTGACAAGTTTGGTGTTGAGCGAAAAATAGAAGACATTCTAATACACTCGTAGTTCTACTAAGCAATGTCTTGTCAGAACAGTATACTACTTGAGACGGAGTATAAATCAGAAAAATAACAAGGTGGGGATTACTGGTGCTGGTGGAAGGAGTATGTAAAGTAAACTAGATAATTTTCAGAAATGAGATCATTCTGTGCATGTCTCAGTGCATAGTGGGCCTTGATAAAGCTCAATAAAAAGAAGTAGTCACTACAAACTGAAGATAAATGATTAAGTGCCAACCTACTGCCTGAGCTGTCCAACTACAGCTGTGTCTCCTTGTCATTAAAAGGCAAGAATGGTAGTGATGGAGAAGATTTAATCACAATGGTAACAAAAGTTAGTAATCAATATGATGGGATATGGTACACAAAGTGAGCCATGTGAGCTATTGTGAAAGAAGAATTGGCACATATTGGGTAAATCTCCATCAGTTACCAAGTGAGGTTATTGGGTTGGTCGTGCGGAAACAAGCCCAGTTAGCTGCAGAGAGACACAGTATGATCTGAGTTAGTGGCGGGGAATGGTTATGTCAATTCATAGCTCAGGAATGAACATGGGGACAGTCAGGTTGATTGAACAATCTTAGGACAGGATTACGAGGATAACAATAATATTATTGATAATAGGCTCCAACTCATTACTGAGTATGGGTGTTATCTGGCAAGCCAGAGCACCTGCTAGTTTGGAGTAAAGTATAGGCTACAAGACTGAACGGATGGTTCTGGAAGGTTGGGGGTCAGTCAACCCAGGTCATTTGCTTACACGTCACCCGCCGAAAATTTGGCAACTTTTAACGAGAAGGGTTCTTTGACAACCTTGAAATCTTCGACCCTGATATCTTTTCATTTAAAAAACAGTCCATGAGACAAATTATAGATAAAGATATCATAAATGTACTAGCCAGAAAGATATACATGCCGATTTACGGGGTGAAATCACCAAACTACCCAGTCGTATATCTAGCATAAAGTTGATATTTTGGCTGTACAACTATGATTATGATATTGAATAGAAATATAAGCAGCATTACAACCATGTCCGCGAGAGAACTGGCGATTATCTGGTAGTGGTATGATTACTATCATCAGATCTTCATTAAACTTGAAGCGATTGAAGACTCAATAGACAATAGTCAATTAGTCAGTAAAACTCAAATTATCATGTCTTATTCAATTGGGTGTACTACTAGGGAAATATTCATACAACTAGACGTACTAGTACTAGCCCTGCACATCGCGACACTCTAGGTTTAGTCAAATTGCAAACAGCCGGGCTTAGCCTGTCGGTTTTTTTAGTTAAATTAAAATCACCGGTTTTTCACTACCCAGTCACTGACTGAGCCAGTACCTTGCAATGATTAGCATTGACTTGAGTATCGCAGTCTCGAAAAACGGTGTCTGGCCATAGCTTACATTTCGTCCATTACGATGGTGGTCAGTGAACATTACTGCACAACGTGCAGAATTCGATGAATAATGAGAAGCCCTAAAATAGATTTGTAAAACATACGACCACTTCCCAACAGCTTCAACACCTAAAGACAACACGCCGTTTTGTTGTCTAGTGACGAGTAATCAACATACGCGTCGGCAGTTTTTATTGGTCACAATGAGAACCCCAAACCAATAGTTGCAATCAATATGAATTAGCGGAAACGGTTTCCCATTAACATATTGAGTTCCGGTTTGATTTTCCTTCGTGTAGCAGAGGCCAGATTCTAAAACTCCCAGCGACTTTCAGTAATTTTCTACAAAGGTATCAGCAGTTGCGCTCACTGTTGCAGTAGCCTATACCCTACGCTTCATTGTCACAGTCACCTTCACTCTCAGAAAATCAATGACTAGTCAATAATAAAACAGGGTAGCTCCTGATAAACAAATAAACTCCATCATCTAGTGATTTATGGGTAGTAAGAATCCTACCCGTACCCTCGAAACTATGTACCCCGTGCTCACGAAACCAGGTACCGCGTACTCTCGAAGTCATGCACCCTGTACCCCTAGCTCGAAACCATGTACCCTGTATCCTCGAAACCATCCACTTCCACCAGGAATTTGACAACAAAGTTGAATAGCCCACCAAGTTTATAAATTGAGGTTTAAACCCTTAACTTTTCAGCGTAAAAAAGATGTTTATTGTGTTCACTTTCAATACACAGGTTGACACAGTATTCTAACATAAAAAAGTTGGTGAAATTTAAAGTGATGAAGGTGATGGAATTTATCCGATACACTGTGTGAGTATCTTTGAGTATTGAAAAGGAAAACACAAAAGTGGTTCTATTTTGATTTGATTTGAAGTTTTATTTTTTATTGTACACGGATAGCGATAGCTTAAATAAGACCAGAAGTCTTTTTTTACACTAAGATCCATGAAGTGAAGAAAGACATTAGTCCGGTAAACAGAGTCCATTTGACAGTCCTGGTCAGCGCTGAAAACATCTATATCTTGTGTATTGCGTAATGCCGTAGCCGAATCTTGAAATTATGTAGAGTTGTTGCTTTTAAAGGGTCTTGACTAATAGTGTTCCAAAGTCTAGGTGCTGCGACACTAAAAGCTAAATCTCTAGTCCGATTGAGTCTGATTTGTATCTCTCAGGATGTGTTTTACTAAAAACACAAGAACTTAACTCAATTCTAAAACATTATAGGGATTTTTCCATGTTTTTGTCAAATTTCTGATGAAAGTACATGGTATCTAAGGTACTGGGTACGTAGTTTCGAGCTTGTGGTACATGGTACATGGTTTCGAAAGTATGGGGTAACTGGTTTCGAGAGTGGGGGTACATGGTTTCGGAGGTACTGGGATACATAGTTTCTCACTACCCAATGATTTCTATTTATTTTATCATATTTCAGTCTACTCTGTCACTGTCCCGACCAGTGTCTGACTCTACACCACTAAGTGACCTCATCACTAGCTGGCACTGGCTACGAAAAAGTAAGTTACTACATGTAACCCCTTGAGTTATTTACTAGCATTAGTCAGCGATCGACTTGGCAGATATTAGCGTTAACACTGGTGTGTGTCTACCCTCCCTCCCCATCTTGTTCACTTTGATGTGATCATGTGAGTAGAGTAAGTAGGTGACTGAGTGTTCTTGTCTCACACAGATTAACAAAAATGGCAGCAAGGATTACAAACAACATTCGAGTTGCCCTGATCCAAATGGCTGTGGGTGCAGATAAATCTGTAAATCTTCGCCATGCCAAAGAACTGATCCGAAAGGCAGCCATGCCAAGCAACTCTGGAGTTAAGCCACTGGTTATCCTTCCAGAATGCTTTAATTCCCCATACGGTGAGTGCCAACCCTGTGAATGCTCGATATGATGATTACCTATTGTATTGTATGTGGACAAGGTAGGTAGTGTTGTTTTCAAAATACTCATCACAAATTATTCTTTTAGAACAAGTTGGTATTACAATCAAGTCAAACTTTTCGGGATGTCCTTATGTATTTGTGTTACACTGATTTACTGTTCAATACGCTACACTGATATATTCGAAGAGCAAAAGCTTAGTGAATAGAGCTTTTACGGCATACGGGGTGGGGTGTGTTGGTCAGTTTCCAATTTCAATTCAACTTGTGACACGCAATATATGAGGTCTACTGATAGAGCATGTAGGAAACAGAAAGTTTCCTAACGACATTATGGGCCTATGCTAGCTCAACGAACTCGAGGTGCTTTTATAGTCCACTTTACAGTCGGTTGGGCTCGAAATCGGGCGAGGCGAGGCTTGTACTATCCACTTATGGGGGCTCGGGCATCGATCTCGGGCATCAGATCTCGGGCATCAGATCTGAGTAAAGGACCTTCAGGGGCCATATTCATGACAGATGTGAGGAGACATGGAGCTATTGTTATTATTACAGGCACACAGTATTTTGGGGAGTATTCCGAGTCTATACCGGGAGAGACGACTCAGATGCTGTCAGAGACAGCAAAGGAAGAAGGAATCTTCCTAATTGGAGGAAGTATTCCTGAGAGACGCGGGGATAAAGTCTACAACACATGTACTGCCTATAACCCACAAGGAGACATGATACTGAAGTAAATATTACCTTCATATAACTCCGTAATCCCCATAAACCTCCGTGATTCATCTGACTCTATGACCTCTGATCTCATGACATTAACGATCTTACCACTTATATCTGAGACGGTGTCGTGTACCACATAGTTATCCTCCCCTAAAACACCAAAGAGATAGAAATGAAGTAACAACAGTCGGCCACGATATATGCTCTTGTTCTGCCAAAAAATCCCAGCAATCATGGCAGCCCATAAAACAAACTATATCACACCCATCTCACTAGGGATAGGGGTAGTTACCACTACAACAAGCCTCAGACTAATGAGGTGTGCTAAACAGGTATATGGCTAATTTCCCGAATAATAAAGTCTACTAACTATAATACCATTGCTTTCCGGCAGTCATGTTGTCAGAGCACATTTTTTTCTGAATGTAGTTATAGGTATGTTGTGTGAACCATGGAGTTATCCTCTTTCTCTAACCATCTGAATCTATGGTTTGTTCACTGTATTCTCTGAATGTAGGTATAGCAAACTACATCTGTTTGATATTGACATCCCCGGGAAGATTCGTTTTCAGGAGAGTGAGGTTCTCACTGCCGGTGATACCATCGGCACATTCCAAATGGGGGATGTGAAGGTCGGTGTTGGCATCTGTTATGACATCCGATTCGCTGAGCTTGCAATGATCATGGCCAGGTGAGATCGGCATCCATTTGTCTCAGGAGGCTATAGTGTAGCTTCTCATGAAGTTTTGTGCCCAGGCAGCTAGGGTGAACATGTTAAGTTAACTATAACCAACCTCATTCATTATACCCGCTGACTCAGTGTGAAGCATTGCGTTATCCGACTGAGTGGGTATTTATGGAAGGTTTGGGGTCAGCCTTGAAGTAATCCTGACTCTTATTGAGACGTTCTTTTTATATTTTGGTGATCCAAATCTGTGCAAGCAAATTGGAGTGATAATTTTGCTAAAAGTGCGTTCTTGGGAAAAAACTGTCAGTAGTGGGAAGCTTACTCACTAGCCTAAGGCCATGACTCTTCTTTCTGAGCTGTCAAGGCCAATTCACCGTATTCTCCATCACATGAGTGAAACCCCAAACCCCCTAAGCCAGCATAATTCAGGGACAGTCACAGGTCTGTATGAAAGAAAAGAGCCAGTAATAAAGCTTTGCTAAACTTGCCGTAGTAGCTTGAGATCATACAGGTGACCTGGTTGGCCTCATTCACGGTGGGCTGGTGGCATTTTATCCCATATAGGAAAGCCGTGTGTTTGTTGCATACAGCAACAACCATACACATATGTATATGGTTGTTGCTGTAGACATATACTTCTATGGTTTGTTGCTGTAGGCATATATGTCTATGGTTTGTTGCTGTAGACATATACTTCCATGGTTTGTTGCTGTAGACATATGCGTCTATGGTTTGTTGCTGTAGACATCTACTTCTATGGTTTGTTGCTGTAGGCATCTACGTCGATGGTTTGTTGCTGTAGACTATACTTCTATGGTTTGTTGCTGTAGGCATATACGTCTATGGTTTGTTGCTGTAGGCAAGGCTGTAAGCTCTTAGTTTACCCTGGAGCATTCAATATGACTACGGGCCCTGCACACTGGGAGCTGCTACAGAGGGGCCGTGCTGTGGACAATCAGGTTTATGTTGCTGCGTGTTCCCCTGCTAGAGATATGGAGGCCACCTATAATGCCTGGGGACACTCTACCGTGAGTACTTAATAATACAACCTTCGCTGTCTCTCCAAGTGTAACAGAGACCGCGGCTAATGAAGTTGCCGTCTGACTAGGATCGGCGTCGCGTCCTCTTAACGAGAAGGGGAAGTCATCTTAACTCCGAATTATTCACTGGTTGAGCCCCCATTATTTCTAACGCGGTGAGCTGAAGCTCATTAAAACCTAGTCTATAGTCCCTCTCTGAACGTGGTCAACCAAGAGAGCCCGACTTTTTACTATTTGTAAGGGTTTTGAAGTTAAAGGGGCCTAAGAGACTCCGTCACTTTGCCCAGTTCAAAGTGTAGTTACATTGCACAAAATTTTAAGGCCCTTGTGTCTTTGTTGCGTGTGCAGTGACAGTGGCAAATATATTGTGCAACAAATGTTTTCTAATATAATAAAGTATGTAAATGTTTCGCTGAATTCCCCCCAATAAACTTGCCACCAACAGCGCGCATGCGACAATGACGGAGAAAGATAGGCTCCAAGCGCTATAACCCCTACAAATACCCAACTACGGCACAAACTAAAGCTGCAGTTCTACCTTAGTGACAACCTTTGTATATATTGCTATTACACGTTTACAAAACTGATATTAGAGAGTTTGCGGAGTTGTGTTTACGTAAACGGAAAACGGGTCCGAATTGATGCATTGGCGTGCAAAATTAATGCAGTTACATTCATGCGAAATTTCCTCAAAATTCGGTACAATGATATCTAATATGTTTTCCTCTTCCTAGTTCAATCAAATGAGTATGCTGCAGTTTGTAGGCAATCACTGACATTATGAACTATAATATACCAGACATTCGTATGTTTGCACCCATATTATGCACTGAATCATTAGTAATACAGATCCAAAGTGAGCAATGTTTTCACTGAGTAAGCGAACGGCTCACCGAGCAAGCCATTATACATTAGTAGATGGAATTGCTAAAAATGTCTGTTCTGTAGCGGAGTACACAACTCCGCAACCTCTCTATTAATTAATACTCTCTCCTGGGACAAGCCTAGCCGTGCAAATGTTGTTCTTTAGGTTGTCGGGCCTTTTGGGGATGTTATAGCTTCGACTAAGGAGAAAGAAGATATAATTATATCCGACCTTGACCTAAATAGACTGAAAGAAGTGAGAGGTCAAATCCCCATCCATTATCAGAGGAGAGAGGATATGTATGCGGTTACAGAGAGCCCAAAAATGACCAAAACATAACTCGATCTCCGCTCATCTGATCCGAAAGGTATACACCCTACCAAATGTGCCTAAGAGACAAGATAATGAACTTGAATAAGAAGGTTGCTCGTGTCCATGAGATGATGGTTGGTTTGTTGTACAGCTAAATGGGTGCTAACTGAAGTGTCATTGTCCTTTTTTCATCTGCTGTTTTACCATTGATAAACCGTATTAAGAAAATATGAACATAACATTATGGAAAGTCGTAATCTACCACATTCCAAAAAAAGTACATTCAAAACGAACTAAAATACTCTGTCGTAGTGCTGTCCAGGATTCTGTTGGGTGGGCGCTGCGCTCGCCCCCTGTAGGGGGTGCTGGCGGTGACCTTGTTGTCGGCGTGGCGGCGCCAAAAACTCAAACATACTCGTCGTATGCGATGACAGCATCATTGCAAGCATCTGAGGGGAAGGCATCGGGTCCTCCCAGAAGAATGTGTGATCGAGTGAATCATAGGCGGAAATTCTCCTGTCCGGGTTCAACGTCAGGAACTTATCCAGTAAATCAAGAGCGTGTGAGTCCTTAACAAAAGTTCGTAGTCTGTCCTTGACTTTACGATGTTGGCCTTTGGGCATTTCAATTTTGTTATAGTTCTCAAGTTTCTCCACACCCGGCCATACCTCGGGACATATAGTGCCGCAGAGCTGACTTATTAACTTCAGCTGCTTAGCCTCCGTGTCCCCCTGTGACGAAAAAATCCAATTCAGAGATCATTCCAGGCCAACAATAGGAAACTGATGACCTAACAGATAGCGCGCCGCGTTAAATATATAAATTATATCGTCATTGCCACAGCTGCCAGAAAGCCACTGAATTGAATTCAGCTCCCAGGATAAAGGGTTGATAGAAGATGAAAGGACCACATCCCAAATGACACCATCAAATCAAAGATAAAGCTACCAGATCTAATGGAAATAGTGCAGCGATAAAAATAAAAGTGGATAGGACTCATGACACCCACGAGCAACAAGTGGGTTAAAGGCCCAATATAATGAAAACTGGGTCTCAAAGACCAACAACCAGATGGTTTGACAATATAAGGAATTTGTGTGGAGTCTGATGGATGGAATTGGCGGAGAAGCGCACGGACTGCGAGGGATTAGAAGAGGACTACATCCAAGGGCTGGGAAACACTGGCTGACCATAATGAAATATATAAATATGCGGCTAATAGATTTAAAAGGCATACTTTTACTAATGTCTTGAGTTTCTATACTTTGTATACCTAAACCCATCCAATGCGGACATGCAGAAGCTAGACTGGAGGGAAGTGATAGGTTTACCTGCATTATAGGTGTGCGAGTCCACAGTTCCGCCATGATACATCCCGCTCCCCACATATCTATCGGTGGTCCATAGTTACGCTCACCCAGTAACAGCTCCGGCGGACGATACCATAATGTCACAACTCTGTTTGTGTAGCTAAAGAAAAAACTGTCGGGTAAAGCAATATTATGAAAAAACTGCATAAAGCAACTCCCATCCAACAAACCTGGTCCTGAACTCAACGCGTACTACTAAAGACTAAGCATTAAAGATAATATTCAATGGTACCGGTCAGTTAAGCACAAACTCCCAATCTATTCATTCAGTAAATAACAAGACTAGACAACTCTACCATCCTTTCCTTCAGCCATGTAGCCAAAGACAACACGGGAGTGAGTGGAACTTCTTGCGAATCTATTTCCATCTTGACACAGAGCCTCTTTTAGTTTTATAAAATTCGATTGACTTCATGGAGAAAAATTTAATTTATGTTCTGCTCCACTCTACTTCTGTTCGGACCGGATATCGAGAGGATGCCTGCCGGGAATAGTCAATGAGGGCAGATTAGTGTCACTGACTGCGTGGCACGATACCCAGATCGTTTGGTTGACCATCCCTAGCAATAGACTCGGGTATGACCGGATTTAAACCTTTAAACTTGGGTGCTTATATTCTAGTACCTCTGAGCCAGGTTTTTGGTTAGGTATGGTCAGGAGTCGAGACGGTCCAATCATAACGAGTTTTCCAATGTTTAATCCAGGAATTAGAGTTGGTCTGTTGGTAACAAGTATTACACTGGCCCCATTATAAACGCAAAAGGTCTATTCATGTGATTTCGGTCAGTCGCAATCAAAGAAATTTTAGTCGCGATCACGCAAACAGCACGGTCGCATCCGGAAAATTTAAAGGGGTTATGTCATAGCCAAAAAAGTCTTCACTTGTTTTCAGATTCTGAAGCACACCATAAACAGATGGGCCCAATACCCAGCTCAAATGGAAGCTTACTTAGAGCTTCGGCGACGCACTTTTCAGACAGTCGACACAACAGAATTGGCCTCACTAGGAAATGAATGCAGAGCAGAATGGTGTTTGCATTGATTTCTTGGCTTACACGCTGAGGCTTGGAAAAATCTCTTGCAGGTGCATACTAGACCTATTGCTACACAAGTCTGAATAGAGAAAATCTTCAATGAAAATATAGAAATAGGTTAGCACATTGTTCGCGATTCATTATCTCAACGTGATAATCAAGTCTCTTTGCGGTAACCTTGACATTTGATTAAACTACCACGCTAGCGTCTACTTTCAGTCGTGAAATTATGTTCGCGTGATTTTTGTCGCAGAGCGCGACCGAAAATGAGAGATGCTTTTTTAAATCGCGGTTTTCGGTCGCACTCTTGAATAGCAGATTCCGCGACCGAAAAAACGGATCACGCAAATGGACCTATTTTAATCTACAAACCTTATAAATGAAATTGTATAGCTCGGGGCATGTTCAAATGTAAGCCATCTAGTTGACAGGGTGCAGTGGAAGCTAACATCCATTGAGGATTGATTAGTAAAACAGATCCCTAGTACTCAGTGTGCTGGGATGCGGATACACTGAGGTGGCCTACTCGCCAAACTGTGGTGAGTAACTACCAGTGGATGAGAAGATTTGTTTTCTGCGGTTGTCATAATTCTTCTAAATTCTAAACTAAATTCTTAAATCAGTGAATAACTCTTAGTCTTATCATCTAATTTCCAGAGTTCTATTCAAACACTGTAGCCGCTGCTGCTACTAGTACTACTACTTGACTTACCGATCGGGCTACTACTAGTGCTGGCAATACTACTTTTATTACTACTACTGGTAGTGGTAGTAGTAAGTAGTATGATACTAGCACTTAGCAGTTAGTTACTTAGTACTACTACTTAACTTACCGATTGGGCTCTGATGTTGGAACGCTGAAGGCTCGAGAAAGTCCAAAATCAGCTAATTTGAGCACGCCTCTTTTCGTGATGAGTATGTTTGCAGCTTTCATATCACGATGTAGTATCTTATTCGTGTGTATGAAGAAGAGTCCATTGCACAATTGTTTCATTATCTCTTTGATTTCAGCAAGCTGGAACTTGACGCTAGTGTTACTTAGTAGTCCGGCTAGGTCATGATCACAGAATTCGAACACGAGATAGAAAGTACTTTTATATCGGTTGTATTGGTTAGCTTTAGTCCTACAGATTTCAATCAGTCGTACAATGTTGTCATGTCTGAGCAGCTGCAAAATCCTGATTTCCCTCAACGCCGTAATGGGAAATCCTTCTCGTTCATTTTCCATGAGCACCTTTTTCAGGGCGACTAGTTTCCCCGTTTGTTTACATCTAGCCTTAAAAACTTCGCCAAATGTACCCTGTCCGACCTTCAAGTCGCGCTGGTAAAGGTTAACATCTCGGCAGAAGGGAAATTCCAAGTCATCTTGCTTTTCATAACCACTCATTCCGAAAACGCTGGCGGACAAAAAGAAAAACCTTCACAGTTAGGCCGGTATGCGGACGGCCCGAGTGCGCCAACCGGTTTGTGTCATTCGGTGCGGGCAGAATCGGCCTAAAAAGCCGGAATCGTAAACACATCGCGCAGATACGTGATTTCGCATCTTACGATCTTGTCAACAATTATGGCTTAGTTTGTGATGATGAATTCATTGGAATAACTTACCATAAACACACCTTTAAAAAGCAACTGTTTTAGACGTGACATAGAAACATCTAAGAATCATTGAAAATCCGGCTAGCTTTATACTGCTGGAAATTGGAGAGGTCTGACAACTCTTGAATGAGAGATTTTTACCAGGTGGCGTGGCACTTTAGCATTTGTCAGATCTTTGAACCATTGATATCAAATACACAAACAATTACTATATATAACAATTATTTACAGCAACTATTTGGGCGCTTCAATACCTGCCACATCGTGTGTAGTACTGACATGAAATGGAATTGTTGGGATGAAACGGTCTAGTGCAAAGCATAGCTCGACATGGCTAGGAGACTGACTGGTGATAATAACATAATAACCTCCTGAAATCAAGCTCTAGTATGATGGGGGTGGCACTGTGAGCGTTAGCTCCTTCTCCCATAACTCCTATATAGAAGGTTATAGTAGAATAATAAACAATACATGTGCTCAAAAGGCCTGCTCTAAATTTTTTTCCACTTGAACTGTGACTTTCTATCTATGAATTATCCTTACTAATTCAATTCTGTCTGGTTTGCCGCTTATACGAACTCAATCAAGTCATGTACCCGTATGGAAACGGTTGACGTGATTGCTCACAAAATCTTCGTCCCTTGGTAACATAAATCACTGAATATTTTATGGAGAGCTGAAGTTTAACCTGTCATTTGCCTGGTGGCTGCTTTGCTACCATGTCATGCAATGATCACATCTTCTCTTTTGTACCCCGACTCTGCTTCAGTTTATCCTCGGTGCTGATAAAACTTACTCTCTGTCTCGCGTTATGTGTTACGCAGATTTACTCCACACCGTGTGGTAAGTCGGAAGGGCGTGGCATTGGTCAGAAGTACAATCTTTGATTGGTCACTGGGGCCGTTAAACAAGTGAGCTATAGAGAGTCACTCTTGCAAAGATCTGAACCAAGACTAGCAGTCCTTTTGAATGGAACATCTCTGTTTGTTTACCCATACATTGAATAATTCCAAAAAGACATGGATTCTATTGAAGCTTCCTATGAACTGGTGAGTTATATTTCAATGAACCCTAGACTGTGTATGCTTATTTATTTGGTATGTTTAGGTGGTATGTGCTGCGATTGAGTGGTTAGAAGGCTCACCGCTGCAGCTGAAGGTCTCGAGTTCAAACACAGCTTGTGCCGGAATTTAAAAAGCTCTTTCTGTTAACCCTGCAGTAAAGGGTACCGAACTCTCCTCAGCGCTATAGGGAAGATGGAAGGGCTGAGGAGTATAAGGAGTGGCGATCCATCGCAGTTACACGGTTGCCGGTACAAGTCGACTCTCTAGCATGGCAACTACTTCCCTGGCGGCCATTAGCTATTGGGCAACCTTTACCTTTTTTTAGGCGATTATATGATTAGATTGACCACAGAGAGGCCTCTCCTAATAACCTCAAACAAAACTGGAGTGTCGCTTGGTGTTTGCTTATCTTACTGCATGGCAACCTCATGCCAGGTAAGACGGCAGACGTATTATAAGTGCAAAGGGTTAATTGTTCTGGTCCGACAGGAGTTGGGGATTCTGTAAGGTGCTCATTAATTTCACAGGAGAAGCCCGGCATGGACAAACCTTGAATTCAGGCTTTTTCATATAAAGCCAATCGCTCTAGCCACCTAATAGTTAGTAATAGTACTTCGCTGTCGATCGCAGTGCGACAAAGACCGCAAATAATGAAGTTGTTGCCTGGCCGGGTTTGGAAGTGGAAGCCTGCCATGCCCAGGGTCGGCTCCACTCTACCAGAAAATCCGTTGATTCAGTGTGAAATGTGAGCTACAAGACTGAACGGACGGTCCTGGGAGGTTGGGGGTCAGTCAAGATAAGCCATTTGTTTACACGTCACCCGCCAAAACTCTGCCACTCTTAACAGAAAGGGAGTGATCCTGATCCTAATTATCCACTGGTTAGAACCGTAATTCTTTATGTTTACCGTGGTGTTCCGAAGCCACGCTAGCAGCTAGCAATTTGGAGTGAGAGGCTTGTTAAAGGCCCATATCAGAAAAACACCCAGTCGGCAGTGATCGAAGCCCGAACTTGTGTTCTATAGATTGCAAATCCAGCTGTACGTATATATTTAGCTAGAGAGATTGCTCTGGGTCTACTGTAATTCAGATAATATACCATGAGCCACGGAAACTATTTCAACCAGTGACAGATGTCACTGATGTCACTGATGTCACTGATGTCACTGATGTCACTGATGTCACTGACGTCACTGATGTCACTGATGTCACTGATGTCACTGATGTCACTGATGTCACTGATGTCACTGATGTCACAGATGTCACTGATGTCACTGATGTCACTGATGTCACTGATGTCACTCTAATATGTCATTTAAATTATATAAATTGTATCAAATCTCATGGGAAGAAAATATCAAAGCATAATGGTTGATCCCAAGACAATGTGACAAATAAAACAATACATATTTATACCAGATAATTATGCGCAACAAATATAAAATACATACTGCATGATGCTGCATGGGCAAGGCAGGGCATGCAATCGCAGTAGTCAGCTGGGTTAATGCTGGATGGGCTGACAACTTATACAGTGGGTATATGGATTTAGGCCCATAGGCTATCGATCCCTTTTTAGCCATTTCAGATTAGCCCTAGGGCTGGGGATCGATGTCAGCAAGCCACCACAAACCCATTGACCACACATGGCGAAGATGTGGCGATACACCTTCTTCTATCCGCTTACATAAGGAAAGCCAATTAAGTACCCTAATGGATAAAAACTAATTTCTGTCTGGCATGTCGCCCTGATTTGTACTTTTACAGGGGATAGAGTATAACAACATTACGAGACTCTGCGGCCATTTCCGCGATCACCTTCTAGTCCAAACAACCGGGATACCACCAGGGACAGTCATCTACATCCGACCTGATCTCATCTATGCAACTGGGGGGAAAAACATCCGCAACTTCAGTGAGTTTACTTCATACTCTCGATTGAAAGAATTACACCTTAACTTTTCCAGAACAGAAAATTCCTTAGATGGCATGCCCTCATCAGATAGTGTCCAGACAGAATACTGATTTGATTTGATTTGATTTGAATAAGACCATGGGTATTTTTTTGCAGTAAGAGCCATAAAAATAAGAAATTCTATCCAATCAAACTGTGGAATAGTAGATAGCTCAGTGGTTAACTAGACCTGTGGTGAGAACCTGGATTCAAATCCAGTCACGGAGGGCCACCGTTATTCATCCTAGCTCCCACCGCTCCGGCAAGCCTCAGGCTTAGGAGGTCCCAGCTCCCACCGCTCCGACAAGCCTCAGGCTTAGGAGGACTATTATAAATAGGGTGGCCAAGTGTCCGAATAAAATTTGAAATAATGAAAAAAAACAAAAGCTAGCAAAAATGCATGTATAACAGAGTCCAGTTGACAGTACATCGAGAATTAGCTAATGGGTTCTGCTTCGGTTTTACTGCATAAACAAAAACAAAGCTTTTCACTCCGCACTCTACCGTGTGGTACGAGTCGGCAAAAAACCACCTCTCCATTATACATCACTTACGCGGTTTAACAACGATTAAAAATCAATATTTTAAATGGCCTGAGAAAACAACATACAAATTGGAAAACTTAGTTACCCATTAATCTTTTATCAGTATATTTATACATTTCTTTCGCTGGTGATGTTGATATTGATTGACCAAAAACTGTTATCAAATTGTGTTAGTGATTGGCACATGGTCGCTAAGGCAAACCTCTAGCTCGCTGCTGTTGTCACACTGTGATGGGCCTCACAGAATACTTTATCTGTGTGCCCTATCCGGGGCCAGGATATAGTTCAATTCCTAAAGGCAGTGACATAAACCTTTATGTCATTGATAAAAGCTTGGATCTGCAATCTAGGGACTGCAGATCTCACAGCCGGAGGTGTGCTTTTCTGGTATGAGCCTTTAGCAAGCCTCTCACTCTAAATTGCTAGAGTGACTTCGGAACATCATTGTAAAAATAATGGAGGTCCCAACCAGTGGTTATAAGGGTCACGATCACTCCTTGATTGTGGCAGATCCACCTCTCCCTGTTCGTTAAGAGTAGCTGAATTTCATCGCGAGTGACATGTAAAAAAGGCAACCTTTGAACACTTTATGGATTATCAAATAAGTTTATTCAAATTCAAATGATACAACACAGAACTGACTCCGAAAGTAGCGCATCACATTTAATTTATTAGCTGTACTATTTTAACACTATTGAATAAAATTAGATGCGCTAACTCGGCACCATTTCCATGCGTTTCATCATTGTAATTTGATTATTTTGAAGATTGTTAAAAGCCCCTCTATATTGGTTGCATGGTTTTGTGCTTTTGATTACTCAAAACACCAGTTAATTTCGAACCATTCTGATCGAAGCTCCATGGAATACCTTGAAACACCTGGGCTTTACCCATTCGTACCAACAATTTTCCATAACAGTTTTTTTACTTGGCGATCCTATGTAACAGACCTTCCAAGCCTGAGGCTTGTTGGAGCGAAAGGGCTAGGATAAATGTGAAGTGCTTATACTAACAACAGTGTTCGCGGTTACAAGCCCAGCGCTTTTAATGACTGAGCTACACAGCTGTCCGATGAGCCGCCATGCAGTGGCTCTTCTGATACTCCGTAGCCTGTCATTCCTGCGCTGCCCACTGAGGCCTAGCCATTATTTCAGATTCAAAAACACAACCCAAGTGCCCTTATAAAACCTCATAACTGGTTAATAATTGTTGTCCGTCCTGTAAGCTGTCAGTGCATAAAAATGGCCACTTCTTGCCCATGCCAAAAGCCTCGATAAATCCTCGCTTACAAGTATATCCATGCAATCTCTTTAAGGCACTGGATTGGAAACACATGGAAGAATAGTATCAGATCAGCTCAGGCTTGCCTTGGATGGGGACTCTACAACAGGATTTGAACAATCCAGTGCTGATCTCTTTTTTAAGATAACCTGGCAACAACCAACGCCTTTTGTCATATTCAGTACGTGAAATAGGTCTATGATTTGCTACATAAATTCATTATGGAGGTAATGAGGTCACGTGACCTAGTGATTAGACGAATAATACCCATAATCAGCAAGCTACTCGGTCACCATGAGCATGGTCACACTAAGATATTCAACCAACAAGTTCTTCTCTCGTATCCTGATGAGTGTCAGCAGGAGTGGTGCAGAAATTGGCCTCCTGAGTCTTTTACTCAGGGCGCATCATTAGGGGACTTTTTGCCACCACCCGCATGCACGTCTCATAGAATGGGTAAAGTTGGGCCTCCTTTCTGTAACGCCGGCGCCAGAACCCAAAACTGACGCCCGTGTTGTGAAAGACTAAACAGTGACATAACCTTGATGTCACTATCCGAACTGGGAATCGAATCATGGGCTCTGGATTCATGGTGAATGCTATCCCTCGACCTGAATTTATTGTATCATAGCATAATATAATGTATAATAGCCTTGTTATCAACCAAGCTTTTTAACACAAATACTAGGTTAATCATATCAAACAGAGTATCATCTAAAAGCTTAAAGTCTGCTCTATAAAACCCGACCCAGGAAATTTAAATATTAGTGATTGCTTGTTCAGAGAGTCTTATTAAGTAGGGCACTGTGTGGATACTGAGATCATATATAATCATATAGAGAAGATAATCCACATTGTGGTCTCTGTGCCTATACAGTAACAGTTACTTACCATTTTACCAGTAATAATGTAGAGTATAGATTATAGATCTGTACAAATGTCTAGATCTCTGTAGATGTCTAGATGAGATTACTAGCTTAATTGTAACTATGGTGTTACAACTTACAAGCCACAATTCTTTGCATATGCAACCTTTTCATTTGGGAACCTCCGCGGTCAGCACGCAGACATATCAAACAAAATCTATCATCAACATTGATTTTGGGACAGCCTTTCCATAAGAAATTTTTGTCTTAGGATAAGCTTTTCTAGAGTAGGGTTGGAGTTTTCCTATGATACTATGTTTGACATGATTGGCCCAGTATTTCCTTTAAAACACTTGGTTGAAAACGGCTATTTTGTATGTGATACAATGGGAGCCTCGATTTTGTAATCACCAGCAAATCTCATGAAGGTGATATCGCGATCTGCATTAATGTCACATCTCTGTTTCTGTGTCTCTGGTGGGGGCTCAGGGGCTTTAAAGGCTGGCTGTCTGTCCTATCACACCATTGACTATTCTGCTATATGAACCCATTACTCGCTGCATACGGTGTGCTCAATCTTACCACTAACCCATTGTCACTCCTTGTAGTATTTCATGCGGAGTCATTCACTCTTTGATCAGAAGGGAAATGAGCTTATCTTATAGTTGACATAATGAGACCAATGTAGCAATGGTTTATTACCTGAACCAGATTTCCCCGACGACCCTGGCGTGTCATGTGATACACTATTCGCATTTTCATATCAATGCTGGTGAAAAAAACCAGTCTCACAACAAAGTCTCCCATCACCCAGAAGACAATTGCCTATGCACAGCGGCAATCCATATAATAAGGAGCACATGTACTATATTATGAGGCTATATGTGATTTTCTCCATTACTCCATAACTAAAATCACTGCATGTATACAATGGCATACAGGCCATTTTTACCTAGCCACAACGTCACTGAAGGTCAAGTAATATTATTTTCAGGAGTGAAAATACAGTTTACGGATAGGAGCAAGTTCAAGGACTTTATTGTCTATGTTGGTGGTATCTCATTTAATCGCGAGTACGAAAATTCCGATCCACCAGATCAGGTAGGTTATAGATCTTTAGGTTATTTCATGGTCGCGCTGCAAAGTGGCTTTCGCAATATCGCAAAACTCCACATCCCGGATTTTCTGTCAGCAAAAATGTCCATTGAATAGCCGCTGCTGGCAGACAATCTAGGCACTCGAGTTTGTGTGGCTACCACCTTATTTGGGGTTCATATTGGCAGGAAGAAGGAGTGATGTTGCACTGCACAGAATGCCCACACCATTTTGAAGCAGTGAAATGGCGTAATGCTATCTACAGTACACATTTGGGCCTGCTGGGTACCGAAGTGATGTTTAAAACAGTTGCTTCTACAATGAAGCTGAATGAAGTTGACATCATGGGAGTAATTCCTCACCTGTAACCAGCAGACTGTTTATTAACTTTACACTACATCTGGGAAGCATCAGCGAGACAGCGTCGAGTCAGCGGACACAGACAATAACGGCGCGTGAATTAGGGAACAAAGCTCTCAAAAACATTCGTAGAAAATCCTTCAATGACTATCCGTGCAGTGACGACGAAGGAAAATCGACCTTAAATTAAACCAAGATATTCATTCAACATTCACCTCAGATGACTTTTTCAGACAGAAAATTTCACAGTGGGTTACCCTAATAAAAAAACCATGCTAATTTTTGGCGGTTGTTTCGAGATTTCTCGAATATCCGAGAGGACTCCTCAAATTTTCGAGTTGTGTCGATCTTCGATCTACCATCAATTGCCGTGACTTCATACAGACTTTTCTCGCCAACAAATTCCATGAAGGTTCTCGCATAACCCTAGCAAATGAGTGAAACCTATGTGCTGGACACTTCAGTATAAACTAGATCGGACAGCTAATATACATGTTCACCTTTTCTATCTATAGCATACCGGATTGTTCACTGGTTTTCTTTCTCCAAACTGATTGAATTCAATGCATGGACTTATGCACATTTACACACCTGCCATTTCTCCCAGAATGAAATCTTGAGACTTATGCTGCTCGTTACAAAGGTAGATTAGTAATTATGAAAATAATACCGCTTTATTCGGAATATAATCTTTTGCATTGTCCAATAATAAATAAAATGATTATTTCTAATTAGCACCAACATCTGAGTAGTGCACACCCAATATAACTAGGTCAAGAACTTCCGGAGTTGATGGACGACAAGAGAGTAAAACTACAAAAGCTGACGCTATACCGTGCATCGCTAGACAAGCGTTTATTCAGCATGGTCAAT
>Ga0224501_10000655_pt1 | contig 26872 bp, 17 predicted proteins | sample SF_Oct11_sed_USG_4_FD_169105 | JGI IMG/M metagenome (GOLD analysis project Ga0224501, IMG submission 169105) | Sediment microbial communities from San Francisco Bay, California, United States - SF_Oct11_sed_USGS_8_1 | ecosystem: Environmental > Aquatic > Marine > Sediment | place: USA... | reverse complement strand
AACAGACCTCCGGGGGGGGGGCTCTTTGGTCGATTCTGCGACTGATGCCGGTGTTATGCAGCAATTTAGGTCATATGCAAACAACAAATTTCAGACTCGAACGGATAAGGACAGGTAAAAACGCAAGGAGTCTCTGGCGCTGCTTTAGGCGCATCAGAATTGTCCCCTTACATCAATCGACATCCAAAGACTAAAAATTGTGCGTCCTGTTTCCCGCAACAACAAAGAGCACAAGCTGCCATAGAATCCGTGAGCGACCAATAGAAAGCCTTGACATTTTGATAACCTTGACCCCTTATAAACTAGCACGCCCTCTTTCAGACGCAGAACTCTGTTCGCGTGGTCAAATTCACTTTCAGTTTCAGACGCAGCAGGCTACATCATTACAGTACAAACCCAATCAGACGAATAACAGATCATAAGCTAAAATATTAAGCTGCCAGTTGATGCAGGCTTCCAATACCGGTTATGTGAATTTATTTTCCTAATATTGTTGTAATGGTCGATATTGGTTGTAGATATGTGAGATTCTGGGAGTTGGACTCACCAAGTGCACCAGTGGCTATCAGTCAGGCTGATGGCCTCCTCTGCTGCAGTGTTAGGCCAGATAGCAATGTCCTAGCTTGTGGGTGAGTTAACGTTTCTAGTCTTTGTTCATCCTTTGGACTAAACTAAAGTTCTACAGAAATCTTCTCATCAAGCTGGATCTGCCATCGCTGCTAGTCATTGTACTGGGTGCCCTGTAAAATGCAAGGAATGCAAGGAAGCTGTGCTAACATACCAAACTAGTAGATATTTGGTATCCTACTAGTATGGAGTTGTTTTCTCCTGCAGATTATTTGACAAAAGTGGATAACTCCTTTGAAACAGACAAATGACTCCTCACCAGGGCTTGGTCTAACAATCTTAAGTTTGGAGCATTAGTCACTGAGCCATCCTGCAATGATTATAACGATGACCCCTCAATCCAGTGGGCCCCAATCAAATCACAACTTCGGGGCTTCCAAAACCCAAATTCCTTCGGTAGTTACACAAAGAATGTCTTTTATATCATGCCTATAGTAATATCACTTTCACTGAGGCTTTCAAGTGTGGACTTTCGCATCACCACCATGAGTGGGAGTGACTGACGATCTGTCACGAGTGATAATTGTACGTCTGGTGTAAGAGATGACTGATATCACCACCAAGGGTGTTTAGCAGATGTTACTCAACTGGTGCACCGACTGCCAACCATCATGCCATCATAAACAAATCTTTTATCATATTATAGATCTTGTTTCAAGTGTAGAGAAATAGGATTTTATCTGAGAAGCAACTTGGTGTGAAGGACAAGTCTAATGTTAACAAATCCTAGAGTTATTTGGCTTCACATGAATCCACCAGGGAATCTCGCTGTGTCGATATCCCAAGGTTGGAAACATCAGCTGATTTACATTTGGTGTTATTGTAGGACTGTTGGTGGCAGCGTGTTATTGATTGACGTTCCCCGTAGAATAAAATCACTGGCAGAATGCAGCAGGGAAGTTATCAATCGAAAGCTGGCCACCGGAGATGGGACGGTGACGTCTCTACCTATTCCGACCAGTGTACAAGACTACCTCACCTATTCGCGATTACAGCTTTAGGAAAATGTGGTTCACGAAGCTCGCCAAATGTGCATTTCTCTTTATGTTTATCACACCTAATTTGAGATAATCTCGTAGACTTTTTTTGTTTGAATGTGTTAAACCTTTTTGCTAACGGTTTCCCATATGGCCATGTAGCATACGGGTGTTGTTGAGCCCCTCGTGAGAGGTGCTTTCGTTTTTCACAGTATTTTTTCATATTTCATCATCTCATTTTGTAACTCAGCCCTGACTCAATCATGCACAGCTTTCAAGTCAATATTGTCGCACACAAATTATGCAGAATTTGGCTCATAGTCGACAATGGAAACCAAACTATGTGTGCATTAACGTTGCCAAACTTGTCAATAAACGTCTTTACACTTACTTGTTTCTTCTACTGGGTTCCTCCAGTGGTGTGGGGTTGCTGGTTGCTCTCTAGATCCCGGTTGCAATTCGACCACCTTTTTGGCTTTCCCCTTCCCCAAGCTCATAGCCATTACTCTCTTCCTGACATAGCTCTCCTCTCTCCTGCACACATGACCATACCACCTCAGTCTGCCTTCCTTGATCTTTTAATTCAGGCTCTTTTCTATTCCTAGCGTCTCTCTGATGTCCTCATTTCTAATTTTGTCTTTCATTGAGACGCCAACCTCATACCGTAGCATCTTTCACTCTGCCACATCCAGTTTCTTCTCCATCTGGCACCTTACTGTCGCACGATACTCATGTCATTCTCTTCCAACTACTCCATCCCAATTGTATGCTCTTTGCTACTTTGCCCTCTGTCCATCTTCTTGCACTGTTGCCCCTAGGTTTTTGAACACCTTAACCTTGCTCATAACCTCTCCCGCAACTTGATGGAACCATCAACCTTCTCTCCTCCAGTCTTCCTCAGGCTCGCTTTCATACCTCGTCTTTCCAGTGCACGCCATCATCTTTCCAATCTTTCACTTCAGCCTTTTCCCTAGTCTTGGTGCAGATCACTACATCATTCGCAAACAGCATATCCCAAGGGGCTTCTCTCCGCACATCCTTTGTCAAGCACTCCGATTTGATGAGAAAGAGAAAGGGGTTAGTTGCTGATTCTTGGTGGACACCTACTGTTACCTCAAAACTCTCTGTCTCTCCATATATCAATCTCTCTCTTGTCCTGCAACCCTCATACATATCTTGTAGCACCTTAACATATCCCTTTGTTATGCCTACTTCTCTCATGCATGCTCACACTTTTCCCTAGGTACTCTCATATGCTTTCTCAAGATCAATGACAACACAATCTGTACCTTCTCTCTTATTCTAGCATCAATTACACGCTCCCAGATCTAAGTGTGTGTGACGTTAGCTTTATCCCTCTGTAGTTTCCGCAGTCCTGCACATCCTCTTTGTTCTTGTATATTGGTACGATCATGCTCTCTCCCCGCTCCTCAGGCATCCTGCCAGTTGTTATCACACTAGGGAATATCGCTGTAAGACATGTGATACCTTCTCTTCCGAGACACTTTCATGCCTTGACCGGCAAGCTATCTGGTCCCAGGTCCTTTCTATTTTTCATTTACCTTGATGATTTTCAACCGCCTCTCTGGTTGCATAGTTCACCTCTCCAGGGTGCCGGGTCGGCTCCTCTGTTCTCTGCTCCCGTGGGTTTTCCTCATTTAGCAGTCTCTAAAAATACTCACTCCACCTATTCTTTATCTGATCGTCTGCTGTGATTGTGTGGCCTTCTCCGCTTTTCATCAGTTTCACCTGCCTTCGCCACACTTATATCTGATACAAATTTTATACTAGGTTGATTGTTGCAGATTGTATGGCATGGATTGGTGAATAAAATGGTTAGGTTTATTTTACACGGAGCCTGGTTTACAAATGTTCCGTGGGACAAGGTCTAAAGATCACATTGAAGGTCATCGATCTGTCAAGTAGGAATCCCAGTGGATCCAGGATTCGATTTCTTCATGTGGGAATTGCTGGTTTAGATACTTTTACTGGATGAAAAACCAGTTATGGATTAGCATGGAGCCCCACAAACAAGTCAGTACAGTCCATCTCATAGGCTTGTTTTTGCTTTGAGCTAGTGGTGTTCACGTTCACAACGGGAGCCCGCTAGGACTGGTATTCAAATCCAAGTTCTCACTATTGCGAGCACAGTGCTCTACCACTGATCTATCCCGCTATCCCAGATGAGGTGCCTGCTTATCACAAGTCCTATTGGTACAACAGTGGCAAGGCATTTAGCGATAAATTTCTGTGTCAATATCAAAGACCACTGACTGTCCATTTCATGGGCCTTGTACCGTTTGTGGACTAGGCTAGTGATAACAGTCATATTCTCCATGGCTAGGAATTGTATATACTTGTCTAATCATAGCTAGAGATTTATTTTTAAAAATAATGATAAAACAAAGTCTCTGAGGAAAAGTAGATTGATAACTGAAATAATGATGTATAAAAAATGATGTGACCTCTGAAAGAATTAGCAGATGAATGGTAGAAACATGAGCATTGATGCCTAATCGACCTTTGACCATTTCATATCATCTGATCTAGGTATGCTCCCAGTAACTCGGGTGATGCAGTTTTCAGCTATTCTCCAGAAGTTGATTGCCTCTAGAGGTGGATTCAGCCACCCAGTAGTGATGCAATAATTTACTTCATGCGGCGATACATGGTGCTGCCGATGATGTTTTCGTGGAAGAATTATATGCATGTTCTGAAGAAACTCAATCCATTTTGGCAGCCCGAAGTAGGTATGGGACCACTTGTGGAACTCGTTAGTCATGGATACGAAAGACGCTAATAGAAATATGTACATCTCAAAGTTGTACGTCTCTGCAATAGCCTCCGGGGGATAGGTCGCAAACTTGTAGACAGAGTAGCCTAGAAATGGTACCAATATAGAGAAATTGTCTCCATTGGTCTCGACGAAGTCATGTCTGCATATAGAGGTAGGATCAATGTGATGCTCACGGAACGGTCGGAGCAATCCTGGTCCAAGCACAGGGATGTCTACTGAACCCCACGTATCGGCTGCCCAATGAACGACTCCGCTCGCAAAGTCAGCAGAACATATTCCGAGTAAGGCTGCGATAAAGACGTGTAACGTGCGCGATGAATCAAAGTTTATGATCAAATAGTAGAGGTCAAGCACCATCAGAATTACGCACAAAATCAAACCAATTGTTTCTTGAGCGCGTTTCTCCTTACTGTATAGCGTCGACAGTTGCTTTGCATTTTTGTTTCCAGAACCCCATCTGGTTCCAGGCTTTTCTGTGTTTGTGTCTGTCAGTTCTGATTCCGATATGACCTTTTGATTGTTGTTCCCTTTGACGTTCTCTTCCTGAATTGTACCGACTGGAGTCTCACTTTTGCTGTAAGGAGCCATGACTGAATTCCAAGCAGAAAGCGACGATTGATTGCTTTCCTACGCAACGTCGCATCAAGCCTTTATTCCTGTTATCAGCACATAGCAATCGCTTGTTCTCGTCATACCGACGATAGTGTGATCACGTAACCAAGTGCACGAACTAGATTTATAGAGCCAGGGCTCTATCACGTGTATCATAGACACTCCAATAAACACCTGATAGTCTTGCTGTCGATCAGTAACAGTCCATTGGCTTGGTATGATCATCCGAGCGGCCTTTGAGCCTATATTAGGTATATTAGGTAAAGATGACTCCCAAAGTATTACCTCGATGGTATTAGCCAGGTTACCTGGCTCCGATGCTTTTACCTAGGGTACGCTTTAGTACACTTTAGTTCCATTAGGCGATATTTCATTGTAACGTATGGCGGGGAGACTGGGAGAGCCTCTGAAACTGACCAACTGACGCTGTTCAGCAGTAGACAACTCCGAACGACTGAATCTTTGCTTATTTCGGACTAGAATAAGTCTGGACGGAACACTTCCTCATATATCAAAGTTTATGAAGTTATAAAGTTTTCAATAAGCCATGGCATAGTAACCTTAATCTACAGGTAAATAAGAGTATAGCCAATCACGAAACTGAATAATCAGCGATTTCTCTTCTAACTGCGGTTTAGCGATGACAGATGAATGCCATACACTGAAGTTTCAGTAGATGGGTTACAATCCCTTATTACCTGTTTAACCAACTCTACCTAGGCCATTTCTTTTGAACTGTGTCTCATTTTAATCACCAGAAATCAACATTTTTTAAATTCTGGGAATGCCAAATTATGGCACTGCATGGTATGGTTCTAGCAACTGCTTAGTCAATTGAGATATGATTTTATAATATATCATAATGTAACAAAAACTGGCAAACATAACAGGGTACAAATAAATAATAATTTATAAATATCGCCAGCTGACCGTTATGTCTCTGCATTGCAGCGATCCTACATAGTTCACTTCATTGTTTCCTTATTAGAGGAGTTATGGCACCATGAATCGGACAGGAATGTCTGAGATGAGACGAAAGGAATAATGGTCTCACTTATACTTACACAATAAATTAAAAAAAATTCAGAGTTATTATATAAAACAATAATAATATAAGATTAATATCATAATGTCAATGGTTGAGGTATAAAGGGCTCTCGGTGTGGAAATCTTATATAGAACATCTGACTGACTGTGAGTAAAGACACCAAAGGGGACTCTATGGAAGGCACAAAATGAGATCAGGTGACATGGCTGGTGTTGGCTGCTCCCACTGAGTATAAAGCTATCGCGGTCTCTATAGCAACCGAGTCTTCATAACTCTCTCAAGTATCTGTGAAAACAAATGCAGTTTTACTACAGCTGGTAAAGATAAGAGGACATAAATCAGCGGAATGACTCGACAAAACTATTTTGGCGAAATTATGAAATTTTAGTATTTTGGAATGCTGTGGGAATTTTATTCCTATCGCGATACACAACCAAGCAACCCAGTTTATTATGATACCTCGCTGATCTCTTCAGTGTTATAATTCTCAACTAGGCTTAAGGGCTTGACAATGATGAAATCACTGACATGGCGCGATGGCGTCGCCGTGACCTAACCTCTCTTCATAATGACAAAATGTCTATATTCTCTGGTGGACAGTTCTGACTCGGTGTTAAATTATTTTTCGGTGTTATGATTGGCATCGAAGAAGTCAAGTTTTCAAATCTGTGTAACAGAACTCAGTTGTCATAACAACACTTTCTTTCTGTCCCGCACAAAACAAAGGAGGACAGGACCACCCAACTTATATCGGGCAGGAAATCACTAGTAGGATTATTTTCTTTTTTTAAGCATCACTTATCCAGAGGCTTGTTTCCAGAATAGTATCGAGGACGCATAGTGATGCCGCACTAAGCCACCGTGTCGCCCTTCCCGGGGTGAGGTTATGGCTCAGTGGATAGCATATCAGGCATTTGACCGAGGGTTCCTGGTTCAATTCGCAGTTCGGACAAAAACTTTGTCTCTCGTCAGTTTCAGAGCGCAGCGGGAATCCACCCGTAGAGTTATTTTCTCTGTTCTATTCTGTTCGGAGACACGAAATTGCTTTTGGCCCTTCCCAAAATCTTAGAAGCTTCTGGGAGGCAGGGGATCGAGACTAATCGAACGATGTATTAAGGGCAAATGGCCAAAAATACATACCCTCCTTCTTTGTCTGCCACAGGAGTAGTTGAGAGGTGCTTGAGAAGCCAACCCAATACGTTCACATTCTCTAACGTATGCTGTCACCGCATCACATGTACACTTCCTGTGTCGCGGACAGTTACAGGAATCAGTCACGCACGACCTGTAAATAAGGAAATTGTCCTATAGGATGAGATTGTGGTAGAATTTCCTCTAAGAACTGATAATGCCGAGCGCTGGAAAAATATCTGGGCTCAACAAGAAATTTTATGCGTCCATGACAGACTAGCTGTTAGGGTTGGTGCAGAAATTGGCCTATCGAGTCCATTCGACTAAGCGTTTTCGAGGGTGAATCACTAGGAGACTTTCTGCCTATGCCAGCGAATCCTATAGAGAGAACAACCCTATGGGCGGGCCTTTTTCATTTAAAGTCGCAATCAGAAATTGACGAGGGTGCTGCGAGAAACAGGGTTTTTTCGAACTTGGAATCGAACCAAAGTTCCCCTGTTGAAGGCCCAGAACGCTATTCACTAAGCCATCGTTTTACCCTACTCTAGTCAACTGATCGTGGAATGAACTGCAGTGTTACAGACAAGAATTCGGCAAGAGAAATGTACATAATTCTGGGGATTAAGAAAAAGAAATTGCAAGACCTCTATGTCATTGAGGCTACCTGACAGTTGTCCGGATGATTCCGCATTATAATCGGTGCGAGATGAATAATCTTCAGGGATGTCTAGGGCCCAAGGGATGCATAAATCATATAAAACAAAACCACCCAACTAGCGCGTCTCATACTAAGTTTGGTGTGAGTCTAAGAGTACATAGTGTCAAATGTTGGGTAGAGTTTTTCCCGCTAACCATTTGGAGTCGTCTGGGAATCCATTTGGTCACGTGACACATATATTCCAATTACACATATGAAGTGAAAATGTAACCGTTACCGATAACCTTTTGCATCTTAACCTCTCCTTTTTCCAGTCATAAACTCATCTACTGCTAGATGAGTAGCTTTGAGAACTGCTTTCAATCAGACTGCACTTTATTCCTAAGGATTTATTGGTTTCAGCATACTAGGGAACACTAATCAGCCTCGCATGCGGGTTGAGTGGATGGTTTAAAAACTTACTTATAATACGGATCTACATCGATCTTTTGTCTGCATGACTTCAATGCTTCGCTTTTGAGTATTGAGCATTCCTGGTGTGCCCGGCCCCATTTAGAGAAATTATCCTGGCATCTCTGTTGTACCTATAAATAAAACCCAGGGTTGGCCGTTAATAAATTCATTGCCAAGTAGCCACAGCTAGAGTTGTTGAAATTATGGCGAGACATTCATTAATGCAACAGAAATATGTAAATGGCATGCAAAACACGGCAGTAAACAGCCTACATAGCAGACAGCATGGCAATTTTAAATGAGGACAACAACTCACCTCGTTCTGACTCAGTCCAATGTCACATTGCTTTTTGCCGTGTTTCCAGGATTGAGCGAAGTCGACTGCGTTGCCGTATAATTTTTCTCCTTTACCTAAGAAATCATCGTCAGCATCTCCATTATAATTACCGCACAGTCCACACATGTTTCCTTTATACCTGAAGACAAAATTTTATGTAAGTTAAACAATACTGGGTGGTTTCGGGGTTTCATTTGAGCAGGACTGTCAAAGATAGCACATCATAGAAAGATAAAAACCTTAGTAGATGAACGGAAAAGAGCCAAAGAGATTCTAAGTACTGCATACATTCGCATTCATATTCACGTTTACATCCATGTTCCTGTTTGTGCTCGCATTCACGTTCACATGCGCACTGAAAAGATGAAGAGTCGTGATCTTAACACGACATATGAACTCATCGCGAATAACCCTGAGCATGATCTTACCTTGGGGAGACGTGAATCTCGAGGTAGGACTCCGTATTCCAGATGACAGTTAAACCTGAGCTCAATTCCACCACAATTCTCAGGTTATCATATCTCACAGTGAATTCCCCGACCACACTGTATGGAAGGCTGACTCTACTTTTGTTAATACGAACCTACAAACATTATTGTGAATCATTGACCCTGAAGTCACTATGCTCGAGGAGGAACGCGGTAACATAGGCAAGTAAGGACAAATGTTACATCCACTTCATATATAACAATAAAACAAGGCAACCAAATTAATCTGAGGTTTGATAGCAGCTAGACAGCATCTAAAGATGCATTCAGCACCAAACTCTTGAATAAGTGTGGAATCAAATTAACTGCTTTCAGATAACCCAAGTTGTTGAGTATTCAGAGTAAAGACCATTCAGCACGAAACACTAGTTCTGGTGAGATATTCTGGGAACTTGTTAGCCACTAGAATCATCATGAAGTGTACAATTATTCGGCTGATTGCGCAAGGTTGGTTACTCATTAGACTCATTGGGCATGTGTAGCCTTTCAGTCTACTATTTTACACAATTTGTCACACTAAAAGCTCGTAGGCGGCTAGCCCTTCAACGAGTGACCAAAATAGATCACAGTAAGTAAAATAAACATACCTTGCCAGATTTGTGAAGGCCAATCTTGGTTCCTTTCAGCAGTATGGTAACAGATTTAGTCCATGCTCCCGGCATATTGTAACGATCGAAATTCTGAGTATATACAGCAAAATCTTTGTTCGCGCAGTCTTTTGCTAAGGTGTATCGGCATGTGCCTTGGAAATCATATATTTTCTTGTCAAATGTAATGTAGTGAGGGTCTCCATAGACAGTGCACATAGCATCACCTGCAGAAAAACAACTTCATGTATTCCGGGAATACACCAAACTATACACATGTACTAGTGACCCCTAAATCAAATGACAGCAAATAGTCACTTGGATTCAAATCCCAAGACACTAAATTATCATGTCCCTTAATTGATCTAATTTAAGGTTCATTGAATTGAGATATGACTAGTAGATGTAGTAATGGGGTGCAAATCAAAATCTGCCTCACCACTGATTCCTGTACCAACTGGTTCGTTGGCTATGTTTGTTTTACCCAGCTGATAATGGATGAGATGCATGAACAGGTGTCATTACTGAATGCACAGCTCATAGAGATTCTCCCACAGTTATCAACATCATCATCATCATCATCATCATCATCATCATCATCAATGAAATCCACCAACACACTCACGTTCCACACACGTAGGACAGCATTCTCCGTCAGTGAATTTAAGTTGGTGAGTCTCTATAGGACAATGCTGCTCCGCTTCACAACCAGGCTTGCGGCAAGTCACGGTTCCATTATCACAAAAGCAAGTGGCGCAACCATCCTCCCATGTACTGCTGTGCTAGATAAACAATACATACATATTCAGACATCTGCCCTCCCAAGTTTTCATACAAATAATAGCTTAGTGCAGGACTAGTGCGGTGATGTCTAGCTGGGTATTACAATGACCTTTCAACAGAAAAAACCATGCTAGGGTTATGAAACAATCAGTAGCAGCTCTGATGGTGGTTAACCATTCCTGCTGAATTTCATTGAAGACAAAAATCATTCGCAGAACTTCCAGACAGAGAATCTGGTTGTGTTATTGGCGTACTCAATAACACACTTGTGTTTGACTCGCAGCAGCGCAGAAAGGGGCACTATTTCGGGTGGGTTTGAGGCGAAGTCGAGCGGGTTTATGTCTTTGAAGATTATACTGCACAATGCGTTAATAATATAATTGACTCACCATTTGAATCGAGTCTTCATAGATACAGTTCAGATGGATTATTTTCGGTTTACAGACTGGACAGCAGGAATCTGTACGTGGATAAACTTGCTCCTCCGGTAGACAGTCAAGAGCTGGGCACGAGTCTCGGGTGCATTGCATGCTTCCCTCCTGCAAAAAAAGACTGACACGTCTCAAACACTTTAGGTATGAGAGAAATCTCGAATATATTAAGGTATGAAAATCTAGAATTACGCGGTATGGAGAAACTGCCTCAGGTCATGCTGCAAAAAATAGACACCTTGTAGATGAGCCTGTCTCACAGATAATCATAAAAATTAGTCATGAGTCAAAAGATAGCTCGGATTACACACACGTCAGGATTAGACGGGCAATTTTCAGTGGATCGTATATGAAAATGCAGCAAAATTATTGGTTACATAAATATAGGTAGATAGACATTTTGGTCTCCCTCATCTGGGACAATCAGTGCAAAGACAGTGCCATAAATATAGTAAGTTAATATAAGGTATGGTGAGGGACTGTCGCTGAGTGGTTAGAACACTGGAGGTCCAGGTTCAAGGCAGCTTGGGCTCAGAATTCTTTAGAAAACCATCTCTGTTTACCCGGCAGATGGGTACCCGGACCTCTTTTGAGCTGGGAAGGTGAAGGGGGTGAGGAAGAGTGGCACCCAACCTTTGATACACCGTTTCTGGTACAAGCCACTTACCCACATGGCCATACAGCTATAGTTGCGGACCAATTTTTTATCAATAGATGATGTGCCTATATAGTAGGTGCTGATTCATGGTTGGTGGAGCATGGTAATTCTCAGACAGGAAACTGTGGAGTCAGTGAAGGGAGAGAGTATCTCATTATAATAATATGAGCTCCATCAGGTTAATCAGATTCGGTAATGGTCGAGTCATCGACGGAACAGGCAGAGGTGACAGATAGCAATTACATATGGAAATGTTAATCAATTCTCCTTAATCTTCAACCGTATGGAAATCGCTTTGTACGAATTCACAGGGGACATTCCTAGACCATTGGCTTGAATTCGGCATTCAGGACAAATATAGAGGATGAGGTTGAATTAATCACTAAATTTTAAGTACAGACCAATTAGCAAGGCTAGATAGAATTCATCAGGCATAGAGTTATCATCTATGAATGACAGTGATTTATCCTAATGAAGGCTAGAAGTGTGGCACTTACCCTACATGTACAGTGTGTACATTCGTTCACTCTCATAGATTTACCCGCCCTATGGATATCATGCTTGAAGAGACACATATTGGGTACAGTAAATGTAGTTCTGGTACCTGCAAGAGAGTATGCATACAGTTGTAACCATCCACTGCTCGATACGCAGACCTGTCATCAGCTGACAATCACGAGTCAGGCATTGTTTCAGAGAGTACTTCAAGCAGGTACCAGAATGTAGTTCTGGTACCTGCAATGATCAATCAATCAAAGTCAAAAGCCTAATTAGGGAAAGCGATGATGCAAAACTAGATGGAAGGGTATATCATTTACTTCGGAAGTACAGTCGCATGAAGAATACCATGATGACCGACTGGACTCGTAGTATTACAGTTAGAGTCATAAAACCTATCTTACAACTTCCATAATCTGCACATAATTGGCTGGTAATTTTTAATGGCGCCACAGTTATGCCTGTCCAGTGGAGATTGGTACAGATAATTTGACTATGATTGATGAGTAGTTTACCACCATTGCCTGGTGAACCAGAGTTGGAGAATGGCACTTTTTGGTTTCACTGTAAAATGGAACTCTAATTACAGCCGGTTGTTTGAAATCATCCCTCTTCAAAATTGCACGATGAAGAGTGCTAGATAATGTCAAGCCAGGAAATTCCTGTTCTCTAGCCAAAAAATGCACGTTTCCAGTTCAAATTGATAATTGACTAGTTACTAGTAGTGGTAGACTAGATTGTCATTATTAATTGCTTTCCCATAAACTAATGTGTTATACAATACATTGGTTTCAGTACTTTAAGCTATTATAGGATTGTGATGATTGTTATGTGCAGTTGGGCCAGGATTGGTGACTGGCATCATTCCTTATCCTTTCCCCAAAAATTTGGCAAGCTGTTTCCTAGTACAACATGACTAACCCTGGTTAGATTGAAATAAAACTGAACCAAGTAGTGTCACATTTTAGTGCCTTTTTGGCAGCAGCAGTGGTTCATAAAAAATGACTCACCTGAACAGCTTGGGCAGCATTCTCCTTCTTTATGAACTATCTTGTAATCCGGGCAGTTCAGAACTGGACAAGCATTCTTTATACAACTCATTTTACCATCCTGAAAAGACAATTCATGACAAATACACTGACCACCGCCGCATGTAAAAACACCGCCATATGTAGAACACTACCGCATGTAAACACCGCCATATGTAGAACATCACCGCATGTAAAAAGACCGCCATATGTAGAACACCACCGAATGTAGAACACCGCCATATGTAGAACACCATCGAATGCCAAAAGTAAATTCCTCCATCAGACACTTTTATTTTGATTTTGGAAACTTGGCATAAATGAAGAGGTCAATTGAAGGCACATTGTATCACAGTACATCATACCACAATATGAGTGGTTATTCATAGCAATACCTTTTGGATACTCCGGTAGTTATGCATATTATATCTTCCTATTACAGGGTAGAATGCTTTTGATACCAGATACTCTTCACAGTGAATCATTATGATATTCTGTGTAAATGCATTTGATCAGAATAAGATGAAGCTTTAGTAGATAGCGTACTGGGCGTCCCTGATTGGATTCCCAGTTTGGGCAAAAACTTAGTCCCTCGTAGCACCCTTGTTGGTTTCGGATTGTGGCATTAACTAAAGAAGTTCCAGCGATGGAGTAACCTTCTCTACGGAACACAGGGGTATAAGTTGTGATTCTCCCGATGACCTACTCCTGGAAATGCTGCGACAGGTGTCGTGACACAAGTTTATTACAGGAGTCTTACCTTGCATGTGCAAGAGACACACACGTCTAGGTCAGGAGTAACAGACTCTCCCTCTCTATAGGTTTGATTGTTGCGTTCACACGTAGGACAGGAAGGACAGCAGTCACCATCCAGTAGCACAGGATTATTGCATTTGAGAACCGGACATACAGATTTACTCGTAGTTACCACACCTGCCTATAAACAGAGTCAGCTTTTAGGGCTTTTACACAATGCAGCTTTTTTGCCTCATTCGGAAGCAGCACAAAGAGATATACCCATTACCTTCCGCAATTCTTGTACAATTTTTCGTAATCACCTCTGATATGAAAAAGCTGTGAAATGGAAGTTTAGCGAGGTTAGAAACAGTGGCAAAGAATTCTCCACATGTTTGTGGATTTGTCAGTTTTCAATTCAGGTCAATAAGCTACTCTAGTCACTTTCCGAAGTAAAAATATAGATTTGTTTCTGGAATAAGTTATGCAACTAGTGACACAAATGTAAAATCCCTGTTATGTGTAAATGACTTATGTGGTGCCCATAGAGTTACTTCTGGGGGCAGAATATATAGCTTTATGTTGGCACCAAGCAATCTAAATCCTGTCTGTAATGTACACTGTACACATGAATAGATAGCATGATATGATGATACTTCGGGAATGATTATTATCTACCAGCCAAACCAACCATCGGTCACTTTGAGGAGGGATTAAATCTTAACAGTGATAAAAACGTAACTCGTAAAAATAAGGATGATAGAGGTGACTGTATTTGGCTTTGGGTTAGCCTATCTTAATACGACTTCAAAGCGATACATATCAAACGCGAGCAAACTCATACTGTATTACTCATACCTTGGGGTGAAGTGATGGCAAAGTGGATAGCGTACTCTGCATTGGACCAGGGGTCTGGTTTGATTACCAGTTTGAGCAATAGCTTTGTCTTTGATAACACTCCCGGCAATAAAGGAGGTCCTCCTATAGAGTTACCTTGTCGATGGGAAACGCACGCGGAAGCAGGGAGAAAGTCTTTTAATAATGCAGCTTGGGAAAAGCTGAATCCATAGGCCAGTTTCTGCATACCCCTGATACTGGTCAGGATACAAAAGAAGAACGCATACCTTGCATTGTTTTGTGATACAGGCATCAGTGGAAGATTTCCACGTTTCTCCGCTGCTGTAATGAACTCCGTCCTCCGTGCATCCTGTGAGAATATATTATAAGATGGGATCAGTGAGAGCAAAACAAATCTCCTTAATTCCGTGTGACAGTGCCCAGGTCTCAGATCCAGCTGAAAATAAATTTGGGTGGTCTAGCCTCTGGCTTAAGGCTGACTGGATCATAATTAATAGAGTCAGTAATTTTCTCTATAGCCCAATTAGTCGCTAATTGATTAAATACTTTGGACCAAAACATAAGGCAAGAAGATAAAAGTCAATTGGAGATGACAATTGCTTGGGAGTATTGAGAGCGCGCAGACCACATTGGTGAACCAGTTTTCTAATAAACTGACAATAAAATATGGTCGTAAGCAGGCACCATTATCTCCCAGTGCACTGTCTGCCCAGTGAGGGTAGTGTACCAACCTGCACACACATCGCAACATGAGTCATGCCTTTTAGGTCTGTAAAGTATCATGTGGCAACCTTCCAGATCTGGACACATACTTCGCTCACATTTCACGTATCCTCCCTAAAAACCGAAAAGTCTACATTCAATAGGGAGGCAAGATGGGGGTGTATACCTGATTATAATGACACAAGCCGTGCAGTGAGTGTGAATACCCCAAGGAGATAGAAATGTGGAGATGCTGTATGGATTGCAGGATTGAACCGAGTTACTTAGTGCAGATTTTTAACGCAGACATGTGTTGAGCAGAGATCTGTTTGAGTCGACAAACTATTTCTACCCATCTTGTAAGATTTATTGCAACCGACCAAGTCGATCTGACCCTCGAGCCAAGCCCCCAAGGTGAGTCTGTGTAGTTGCAGAGTTTTAAAAATTCTGATTTCAAGCTCTATCGAGCTAAAATTGATGACAAGCGATTACCCATTACGGAAAGTTCTTAATATAAAGCAGACGTTAAAACAAATCAGTTGTGTATATTTCTGCTGCTTATTATAGCAGCCATGTTGCGAACAGCGGATGAAATCTGCTCACATCTGCACAAAATAATGATATTGGCTAAAGGTTATAATGGATGGCATGAAAACATGTGCATTACCCTCTATTGTATAACAACTCAATGCCTCATTGATTAACAACTGCAGTTTTAGCAGCTTTGATTGTCCACGGGAAAGGATTGCCACAAAAAAAAACAGGTGAACTTGTTACTACTGAAACGATTGTAAACTTCGCATCAGCGGGTTGAACCATGGAAATGTTAGGGGGAAGGGGGACATCGCTGGCCTTATTTTCACAGCATGACATGGCCACAGTCATGCTAAGGTTGTTGTTCATTCCAAGCTACAGCATAACAGTTGACATTCACAGTTTGTTTAGTGGCTTTTATGGCTAAAGCTCATCGTATAATTGTTCAGACCAAACTCTTTACCTTAAATGTATGTTCTGTTTATGAGCAGATTTCTATCACCATATATTTGACTCCATTAACAACAGGCAAACAAAATTAACATGACTCCGTGTAGAGATTTTATCTTTGCATTCTAAAACTAAGTGCCCACAACGGCGCTCACAGAAAGGCCTCTATGGACCTTTAGAAAACTATGTTTTGAATTGTTGTTAATTATTAAGCAACCCTGGAGTATTAGTCGAAACAAGATTTTATATTTCAATATCGCGACAATCACGTAGGTCCCAGTAAAGGTAAATACCATTTTAGGACACACCAAGAAGACTATTCTATATACACCAAAAACATGTGCCTTTATCATAGAGTTGAGAATAGCTCAAGAGTATGCTCACATTGCTTGGCTGGTATAAATTCTCATCAAGCAGGAAATAGACACCCAGTATTAGGTTGTGTACATTGTACGTGGCTCACCTTGCAGTAGCATTTTATGCATGGATCTGTGATGATGGGCACATCTACAAGCTCGCCTTCATTAGTACATCCCTGCTCATGCCCTATTCAATAAATACAACCTATCATCAGCTTCCCAAATTCACACCAAAACAGTTACACAAGAGATCCTACCCATGAAGGGACTCCTTTTGCCCATTGCACTTGCATTTCCAAGTTCCTGGTTGGGGTCAGCCAGCCAGCTTATAAATTACAAGCCGGAACTCAGCTAGCTACCCTTCTCGAGAAAGGGGAGGTGAAGCTTTAACAACTGTGGAGTGATCTTGACCCTTATCCACTGGTTGTGACCTCCATTATCTCTAACACGGTGATCTGAAGCCATGCTTGCAGTTTAGAACGAGAGGTTTGTTAAAGGCGAGCACCGATGAAAAACCCCGCCAGTAGTGAACAGCAGACACGCAAGTCTTGGATGGCAAATCCACACATTCACCAACTGAACTATCTTGGTCCTCCTCTCCCGACTCTACGCGAGTTGAGACATACATTCTTTGACTGGCAGGTCACTATATAGTTGGGCCTATTTTAGAAATTACTTAGCTGAAATTGATATAAACAAATTTATGAAAATGATAATAGAGTAGAATGTTGAGGGTAGTGACAGGCTAATTGTTGTTACTGGTGTTCTCACGGAATGGAGTTTGGGGTATGTCCGAAAGAGAGTCCACCATCATGAGAATGCTATTGTCACTCAATAGGGCAATTTACTTTGAGTGATACTTTAAGTAATGTCATATAGAGGTATGCGGCGTGTGAACTCAATGCCCTACGTAGCTAAATCAGCTATGTATACATACATTGTGATGTAACAATGATGTCGGTATTGTATTCATTCCATAGGTAAACTATTTGACTAGTGTTTCTTGTTTTGTAGATAATGGTAAGTTACTAAGGAATTCGCTATCCGGTACACATACAGTGACTTACCTGCTAAAAGAGCGGTAGTTGTAGATAAAAGTGGAAGTAGTAAGATTGTTATGAATATCATGATCTGTTGTGTTCCTAAATAATCCACGTGTAGCAGCTGTTCTCTAGCTTCCAGACATTAAAAAAAATTATCCCAACACAAACTTGAATATATGTTACCCATCAGTCGCGTATTACCAAATAACCATGTGCTCTGATACAGTTGCGCTGTTATGCTCCAGCTTACCAGCGAGCAGCTCGATTCTGATTGGACAATGCCTCACTATATTCCATTCACAGTGTAACAAGGTGAGTAGGATCTAATCCTAACTCCGCCTCCTATTGTCATATCATGATCCCATCAGGACAGAGATCCAATCGTTGGTCCTTGATTATTATTGGTGACGGGATTAACTCTAAATTAAGCCGATCACAAAGGCAACAGGTCCCAGTGGCTAGGAGTTATAATACATTAGTACAATCAGGGAAGGAATAGTAATCGCTTTAATAACTGTGGCACAAGACCGAATGAAGAAAATTATAGACAAGCCGTCCTTACACTGTTTGTTATTTATAATAATTTATTATTTGTAAGTTAGACTAAAGGTCCATGGTTGGCATATGGACGACTAGACTAACCGAATTGAGCGGGCCAACGTATTCATAATTCATAGAAAACTGCAAAATAAATATATAATGTCTGTTATTTGTACTATCTATGATAGCCGCAATTGCTCCAGAGGTCATTAGATAGGCTGTCATATGGTCGATATGGGGGTACAAAAGCTGTGAAATAATACTGTGCATAGAAAATGTGATGAGAGAAAAGTGGCGAGCGCGGAAATATTTGGAAACAGTGTCTTACTCGGTGATCATGATTATGATAAGCAACCTAACGGAGTATTGTGTAGAGAAAATCACGTGATTTTAAGGTGCCTATCATCGGGCGTCCGGTTCACCTCGGACCGGACGCAGTTTGCGTCTGATTTGGCATTGGACCTCGGATTCGTCAGACGCGCGATCTCGGATTACTTCGGAGCCAATCAATGGTGCCGAACCTGTGTTTTCAGAAACGGCAACCATTTCTTTGCTCATAATGTCAAAAGAAAGTCAATCCACTATTAAATTCTTTCATTAAAGGTTGCCTCTCTTTCCAGTGCCACTTCGTGCTGTTAGTCAAGTGAATATTGTTACAAAATCGAATAAATTCCCCTTTTTAACGATCCTAATACGAGACCGGAAACGAATGAATTTTGCTAGGTAATTCGCGGAAGGCAACTTAATTGGTCGATGAGCTGGATGTTCGAGGCCAATCAGACTCATCCTGTCTCTGGGAGACAGATGCTCGGGTGCCCGAGAGAGCGCCTGGGGCTGATCAAACGAGGCCTTTTCACTCCATTTCTGGGGGGTCGGACTCGGACCTCTGTCTCAAGCATCTGGTTAGAGGCCGATCGGATGCCCGATGGAGTAAAAAGGCACCTTTAGGATCACTGAGAAAAAGCTTGGCACTACAGTGCATAGAGTTATCCCTCCATGCTACAGTGTGAGAGCATTAATTTGGTTAGCTAGTTATGACATACAAGAGGTTAGTTAGTTGGCAGGTAGGGGGCCACTGCATCATACAATAGGTGAGGGTGGAAGCTGGTCAAGTGGTTGCGAGACATCATACCTCGCTGCCATGTGCTAGGTGGTGGTGTTGGAATGGACATAGGCATTAAGTCCCTCTTTCTATCTAGTCAGCCCTCTGAAAACATTAGTTACAAATAGTTAAAAACGATGTTTAAAAAATCCCTGTTCAATGTACTCATCATTGTGTAGGTCCGGTTGATAAGATCTCTGTTTCATAATGCGTGTGGCTTTAAACTCCTCTGCGCAAGGTGGAATGCTTTTAATAAGAACCAAGCACTCAGGTGACTCCTTAAACATCCCATTAATTGGTAGATTAACTAATAACCTTATGACAGGTCGGCCAGTCAATGGGTGTACCACCCAATGCAATCCAAAACTTATCGAACAAGCCGCCACGGATTTAGACACCTCAACTCGACTTCTAAGGCAATCCCACGTCCTTGCGGATCATTTCATCAATCAAAGGCGTGGAGATTAGGAGAAAGATAGAGGGCCAATATTCGTCACAAACTTGAACGGAATCAGCCGATGTTCTGAAAGTGCGGCCACGCCTACCGCGCAACAAAATTTAAACAATTTCCTACCGATCCTGCTTGATGTGATGTTATTGCATGCTGCACGAGTAATAAAATGCTGGACCAAATATGTGTGTTGGCCATCCTCTGCATAAGTGTAAACTGCATGGCAGGACGCATTCTATCTTTCTATCCACAAACTGGACAAGTTGTCGTCCACCAAGTGTTAATTGGTTAGTTGGGATAAATGGGATTGCTCAGTTGTTCGAGTTCCTGGCTCAAGATAGAAATATTCTGTGCTCAAGTCCCGACCACGCTCCGGCTCTATTGATTAATTAAAGCTACTTCCTGTACTGCTCAAGAACAAGCCTCAAGTTTGATAGTTTTGGCATGTTTCAAAAGTGTGGAGTAGCTGGATGGTGGCGCAATGGTTAGATTAGGGCACTGGTGCGGCAAGTCCTAGCCATGCTGAGCTCCTGTTGTGGGTATAAACTCCTCACATTTGGCCTTGCTCTAATCACTCCAGCAAGCCACAAGCTTAGGTCTGTTAAACAGGATTGCCAAGCGCCGGTGTACAAAAGAGTTAGAAACCACTGACCCACCTCAGCAGAGGAATACATCTTTCCTTCCTGATCAGTGACTGTGTCCGCGGCATTTAACGCCAGGATCCAAATCTGCAGCAGAGAATGCATTAGCAGGATATGGAGAGCTCTGCAGTTCTGAGATTCAGCGGGAGTTACAAACTTGTGTGGTTACCTCGGTTGCACAACAATAGGGTTACCAGGTAAAAAGCAATGACTACTAACACCAGTCTATCACAATCCTGATGGTGACAGATGTAAAAATAATAACCAAGTACTCAACAAGAAAATGACTCGTCCTAGATCAGAACAGCTGTAGAAGTTGCAAAAGTGGTCATTCAATAAAACAGAAATTTTCAATCCTAAGTGAGAAAAGCGGTGAAGATAAAAGGGTGATCATTGAGCAATAATTGATATTCCCTGATTCCAATAGAATGGATTGAATATATTGGGGCGCTTCAAACATTCCAAATTTAAAATGCGTGAAGATGGGCTCAATAGAAAAGCTTATTTTTACATTCCATTGCCGTACCGTGAATATTGAGATATCTACATACATGTACTACCTCTCACAGCATCGCAAAAAACATACTAGAGTTGGGTTACATCGTTTGAACATCATAATGGTCAGCAGATTTTCCAGTCTCAGGTAGATAATTGACTGTACGATGAGGTATTCTGCCCAAGGTGACTATAGAAACACATGTTCAGGCACTGAATGCTTATAATTATCCCAATCTCAACATAGAGTGAAACGCCAACGGCTCAAACCAGAGGAAATATTGAGATTTTTGTGAGTTAATTAATCATACATCATTTATTATGATCTATTATCAAGTTATCTGCATAGAAGAATAGTCCACAGATTTCTCCAATAGCGGCACATACCTACAATGCAGGGGACAAGGGGATGCTGACAATAGGATCTGTGCTAAAACCAATACATGGTGTGAAGGGGGTAATGAACAATAGGTATCAACTAATTAGCATTCTATCCTTATTTTGTCAATATCACTGACAAACACACAAATGTAAATTTACCTTTGGAATGCCTTTGGACGCCCAGAACCGAATATTGCACGATTTTCGGATTCTCTCCTGTAAAATGAACCTCCAATTTAAATTGCTACAAGTTTTTTTGCATCATTGTAATACATATTACAGCTCCTATCACCTATAAACCAATCAATTATAATCTACAAGTGTGTTCAATAGTGTTTGATTAGAAACTTTGTATTTGTCCCCCTGTGTCCATAAGACAACAGAGTGACTCAGAGAGTTCAAAGACAAAATTAGCTTACTGTTTAAAGTTTTCTAGGCTAATCCCACTTAACTCTACGGAACAAAGGGGATAATTATTTAGGAGTATTGGAATTAGACTAGACGAGATGTACTTAGGATAGGAAGATCAGCCAGTGAGGGTATTATAGCTTGGTCAGGTCAGAGTCGTACTGGTTACCCCCCCACAAAACTGTGCCCAAACTTTAATTATCCTGATCAGGTTAAAGGATTGCCTAATTAAAATTGTTCCCTACACATCTGTTAAGATACAATACCTGACAGGTCGGGTGTTCATAAATTTTCTCCAAAATCATTTAAATACAAGTCTGATCATAAGTCTATGTAAGAAACAACATTTGCCTGTAGTACCGTGGATGGAAACAAAATTGGCTCACAATGGTTTGTTGTGTAGACGGCACTCAAATCAACCAATTTGGACGTCAAAATTCCAGCAACCCGTTTGTGCCAATGGAACCCTGATCTGTAACGAGACGATTAGTCTGGTCTCTGCACAACACCACACAACTGACTGCTATTTACTGACAGACACAAGGCTACAATATAAATTGGTCACCCAATAGAGTGAGAATTTTAATGTGTCTATGGGTATGAAAAATTACCAGAACTATCACAACATGATAATACAATTAGGAGTTGATCAATAGCAAATAAACATTTATAGAACAGCGCAATGAAAACCAAGCTAGGTCATAGCTAAAAAATGACTAGGGGGCACCAAAGTCCCTTCAGCAGAGAGCTGCCCTGATTGACTTGCCTGGTCAGTGTCTGTGTCGCCTCTAGACTTTGGGTGTGGGCTTTTATAGTCAGCCGAGTGTGACGTGATGTTTCATGTTGTGAGATGAAGCAGAATCTTCAGCAAGAGTTGTCAAATGCCTCACGATGATTGTTGGTGCATTGTCAAAACTCAAAACTAGTACTGTGACGCAACACTCGCATCATTATAGTTTGCAGAGTTGCGTTTTTGCATACGTACACGGAAAATAGCCCCGACTTTGCGTCATTGGCGCACAAATGCAAAGGAGTTATCGACGATGATACCTAATACGTTTTCCTTCTTTTAGTTCCATCAATTCAGTCTGCAGTAGTTTTCAAGCACTCACTGATATACTAGACATATTCATATTATTTGCACTGAATCACTATAGTAATACTGATCCGAAGTGAACAATATTTTCACTGCAGAGTGAGTGAGCGGCCCACCAAGCAAGTCATTATCTGTTAGTTGATGGAAAACTTCGGTTCCATAGCGGGGTACACAGCAGCGCAAACTCTGTATTATCTCCACTATGCAAAAGTGCACGAGACATTTTTTTATCTATGTTATGCAGGTTTGTATCTGCTAAGAGCGCAGGAAGCCTATTGAACTTTATGTATTCGTCAACTAGGTGACCTGGGTCACGAGGCATGTGGCGGGTGACGAGGCTAGCATTAGCTTTCCCATGCTTTAGAGTTTTCCAGCAAGAAATCCGTGGATATAGTGTTAGGGTATGTAAGGGTTATGTTTCATATGCAAGATATGATTCTTTGGTACGAGGGTCGAGTGTGGGCCACTCAGAAGTCGCTGTGAAAAAGCATTATGCACATTATTGTCACGCATAGATCAAGACCTGTCGCATCCGCCGAATTGAGCAATTGTACGGCGAAAGCTGCCACGCCGCAGCTAAAGCACTTGGTGCCAACTGCCCAAGTACCGTTTACCCAGAACCCAACGCGGTTTCTTAGTGAGCTTTTTATTATATTTTATTTCATGATTTCACAGGCCTGCTAAAACAACTGTTTTAAAACTTTATCATGTAAACTTTATTTTATCTTCTCAGATACTGAAGTCTTAGTTCAACAAATACTACTACTAAAACCATAAATAACTGAGTGACTGAATGAATGCACTCCTGCGAGCCTCCAGCTACAGTTCAGGGTCAAATAATTCATGAACTGCAGCTAGCATACACCTTTATTGGCACATACACACCCTCAATTACAAGCAAAAATCTCACGGACACATCGGAGAGGCATCCATAGAAGCCATCTTGCAAATCGTGAGCTGGGTGTCATAAGTTGCATTCCGGAAAACAAGGGCGCGGTGGTTCCGTCAGCATAAATTTATTTTACAGCCATCAAGCAAAATAGAGTACATGCACCACGCATACACATTTATTCTGTCGCACATGACTCTTTCAAAAATGCGCATCATTTTAAATTCTGGTTGTTGGATGCGTTGGGTACCAAACCGCTATTGAGCAACCGCACATTACATAGTCGTATTAAAAGCTCATTCAAAAATCTAACCTAACCTTTTCACCTAAATAATTATATTAATGACCGATAGTACAAATCCCAAAAAAATACAATCCAAATAAAATAGATGGCACTCAGGAATATATCCGCTTGGGAGGGGAGACAGCGGCGTGCATTATCTGTGCCGAGATTCCAAAATAACACGCAAACCTGTGCTACCGTCTATGAGGACCGGAATTTAGGGAAGCATAAACCGAACCGTGTTTCTATGCCTTCAAAGGTTGGTCGCACATATTTATATCCTCCTATATGATCAGGGTTATCTGGTTGATAATCCTCTGATGAATAGCCAGTTGTGGATCCTTCTGGTTTCCTGTAAAGAATATCATGTGAATGATACACAGATAATACATGCATATATCTGTCACTAAACCCTATCGGAGTAAAGATAACATATCCTTCTAATATAGAGCTATCCTCCCTTTACTAGACTGACCGATGACTTGACAAGCCATACTAAACCACCTAGGAAACAAATTCCGGACAACCTGATGGACAAAAGTGTAAAAACGGCATCTATTTCTACCCAGAGACGTTCTTACCTTCCACCAAAGTCTACATAGAACAGTCGGTGTAGCATTTCGTATGTGACTAGCGTAACGGCAAACTGCGGAGAGGATCTGAACACACGAGCTGCAATGAATCGAATACATGCATATACAAACATACCCCAACATGGTAAATATTCTAAACAGATTGCACCATATGATGTTAAGGAGACAGGGACAGTTAGAAAAATACGGGTGTGCTGAATCATGAAATACTTGTCTTTATTGTTAAACACGGACAGTTAGCGGCGGTGTTTAGTGGACCTCCTAAATTCGCGTCCTGTGCTGGAGCGGTACGACCTGGGAATTATGTAAGGAGCCCATTAGCGCAGTGGTCGCTCAGCATGACCAGGGTTTGAACCCAAAATCTTTCGATCTCTACTTAAGCGCTCTCCACCCAATGAGCTATTCCACTATCCCACATGGTCCCGCCAATAGATTTATTTTAACTGCGAAAACAAGTAACCAAATTTATATCCTTATTTTATTATTATGCTATTTATTTCAATTGTATTAATATATTTTCTATACAACTGCTCACCGCCGGCTCCTTTCCAGAGTGCTCGTCCTCCCTCCTCTTTGATGATGGTACGGAAGCAGTGGATGACACCGTTATATGTCGTCTGGCCAGCTCGTGCTGCTACCTGGAGACGGGTTTTTATAACATCGGCCGGGGTGACCAGCGACGCTGCGGGAGCGCCTGAAACATACCGCATGTATCATCAGTGGCAATCAAACTTCAGTCCAAGTAACATGCGGAGTAATATCAAAACAGGTTTATCTCAATAATAAGCCTGTAAAAAGGTGCTATCGAAAGTTAAACATGCTTGAAGATTTGGCACCACATTATACCAGTACGTGCTTGTATCGCACTGTTCGAGCAGTACGCATTAAGGTGCATTCAGACTAGACGGGTTATCCCGTCGGTAGGGCTTACTGATCAAATTGTTCATCGGTAGCCCATCGGTAAAGGCCAATCAGTAGGATTTGAACTCTTTAGCAATCAGTCAAAACCTGCCGATGATCCGTACTGTTTTAGCCAATCAAAATCAAGCAAATGCAGTGACCGATAATCTGCGACTTGACAAGGACTAATCATCGCACCCCTTTTACCTTGCCTCGTTTCTGGGGCGTCGTAACAAAGAACAGTCATAGTAACTTAGAGACGTCACACCGGAAATGCGGCACTCCGCACAAACGACCTACCGCGATCCTATTGGTCAATGTTTGACCGATTGTAATGCGGATGAACTACGATGTAAAAGCCCACAGAAAGACAATCGGGACATTGCATCGGCTAGTTTTCTATTCAGAATCAGTAAGCTATACCCACCGGATAATTGGTCTAGCCTGAATGCACCTTTAGACATCTATAAGCATACAGTGTCTTTTCAATGCCTCTACTAAGATGTGCGTTTTTTGTTGTTTAGTCCCTTGACTTAAGGTTTTCTTGAGCCTTGAAAAATTTTGTCAAAGCTAGGACAACAAAGTGAGACACGAGGTAAAGATGACTAAACCCGAATACCCGCTTACCAGCTATAAACGCAGCAGCAAGCAGTGTAAGTGGGGTGTTGTAGCCATTCTCATCAGCAAACTTCTTTTTGAGATGAGCATACGCTGGGAAGTAGATGGCTGAGAACGGTATATCTCGAAGGAAACAGGCCTTGGCTCCCTAGACGAGAGATGAATGGAATGTATTAATCACTGAGATATATAAGATTGGGATTGTGTCATTTAACATCTATAAGATTATATTTTCTATAGGGCAGCCAGTACAAGCAGAAAGCCTCATGATGACACAGACAAATCCCCAGTAGGCCAATTTCTGCACTACCAACCGAAAGTGAGCCCTAGCGTGCTACTTTAGGCAATGTCAAGAGTACCAATGTCAAGGCCGCAAAGATATTGGGTTAGTGCGCTGGAATAATGTATCGCGAACGATCATTCGGCTTAAGCAATGAGTTGATGCTGAGAGAGGACACGACTGGAAATCCTAAACTCATTGGGTCTGACTGCGACCGTATGTTTGTGTTATTGAAACTGAAATTTTTATTGCAACTGACCCATTATCCCGTGAATAGACCTAATGCAGCACTCAAATTATTCTACAGACAAAAGGTTCAACTTTCCTATTGGTCTTTACTAAGTAGTAAAGGTAGTAGGCCAAGATTATTGTTTGAGTAATGTCAGAGTTGTATCCCCCCC
>Ga0224501_10000654_pt1 | contig 26895 bp, 36 predicted proteins | sample SF_Oct11_sed_USG_4_FD_169105 | JGI IMG/M metagenome (GOLD analysis project Ga0224501, IMG submission 169105) | Sediment microbial communities from San Francisco Bay, California, United States - SF_Oct11_sed_USGS_8_1 | ecosystem: Environmental > Aquatic > Marine > Sediment | place: USA... | reverse complement strand
TCGCCCCCCCGGCCCCAGCCACCCCCGCCTGGCACGAGATCCGCCTGCCCTCCGGACGCCTGTATCGCTGGAGGCTCTGGCCCGAGCGACTGGCGGACGACCAGGAGGGCCGGACCGCCGCGCCTCGATGGGCCTTCGAGCTGGAATACCTCCAGGACATCGACGGCGAGTGGCATCAGGTCCGCAACTACAGACGCAGGGATGAGGTGTGGGGGATGGTGAGGGGGGAGTGTGCACATCTTCGAAGACACGCATAAGAGAGGGCTCATGGAACCGAGTGAATGGACGGCCGTCACGGTGTGGAGCCGGTCGGTGGTGTGTCCGAATGACTGCGGATACATGGCGGTCGAGAAGTACGACGGTGGGCCCCATGCCATCGGGGTCTGCACCAAGTGCGGGCACGTGTGGGAGAGCCACGAGATCCCCGAGGCCGCATCAGGTGTCAGGGAGGAGAGGGGATGAGACCGGTTGCCTCGGATGCTGGATCCGGTGTACGTTATCCGACCTTTGAAAAAAGGACCCGGAGCCGGGGCGCAATCCCGACTCCGGGCCACGGGCGGGGCCCAACTGCACCACATAGTGGCCGCGAAAGAGCTGAACCCCTCAGGGTCTTCTCACTGGTACCCTCCGTCTGTTTTCGGGCCTGGCCCCCGTACCCGTCCGCGTTCCGGATCCGGGTACGGGGGTCGTCTATTCCTGCCTCCTGGCAGCACCCAGACTCGGTCGATCCTCCCACCACCCCGGTTCTAGGCGGCGCAAAGGTACTGCGATTTCCGACCAGATCAACGCCCCCTGCACTCCTGAATTACGGGCACCTCCCGGAAAATTCAATCGCAGCACTGCGTTTCGGCCATTCCACCCGGAATATTCGTGGTTTCTTCGGTTTTCGTTGGCGCCAATACGCCGCCAGGCAACACCCATGACTCCTGACCAGATCGCCCTGCTGGCGGACACCCGCCTGTCCCCTGAGGCCCGCGTGATGGGTCTCCTCCTATCGCTCACCGAAGGGATCGAACTCCCCTACGCGGAGCTCCGCGGGTTCCTGCGTGTCGGTGCCGATCGGGTGAAGCGGGCAGCTCTCGAGCTGGAGGACAGCGGGTGGTCTGAACGCCGTCCTGGAGGCCGTGGCCACGGGGACACATTCAGCGTCATCGAGTCGGATAGGGTACCCGAAACCACCCAGGCTATCCGTGACGCGTTCCGCGCAGCCCTCTTCGATAGGGTGGGTGAAATCACCCCCTCTATATATAGAGATACCGAAACCGGGGGGGGTAAAAATGATAGGGGTACCGAAACCACCCCCCCTAAACCGTTTAGGGGTACCCTCCAGGGGGGGTCTAAAGCTGCAGTAGTAGTAGTAGACGACGAAGGTAGTAGTACCCCCCTAAATCCCCCCACGGAGTTCGACCCGAAAGCCGAGGCGGCACTCGCACAGCACGCCACGAGGCTCGCCGGGTGCCGCGGGGCCCTGAGGGACTACCTCGTCACCCGGGTCCCCCCCGCCAGCCAACTCGGGTACGTCCAGACGATCGCCAGCTGGCTGGATGGCGGCCTCCCTCCCCGCGGGCTGATCCAACACCCCCGACCAACCAAGCTCCTGGCCACGGCTCTGAACGAGCTCGCTGCCCAGGACGAGCAAAGCATGAAGAACCGGGTGGGCGACATCCGGAACCTCCGCACCAAGGTCGAAATCCTCGCACGGCAGAAGGCAAACCATGAACACGACGACAGCAGAGCCCCAAGCCGCCGAGCTCCAGCAGCGGCTGGAGTCGAATCGGGCAGCGGCACGAACCCGAGCCCCCAAGCCGACCGCCGACTCCGTGGCTATGGAGCAGGTTGAGCGGACGGTCCCCTGCCCTGGCGGGTGCGGGGGGGAAGTCACGTGGACCTACCACGAGACCCGGAAGGGGACGAAGATCCCGCCGGCGCCGGACGAGTGCAGCGACTGTGCGGCCGCACGCGAGCTCTCCCGCGAGGCACAGCAGGCGGAGATCATCGCTTCCGAGCGGAGGCAGCGGATCCAGGACCGCGAAGAGCGCATGCTCGACATCCTCGCGGCCCTCGGCGTGAACACGGCGGAGCACGGGTGGCTCCGGACGCCGAATGGCCTGCTCCCTGCCACGCTCGACAACCTCGAGGCCGTGGGATGCCCCGCGGAGCCACTGGAGGAGGCCCGGACGTGGGTTCGGCGTGTCCGTGAGGCTGGGAGACACGACCCGGTCCGCGGGCTCTACCTGTGGGGGGAGACGGGTAGCGGGAAAACCCAGATCCTCGTGGCGACGATCCGCGAGCTCCTCCGGGATCCGGACTGGCAGTCCGATTGGATCCGGTTCGACAACGCCACTTCGCTCATCTCCGAGGTGCAGAGCTGCTACTCCACGGGCCGGGACGATCGAGAGGTGAAGAAGCCCCGGCAGGATACCCGGATCCTCGGCATCGACGACCTGGGTACCGAGCGGCCCCGGGAGGACCCGGCCCGGATTCTGTACGAGATCCTGAACGCCCGCGTGCTCCGGCCGACCATCACGACCAGCAACTATCCGCCGGACGTCCTTGAGAAGCGTCCCGGGTTCGAGCGCATCGCCTCACGCCTCGGTCCTGAGTGTTTCCGGGTCGTCCACGTCGTCGACCGCGATCACCGGTTCGGGTGAGGGGAAATGGCCGAGATGAAGATCCTGGGGATGAACGTCATGGCGTCAGACGACGTGCCGGAAGACGAGGTGTGGCTCTGCTCCCGAGTCCTCTTCGAGGTGGTGCCACAGGGAGAAGTGATTGCGGTCCGGAAGCGCTATGAGATCGCCGGGAAGATCCAGCTCACGCAGCGAGGAACGAATGAGTGACCGGGAGCAAGTAGCGGCATTGATGGCGGACCTCGTGGCCTATGCGCTTCGCCACGGCGAGATGGACCTGCACGACCCGGAGCACAACGCCAAGTTCCGGCAAGTTGAAAACAATCTCCTCACCCTACTCCAGCGAGATAGGGAGACGGTGGCGCTTCCCCGACCCGACTGCAGGACGTGTGCGGGAAACCTGATCGACTGTCCCGCAGCGTCCGGTATTCCACTCTCGGCCTACTCGTGCCCGCACGCCGACAAGTACTCCGCATCGAACCAAGACCCCTGCAGCTGCCTCCCGGGGACCTGCGTCGGAGACGATCCGTGCCGGCGCCTGTTGGACGCTTCACCACGACTTCGTTGACCTTTCGGACGTGAGGAGGGTACGTTTGGAGCAGCAAAAGACGGGCGACCGCCGTGGGGCGGTGTCTCTCAGGATCAGGCGAATCCGGGGGACACCGCCCCTCTTGCGTGTGGGGGGTGGATGTGTGGAGGACCTGGTCTACGTCGACTGCCCGGTCTGCGCGAGGCAGATCGAAGAGCCGTTCAATCCGAACGGCGGGCCTCAGGTATTCATCCACCGCCACTCCAAGCACCGGAACGCCAGACTCATCGTGTTCCCATCGGAGAGTGCCGTGATCGAGGTGCCGCATCACATCTCGCTCGAGCGAGCCCTTCGCGAAGCGATTCGGAAGGCGTCATGACCGAGCGCCCACGCCCCCCCGCCCTTCTCCTCGAGCCCGCGGCCTTCGGCGAGTTCCTCCCGGCCCCGGAGCTTGCCGCGTGGATCGCTGAGACGTTCATCGATCCAGGTGGCCCGCTCGTGAATTCAGACCACGCTCACCTCATCGGCGCGCAGATCGGTGTGCTCTGGACGAGTGAGCCGGCCCGGAGCAAGCAGCTCGATATCGCAGCGACCGCGGAGATCCCGTTCTTCCGAGGCTCCGCCTGGGTGAAGGCCCGCCAGGAGTTCCAGCTCAGGGAGTGGTTCGAGGCCGTCCCGGACTTCGTGCTCACGTTCTACGCCCCGTACGCGAACGCGGTGGATCACGCCACCTGGTGTGCGCTGGTCGAGCATGAACTCTACCACTGCGCCCAGGAGATCGACCGCTGGGGGATGCCGAAGTTTCACCGGGATGGGAGCCCGAAGTATGCGATCCGGGGCCACGACGTGGAGGAATTCGTGGGAGTGGTGCGGCGGTACGGTGCGGGTGCGGCGGCTGGGGCCACGGAGCTCCTGGTGGCCGCGGCCAGGAAGAGGCCAGAGGTGGCCGAGGCGCAGATGTCGGCGGCGTGTGGCGTCTGCCTGAAGGCAGCGTAGGGCGCTGGACCTCAGTGTGACCGGAAGGAGTGGACGTGGCCAAGCTGACTGAACAGCACAAGTCGTTCGTCGTCATGAGGTTGGCGTGTTTCCGCACGCCTACCGAAGTGTGCGAGGAAGTCAAAGACGTGTTCGGTCTCGAGCTCCCCCGCCAGCAGGTGCACTACTACGACCCCACGGTCCCGTCGAACCGCACACCGAAGAAGTGGGCGGCGCTCTTCGAAGCGACGCGGAAGGAGTACCTGAAGGGCGAGGCGGAAGTCGGCGTGGCGTACGAGCGCTATCGCCTCGAGGAGCTCCAGCGGATGTACGAGCGGGCGAAGTCCATGGGGAAGCAGGGCAACATCCCCTTGGCCCAGAGTCTCCTGGAGCAGGCCGCGAAGGAGAAGGGCGGCCACTACACGAACCACCGCGTCCTCGAGCACTCCGGCCAGGTGAAGACGAGCGGCGTGCTCCTCGTGCCAGCGGGCCCGGACCTCAGCGACTGGACGAAGACCGCGAGGGCACAACAGAAGGCCTTGGCCGAGGAGGCCGCGAAGGCCACGGAGGCGACCGTTGGCGCCGGCTCATGAGCGTGGACGCGCCCCGGGTCATCTGGAGCCCGCACCCAGGCTCGCAGAGTCTGTTCCTCACGAGTCCTGTCCTCGAGACGCTGTACGAGGGCACGCGGGGTCCAGGGAAGACGGATGCTCTCCTGATCGACTTCGCCCGGGACGTAGGGCGCGGATACGGCGAGGCGTGGTTCGGGATCATCTTCCGCCAGACGTACAAGCAGCTCGAGGACGTGGTCCGCAAGAGCAACCGCTGGTTTCGGCAGATCTTCCCCGAGGCGAAGTGGAGCAAGGGCGACTATCGCTGGGAGTGGCCGGACGGCGAGACTCTGCTCTTCCGGTACATGGACGATCCCGAGGACTACTGGAACTACCATGGCTGGGAAGTCCCGTGGCAGGGCTGGGAGGAGCTCACCAACTGGCCGGACCTCGAGTGTTATCACCGGATGAAGTCGTGCTGCCGGTCGAGCTATCCCGGCGTGCCGCGGCGGATCCGGTCCACGGCGAACCCGTGGGGTGTGGGTCACAACGCGGTGAAGGGTTACTTCATCGACCCTGCACCTGCAGGCGTGGTCATCGAGAGCCGGGAGACAGGGCTCCGGCGCGTCCGGATTCGGGGGCACTGGTCCGAGAACAAAGCGCTGCTCCGCGCCCAGCCCGACTACCCGCAGTTCATCTCCGCGTCCGCGTCGTCCGAGGCGCAGAAAAAGGCGTGGCTCGGGGGGGACTGGGACGTCATCGCCGGTGGACGCTTCGACGACGTGTGGGACCGGCGGCTGCACCTCATCGAGCCGTGGCTCAACGAGGACGGCACGCTGAACATCCCGAAGTCCTGGCGCATCGATCGCTCCTACGACTGGGGGCACTCCAAGCCGTTCTCCGTCGGCTGGTGGGCCGAGTCGGACGGAACGGTGGCCCCGGACGGGAAGATCTACCCCCGTGGGACGCTGGTCCGCATCTCCGAGTGGTACGGCTGGGACGAGCGGACGCCGAACGTTGGGCTGCGGATGAGCGACAAGGAGATCGCGCTCGGCATCGTGACTCGAGAGGAGCAACTCGGGATCCGGAGCCGTGTGAAACCCGGGCCGGCCGACTCCTCAATCTTCCAGATGGACGGGGACGGGAAGTCGATCGCCGGCACGATGGCGACGCACGGCGTCCGCTTCATCGAGGCCGACAAGAGGCCGGGGTCGAGGAACACCGGATGGAAGCGGGTCTGGGACATGCTGAAGGCCCGGCGCGACGGGGACCGGGAAGCACCGTGGCTGCTGGCGTTCGAGACGTGCCGGCAGTTCGTGAGGTGCCTGCCGACGCTGCCCCGCGACAAACGGGATCCGGACGACGTGGACACCGCAGCTGAGGACCACATCGGAGACGAAGTGCGGTACCGGGTGACTGCCCGGAAATCTGAGATGGAGGAATTCGAACACAGGGTGTAGGGCCGAGGGCCTCTCAGCCGGGGACGAGGAGGGGGATGATGGAGAAGCAGGGGCCGGATACACCGGGGCTGGCGCACGAGCGTCAGGCCAAAGCAGTACAGGTCGTTCGTGATGTCTTTCAGGGCACGCTCCACATGCGGAAGCAGGCGGCGAAGTACCTGCCCGTGTTCGCAAAGGAGACGCCCGAATCCTACTCAGATCGCCTGCAGCAAGCGGTCCTCTTCAACGCCTTCAGGCGCACCGTGAAGGGGCTCGTGGGGTTGGTCTTCTCGAACGAGACGAAGATCGGTGACGACGTGCCTCCCGGCATCGTGGAATACCTGGAGAACGTGGATCTCGAGGGGCGGGACATCGACAGCTTCTCCCGCGACGTCTTCGAGGATGGGTTCCTGGATGGGCATGCCGGCATCTTCGTGGACTTCCAGGAGGTGGCCCAGGGCTCCATCGAATCGCTCGCCCAGGAGCGCCAGGCCGGGCTGCGGCCCTACTGGATCCCACTCAGGAAGCAGGACGTCCTGAAGTTCTCGACCATCAAGGTGAACGGTCGGCGCGTCCTCTCGCTTCTCCGGTGGAAGGAGTCCGGTGAAGAGGACGATGGGCGCTGGGGGGAACGGAGCGTCACGCGCATCCGGGAATACCGCCTGGTGCGCGCCCAGAACGAGTCGGGCGACCCGTACATCGCGGTTCAGTGGTCCGTGTACGAGGAGGTGAAGGACGGCCCTGGGAAGAAGAAGTGGCTGCTGAGGAGTAGCGGCACGTTCGAGGGGATGGACGAGATCCCCCTCGCCACGGCGTACACGAACCGCACGGGATACCTCGAGTCCGAGCCTCCGCTCCTCGACCTCGCGCTCGAGAACATCAAGCACTGGCAGAAGCGCTCCGACAAGGACAACGTCGAGCACGTCGCGTGCGTGCCTATCCTCACCCTCATCGGGGTGGAAGAGGAGAAGCCCGGTGCGTTCTCCGTCGGGCCCACGGTGGGCTTGATGCTGCCCAAGGGTGGGGACGCGAAGTTCGCCGAGATCCAGGGCTCCGGCCTGGAGGCCTCGCGTCTGAGCCTGAAGGACATCGAGCACCGCATGGCCATCCTCGGCCTCTCGATGCTCATGAGCGAGACGCGCTCGGCTGAGACGGCGACGTCGAAGCGCATCGACAAGTCCGAATCCGACGCCCAGTTGATCCTCGCTGCCCGGAACATGCAGCAGGCCCTGAACGAGGCGCTTCGGCTCACCGCGAAGTGGGAAGGCCTGAATAGCGGAGGCACGGTCGAGGTGAATCGCGACTTCGAGAAGAAGCTCCTCGACCCGCAGATGTTCGCCGCACTGCTCGACGCTGTGGACCGCGGGCGGATCTCGCTGGAGACCTTCTGGGACGCAGCGAAGCGCGGGGAGGTTCTGTCCGAGGACTTCGATCCGGAGCTCGAACGAGTCCGGCTCGCCGAGGAGGGGATGGCCGAACTGGACGCGATGAGGAGTGGTGGGGGGAACGGCGGGGGGAACGGCGGACAGGAAGACGACGATGGCGAGGAGTAGCCGCCGCGAGTTCCTCCCGTTCGTGGTGGAGCTGGACGAAGGGACGTTCGAGGTCCACGCAGACGGGAAGGTCTATCGGCGGGTCGTCACGCACACTCGCCTCCGCCAGATCTCGAAGCTGTCGGAGACGTTCCGCACCGAAGAGACCACGCTCCGCCGTGTGAAGGATCGGGACCTGGTGGCCAAGGCGAAGGCCGCGGCTGCGGGCACTCGATGGACCCGGGCCGTGGGAGTCTGACGCCATGCCCGAGGATCCGATCGGTGGGGTCATCCGGAACCTGTTGGCGCTCCAGCGCCTCGGCACTGGGATCTCACGTGAGGTCCAGCCGCTCATCGCCGAACTCTTCGATGACTTGGCCGCGCAGATCGCGAAGCTGGATCCGACGGCGCCGGCCCGCCAGCGGTACCGCCGAGAACGCCTCGAGACGCTCCTCGGGGAAGTCGAGTCGATGGCCGGCCAGAGCTTCAAAGAGATTCGGAGCACGCTCGAGCAGCGCCTCGCCCGGGTCGGCGTGCAGCAGGCCGAGTGGGCCGAGACCCAACTGCAGCGTTCCATCGGGTCTGTGGCGGTGGACATCCGGAGCGGACGCGTCGGCCAGAACCTCATGCGCTCGATCCTCCGCGAGAATCCTTTCGAGGGAGAGACGCTCAAGGGCTGGGTCGACACTCAGAAGGAGGCTGTCGTCCGCAACGTGCATCGGCAGCTCCGCATCGGGATGGCCGAGAACGAGAGCATCGACGACATGGTCCGCCGGATCCGCGGACGGCATACCGGGCGCTTCCGGACAGTCACGCTCACGGACGGCACGACACGGCGCCAAGGCATCTTCTCCGGCGGGATCCTGCAGACCACGACCCGCCAGACGGAGGCGATCGTCCGGACCGGGGTGAACTTCATCGCCAACCGCGGACACCTCGCGACCTACCAGGAGAACGCGGACATCCTCGCCGGGATGGAGATCACCGCGACACTGGACAGCCGGACGTCGAAGATCTGCATGGCGCTCGACGGGAAGATCGTGGCCGTGGAGGATCCTGACGCGAAGATGATCCCTCCGTTTCACTACAACTGCCGGACGATCCTCACACCGATAGTCGACTGGGAGGGCTTGGGGGTCGAGCCCCCGGACGAGGGCATGAGGGCCTCCCAGGACGGCCCGGTACCGGCGTCTCAGAAGTACGAGGACTGGCTGAAGCGCCAGTCACCGGCGGTCCAGAACGATGTGCTCGGGCGCTACACGGCTGACATCTTTCGGGAAGGGAAGATGAGCCTCCGCGACCTGATCCGGTCGGACCATTCGGTGGTCAGCGTGGCGGAGCTCCGGGCGAAGTTCCCGCCGTCCCATGTTTCCGACTCGTTCTTGCAGAAGCTGGTCGCTGCGCGGGAGGCGCAGATCTCCGGAGAGCAGATCGAGTACGCGACAGCGTGGGATCCGAAGACCGGGAAGGTGGTCCTCGACAAGACGACGGGCCAGAAGGACGAGGTCACCTTCACCAAAGCGGAAACGAAGAAGCTCAAGGACAAGATCTTCACGCACAACCATCCCAGCAGCTCGTCGTTTTCGATCGAGGACGTGAGTTTCGCGATCGCACATGATCTCAGGGAGATGAGGGCAACGAGCGAACTCTATCTCTACACGCTCCGCCGGCCCAAGCGCGGATGGCCGGAGCTATCAGACGTGACGACCCTCTACTATCCCACAGTTCAGGACCTGTACTCGAAATACGATCCACTGATATTCTCCGGGCAGATGTCGCCGCTTGAAGCAGCGCGTGAACACTCGCACGAGCTCTGGAGTATTGTCTTCAAGCAGCTGAAGTTGACTTCGGCCTACAGGCGGAAGAAACAACCATGAGCACGATCATCATCGACCCGCCCGTCGGTCCCTACCACTCCATCGAAGACCTCTCCGGGTGGGTGGACGACCTGGAGGAGATGCGTGTGCGTCATGAGGACGACGAAGACGCCCTCCCGGCCATCGATCGGGCGCTCGTGGAAGCACGGGCATGGCTGGACCGTGCGAAGAGGGTCGCCGCCGCCGGCTCCTGACCCACTTCCCTCCCCCGTTCAGTGCGCAGAGCCTCCCCGCGGTGTAGCTTTCTGGGATGAGCCCTGAGCAGATTCGCTTCCGCGAAGCCCTCGAAGGCCTCAAAGAGGCCCTCATCGAGGCCATGGAGCCCATCGTCGGCCCCATCGTGCGATTCCTCTCCCGGATGCTGGGATGAGCCTCACCCCCTTCGACCGCGCCCTCATGGACCACGTGCAGGATGTCGTGCACGAGGTGGCAGAGATCGTTGCGGGCTACCGGAAGCAGCTCGAGGACCAGGGCATGGACCGGAACGAGGCCTGGGCGATGGCGCAGCGCATGGAAGAGCGTCTCCTGGGGCCCGTGTTCGATGGCGCCGCCGCGCAGCTGCAGCCCTCTCCCTGGGAGGACATCGAAGCCCTCTTCGTCGCGGCAGTGGATCTCCAGCTCGCATTCGCCCAGGGTCCCACGGCCGAGGCGGCTGTGCGCTACATGATGAACGCTGGGGTGCGGATCCCGGACATCACGTTCGATCAGTGCGTGAAGCTGGCTGGGCGGTCACCGATGAGTCAGGCCGAGATCCGTCAGGCGTTCACTCGGGGGCGCTCAATGCAGCAGGAAAGGTAGTCCGATGCGCGACCCCGCATTGTGGGAAAGGGTGGAGCCAGGCGAATCAGAGTGGGATGTGTGGATAGGGGCTGTGTGGCACTCCACCACGTTAGCGAATGCTTCAGCCATCCTAGACTCCGGAGTCATCCTCCCGTCTCGTCCGGATCGCCCCTTCCGGATGCCCCAGACCGCGAACAGTTATGCGCTTCACAAGGGGTACGTGGCCCTGTTCGACTTCAGAGACGCCGACCCATCGCTTATCGAACGAGAGCATTTCAAATGGAGCAATTACTTTTGTCCCGACCAGGTCGTGCTCGAGGTATCTGTAGACCAGCTCCCTGAGTCGCTCATTTCATGGCGTCAGGCGAACGCGGAGACAGGATACCGCAAGGTTATCATCCCCTACTTTGAAGCGTGGTCACGGCACGCGATCCCGATCAAAGCTGTACCCTCGGTTCGCTATATCCTCGACTGGAATACGACGTACGCACGGTCTCTCGACGACGTTGGCGCAGTATCAAGTGAGATTAAGGGGCTTCTCGACGACGCACGAAACGCTTGACACCGAATCTGCCCCGAACATAGCTTCAGGCTGAAATAGCGGCCCGACGGGCCGCGCCTAGAATCCGCCGTGGGGCGGTCTCCGGAATAGCCGGGGGCCGCCCTTTCGTCGTTTCAGCACCTCCGAGGGAGTGGATATGAAGCTGAAGGCCGTACTCGAGTCGCTCGACGGGTTGGACGAGAGCCTGAAGGGTCTCTACTCCAAGAACGAGCACGGGGAGTTCGTGCTGGATCTCGATGGAGTGGACAGCCACCCGGCGGTCCGAGGCCTGAAGGCCGCACTCGAGACGTCGAAGAGCCAGCGCACCAAGCTCCGCGAGAAGCTCGACGCCTTCGGGGACATGACGGCTGAGGAACTCCAGGAGCTCGTCGAGTTCCGAGAGGCTCAGGCAGCGGGTGGCGGAGGGGGAGGAGGCAAGAGCGACGACGTCGCGGCCCAACTTCAGCAGCTGAAGGAGAAGCTGGAAGGCAAGCACACGAAGGAGTCCGAGAAGCTCACGTCCAGGATCGAAGCGCTCCAGAAGGCGCTGGAAAGCCGGGTGGTCGACGGCGAGCTGGATCGTGCCATCGCGGCCAAGGGCTTCAAGGAGGACCTCCGTCCCGCAGTACGGGCTCTGCTCAAGGAGCGGAAGCCCACGATGGTCGAGGACGACGACGGGAACTTCGTCGGAGTCTTCAAGACGGACCTCTCCGGGATTCCCGGGGATCACTCGATCGGTGACTTCGTCGACCAGTGGTCGAAGACCGACGACGCCGCTGCCTACATCGCACCCACGGGCCGGACCGGCTCGGGCGCAGACGGCAACAAGCGGCCGGCGGGAGGCGACGGGAAGTTCGTCACCGAGCAGGACCTGGCCGAAGGCACCTTCGACCTGGAGGCCCTGGCGAAGGGCCAGGTGGAGGTCGTCGGGGGGTAACTCCGCGCTCCACCACACATGACCGCCAGCCGAGGGCGAGGCGGACGTGCCGAGGGCACACCGGATCACACGTCTGACCTACGCCCTCCAGCTCCATGCCGGAGGGCTCAACGGCTAAGGAGCTGACCTCATGGCCAACACCAACACGCTGACCCAGGTCATCCCGCAGATCATGGCGCAGGCGCTTCTGGCGCTCCGCGGATTCACGGTGATGCCCTCGCTGGTCAATCTCGACTACGGGCGAGACGCCAAGGAGCACGGAGACACCGTCGACGTGCCGATCCCCTCGGCGATCACGGCCCAGCAGGTGTCTCATTCCAACACGCCGCCCGATGACGCCGGCGTGATCCCCACGAAGGTCCAGATCCCCCTGGATCAGTGGTGGGAGGCGCCCTTCTTCCTGTCCGACAAGGACATCGCGGACGCCATGCGTGGGACCGCTCCCATGCAGCTCAACGAGGCGGTGAAGTCCATCGCGGACAAGATCAACGTCTCGCTCTTCGGCGAGTACACCGGGGTGTACGGGCTCGAGGGCACCGCGGGAACCACCCCCTTCGGTACCGGCGTCGAGACGGGTTCGGCGACCGCGATCCGGAAGCGTCTGAACGCCCAGAAAGCGCCGCTGAACGATCGGCGCGCCGTGCTGGACGTGGACGCGGCCGCGGCGGCCCTGGGGCTCCGCGCCTTCCAGGACGCCTCGTACCGCGGCGATGCCGAGGGCATCCGCGAGGGCCAGATCGGCCGGAAGTTCGGGTTCGACTGGTACGAGGACCAGGCGGTACCCACGCACGCCTCCACGGCGCTCAGTGCCGGCGCCGCCACGGTCAACGGTGCCCATGCCGCGGGCGTGAGCACGGTCTCCATCGCGAAGGCGACCAATCCGTCCAACCTGGTGAAGGGCGACATCATCACCTTCGCCGGTGACTCGCAGACCTACGTGGTCACGGCGAACGTCACCCTCGCGGTGGGAAACACGAATGTGGCCATCAGCCCGGCGCTCCAGGTCGCGAAGAGCGGCGGAGAGGCGATGACCCTCAAGGCCAGCCATGTGGTGAACCTCGCGTTCCACCGCGATGCGTTCGCCCTGGCCATGCGGCCTCTCGCGGTGCCCGACGGGTTCACTGGCGGGAACATCGTGCGGGCGATGGTCGACCCGCTGACCGGCATGACCCTCCGGCTGGAGGTCTCCCGGCAGCACAAGCGGACTCGGTGGTCCATCGACGCGCTCTGGGGCGTGAAGCTGGTCCGTCCGGAGCTGGCCACCCGGCTCGCCGGGTAGCGGCCTGATCCGCTGAGCGGCTTGTGACGGGTGGGGTCCTTCGGGGCCCCACCCATCCAGCCAAGACAGAACCCCTGAAGGAGCAGCGAGATGGCGAAGATCCCCACCAAGAAGGTCGTCAACCCGGACGCACCCGACGACTTCATGATCATCAACGAGTCGGACTTCAACCCCGATGTGCACAAGCTCTGGGAGGGCGAGGAGCCGGAGGAATCCGGATCCGGCGCATCCACGGAGCCCACACCCAACACCGGCGACGACACGCCCACGTTGCCCGAGGGCTACGAGGTCGAGCACGCCGGGGCGGGCTACTTCTTCCTCATGGGGCCCGACGGTCAGGCGATCGAGGGGCCGTCCAACGGGAAGTGGCAGGGGCGCGACGCCGCCATCGCGGCGGCCATCGATCACGCCAGCCACGCCGCGGGCGGGGAGTAGCGCCCGGGGGGAGCGCTACGGGGTCCGGGCCACGTGCCTGGCCCCCAGCTCCCCGGGAGCTCGAGCGAGGAGCTGACCTATGGCCGTGACCGTCACCCCGACCGTCGGCGCATCGGACGCGAACGCGTATGCGTCCGTCGTCGAAGGAGATGCCTTCTTCGAGGGTCGCTCCGGCGTCACCGCGTGGACGGGTGCGTCGGCGGACGAGAAGGGCCGGGCGCTGATCCTCGCAACCGAACGCATCGACCAGGAGGAGTTCGTCGGGAGCCCGGTGAGCCCTCTGAGCGGCACGTCCTCGGGCACCACGCAGGCCCTGAAGTGGCCGCGCTACAGCGCCCAGGACGACGAAGGCTGGACGTACGAGTCCGACGTGATTCCGGAGCGGGTCAAGAAGGCCACGCTGGAGCTCGCGTTGGAAGTGCTTGGCGGGGGGGTATCTCTCACGGATAGCGGGTTGGAGGGGTTCGAGGATGTGAAGGTGGGGCCCCTATCCGTGACCCCCCGCCACGAGCGCAAAGCGGGCACGCTGCCCGCTCAGGTGCTGCGGTATCTGCGGCCCCTTCTGACCACCCCGAGCTCACTCACGTTCCCGATCTCGAGGTCCTGAAGGAGATAGCCCATGGCCGCCACAGTGAACGTCCGCGAGAAGAACGGCGTAGGCGAGACCGCGACGAACAAGGACGGGAGCACCGTCCGCTTCAAGAATGCGGACAACGCCACGGTCGACCTGAACAACCCGCTCGTCGTTCCGACATCCGGACAGGAGTACAGCTTCGAGAAGTGGCTGCGGATGTTCATCGGCGCCACGGGCCCCTCGAGCCAGATCACGAACCTGAACTTCTACATGGACGGCGCGAAGGGATGGGCCGCCGGCGTGAAGCTCTGGGCACGGGCCGTGGCTGCGTACGCGACCCCGGGCGTGCCCACCGAGACGAACGATCCGCCTCAGGCACCGGTGAACGGCACGCCGGCCGCGATGACGGACGCGTTCACGTACACGTCCGCCGCGCCCCTCTCACTGGGTGCGGGCCCGTACACCGCCACCTCCACCGACATGGGCAGCTACCTCATCGCCGTGATGGAGGTCGAGCCCGGGTCATCTCCGGCGCTCCTCGCCGCGGAGACGGCCACGTTCGAGTACGACGAGATCTGACCATGCAGGCACTGGCCGGAATGGACGACGCGACGCTGCAGATGGTGCGCGATCTCGTGCTGCCTCCTCGAGGCGCGGAGTTCGAGATCGCCTACCTCGACGGATCTGAGGAGATCCCGGGGGAGCAGGTGTTCACGCGCCCGCATTCGTCGGTCTCGGCCGTCTCCGCTGGCCTGAAGGTCACGGTCATCGGTGGGGGCACCCGCGTCGTGCAGAACCGGCAGCGCAAGCCGTGGGTCTCGGACGAGATCTACCGGACGATGCTCGTCATCGAGGTCGATGGCGTCTTCGTCCACATCCTGGGTGACCATGTGGTGGTCGCCCGAGAACGCTTCAACGTGGGGCAACTCGCCCCGGGGGGATGACATGAAGATCTGGACTCGGATTCTCGTGCTGGTAGCGGTGCTGGTGGGGGTGGGGGCGTGCGACCTCAACAGCATCAGCGGCATCGAGAAACTCAACGACGCCGTGGACCGCGCAGACGCAGCGAGCGTGGTAGCCGAAGTACTGTGTGGGGCCTCGCTTGCCGTCGCCACGCATGAACAGGACGTATGCCGCGCCTGGACCGCGAACAAGGAGGCGCAGGTCGCGCTGGTCTACTGGAAATCGTCAAACCCGAGCGTGGTGTCGGTGGTGTTGGAAAGCGGGCTCGTGCGCGCCGAAAGCCAGGTTGGGACCGCGACGATCACCGCCACGAGTCTGCTCAACGGCTCCAGTGCGTCCACTACGATCACGACGTACTGACTCATGGCCAAGGAGATCCGGGCGCTCGGCGGGACGAGGGATGGCACCTATGGGGTGCTGTTCCTCTTCCCGATCCCCACCCCGAAGACGTACACCGGGGGCGATGGCCAGACTGTCACCGTGGTCCCAACACCGGCGCCCACGGAAGGAGACGTCGCCGCGGCCCTCTCGGCTTCCGAGAAGGCCCAGTGTGACGCCGGGACGCTGGCATGGCTCGTGGCGCGGTACGGCCCGGACCCTTCCCGCGACCAGGCTGGACACGTCGCTGCCCTCCAGGCGATGTACGCTGCCGAGAAGACCAAGATGGCGGCCCGGTACCAGGCGACCTACGCCCACATCGGGCGCACATTCGACGCTCCGGCATGAGGTGACCCATGGGCCAGTACTACTACGACCACGACGCCGCGTGGAGCGCCACGTCAATCAACTCGTCGGCCATCGCGAATGCGGCTGACGCCACCACTGCGGCCATCTCCAATGATGGCAAGCTGGGCACTGAGGTGTCCGTCGAGATCGCCTACGGAGCCACCGTCAACGAGGGCGCGAAGGTCTACATCCTGCGAGACGTGGACGCCACGAACTACGAGGCCGAAGTGGACGGGCCGTGGGGGTTCGAGATGCCGAGCGCGGTGAGTGCGACCCGCCGGCGTGCGATCACCGTACCCCCGTCGATCTCCAGCTTCAAAGTCCTTGTGACCAACGACTCCGGCGCTTCCGTGACAGCCACAGTGCGGACCCGTCAGGTGGTCGGAGGTACGGCGTAACCGATGCTCAAGGCGCCGGACTCCGGGACTATCAAGCCGTTCCCCTGGGTCATCGACCCGGGGATGGTGGGAAAGGAGTGGGCTTGGTTCTGGGAGCACGTCACCGCCTGGATCCCGTTCATGGGGGACCACCACGTCTATACGCGCAACGAGATCATTCGCCCGACTGTTGAGGACACGGGCTCGCCGGTGATCACTACCGTGGGTCGGGCGTACCGCACGGCCGCCACGAGTGAGGTGGCGCGTTACCCGGCTCGCGACGCATGGCAACTGGAAGGGGACATCGACTTCTCCGTATTCGTCGCCGTGGACGTCGACTCCTACGTGGGCGCTGGCGGGTACCCGGGATACCTGAATGCGCGTGACACTCTGTCGAACGGCTTCTGGCAACTCTACTGGTATAGCAACCAGATTCAGTTCGCGTGGTACGATGGTGGTTTCCGGACTCTGAACCACAACGTTGGCGCGTTCCCCACCGGGCAGGTCCGTCTCGCGGAGGTGCGTCACGCGGGCGGCTTCGGGGAATGTTGGTTCAACGGGAAGGCGCTCCCGACGGATACCGACCTCGGTTCCGTGTCGGCGGCGGGCGGGCACGGCCTCAACGTCGGGTCGTTCTCCGCCGGCGGCAACGACCAGGTGCTCGGGGATTATCAGGGCATCTACATCTTCAAGGGCTACGCGCTCACCGACGCCCAAGTCCGCCAACTCACCGCGGACCCATGGGGGCCGTTCAGGTTGGTGGGAGTGGAAGCCTACGGGGTAGCGAGCGCTACCGCCACCTACACCAAGACCACCTCCCTCGACGCAGCGATCCAGGCGACGCTCTCGAAGTCCGCCAGCTTCGATGCCGCGGTGCAGAAGCGCCTCCAGAAGTCCGCCTCGCTGGACGCAGCCGTCCAGGCCACGATCCAGAAGACGGTCAGCCTTGAGGCGGCGATCCGTGCGACGCTGAGCGCCCTGGTCAGCCTCGACGGCGCGATCCGCCAGGAAGGCCTGACGAAGACGCTGGACCTCGACGCCGCGGTCCAGTCCCGGAACTCCGTCACGGCGAACCTCGACGCGGCGCTCCAGGTGCTGGGCCTCACGAAGACCACGAGCCTCGATGCCGCCATCCAGGCCGTGCTCACGAAGAGCCTGAGCCTCGACGCGTCCATCATCTCGGGCACGGGCACGATGGTCCGCACCGTCGACTTCGACGCGGCGATTCAGCAGGTGGGCGCCTCGCTGACCGTGCTCATGAGCGCGGCCATCATGGTGACGGGCTCGGTCTCCGCGAGCCTCGACGCAGCGCTCATCGCCCGCAACGCACTGACCGTCGGCGTGGACGCCGCGATCCTGCGGATGGGACTCACGAAGTCGGTGATGCTGGATGCGTACCTCTACGATCCGTCCGTCACCGTCGTCACGCCGACTCCGCTCGACGGCCCCCTCCCTGCCCTGGCACTGCAGCTCATCAGGCAGTTCGGGGAGCCTGCCACACTCACCTACGTGACCCGCGGGAGCTACGACCCGGCGACCGGAACGGCGACGAAGACGAGCTCCGCTGTCGAGGTCTCCGCGCTCGTGGAGCACTACCGCACCCATGAACTCGGCGGGACGATCCAGGCGGGGGACCTGAAGGTCATCGTCCCGGCCAAGGACCTGACGAAGCCCGAGACCGACGACCGTTTCACGATTGGGTCCCGGACGTACCAGGTCGTGAATGTGAAGCCGGTTTACTCCGGCGAGCTCGTGGCCATCTACCAGCTGCAGGTCCGCCGATGAGCCAGGTACTCAACGCGATCCGGCCGGTGGCGCTGAAGGTCATCCAGCGATTCGGGAAGAGCTTCACCCTCGTGTACTCGACGCGGGGGGCCTACGACCCGGCAACAGGGACCGCTGCGGCGACCGAGACCACGAAGTCCGTGAAGGGCATCGTCGAGGAGTACAGCCAGAGCGAGATCGGCGGCGTCGTTCAGGCCGGGGACGTGAAGATCACGATCCCGGCCGAGGGACTCACCGAGCCCCAGAGCGACGACCGCCTGCGGGACGGGACGGACGAGTACCAGGTCGTGCACGTGGAGCCCATCGGGTCCGTGACGGCACCGGTGCTCTACCAGATCCAGGCGAGGCGGTGATGCGCCACAGGCTGAAGATCCGGGGCGGGCCGGCGGCCCAGAGCTTCATGCTCGAGCTGGACGACCGTCCGCTCTACGGCGTCGTCGCCTTCGATGTGAAGGCGGAGATGGGCGAGCGGTGCACGGCGACCATCACGCTGCACGCCCAGCTGGACCTGGACGGCGAGCTCGAAACGCTCGTGGTGCAGGCGCCGATCACGTGGCGCGATCGCCTGGCGCGGGCTCTCCAGTGGATGCGAGGCCTCGTTCTCGAGGAGGTCCCATGCCGCTGAAGGGGAAGGAATCGCTCAAGAAGCGCCTTCATGACCGCTCCGACAAGCTCGTCCGCGGCGTGGCCCTCGAGGCGCATGGGCGCATCATCCGGCGCACCCCGGTCGACACCGGTCGGGCCCGCGGGAACTGGAACATCGGCGTGAACGCCATCGATCGGTCGGTCGACGGCGAGACCAAGGACTCCAGCAGGAAGAAGGGTGGGAAGACGAAGAGGCGGGCTTCCGGCGCAGCGCAGAAATCCATTCAGGGCGGGCAGGGCAAGATCCTGGGCGACTTCCAGGCTGGGGATCGCCTCTTCATCACGAATGCCCTGCCCTACGTTCCCGACCTGGAGAAGGGCTCCTCGAAGCAGGCGCCCCAGGGCATGGTGGCCGTCACGAAGGCGGAGATGAAGCCGCTGATCTCGAGAGTGCTCGCGAGGATCGCCCGTGGCTAGTTCGATCGATGCGTACCGGCAGGCCATCGAGGCCCACTTCAACACGCAATGGGCGGACCGCACCCCCATCGCGTGGGCGAACGTGGACTTCGATCCACCGGACGACGCCGAATGGGCACGCTTCAGCATCCTCTGGGGCGACGCCTTCGAGGATTCCATGGGCGGCGACGGAGTGATGGAGAACGTCATCGTCGGCGTGGTCATGGTCTCGATCTTCGGCCCTCCAGGGGGAGGCCTGGGGACGCTGAACGGCCACGCGAATGTCGTGCGGGACACGTTCAACCTGAAGGACCTGGGCGGCGGCATCGAGTTCGGGGCAGTGAGCCCACCGGCGCCCCGCACGGAGACGATCTCCAGCCAGACGGGTGGACGTGCGGACGAAGGACGCGGAGCTCGCGTGGATATCACGGCTCCGTTCGAGGTGCGAGAGACGGTCTAACAGCCGCACGGGGCGGCGGAACGGGAGGAGGGGAAGATGGCGAAGTACAGAGGCGTAAAGGGATCCGTCACCATCGGCGGGAACTCGGTGGCCAACGTTTCGGCCTGGGACCTCACGGTCAGCCGTCCGTACATCGAGGGGACGTCCATGGGTGACGCCGCGAAGACGGGGGACCTGGACTACCCCGGCGGCCGCGGAAACATCACGGCCCGGCTCGACTACGCGGACCTGGCCCAGAAGGCGCTCATCGACATGCTGGTCTCCAACGACGATCCGACGCCGTTGGCGTTCGTCGGCACCGTGAGCAGCACCGGCCCGAAGCAGGTCAGCTGCAACATCCTGCCCACGTCGGCGTCCATCGGTGCGCGGGTCGGGAACCACGTCGAGGTGAGCTTCCCGTTCGAGACCGACGGCGCCGTCACGGTCAGCTGGATCTAGGCCATGGCCAAGTACCGGGGGATCAAAGGCAAGGCGGTCTTGGGCGGCGTGGTGGTGGGCACGCCACTCGTCCAGGGCGCCGTCGCCCAGAGCGCGACTTCGGCCACGATCGACGGGGCCGGGTTCAACGGGGTCGTGCGCCCGGGCGACACGTTCACCGTGGCAGGCGACGCTCAGGTCTACACGGTGCAGACAGGGGGCGTCGTGGGGGATCCCACGCCGAACCAGGTGGCCGTCACGTTCACGCCGGGCGTCGTCCCGGGTGGCGGCTGGGCGGACAACTCGGCGGTGACGTTCGCGTCGAATTCCGTGGCCCAGGTGAAGGACTGGCAGGCCACCGTGTCTCGGCCGGTCCTCGAGGTCACCACGATGGGCGACGAGGCGCGGAGCATCACGCTCGACACGCCGGACTGGAAGGGCCGGATCATGGCGCTCCTCGACTACGGGGACGCGAAGCAGCAGGCGTTCATCGACGCGGTGAACACCAACGACGACCCGACGGCCCTGGCCGTGGCTCTGGTAGCAGCCGACGGGAAGCTCTTCTGGGGGGACCTGCTGCCCCTGAACGCCCGGATCCGTGCTCAGCGCGGAGCGCTCTTCGAGGTCGAATTCGACTTCCAGGGCGAGGGCGCTCTCACACCCAACTGGAACTGAGGTGACATGAGACCGATCGACCTGATCAAGAAGGCTCGGCACAACAATCGCCGCTCCGTCGAGGTGTCGGAGTGGGGGGTGACGCTCTACTTCACGCCCCTCACAACGAACGACATCCTGGCCGTCGAAGAGCGGATGAGCGAGGAGGACGGGAAGGATCCCAACAAGAACCAGCTCGAGAAGCGGGTCTACCTCCTCATCCAGAAGGCCGAGCTCGAGGACGGCTCCCGGGCGTTCACGTGGGGGGACCGTATCGAACTCCTGGAGAGCGCGGAGTGGGCCGTGCTGCAGCGGGTCATCGCGTTCATGTACGCATCCTCGGTCAGCGGCCCGGGGACCCTGGAGGACGCAAAAAAAAAGTCCGAGAAGACGGAGCCCTCCAGCGACGACTCCTCGTCGGAGAGCTCCTAGGCAAGAGCCTGGAGGAAGTGGAGTTGATGCCGCTGGGGGAGCCGCTCCTCTGGCAGGCGTGGATGGAGATGAGGAACGAGCCCGTGGGATGATGCGGTGATGATGAGGGGGCGGACGTGGGAGACAACCTCGAGGTCGTAGGCCTCGAATTCGATACCAGAGACTTCGAGAACGCCATCCGGCGCGCCGAACGGCGCCTGGATGACCTCGAGGACTCCATCGATCGGTCCGGCAAGGCCGCGGATCGGGCGGAAGGCCAGTTCCTGAAGACCGGCAAAGCCGTCATCGGGCTCGTGGCGGCGTACGGCGGGTTCAGGGTCCTGGAGACCGCTGGACGCTTCATCTTCGACACGAACCGCGAGTTCGAGCAGCTCGAGGCCCGCCTCATCTCCATCACGGGGTCGACGGACGCCGCGTCTCAGGCCTTCGACCTGATCACCGCCTTCGCGAGCTCCACGCCGTTCGAGATCCAGAACCTCACCGAGGCGTTCACCCAACTGAGCGCCGTGGGCATCACGCCTACGGTAGGGCACCTCGAGGACCTCGGAAACTTCGCGGCCGCCATGGGCCGGGACATCACCGAGTTCGCTAGTGCAGTGATCCGCGCCGGTGCCGGTGAGACCGAGGCGCTCAAGAGTTTCGGCGTCGTCGCACGCGCCGAGGGCGACAAGCTGAAGGTCACGTTCCGTGGTGTCACCCAGGAGGTGAACAAGGACTTCGGGTCGGTCGTTGAGCTCTTCCGCGAGATCGCCCGGGAGAACTTCGGTGACGGGATGTCGCGGCAGATGGACACGCTCGACGGTTCGATCTCCAACCTGTCCGACACGGCCTCCCTCTTCGCGAAGGACATCGGCGACCAGGGAGTGAACAAGGAACTCACCAACATGGTGAGGCTCCTCGACCAAGCCATCCAGAACAGCGACGGCCTGGCGGTGTCGCTCGGGGGCGGGCTGTCCTGGGCTATCCGACAATCGGGCGAACTCCTCACCGAGTGGGCGCTGATCTTCGGGGAACTCGGGGGCGAGAGCTCCACTGCCGTGGGGATCAAGGCATCTCTTTCGAAGATCAAGGACCCCAGGGTCCTCGAGCAGCGGATGCTCGAGTTCGTGAATCTCATGCCGGACCCGAACCGCTCCATCGACGAGAATGATCGGCTCCTCAAGGAGGCCGGACTCACGGGTCGCGATGTCGACAACATCCTGCTCTTCATCCAGGAGCGGCTCGACACGCTGAAGGCCGGTCCGGGGACGACCCCCTCTTCCAGCGCACCCTCCGCCGGCATCGGCGAGGCTCTCGCCGACAAGATCTCCGGCATCAACACCGCCCTCGACGAGCAGATCAAGCTCTACAGCGAGGGTGAGGAGGCTGCGTACCGATTCAAGCTCGCCCAGGACGGCATCGTGGGCGCCGCTCAGGACGAGATCGTCGAGAAGTGGAAGCAGGTGGAGGCCCTCGAGGCGGAGGCGGAGGCGCGCAAGGACGCCGAGCGCCAGCTGGAGCAGAACCAGCAGGCCATCGACGGTACGCTCGACTCGCTCCACACCCAGAACATGGAGCTCGCCCAGGGGGAGCGCGCCCTGCTCCTTTGGGGGCTCTCTGCACGGGGCGCCAGCAAGGAGCAGCTCGAACTGGCGGCGCGTCTGTACGACGCGAACCAGCAGCTCATCGAGCAGGCGGAGCTCCACGAGCAGAACATGCGGGAGCTCGAGGACATGGTGCGGTCCGCTGGCGGGGCCATCGAAGACAGCTTCCTCGCGGTGATCAACCGCACCGAGAGCGTCGCCGAGGCCTTCGACCGCATGGTCGACAGCATCATCGCGGACCTGATCCGACTCGCGTTCCAGCGGGCGATCCTCGAGCCCCTCATCGGATCGATCTTCGACGATGGGGGGGCGGTCTCGGACGGCGGTGGCGCGATGGCCAAGGGCTCACCGATCTGGAACACAGGCCCCAAGGGCTCCCCGTCGTCCGCCTTCTCGATCGGGGGTCCGAACAAGGCCGTCGTGGTCAACCTCAATCAGAACCTGAACGTCTCGGCCATCGATACGAGGGGCGCAACCCAGGTCATCCGCGAACAGAAGGGCGAGATCCTCCAGATGATGGCCGAGGGGATCCAGGAGAGCACGACGCTGCAGCAGCTGATGGGCGGGAGGCGCTGATGGCCACGTTCCCCAGCACGATTCTTCCCCGCCAGGAGACCATCCCCAGGGTTCCCACCGGCCTGCGATCCGTCGGCGGCTCCGGTGGTGTCCAGCTGCTCGGGTCTCAGCAGATCGGCCGCATGTGGGAGGCGACGTGGGCCGACCTCCGGCTGGGACGGGCGGACGTGGAAGCGCTCCTCACGTGGGTCGAGTGGGCGTTCCACACCAGTCAGATCTTCGATGTGACCCACAGTGCGCTCCCCGGATCCGGGAAGGCGCCTCTGGGCGCCGGGGGCGGCACCCCGCTCGTGGCCGGAGCCAGCCAGACCGGGGAGAGCCTGAACACGGACGGATGGTCCGCGTCGGTGACGAACGTCGTGCGGGCTGGTGACGTGCTGAAGATCGCGGGCCTGACCCCACTTTTCCGAGTGGTGGAAGACGCCTCGTCGAATGGCCTCGGGGCCGCCACCATCAAGATCAACCCGCCGATCCCCGCGGGATCGTCGCCGGCCGACAACGCGGCCATCACGCGTACGGGATGCGTCATCCGGGCGATGGTCTGGGACTACAACGCCCCGGCCGGACGCCCCGGCCAGTTCATCTCCGGCCTGCGGGTGACGTTCCGGGAGGTTCCATGACCCGCACGCTCACCTCCGGGATGCAGACGGCCGTGGCCGCGGAACGGGGCTACGACATCATCCACCTGATCCAGATGGAGAGCTCCGGGGGAACGCTTCGTATCGCGACGTCGGCCCAGGACATCAGCTGGTCCGGTCAGACCTGGGCGGCTGTGGGTGGACACCTCCAGTACGGGGGCAGCCAGGAGACGGGGGACCTCAAGGCCCAGGGCGTCCCCGTCGCGCTGTCGGGCGTCGACGGATCCATCGTCTCGCTCGTGCTGAACAACTTCTTCCGCGGCTACGAGGTCATCGTCTACCGGGCGCTGCTGAACTCCGCCGCGGGGACCATCGTCGCCGATCCCCTCGAGGAGTTCCGAGGCTATCAGAACACCGCCTACACAGTCACGGACGACCAGCAGGCGGAATCGATGGGGGGCGGGTCCGTCAGCGTGAAGACCCGGTGGGTCTCGCGCCTCGCTGCGTTCCAGCAGGGAGGGCCGGTGCTCACCAACCTCCACAGCCATCGGGACATGCTCCGCCGGGGAGGGCTCACCGGAACGGACCTCACCGACGCGTTCTTCAAGTTCCTGCCCGCTCTCGTGAACAAGCCGATCTACTGGGGCACGGCCAGTCCTGCACGGGTCCCGGGTGGCGGGGACAGCATCTACGTCGGACGGGGGGAGGGCGGTCGTGGCGAGAAGTGACCTCACCCGCGTCCTCAATTGGGACGTGCGCCTCGTGCAGTACGCCGGCCGCCTTCAGGGGGAAGCGTTCGAGTGGGGCGTCACCGACTGCGGGACGCTCGTCCGAGGGGCCCTGACGGTCCTGTACGACCACGACGTACTCGAGGCTGCCCTCGGCGCCCCGTGGACGTCCTTGAGGGGCGCAGCGGGGGCATGGCGGGCTGTCGGGTCCGTCCAGAGCGTCCTGGGCGCCCTGAAGGCCGTGGAAGTGCCCGGAGCGTTCGTGCAGGCCGGGGACGTGGGCGTGTTCCCCGGGGAGGATGTTGACGGCCTCCCGCGGCTCGTAGTGTGCATCGGCGCCCGGATCCTCACCGTGCACCGGGAACGCGGCGTGGAGGTAGTGTGGTCGTCCGTGCTGCCCGGGGGCACCCGGTTCTGGAGGCTCCCGTGAGTAGCGGCACCATCGGGCGGATCATCCAGATCGGCGGGATCGTAGCCAGCTTCTCTCCGCTGGGGTGGTACATCAAGGCGGGCGTCTTCATCGGCACGCAACTCCTCGGAGGGTACCTCCGCGGGCGAGGGATGGCCGGGAAGCAGGAGCACGGCGTCCGGGCCAACGTGATGTCCAACGAGGCAGGCCTGGGCGTGATCTACGGACGCACGAAGGTGGGGATCCAGATCTCGGACGTCCGTGTCGACCCGGCCAGCGTGGACAACAAGGTCCTCTACCTCGTGGGATGCTTCGGGCTCGCCTCAGAGAACGGCGGGGGGATCGAGGCGGTGGAGTCGATCTACCTGGACGACCGCCTGGCCGTGTCCTCGCCAGCGTTCGAATCCGAGCCGAACGAGACCGGGATCCAGAGTCCGTTCAAGATCGGGACGGCCCCGTTCGAAGTGTTCTTCCTCCGGTACGGACTCCACGCCGGCGCGAACACCCAGACCGTCGATGCCATGCTGAACACGGCGTTCAGCAGTGCCTACAACACCGCCGTCGTCGGGAAAGGCATCGCCTACGTGGCGCTCCAGCTCACTCATCACGAGTCGGTCTATCCCACGGGGATCCCCGAGGTGACGGCCATCGTGAAGGGGCAAAAGGTGTACGACCCGCGCACGTCGACCTGGGGGTGGAGCGACAATCCGGCCCTCTGCGTGCTCGACTACCTCACGTCGAAGCGGTACGGGATGGGGGCGCTGTACTCTGAGCGGGACGGCGGGAGTCGTTCGGAGATCGACGAGGACAGCTTCAAGTCGGCTGCGAACTACTGCGACACGAGCCTCACGTCCCCCGGCGGGAACCATGCCCGGTTCACGTGCAACGGGCGCCTCGACACCGGTCGTTCGAAAGTCGACAACCTCGAGGACCTGCTCGCGGCCTGCCGCGGCGAGATCGTATACCAAGGCGGGAAGTTCCGACTGTTCATCCGCCAGCCGACTACCCCGACGACCTTCGCACTCACGGAGGACAACATCGTCGGCGAGTTCGAGTACTTCCGGGCCGGGATCGAGCAGGTCCCCAACCGCGTCATCGCCCACTTCATCGACGAGGACAACAACTGGTCTCCGCAGCAGGTGACGTGGCCTGAGGCCAACCAGACGAACGCGTTCCTCACCAACGACTCGAGCTTCGAGAGCATCCTCGAGATCCAGCTTCCGTTCACGGAGAACTACTACCGCGCCCAGAAGATCGCGATGGTCATGCTCCGCGAGTCGCGGGAGGACCTCACGCTGACGATGACCGCGAACCAGGAAGCGCTCAAGCTCCAGGTTGGCGACGTCGTTCCCGTGACTCATTCCCGGCCGGGGTGGAACCAGAAGTCGTTCTGGGTGATGGCCATGGGCCTCGCGCCGGACGGGAACGTTCGCCTCCTGCTCCGCGAGTACGACAGCGCGGCCTATAACCTCGACGCCCAGAACACCAAGGACACCATACCAGCCGACGGGCTGCCGGACGTCAGGAATGTGGCGGTGCCCACCGGCGTGGCGGCGCTCTCGGATGCGACGACCGCCCTCGTGACCCAGGAGGGCCAGGTTCAACCCCGGATCCACCTGTCCTGGACTCGGGCGGACCATGCGTTCCTGGCGTACTACGAGGTGCAGGTCCGGGAGGCCACGACGGGAACATATCGCTCGGCGGCTCCGGACCCGCTGAGGGACGACCTCGAGGTGTTCGTCGGCGGGGTCACTGCCGGGGACGACTACGACATCCGGCTCCGGGCCGTGAACTCCCTTGGCGTGCCGAGCGAGTGGGTTGAGATCGCGGGGCATACGGTCGGCACCGCGTCTACCAACCTCAGCGCCGCATCGATCACCGACGGGATCCTGCCGCTCGTTCGGGGCGGCACCGGTGCTGCGCTCTCCCTCTCCACGACGAAGCAGGATCTCATCGTCGGCGCACCGGACGGATCCGTGCTCTCCGCCGTCACGCATCCGGGCGCAGCGGACAAGATCCTCAAGACCACGAGCGCTGGATTCCAGTTCGCGGACGCCAGCGTGGGCTCCCACGCTCTGGGCACGTCG
>Ga0224501_10000653_pt1 | contig 26919 bp, 25 predicted proteins | sample SF_Oct11_sed_USG_4_FD_169105 | JGI IMG/M metagenome (GOLD analysis project Ga0224501, IMG submission 169105) | Sediment microbial communities from San Francisco Bay, California, United States - SF_Oct11_sed_USGS_8_1 | ecosystem: Environmental > Aquatic > Marine > Sediment | place: USA... | reverse complement strand
TTAGTGAGTTGCCTGAACGAGAACAGTTGATTATGTCTCTGTATTATAACGATGAATTAAATTTCAAGGAAATTGCCCAGGTACTGGAAGTGAGTGAATCAAGAGTGTGTCAGATTCATGCACAAATTATGGTGGCATTAAGAGAAAAAATGTCTGACTGGAAAGAGGAGTAAATTTTCTTATCCGGTTATGACTGGAATTTAGTTAAATGTCTGCCAGAATATTTATACTAATGAGTGATAACCGGGGATTTAAGTTTGGATAAAAATATGAAAATTCTCATTGTTGATGATTTTTCAACTATGAGACGAATCATTAAAAATCTATTACGTGATCTGGGGTTTAATAATACCCAGGAAGCAGATGACGGCACTACTGGCCTGCCCATGTTACAGACGGGTAATTTCGATTTTCTGGTTACTGACTGGAATATGCCTGGTATGACAGGCATCGATTTACTGAAAGCTGTGCGCGAAGATCCCAAGTTGCAAAACCTTCCCGTCCTGATGGTAACTGCCGAAGCAAAAAAAGAACAGATTGTTATGGCGGCACAGGCCGGTGTTAATGGTTATATAGTCAAGCCATTTACCGCGCAGACTCTTAAGGAAAAAATTGAGAAAATCTTTGAGCGTATAGAAGGTTGAGCCAGGGTCTTCTATGGAAAATATTATTGATAAAAACCTGTTACTGGCAAAAACAAAAAATCTTGTTTCTTTGTTAGAAGAAAATAATGCGTCAGATGAGGAAATAGAATCTGCACTGGGCGAAATAGTCACAGCAGGCGAAAGCCGGTTGTTTCATGAGCTGGGAAAGATGACGCGTGAAATTCATGAAGCCATCATGAGTTTTAGAATGGATTCAAAAATTATAAACCTGGCCCAGACCGATTTCCCGGATGCAAAAGACCGTCTTGAATATGTTATCAGTATGACTGAGAACGCGGCCAATACTGTTTTAAATGTTGTCGAGCAGGGAACACCGGTTGCAGAAGAGCTGGCAACCCAGGCGCAGCACCTGAGTGAGCGCTGGAATAAATTTCGTCGCCGTGAAATGAACAGTGAAGAACTGCGTTTAATGGGTGCCGATGTTGAAAAATTCTTTACTGATTCAGAAACAATGATGAATAAGCTTTTGTCCGGTTTTACAGAAGTGTTAATGGCGCAGGATTTTCAGGATCTCACAAGTCAGATTATCCGAAAAGTAATCACCCTGGTTGATGATGTTGAATCTAACCTGGTCGAGCTTATAAAAATACAGGGTGAGCATTTTGTTAATCCTGAAAATGAGAAAGAGGAAAAGTCGGGCGACAGGGATAATCTTGATGGTCCGCAAATTCCAGGCAAGGAAAAAGAAGATGTTATGAAAGGTCAGGATGATGTAGATGATTTACTGGCGAGTCTTGGTTTTTAGAGGTCAGGCATGTCAATTGATCTAGATGATGAAATACTACAGGACTTTTTGGTCGAAGCCGGAGAAATTCTTGAGCTACTCAATGAACAACTCATAGAACTTGAGCAATCACCTGATGACAATGATTTGCTGAATGCTGTCTTCCGGGGGTTTCATACTGTAAAGGGTGGTGCGGGCTTTCTTGCTATTCATCCCATGGTTGATGCCTGTCATGTCTGCGAAGATGTTTTCAATGTATTACGTCAGGGTGAACGCAAAGTCTCTCCCGCATTGATGGATGCTGTACTACAGGGGCTGGATGCAGTTCAAACCATGTTTGCTGAAATACAGTCAGCGACTGATCCTACGCCAGCATCTCCCGAATTATTAAGCCAGTTAAAAATATTTTCCCAGCCAGGTGATGACGAACCGTCTGTGCAAACTGTTCAGGCTGAGTCTGTTGATGTCGTTAAAACGGATGACCAGGATGAAGCTGACGCGGAATTTGATGCCTTGCTCGATGCAATGGAATCTGCTGGTAAAGATTCAATAACCAGCCAGGCTGAGACGCATTTATCAGCAGATGATATTTCAGATGATGAGTTTGAAGATTTACTTGATCAACTGCACGGTAAGGGTAAGCATAGTGGTCGTCCACCTGCTGCAAAAGAAATTAGTGAAACCTCTTCAGGGGATCAAAATTCTGCTGATCTTATAACCGATGATGAGTTTGAAAAAATACTGGATGAAATGCATGGTGCTGGTAAAGGCCCAACAGCAGGTTCTTCTGCGGCAGTGCCAGGTCAGAAAAGTGATGATTTAATATCAGATGATGAATTTGAAAAATTACTGGATGATATGCATGGTAAGGGTAAAGGCCCTACGGCTGATAGTAGAAGTGATGCATCTTCTCCAGAACCTGATGTTAGCAAACCTGAATCGCCGATTTCGGTTGAAGTCAGTAAAGAAAAAACTGTTGTCAGCAAACCCGCGGCAGCTAAACCAGTCCCTAATAAACCTGCTGGAGAAACATCTGTTCGAGTGGATACTGAACGGCTGGATGAAATAATGAACCTGGTCGGTGAACTGGTGCTGGTACGAAACCGGTTGCATACCTTGCGTGCCACCATGGGTGAGGGACAGGTTACCCAGGCCATAACAAACCTGGATATGGTGACATCGGATCTGCAGACTTCGGTTATGAAAACCCGCATGCAGCCTATCAAGAAAGTATTTGGACGTTTTCCCCGTGTTGTAAGAGACCTGTCACGACAGATTAAAAAAGAAATCAAGCTTGAAATGTATGGCGAGGAAACAGACCTGGATAAAAACCTCGTCGAAGCACTGGCTGATCCCCTGGTTCACCTGGTGCGTAATGCGGTGGATCATGGCATAGAGCCACCGGATGAGCGTGAGCGTAAAGGCAAACCGCGGGAAGGCACTGTAACATTATCCGCAGTACAGGAAGGTGATCATATCCTGTTATCGATCGAAGATGATGGTGCCGGTATGGATCCTGACAAGTTGCGTCAGAAAGCCGTTGAAAAGAGCCTGATGGATGAGGAAACAGCCGCAAGACTGGATGATAAGGAATGTTTTAATTTGATTTTTATGGCTGGCTTTTCGACCAAGGATGAAATTTCAGATATTTCAGGACGCGGCGTGGGCATGGATGTGGTAAAAACTCGTATCACTCAGCTTAATGGTGCACTGGATATTGATTCAGAACTGGGTAAGGGCAGTTGTTTAACCATTAAAGTGCCTTTAACGCTGGCCATTCTGCCGACTTTAATGATCGCCCTTGGATCACGTACATTTGCTTTACCCCTGTCCAACGTAAATGAAATATTTGAGCTGGAAACACGCAAAACCAATGTTGTGGATGGTCAGTTAATGGTTATGGTGAGAGATAAAGCTGTGCCTTTATTTTACCTGGCCAAATGGCTATTACTGTCAGGTGAGCGCCCTCAGTTTGGTGAAGGTTTTGGCCAGGTGATAATTGTTCAGATGGGCAATCGTATGGTAGGACTGGTCACAGACCAGGTGATTGGTCAGGAAGAAGTCGTTATTAAACCACTGGGCGCATTGCTTCAGGGACTACCAGGTTTTGCCGGTTCAACGATTACCGGTGATGGTGGTATTGCACTGATTATAGATGTTCAGAGTTTGTTGAAAGCGCGGGTACGAAGAGGTTTTTAATCCTTTCCAGCAGGATTTTTCAGGTTAATTAGCTATGCTGTTTTTGTCCGGGAAAGTCATTCAACTATTAATATTAAAAAAGATCGTTCATCTGACTGGTTGCGTACAGATCCAGAATGAGTCAGGTTTATTAGCAATAGTTAATTGAAATCTTCAGTATTGATCGTCCTGTTAAGATGATAGGTGCAGTTGCTGAAGCCGAGACACTATGGCTCAGGTCAGGGAAATGAGGCTATAGCAGGGTGTCAGGACTGAGATATCTGGATATTGCCCAGTTAAAGGGAGTTGTTATGGCTCGGAAAGATATTAAAAAGAGCTGATTTAACCCGGCAAATCATGAATTCATTGTAGCAGGTGTATCCACTGGCTGGTCGATAGCATAACGGAATGTGTTATCACGGTTGCCTGAAAGCTTTTCTTTGCCCATACTTATTGTACAGCCAATGCCGGACACTATTTTAGTGGCATTTGCTAATCGCCTTAACCGGTTTTGTATGACTGCTGTTCTACAGGTACAGAATTATGTTGTGCCAGATTCGGGCTTTGCTGGCCCCGGTGGAATGCAAATGGTTCAGGTAATAATGGGCAGACATATGATCGTATAAAAGAAGAAAAAAATTCTATGCAAAATTTTAAACCCTGTATTGATATATCGTTTGACACTTCTGCTTTCAGGGCAGGGGGAAGAGTATTCGCCAATGTTCTGACTGGTGCAGGCACTGTTTATGCTGTATTAGCAATGGTCGATTTTGCAGAACAAATTTTACCTATACAGGAGATAGGCGAGCTATTTGCCTACGGTCAGTGATATGGATATTTTAAGTATATTTGGTCTCATATTAGCTATTTCAGCTATTATTTTCGGTAATTTGCTCGGCGGTGGTGAGACAGTACAGCTGTTTCAGTTAACCGCGTTTCTTATAGTCGTGGGTGGCACCATGGGTGCTGTCATGATTCAGACATCTTTTTCTATTTTTCTTCGCGCCATGAGTATGGGGCGCTGGGTATTTTTTACACCTTCATTCAACCTGGATCAAACGGTCGAAAAACTGGTGTCCTGGAGCCAGATGTCCAGGCGTGAAGGGTTGCTGGCGCTGGAAGATATTTCATATGAAGAAGAAGAACTGTTTACTCGTAAAGCCTTGCAGTTATTAGTCGATGGTAATGAACCGGAAACCATTCGACAGGTGATGGAAACAGAAATCAGTATCATGGAACACACTGAAATACAGGCTGCAAAAGTTTATGAGGCGATGGGTGGTTACAGTCCGACGATAGGTATTATAGGTGCGGTGATGGGACTGATTCATGTTATGAACAACCTGGCAGATCCCAGTCGCCTGGGTGACGGGATTGCCACTGCTTTCGTGGCAACGATTTATGGTGTTGGTCTGGCTAATCTTGTCCTTTTGCCCATGGCTGGAAAATTAAAGTCACTGGTTCATAAACAGATTATTCAGTATGAAATGTTGCTCGAGGGTATTGTCAGTATTGCTGATGGAGAGAACCCCCGCAGTCTTGAATCCAAACTTCAGAGTTACTTGCGTTAAGCTCGATTTCTGAAGAGCTGAAGAAATTTTATGAGAATATTTATCTAATGCCACGTAAGCGATATATAAAAGACGAAGTAGAGGATACCAACCGCTGGCTGGTGTCTTATGCGGATTTTATTACGCTATTATTTGCCTTCTTTGTTGTGATGTATTCAATTTCATCCGTTAATATAGGCAAATACCGTGTGCTGTCTGATTCGGTTTCACTTGCATTTATACCTAAGGAACCCCAAAAAGAAGATGATGAGTCACTGGTTGCAGTTACCAGTGATCGTACGCCTTTTTCAATTGGCATTAGTGGCCAGTCACGTTATCGGGCAATGGCAGATACGGCGGCCGAGATTGAAAAACGGATGAAGAAATTAATTAACCTTGGGCAGATTGCCCTGCGCGGCAATGAACGATGGCTGGAAATTGAGCTTAAGTCGAGTATTTTATTTGAGAGCGGCAGTGCTGATCTCTCACCCCAGTCAGGTCAGATACTTGAGCAATTAAGTAAGGTGTTAAAGGGTAATCAGCACCCGCTTTATGTATCAGGTTATACCGATGATGTACCAATTAGTACTGAGCAATATTCGTCTAACTGGGAATTGTCAGCAGCTCGTGCAGCCAGTGTAGTAAAGTTGTTTGCAGAAATGGGCATTAACCAGGAACGCATGGGTGCGATTGGTTTTGGGGAGTTCAGACCCATCGCGGAAAATGATACTGAAGAAAACCGTGCTAAAAATCGTCGTGTTGTTATTCGTATACTGGCGGGTAATGATATGTTTGCTGGTCGGACTCCCTATGCAGATAAACCTGTAAAAGACGTGATAGATGGAAAAGAGGCACAAAGCTTGCAAGTTAAAAGTTTACAACCGGGTGAACCTGCAAGAGCATTTCAATGAAAGTATGGGCTATAGCCAATCAGAAAGGGGGAGTAGGTAAAACCACAACAGCAATTAGTCTTGCTGGGGTGATGCATAATCGTGGCTACAGGGTTTTGCTGATTGATCTTGATCCCCATGGCTCCCTGAGTAGCTATTTAAAACTGGACCCTGATGATACGGAACCCAGTGTCTATGATCTGTTTTATAAAACTGCTGATGTACGATCAGTGGTACGTCAATCTGAATTTGAACATATCTCATTTTTACCCGCTTCAACTGCACTGGCAACTCTCGATCGTCGTTTAGGTACAAAGGATGGTATGGGGCTGGTGATTAAAAAGACCCTGACCCAGCTACAACATTATTTTGACTATGTTTTAATCGACTGTCCTCCCATGTTAGGTTTGTTAATGGTTAATGCACTGGCTGCCTGCGATCGTTTATTGATACCGGTACAAACTGAGTTCCTGGCCTTAAAAGGACTGGAAAGAATGCTGCAAACAATCAGAATGATCCAGAAGGCACGTAAACAGGCGATAAATTATATGATTGTGCCAACCTTTTATGACAAACGACTCAAAGCGTCCAATGAAACCCTGGATACCCTCAGGAATAGCTACGCAGACTGCATCTGGGATGGATATATTCCTATAGATACCCTGTTCAGGGACTCCAGTCGTCAGGGTAAACCACTGTCAATCATGCGTCCCAGTTGTCGGGGTAGTCGTGCTTATTCACATTTACTGGATCATCTTGAAGATAAGGAAGCTGATTTATCCTATCAGGAGATGGAGCAGGAAAGTAATGAAGCATGAGTACTGAAAATAAACCACAGCAGGCTATCGAGGATTATTTGCAGGCATTACTGGATGATGTTCCCGATGAACTAAATACGACTGAAGTGGTGTATGAAGAGACAAAACCTAAGCTTGTAGGGCTTGATACGCTCGTTGAAACAGTACCTGATACGGCCAGGATTACCGAACTGGACAGGCTGGCTGAAGAAATTATCCAGATAGAACCTGTTATTACCCGGTTGCCGGAAGTAGAACCGATCTTCAATGAGAATAAGGGTGGTGATTCTGTTCCCGCAGATGATGTCATTATTCCAGACTGGGGTACTGAGCCCTTTCAATGTTTATTATTTAAAGTAGCCGGCTTAACACTGGCCGTGCCACTGGCCAAATTAAAAAGCGTCATGCCCTGGACTGATCATATTGTGGAAACGCCAAACCAGACTGAATGGTACCTGGGACTGGTTCAGAATCATGGCACTAACGTCAAAGTTATAGACACGGCATTGATGGTACTGCCAGAAAATTGTCGTGAAAATCTTGCTGCCAGGCCAGAGGATCGTTTTAGTCATATTTTGCTCGTTAATGATGCCGAGTGGGGTCTGGCCTGTGAATCTATTGGTGAAGTCATCTGGTTAAGCGCCGAACATGTTAAATGGCGTAAAAATAAACTCAAACGTCCCTGGCTGGCCGGTACAGTGCTGGAATATCTTTGTGCAATCATCGACACAGAGGTATTTGCTGATATGATGACTGATCGGGTTAGCTAAAAACCCCTTATATTTTAATGGTTTAGCAGTTATTTAAGGCTGAATTTCTAAAGCTTCTAGTCTAGACTCATGTTTTATACATCGCTGTCGACATATTATTTAAGTGGCACATAACATGCATAAAACTAACTGGAGTATTTAAGATGATGAATGAAGCAACTGCCAGCAATATTGAACACAGGCAGTGTGTAACCTTTCACCTGGATGATGAGATTTTTGGAATTAATGTCATGCTGGTACAGGAAGTATTGAGGGTTACCGATATTGCTCCTGTTCCTGGTGCTCCCGCATATATAGTAGGGATTATTAATTTACGAGGTAATGTTGTAACCGTAATTGATACCCGTATGCGATTTGGCCTGTTTCCAAAAGAAATTGATGACTTAACAAGAATAGTCATTATTGAATCAGAGAAACAGATTGTTGGCATTATTGTAGACAGTGTGTCTGAAGTAGTTGATATCTACAGTAATGAAATTGAATCAGCACCAAATGTTGGCAATGATGATACGGCACGTTATATAGAAGGTGTCGTCAGTCGCGGCGATGAGTTATTGATCCTGGTAGATCTTAACAAGTTGTTAACTGAAGATGAATGGACAGAAATGTCGACATTCTAAGTTGTTTAACATTTAACTGTGCTCATGGTAAATAGTCTGGAGATGTCGCAATGAGTTCGTTAATAATACTTATGTGTCTAATATTTTTTACAGCTTCTTTGTCCATGCTGGTCTGGACACGAAAAAAGATATCAGTTTTTGAAAAGCGGTTGAGATTGCTGTCTGGTTCCAGTCGTCTATCGGATGAGATTTCTGCTCTAAGTGCAGGCTCTATTGGCCTGGGTGATCGTTTTTTAAAGGTTGAAAAAGGTCTTCAGACATTAAATAACCGTTTTAATGAAATACAGTCGCAGGTCGATAGTAAGTCACCTTATGGCCAGGCAATTATCATGGCGCAACGTGGCAGTAGTGCAGAGGATATTGTAGATATCTGTGGTATCAGCCCTAATGAAGCTGCCCTGTTAATTATGATGCACAGGGCTCGTAAAGTCGCTTAATTTAGTATTGCCTACCCATTTAGATAATCACTACCGGATTTGTACATTGATGCAAACTGTTTGGTATTCTTTGATCTTGATTTCAGATAATCGATCGCTTTTGTCTGAGTTATAGGACGACTGAACAAAAAGCCCTGCATATTCTTGCATCGCCATGCTTTAAGTAAATTAAGCTGTTCTTTGGTTTCAACGCCTTCTGAAATAATATTAAGTCCAAGACCTTTAGCCATGGCAATAATCGCTTTAATAATTGATGCGTCTTCATCACTATTTTGCATATCGTGAATAAATGACCGATCGATTTTAAGTGTATCAATAGGTAGACGCTTCAGATAACTTAAAGAAGAATAACCAGTGCCAAAATCATCGATGGCGATATTAATGCCATGATTGCTTAATTGCGTAAGTTTGTTTATACCATTCTCAATGTCTTTCATAATGACATTTTCAGTAATTTCTATTTCAAGCATTTCACCTGGAATATTATTTTCATGCAGAATATTAACGATGTTCTTAACGATATCATCCTGTTCAAGCTGACATGCTGAAATATTTATAGCTACGCGAATATTGGATAAGCCAGCTTCTCGCCAGCGTTTAAGTTCAGCACAGGCATTACGTAAAACCCACTCTCCTATAGGTCGTATGAGCCCGGTTTCTTCAGCCAGGCCAATAAATTCATAAGGTGAAATTGAACCACGTTCGGGATGTTGCCAGCGAATTAATGCTTCCATTGCAAAGACTTCACCAGTTTCAATATTGATTTGTGGCTGATAACTAATTCTAAATTGATTCTGTGCTAATGCGCGACGGATATCATTTTCAAGTGAAAGGTGATTGGAGTAAGCGGCATTCATATGGTCAGCATAAAATCTAAAGCCATTTTTGCCATTGCCTTTAACTGAATACATCGCGATATCGGCAAACTTGATTAGTGATTCCATCGTTGTGCCATCATCAGGGTAGTGTGCTATGCCTATACTGGTGCTAACAAAAAATTCATGATTGTTAATATTGAATGGTTTTTCCAGTGATTTAATTATTTTAACAGCCACATTTTCCGAGCATTTGCGATCATATATTTCGGGTAATAGCAGGGTGAATTCGTCACCACCAATCCTTGCAAGTGTGTCACCTTCTCTTAAGCATTTTTTCAGTCTGACACTAACAGCCTGTAATAGCTGATCACCAATTACATGCCCCAGTGTATCATTAACAACTTTAAACCTGTCCAGGTCGAGAAACATGACTGCCAGTTTTAAATCATTGCGCCTTGCGTGAGAGATGGCCTGGTTTAACCTGTCTTTGAGTAAAGTGCGATTGGGGAGGCGGGTTAGCATATCATGGTAGGCCTGGAAGCGAATTATTTCTTCTGCTTCTACGCGTTCTGTTATGTCACGGGCAATTCCATAGGTGCCGAGAAATTTTGTGCTGGTAATGTCATTACTGGAGCTGTAAATGCCAATTGAACTTATTTCAATTGGAATGACGCTAGTTTCAAAGTGTCTTGGTGCACAATCATTGTTTTTGCATCTGAAACGAAGTTCTATGTTGGTTGTTGCTCGCTCACCTGTTCTGCGTTCATTGAAGGTGTGCTTGGCTTTTTCATGATCCTCTTCAATGATGATGCTTGTGTATTCCTTGCCAAGTAATTCTTCTTTTTTGTATCCGAGTAGTGTTTCAATGCGCTTGTTAATAAATGTAAATCGTCCATGTGAGTCCAGCATGTAAACTATATCAGGTGATTTATTAACCAGGTAGCGATGCAGTTTTTCTGACTCCATGAGCCTTGCCTGCATCTGCTTGTTTTCCATTTCAAGCTGGCGTTTCTTCAGTGCATTGCTTATAGAGTTGAGTAAATTTTCTGTAACGTAAGGTTTCTTTATGTAATCATACGCGCCGTGTTTAAGAGCGCTGTTAGCGGCTTCAAATGAAGATTCGCCACTAACAACAATGACGGTTGTATTTATTTTGTGGGCCTCAATAAATTGCATTACTTCATTGCCGCTGACATCAGGCATATTGAGGTCAAGCAATAACAGTCCAATAGTGTTGGTTTTAAGCCGCCTGATGGCATCTTCGCCATTTTTGGCCAGTATCACATTGAAACCATTTTGCGACATTAATTCCTGTAAACTATTTAAGTGATGCTGTTCATCATCAACTACAAGAATATTTTCGGTAAATTCTGTTAAATGCCTTACGTTCTTTTTGCCATTGTTATTTGTTTTATCATTTGACATTTTTATAAACTCAGTAATTTAATACTTTTTCGGGAAAAGTATGTTAAAAGTAGTGCCTTTATTTCCGGTTCTGCATGCGATAGATCCATTCATTTTATCGATCAGGTTTTTTACAATGCTAAGCCCGAGCCCTGAGTGCGTTTTCCCTTTGGTGCTGGTGACTGGTGAGTAAAGATCCTTTAGTATATTTTCATTGATTCCTGGACCATTGTCTTTTATTTCTATCTCAATGAATGAGTCGCCATTCATGTTTGCAATGCTTGTGGTGATATTGATTTCGCCACCTGAATCAATAGCCTCAACAGCATTTTTAATTAGATTCGTAATTATCTGTTTTGTTGAATTCTTATCCAGCGCTATCGGTTTTATTGCCCTGTTTAGATCCAGTGTAGATTTTATATTGTGAGTAGAAAATAGCGATGACTCGAATACCTTATTTAACTCGGTAATCAGCTCGTTTAGATCAAGTTTTTTATGTGGTATTTCTCTGCCTTGTTCTGTTTCATCTGCGCACCTGAGAATAATGCTGCCAACGCGATCTATTTCTTCTTTCATGACATTGATGTCATTTTGAACGGGGTCATTATCATTGAGTTTTTGAGACAAGATGTGTAAATAATTCTTTATTACGCTTAAAGGATTATTTGTTTCGTGAATGATTTCCCTGGCTTTGGCTCTGAATGCAGCTTTATTGTCTTCAAGTAACTGTTCTGCTTCTTGCGATCTGTTCTCTGATTCTTCAATGCTATTTGATACCTGGCCGGAAAACGTGATGAGTAAGTTGCGATTTTTATTTAGTTCTGTGCATTTAAAATGGTTAACAGCGCAGACTATAACAGCAACTGGATCATTTCGTTGTTTGACAGGAATGCATAAAATACCTTCGCTCTTTAGTACGCCTGTTAACTGCTGGTCAACAACTGCAAGCTTTTCTTTTTGTGAGCTTGAGAAAGAGTCCAGGATGCTGAAGTTTTTAAGTGATTTACTCAGTATGCTATTAGAATTGAGTGAGACTTTAAGATCGGAAATAAAATTATTCTCGACCAGTGCCTGTTCAGCCGGGGCGGTAATAGAGTTGGTTTCAACTGAATATGTAAACACAATACTTTTTCTTACGCCAAGTAAAAGCATGGTTGATTTTTGTATTGCTGAATAAATTGAAGAATTTGCGCTGGCCCTGAGAGGTAGATGGCTACCTTCTCCGTACGCTATATCTCTTACTTCCTGGGCTAGTTCAATCTGCTTGATATCATCATTGCCAATATCAATATTGAGTGAGCGAGCAACTTTTGAAACTTCTTCATGTGCATTATTTACAATATCGCTAATTAAAGCTTCAGAAATATCAAATAGCCTGTGAGCGTATTCAAAAGGCAGGCTGTTCTGTTCGGTATTGTTGAGCGCCAGTTTATTAGCAAGATTAATAATTTTTGTTAACTGATGGGCTTCCTGTATGTCTTCAATATTTGCATGGTGATATTTAGCTGCATCACTTATGGCATCAACTATATCCCATTTGGTGAGTAAAAATGCGCCCAGTTCGTCATGTGAAATATTAAAGTTCTGTTTTTCTATTGCCAGTATGTCTTCTGATGAATGTTCTGACTGGTCAATCTTGCTGTAATCAAAATTTCCATTGTTTTCCAGTACCAGTTTGCCGATGTCATGTAGCAGTCCTGCAAGGTAGGCTTCTTCAGCGCATTTGTAACTGGTGAGTCTGGCCAGTGATTTTGCGATAACTGCACAGCTCAGGGCATGTTTCCAGAAGTCTCTGAGAAATCGTGTTTTATGGGTACTGTATTTAGAGAAGAATTGCTGTACTGATGCGGTAATGGCAATTGATTTGATGGTATCAAGACCCAGGTACATCAGGGTGTGTTTAAATGATGTCAGGTTGCGTGTGTGACAATAGACCGGGGAATTAGCCACGGAGATTACTTTGGCACAAAGAGCGGCATCTCGACTAATGATTTCGTTTACGGTATCGAAGCTAACGTTATCATCTCGACAGGCGCTCAATAGCTTAATTAGAATATGAGGCAGGGAAGGTAGCTTGTTTACCTCCATTTCCTCAAGTAATTTGGTTGCTATTTCTCGCATCTTACTAATAGTATTACATTTTTTTATATTGTCAATTAGCCGGTGACAAGCGGTGGTTAATCCTGTTTTGTTACCGTATTAATCACCAGATATGATCATTGACAAAATAATGTCAATTTACGCCCCGAGCATATCGGTAAATGAGTCGTAATATGTTATTGTAGACATCAGATGGGGTTTGGTTTCACTATAAGTAGTTGAAATTAAACATAAAATGAGTTAAGTCAAATAAATGCATATAAATTTGATGGATTTAGCTGTTCAGGAAATTGAGTCCAGATGTTAAAAGGTAGAGATCAGACGAGCCAGCCTGCTCGAATCATCACCGTAACCAGTGGTAAAGGCGGGGTTGGTAAAACCAGTATAACGGTGAATACAGGTATAGCGCTTGCGCAAAAAGGCTATAAAGTCTGCCTGTTTGATGCTGATTCTAACCTGGCCAATATTAATATCATGCTGGGAGTGACACCAGAATATACCCTGCAGCATGTGATTAGTGGCGAAAAGAGTATTCATGAAATTCTACTGCATAAAGCAGGTCTGTATGTGGTTCCCGGTGCATCCGGAATAGCAGATTTTGTTGGCCTCAATCTGGTCGGGCAGCACCGACTGATTCAGGCACTTGAAGCTCTTGAGAATGATTTTGATTTTTTACTCGTTGATACCTCGTCTGGTATTGATAACAATGTTTTAACTTTTGTCGAATCAGCTCACCAAAGTGTTTTTGTGATCACGGCTGAGCCTACCTCATTAACAGATGCGTTTTCTTTATTGCGAGTATTAAAGAAAAGAGGCTATAACAGGAAAGTTAATATTGTTGTCAACTCGGCAACTACTGAACAAAGAGCGCAAAGAGTATTTTCACGTTTTGCCGATGCAGTTGATAAATACCTGGGTTACAGGCCTGAATTTCTGGGTTCTGTACTTAAGGATGACCTGTTGTCTTCAGCCATTTGTTTACAAAATCCAGTCATTAGCTATAAGCCAACATCGCCTTCAAGTAATGGTTTTTACCGGCTGGCAGATGCAATTGATAAGAAAATCACAACGTCTTCTGTTCAAAGTCTGAGTAGTCACTGGAAACAACTGGCTAATATTAATCTGGATACACCCGATTTCTCTAGTAGTAGTTTTGAAGATATTGCTGAACAGCCAGAGCCTAAGAATGTAGAGCCATTAACCTTTGAAGACCATCGACATGCAGTGGTTGATGCAATCGCTGACCCCAGTATTACCAAGAATGAAATAACGGGTATGATGATCGGGTTTATGGAAGCTTATGTGGCACGCTTTAATGCCTATCCTGTTGATGTAACGAAAATGCTCTATCGCTCATTGGAGTTGAATACTATACCAACTCGACAGATTAATGACCTGTTAATGACATTGCAGCTGACCTATGAGAATAACTATGATTATATTGATCAGGAATCAGCTACTAACTATCTTTGTTCCATGGTTAATAATTATACTGAAAAGTATAATGACTATCCCTTTGATGCGGTTAGTGCGCTCTACAAGTCATTAGAGCAAAAACCATTATCCGAAAGCAAGATGCGGAAACTATTAACCACTTTGCATCTTATTTATCAGGATCAGTATCTTTCAGCTGAAAATAGAAATGCGCATAGTAGCAACCTGTTAACCAGCTCTGATGAAGATAGTGGTGAACTTGAGATGTTAACAGCTCAGATCCAGCAGAGACACCTGAAAAATCTGGAACAGAAAATTCAGCAGGAATTTGGACTAAAAAATGAATCTAAAGATTCTAAGGAAGAAAATCTTCAGCTGGTAAAAACTGAGCGTTTTGCACCGGCAACTGAACTGGGAAGTGATGTTATCGATATTCAGCAGAAAATTCAGCGATCAGAAGAAACTTCGGATGATTATGATGCCCTGATGGATAGTATCAGGTATGCATCACTGATTGATTAAGCCAGGCTGGCTTTATAGTTTTTTTCTGAGAACCCTATCTTCAGGATACTATCTGTTTCTAATACCGGTCGCTTAATAATGCTCGGGTTATCCAGCATTATCTGGATCGCCTGTTTTTCATCTAGTGACACTTTTAATGATTCATCCAGGGTGCGCCAGGTAGTACTGCGTTTATTCAGCAGGATTTCCCAGCCAGTTACTTTTACCCATTGCTTAAGCTGTTTTTCTGGCACGCCCTGTTTTTTATAATCATGAAACTGGTATTCGATATGATTGTTATCAAGCCATTGACGGGCTTTTTTTACAGTGTCACAGTTTGGGATGCCGTAGAGGGTAATCATGCCTGGTTCAGGATAAGTTTGAATACAGGTGAATTAACGCAAATAAAAGAAGTATTATAAATAAATATTTATTTACGTTAATTCACTGAATCATAATTAATCAATGTCTCGCAGTAACTGGTTGATGCCAACTTTGCTTAAAGTTTTTTCATCAACCTGTTTAACGATTACTGCGCAATACAGGCTATAGGTGCCATCTTTTGATGGCAGGTTGCCTGAGACAACCACTGATCCTTTAGGAATTCTTCCGTAAGTAACTTCGCCTGTTTCGCGATTAAAGATTTTTGTGCTCTGGCCAATGTAAACACCCATTGAAATTACAGAGCCTTCTTCTACGATCACGCCTTCGACAACTTCTGAGCGTGCGCCAATGAAACAGTTATCTTCGATAATGGTTGGTGAAGCCTGTAATGGTTCAAGAACACCGCCGATACCAACACCACCAGATAGATGAACATTTTTACCAATCTGGGCGCAGGAGCCAACAGTTGCCCAGGTATCAACCATGGTGCCTGAATCAACATAGGCGCCGATATTGACATAGGATGGCATTAATACAACGCTGGGCGCGATGTATGAACCGCGTCGAGCTGTGGCGGGAGGAACAACACGTACGCCGGATTCGCGGAAATCACGTGTGTTGTGATCGGCGAATTTGGATTGAACTTTGTCGTAATAGTTAGTGAAGCCGCCTTTGATAAATTCATTGTCATTAATTCTAAATGAAAGTAACACGGCTTTTTTTAACCATTCATTAACAACCCAGTCGCCATCAATTTTTTCAGCGACCCTGGCCTTGCCGGAGTCAAGCATGGCGATGACTTCGTCAACTGCTTCACTGACATGGGTTTCTGCATTGCGTGGAGTAATATCTGCACGACGTTCAAAAGCTTCTTCAATAATATTTTTTAAATCTTCCATCGGTGTCTCCGATTACAGTTTCTCTATAAATTGGTAAATTCGATTAGCAGCTTCAATAGTTTCTTCAACAGTCGCAACCAGTGCCATACGAATATGATTCTCACCGGGATTAATGCCATTACTGTTACGGGATAAAAACTGACCCGGTAATACTGTTATGTTCTGTTCAGCAAATAGTTGCCTGGCGAAATCAGTATCTACAACAGGTGTCTGGGGCCAGAGATAAAAGCCAGCGTCCGGTAGTGTAACATCTAGTACGGGTGAAAGTATTTGCAGAACCGCATTAAATTTTTCTTTGTACATGCTTCGATTATCAACAACATGTTGTTCATCAGACCAGGCACTAATGCTGGCAGCCTGTGTGGGCGGCGGCATGGCACAGCCATGGTAGGTACGGTACTGGAAAAATGCCTTGATAATCTCAGCATCACCTGCAACAAAACCGGATCTTAAACCTGGCAGGTTAGAACGTTTGGACAGGCTGTGAAAAACAATGCAGCGCTTAAATGTATCATTACCCATCTCACTGGCTGCTTCCAGTAGACCCGGCGGCGGACTGTTTTCATCAAAATAGATTTCGGAATAGCATTCATCGGATGCAATAATAAAATCATATTTTTCAGCTTTTTCTATCAGTGCTTTTAACTGATCCTTGCTGATCACTGCACCTGTCGGGTTGCCGGGTGTGCAGATATACAGCAGCTGGCATTGTTGCCAGTGATTTTCCGGGATGGCATCAAAGTCAGGTAAATAAGCTGTTTCTCGGGTGGTATTATAAAAAACCGGTGTTGCACCTGCGAGTATGGCTGCGCCTTCGTAAATTTGATAAAACGGATTAGGCATTAATACCACTGGTTTGTTATTGCGATCAACCACTGCCTGGGCAAATGCAAACAGGGCTTCCCGTGTACCGTTAACAGGTAAAACCTGGGTTTCTGGATGAATGGCAGCACTCTGTCCCAGTTTGAAACGCCTGTTGAGCCATTCAGCAATAGTACTACGTAATTCCAGTGAACCCCTGGTTAATGGGTATTGCCCGGTACTATCCAGCGAAGCGGCCAGCTTTTCAAGCACAAAACCGGGTGGTTGATGCCGAGGCTCGCCTATGGATAATGCTATATGCGCTTTATCTTCAGGTGGTATGGATGCTTGCTTGAGCTCTGCCAGCTTTTCAAAGGGATAGGGTTGTAGATGATTTAGATCTGGATTCATATACACTTTGGTCTGGAGCGTGTTAAAACGAGGCGAGATTATACCCTTTACGGAGCGAAATGTGGCTGTTTTATCCATACATCATGTCAGTTTACTGGTGACTGACACAAAAAAAGCACTGGAATTCTACCTGGGTATCCTGGGTCTGGAGCAGGACAACAATCGACCTGACCTGGGTTACCCCGGTGCCTGGATCAATATTGGTAAGCAACAGATCCATTTGCTTGAACTACCCAGTCCAGATCCCCTGTATGGTCGACCAGAGCATGGTGGCAGAGATCGTCATCTTGCGGTTCAGGTTGATGATCTGGATGGCATTGTTGAGAAACTGGAAATGGACGGAATTGATTACACGAGAAGTCGGTCAGGACGCCAGGCAATATTTTGCAGAGATTATGATGATAATGCCCTTGAAATCATAGGGATATAAATAAGCCTGTTACCATTTTTAAAAAAATAAAAAATATTGTGGAGCACCTGAAAACTGCTATATAGAGTTCGAGAATTACTAGAAGTAAAACAGGGTTCTGGACTTTTTAATATTAAATAATAGCAGGAGATATGAATGCAAAAATTAAAACAACTATCATTAACTGTGGCAGTTGCAGGTGTTTTAAGTAGTGGTGCTGCGATGGCTGAATTAACCGGTAATATTGGTGTAACCAGTAATTATCTATGGCGTGGTGTAACCCAGACCAGTGATTCAGCCGCTATTAGTGGTGGCCTGGATTATGCGCATAAATCAGGTGCCTATGCCGGTACCTGGGCATCAGAAGTAAGCTCATTAAATGGTGAAAGTGGTCAGTATGAGCTGGATTTGTATGTGGGTTATACGGGTGATGCGGGCAGTGTCAGTTATGATGTGGGCGTTATCAAATATATCTATCCGATTGATGATGGTGGTACAGTGCAAGTTGATGCAGACTTTACCGAAGTTTATGTCAGTGCCGGTTTTGGTCCGGCTACACTGTACCTGGCTTCTACATTAAGTAAGGAAGGCGATCCGCAATTTGAAAAAGATATGTATTTTAGTTTGAGTGCGGATTTCAAAGTGGCTGGTCTGGGTATGACAGCGTTATATGGCGATTATGATTTTGACGACCCTGCGGGTACTGACTACAGCCATTATTCACTGGGTTTAAGTAAGGATGATTTTACTTTTGCATTAGAGCAGAATGATATAACTGGTGCTGATGATGTAAGAGTAGTAGTGTCATGGAGTAAAGAAATTAGCCTGTAATAGTTTTCAGTTTAATCAAAAAACAGGTGGCTCAGGCCGCCTGTTTTTTATCTGTGATTTTTATGGTGTTGTGAGTAATATCATATTTTAATTCGGTTGCCTGGTTATACAATAAGCAGGGTAAAAAAATTACAATAGCAATATGGGATTAATGAAATGAACAAAATACGTCTTCTTACACTTTTCATTGTATTAAATACACTTTATATGTCACCCGTTGTTGCAGAGGTAACGGGTAATATTGGTGTCTCCAATAATTATATCTGGCGAGGTGTGACCCAGACTGATGATGAAGCAGCTGTTAGTGGTGGTATTGATTACAGTCATAAGTCTGGACTTTATATTGGCACATGGTTTTCGAATATGGGTGATGGGGCCGGGGGTGCCGGTTATGCTCGCTATGAACAAGACCTGTATGCAGGCTTTGCGGGTAAATCAGGTGAGTTTGGTTATGATGCAGGTTTAATCATGTACCGTTACCCGGTAGATAATTCTATCGATTTTACTGAGCTTTATGGCAAGATAAAAGTGAAAAATTTTGGTTTTGGCATGGCCTTTACTATTGATTCAGATGCGGGTGGACTGGATAGTGATTTCTATATGCATGCTTCGGCGGCCTTTGAAATTAAGAAGAACCTGATGGCTGAAGCTTTGTTTGGTAATTACCAGTTTGATAATCCCTTAACTGAAGATTATATGCATTTTAAACTGGGGCTGGTTAAGGATGACCTGGGTTTTGCCATTGAAAAGAATGATCGAACTGCACCTGATGAAGATGATATGCGACTCACGGTGAGTTGGAGTAAAGAAGTGGCATTATAGTTATATTTTTTGGTTATCAGAAAATAAAAAAGGGCGATGAATCATCGCCCTTTTTTATTAAGCGGTTTTTGCTGATAGAGGTTTGAAAATAGCTATTAACAGTGGCAATAAAGTTAGATTTGCCAGTAAGGCTATCATCATGGCAAAACCTGTGAGTATGCCAAAATAGATCATTGGAATGAAATTTGACAGGGCCAGGATAGAGAAGCCTAAAGTAATGGTCAGAGTAGTGTAATACATTGCTCGGCCAATACTGGTATGACAGCGTTTGATACTGGCCCAGTAGTCCTGGTCGATGGAGAATTCTTCAATAAAACGATGTACATAGTGAATGGTGTCATCAACTCCAATACCAATACAGATAGCGGCAATGGTGATTGTCATAATATCCAGCGGTATTCCCAGTAATCCCATTAAGCCAAGAACGGTTCCGGCAGCAATCATGTTTGGAATTATCGATAATAATGCCAGCTGGAATGAACGGAACAGGATGATAAACATAATCAGTATCGCCATGAAAACCACACCGATCGTTAATATCTGGGAGGTATAAAGACTTTGTAGCATATTGTTATAAAGCACTACCATACCGGTTAAGTTTAACTGTTCTTTTTTGAGTCCCAGTTTTTCAGTTAATTCCTGTTTAATATTTTGCAGAAACTGATCGCGTTGTAATGATTTTTCAGATTCGAAAATTCGAATACTAAACCTGATCTGGTTTCCATCGGCGCTTAAATATGGCTTGATCAGCGCGTCTTTAACATTGTCAGGAACGCGTTTGTAAATGATAGAGAGGAAAAAATCATCCAGATCTTTATTGTTTTTTAACTGTTCCAGCATGGATATCGAACTATAGATGGATAACACTTTTCCTGTTTCAGGTAGTGAGTCGACGTATTCGTGGATCGCTTTGATCTGGTTCATCTTGTTATAGTTGAACCAGTAACTGGTTGAGGTAATGCCGAGTTCATTATCTTCTTCTTCGAGTAGTAACTCGAATTCATCCATGGATTCGTCCTTGTTTGTGATTTCTGGTTCAATCTTAAAGAAATCAGCAGGTGCATCAATAATAATGTCCATGGGTGTTGTGCCGCCCAGTTCTTTATCGATCAACTCCATGCCCTGGTAAATTTCGGTATGTTCCTTGTAATAATCAATGAAACGGTTTTCAACAGTAAGGTTTGCCAGGCCATATATGGCAGCCATGACGAGTAATACATAAATACTGATGGTTGGAATATTAAAACGATGAATAAAATTAGCCATGCTGCCAGTGATAGCACCAGTCATGTCATTAAGCTGAGGTTTTGATCCGGGTTTTAAAAATAGCAGGACAGCAGGAAAAAATGTAAAAGTAAGTATGAAGGCAATGGTAATGCCCATGGTCATCATCCAGCCAAAATCAATGACAGGTCTTATGCCGCTGACAAGTAAGGAACCAAATGCAACCATCGTGGTTATAGCAGTATAAAAAGACGGCAGAAATTTTGAGCGTACAGTTTCTGCAATTAGTTCATACTGTCCCATTTCCATATCGTTGGCATGAAGTTCACGGTAACGCACAATCAGGTGTATGACGAGTGATAGCGTGATGATTAATAAGATAGAAATAAAATTAGATGAGACCACTGTAACTCGCCAGTCAAGCAGACCCAGCAGTCCAATCATGATGACACCTGATAACACGCAGGTGATCATGGGTAATACGACCCAGTGGAGTTTGCGAAACGAAACAGCAAGAATAAAAATAATAAAAAGAATGACGCCGACACCAAATGTTTCCAGGTCATATTGAATATAAGCAATAGAGTCAGCAACTATCATGGGAACGCCACCCAGGTACAGTGTGGCATTATCCCGGTATTGATCCATTAATGATCGGATATTAGTGATAAGTCTTTTTTCCTGGTCCTGGAAAATATGGTTATAGGCTTTGAATTCCCTGCTGGTGTTTTTCAATTGCGCCAGTTCTTCAGTGCTGAGAGATTGTTTTAACTGTTTTTCTCTCAACTGGTTACGAGTGTTGAGTAATTCATGATATTTGGCATCACGTTTAAGATTGACCTGGAGTGCGGTTGTCCTGGCATCGGGGCTAATCAGTAAATTGTAATACAGCGGGCTGGACAGGAATTCTTTGCGAGCCAGGTTGATATCCATGTCTGGTGTTTCAAGTGTGCGTATGCCTTCGCTGAGTTCCCCCAGGGTGACTGGTGGACTCTGGGTTAAAGGAACATCGAGTATTGTTGTTATTGAATCAGTTCTTTCCAGTGCGGATAACTGATCCCTTAAAGTTTTAATATTGTTTAAAGCTTCTGCACTGAATATATCACCCTGTTTAGGCGTGTAGGTAATGACCAGGAAATCATCAGAGCCATAACGTGCCTTGATTGAACGGTAGTATTTCAGTGCCTGGTCATTTTCAAGTACCAGTGAATCAGCTGATGCATCAAGCTTGAAATTGACGGTATGAAATCCAAAAAAAACAGTAATTATCAGGGTGAGTAGAATAGTAATCGCAGGTTTCTGAAGAATATAGGTGGTGTATAAATCAAAAATTGTTTTTTTCATTCAATGACTCTTTTGTTGTTTTAATCTGGATGTAATGGGTTTCATTATTTAGTCATGCGCATTTGACAATAGCAGGGCTCAGTGATTGTTTAGAATAATAATGCCTGCTCCAGCGATAACCAGAATACCACCAAGTATAACACTGCTATTAAAATGTGTGTGTTTAAACAGAAAAAAAGAGAACAGGGCAACAAAAACCGGGTAGGTGATTTCTATAAGACTGGTCAGGGTGGCATTTTTGCTTTCAATCGAAAGAAAGAGCAGCACGCTGCCAAGTAAACTGGTAAGGCCAATGGTCAGAATAGTTAACTTTACAGTCGTTTCCAGCTCAGTAAAGATTTTATAGTCATGGATTAAATGGTTGGCAAAAAATGGCGTAATAAATACCAGCGGTATCAGCGTTAAAAATAGAACACTGAAAACTGAGATCTTTTTAAGTGCATAACCAATCAATGGATAATGGATGCCCCAGACAAGTGCTGCTGATAATGCGGTTATATACCAGGGAAAGGTCATAAATATCTCCGTAATGTCTTTGTTTTCTACAGGGTCTTATAGCGTATATTTATGCCATACTCATAATCATGTCGTATTTTTCTGTGTTCTTACAGGTTATATATGGATGTGATACTGGATTTTCTGTTGCTGGTTATTGTTGCTAATGGTGCACCGGTATTTATGCAATATATTTTTGCCGGCTGGTGTGCATGGCCTGTCGATGCTGGTAAAAAACTCTACGATGGTGAACCGGTTTTTGGACATTCTAAAACCTGGCGTGGCTTGCTGTTTGCGCTAGTGACGACACCTGTTTTTGCTGTTCTTCTCGATTATTCTCTGATAACTGGATTGCTACTGGCTGTTTACTCTATGACAGGAGATCTTTTTTCAAGTTTTATAAAGCGACGGATGCATAGAGCGCCTAGTAGTATGGTACTGTTTCTTGATCAGATTCCCGAAGTGTTACTTCCAGCCATGTTATTAAAATCGGTGTTTGGCTTTAACCTGTGGGATATTGTTTTGGTCTGTGTCATATTTATTATTACTGAACTTTTATTATCACAGGTTCTTTATAAATGGGGTATTCGGCGGCGACCGTATTAAACAGGCTGTGATAATATAGCGTTATCACGTATTAAATGATTAAGGCCATGAAAACTGTTAATCAAGAAATATATAACTGGCCAAACCTGGTTAGCGCATTACGTATACTATTAGCGCCTGCCATGTTAATACTTGCAGTAAAGCAGCAGCCTGTCTGGTTTATTGTGCTCCTGCTGGTGTCTGAATTTACCGATGTGCTGGATGGTTTTCTGGCACGACATTTAAATCAAATTACTGACCTGGGTTCACACCTGGATAGCTGGGGAGATTTCTGTATTTACAGTACTCTGGCTGTTTCAGCCTGGATATTGTGGCCGGATATTGTCATGACAGAAATTATTTTTGTCGCAATGATTATTGGTAGTTTCACCCTGCCAGTTATCGTTGGCATGATCAAGCTAAAAACAATCACCAGTTATCATACCTGGAGTGTAAAAGTTGCAGTTGCAGTGACTGTGATCAGTTATATTTTACTGTTCATGGATTTTTCACCCTGGCCATTCAGGTTTGCTGCCCTGTTATGTGTGTATGCAGCAATCGAGGAAATTGCCATTACCTGTTTAATAGGGCATGAACATGTGGATGTCCGCAGTATCAGGCAGGCATTGAAATTTAGAAAAGAACTTTGAATTATTTTCAGATGAATCCAGGCTGTAATTACAGCTAACCGGTTAAGAATTTTATGACTTCATTACCACGCCAGTTATATACCGCCAGTGCTACCCGGCAACTGGATCAACTTGCAATTAAGGATCATAACATTCCAGGTTACAGTTTAATGTACCAGGCTGGTGAAGCTGTTTTCCAGGTTTTACAACAGTCGTTCCCACTGGCAAAGCGTCTGCTTGTGTGTTGTGGTGCAGGTAATAATGGTGGTGATGGCTATGTAATTGCTCGGCTGGCTCAGCAGGCTGGACTGGACGTTAAGCTGGTAAGCCTGGTTGATATTGATTGTCTTAGTGGTGATGCGGCGCAGGCCTGTAAAGACTGGAGATCTCTTGGCCATCAGCCCGTTACTTTTTCAGCCAGCCTGCTAAAAAACACCGATGTGGTTATCGATGCATTGCTGGGTACCGGGCTTGACCGGGAAGTGACCGGTGAATGGCGACAACTGATTGAATTAATCAACCAGTCAGCCGTGCCAGTGATTGCAGTTGATGTGCCATCGGGTTTGAGTGCGGATACGGGTAGTTTATTTGGTATAGCTGTTCAGGCAGATATCACTGTCAGTTTTATTGGTCTTAATCGTGGTTTGTTAACGCACCAGGGGCCGGATTATACCGGGCAGATTATGTTTTACGATCTTGGTGTACCAGCCTCTGTGTACCAGTCGGTGTCCGAAGAGGCGCGCTTATTAAACTGGGATGATATAAAACAGCAGTTACAGCCACGACCGAAGAATTCCCATAAACATAATTTTGGACACCTGTTAGTTGTAGGGGGTGATCATGGCATGGCAGGCGCTGTGCGTCTGGCGGCAGAGGCGGCTTTGCGTACCGGAGCCGGCCTGGTGACGGTTATTACCCGCCCAGAACATGTAGCTATGATAACTGCTGGTTGCCCTGAGCTGATGGTGACAGGTACTGAAACGGGACAGATTCCTCATCATATTATGAATAACGTGCAGGCTATTGTGATTGGTCCGGGTCTGGGCAGGGGTGACTGGGGTATGAACCTGTTATCACAGGTGTTGCAGAGCGGGGTCGCCAAATTACTTGATGCAGATGCACTGAATTTACTGGGACCAGATGATGGTGTGCAACAGGACTGGGTATTAACCCCTCATCCTGGAGAGGCAGCTCATTTATTGGCAACGAAATCAGCAGATATTCAGCATGATCGATTTTTGGCCATAGAGCAGCTGGCACAAACCTATGGCGGCACGATCATACTCAAAGGTTGTGGTAGCCTGGTTAAGTCAGGTCATGAAGTACCCGCAATCTGCCCCTATGGTAATCCCGGTATGGCAACAGCTGGTATGGGGGATGTGTTATCGGGAATCATTGGTGCCTTGATGGCACAGGGTTTTAGTCAGTCAGATGCTGCCAGGCTGGGTGTCTGTATTCATGCCCTGGCCGGTGACAGGGCAGCGGGTCTGGCCCCACGAGGCTTGATTGCTGCTGATCTTTTTGTTGAAATCCGCAAGCTGGTTAACCCGGATTGATCATGAGCTCGAAAAATTTATACTTACCTGATGAACAGGCACAACTGGCCCTGGCTGCTGATATTGCCAGGGACTGCCCACCCGGCCTGGTTATTTTTCTGCAGGGAGACCTGGGTGCTGGTAAAACGACCTTTGTTAGAGGATTTCTACATGCCCTGGGGTATCAGGGTGTAGTCAAGAGCCCAACCTACACCCTGGTGGAACCTTATGTCATTGAAAACCAGGCTATTTTTCATTTTGACCTGTATCGCCTGGCTGATCCGGAAGAGCTGGAGTATGCAGGTGGTAGGGATTATTTTAATTCAGAGGCTATATGTTTACTGGAATGGCCGGAAAAAGCCCTGGCCTGCCTGCCTGAGCCGGACCTGGTATTTAATTTCAGTTATCATGAATCCGGTCGAAATGTCAGTATTGAGGCTCCCTCGAACAGGGGAAAAATACTGCTTAATCACCTTAAATCCTAAGTAATATTTTAGGTAAGTCTTCTATCTATATAAAAACATTGAAAAAAACATATCAAATGACTTGCATTTTTTTGAAAAACGACGAAACTAATACATAAGCACTCAGATGGTTTAGAGATGTAAGATGAAAAAACAGCGACGTAAATTTATTTCACAGCTGGCTGGACTTGGTGGTCTGGCAGCAGCACCCTTAATGGGGCGTGCTGCGACTGTCGCTGGGCGGGTGAAAAATATTCGTATATCTCAGAAAGATGACAAGACCCGTATGGTGTTTGATCTCAATGGGCCTGTCGACCATAAAATTTTCACTCTGAACAAACCTGAACGTGTAGTTATTGATCTTAAGGATACTCAGCTAGCCCAATCCAGTATTATCAAGGATTTAAATAATAACCTGTTAAACGGAGTTCGAACCGGTATTCGTAATCAGACTGATTTACGTATTGTGCTGGATCTGGCGAATAAATCCCGTCCCAAGAGTTTTTTACTACCACCATCTAATGGTCAGGGGCATCGCCTGGTGGTTGATCTTGTTGATTCAAAAGCTGCAGGTAAAAATATCAGCAAGCAAAATAATTTAAGAGATGTTGTGATTGCTATAGACCCCGGGCATGGTGGCAATGATCCAGGTGCTACTGGACGTATGGGAACTCGCGAAAAAGATATTACCCTGCAAATTGCCCGTCGCCTGGAAACATTAATCAATAAACAGCCTGGCATGAAACCGGCATTACTGCGTAAAAGTGATCGGTTCATGAAGCTGCGAGATCGCATTAAACGTGCTCATCAGGTCAATGCAGATTTAATGATTTCTATTCATGCGGATTCTTTTCCCGATAAGCGTGCCAGGGGTGCTTCGGTATATGCCCTGTCAGTAAGTGGAGCCACATCTGAAACTGCTCGTTTACTTGCAGAAAATGAAAATAAGGTGGATTTGTTATTTGGTAATGTAAGCCTGGATGACAAAGATGAAATGGTTAAACATGTGATACTGGATTTATCTCTCACAGGCACTATTCAGTCCAGCCTGGATATTGGCGACGAAGTTTTACGTGAGCTGACCCGTGTTGGTCGAGTGCATAAGAAAAAAGTTCAGCAGGCAGGCTTTGCCGTATTAAAGGCGCCCAATATTCCGGCGATATTATTAGAAACCGCGTTTCTTTCAAATCCGAAAGAA
>Ga0224501_10000652_pt1 | contig 26944 bp, 24 predicted proteins | sample SF_Oct11_sed_USG_4_FD_169105 | JGI IMG/M metagenome (GOLD analysis project Ga0224501, IMG submission 169105) | Sediment microbial communities from San Francisco Bay, California, United States - SF_Oct11_sed_USGS_8_1 | ecosystem: Environmental > Aquatic > Marine > Sediment | place: USA... | reverse complement strand
CGCCCAGCCCGCTCAGCCCGCCCAGCCCGATCTTCCCCCCGCCGAGCCCGCCCAGCCCGCTCAGCCCCCCGCTCAGCCCCCCGCTCTTCCCCCCGCTCTTCCCCCCCCCCTGCCGCCGCGCTGAGGCCGCGTGCACCCGGTCCTCACCGTCGTCGAGCTCGGCCCGCGGAGCCTGCCCATCGGCTCCTACGGCGTCATGCTGGTGCTGGCGATCGCCATCGCCGCGCTGGCGGTCGTGGGCTCGGCCCAGCGGTCGCGCCAGAATCCGGGCGACGCCATCGCCGCCGTGGGCATCGCCCTGGCGGGCGCCCTGCTCGGCGCCAGCGCCCTGCAGGCTCTGGTGGTGTGGTCGCGCACGGGATCGTTGCTCACGGCCCTGACCCATCCGGGGCTGGTCTTCTTCGGCGGCGCCCTCGGGGCGGCCCTGGGCTTCGGAGTTTCGGCGCGCGCCTTCGGCCTCGACGCCGTGGTCATCGCCGCCCGCGCCATCCCCGGCCTGCTGCTGGCCCACGCCGTCGGCCGGCTCGGCTGCCTGCTCGGCGGCTGCTGCTACGGGCGTCGGGCCGACGGCTGGTACGCCCTGCGCTACGACAGCCCACTGGGCCCCGCGCACCTGCTGGGCAGCGCACGCCACCCCTGGCCGCTCTACGAAGCGGCCGGCCTGCTGCTGTTGGCGCTCGGCTTTGCGCTCTTTGCGCACGGCGCTCCGCGGCGCCGGCTGTGGAGCTACGTGGCGCTCTACAGCCTCTTGCGCCTGGGTCTCGAACCGCTGCGCGGCGACGCCATCCGCGGCCTGTTCGCGACCGCCGCCGGTGCGGTTTCGACCTCCCAGCTCATCGCCCTGGCGCTGCTTTGCCTGGCCCTGTGGCGGCTCCTGGGGCTGCGTCGTTCGGCGGCTTGATCACGGCCCGATTGCAGCCGGGGGCGCGCGGCGGTAGACAGCGGGCGTGGGCCGCCGCATCGCTCTTTGCGCAGCGCTCTTGCTGGTCTCGGGTTTCATGACCATCGAGGCCGCCGCCGATTCGCTGCATCGGCTGGTGCTGCACGCCTCGGCCCGGGTGCGCATCGAGGCCGGCTACTTCACCATGGGCAGCGACGCCGCCGGCCTGCAGTACGCGCTCGAGCTATGCCGCGCCCACAGCGGCCGCCGCAGCGTCTGTCAGCCGGAGGCCTTCGCCCATGAGCAGCCCCAGCACCGCGTCTACCTGCGCAGCTATCGCATCGACCGCCGCGAGGTCAGCCAGGGCGACTACCGCCGCTGCGTCGACGCCAACCGCTGCACTCCGTCACGGCTGTCGAGCGCCGATGCGCGCCTGGGGGCCGACGATCAACCCGTGGTTGGCATCGACGCCACCCAGGCCGAGCGCTACTGCGCCTGGGTCGGCGGCCGCTTGCCCACCGAGGCCCAGTGGGAGCGGGCCGCCCGCGGTGGCGGCAGCCGGCACTTCCCCTGGGGTTACGTCTACAACAGCCGCGTGGCCAATCACGGCGGCACCGACGGCGCCCCCGACGCCCACGACGGCTTCCGCTTCGCCGCCAGCGTCGGGGCCTTCGGAGACGGCACAAGCCCCCATGGGCTGCTCAATATGGCCGGCAACGTCTGGGAGCTGACCGCCGACGCCTACCGGCCCGACGTCTACACCGAGGCGCTGCGCGTCGACCCCGCGCCCGTCACGCCCGCCCCCGGCGTCCAGCTCCCCGAGCGTGCGATCCGCGGCGGCAGCTGGGGCTCGCCCCCATACACCCTGCGGGTCAGCCATCGCCAGCGCCTGCCGGCCGACGCCCGCGAGCCCGACGTGGGCTTCCGCTGCGTCTATTGAGAATCTCCACCGCCGATGCTCGACTTCGCCAGCGCGCGGAGTACCCTGCGCCGCCAATCCGCCATGCTCAATCCCCATTCACCGCGCCGGACCCGGGTCCATGGCTTCCGCAGCCGCCGTCTGGCGTGGCCCGCGCTCGCGCTGGGGCTGTGGCTCGCGGCCTGTTCCGAAGACCAGGCCCGTCCTTGCCAGAACGATCGGGATTGTGCCAGCGGCCTCATCTGCGCCATCGGCATCGGCAACCAGCGCGGCATCTGCGAGCTGCCCACGGTGGATGAAGCGCAGACCGATCGCGTCGATCGCGATGCGCAGGTCCCCGCGCAGTACTTCGACGGATTGAGTACGCGCGACGCAGCGGCTTTCACAGACCGGGACGCCGATGGTGGAAGCGAGGGTGAAAACGGGGCCGACGGGGCCGACGCTGGCGGTTGACGCCGATCGGGGCTGGCCGTACCTTGCGGGCCTAATGCGGCCCCTGGCGTCGAATTCCGCGTGTTCCGGAGCATGGAGTGCGCGTCGCGAGCCGGTGAAGGCGCCGGCTCTGGTCGTGTTCCTGGCCTGCGTGTTCGCGGCGATCGCTCTCCCATCGAGCGCGTGGGCGCAGGCCCAGGCGCCCGCAGCGCCCGGACCGGATGCCGACCAACCGGCCGCGCCCGCCGCGGCGCCAGCGGCGGGCGCTGCACCGGCGGCGCCGGCTGCCGACGCCGCGTCCGCAGCGACACCGCAAACCGCCGCTGAGGCCGCCGTGCCGGCACCGCCCACCGATGAGCAGCGGGCCCAGGCGCGTGAGGCCTACGGGCAGGGCCAGGCGCTGTTCGCCGAAGATCGCTATGGCGAAGCCCGCGTCGCCTTCGAGCGCGCCTACTCGTTGATCCCCAACCCGGTCGTGCTGCGCAGCATCGCCGAGTGCGATTTCAAGTTGCGCAAGCTCGACGACGCCTATGCGGGTTTCGAGCGCTACCTGGCCGAAAAGCCGCGCGCCCGTGACCGTGGTGACGTTGAAAGCAAGATGGAGGAGCTGCTGGCGATTCCGGCGATCCTGGCCATCACCAGCTCGCCGGCCGGCGCCGCCATCAGCGTCGACGGCAAGCCCACCGGCCAGGTCACGCCGGCCGAAATCCCGCTGACCCGCGGCGAGCATCGCTTCGAACTCACCCTCGCTGGCTACAACCCCGTCAACGAACCGGTCAGCGCGCGCATCGGCGGGCGCATCGAGCTGGCCGCCGCGCTGCAGCCGATTCCGGCGCCCGAGCCCACCGCGGAGCCCGAAGAGGTCGCCGAGCAGGCGGCGCCGGCCGGTCCGCCGCCTCCGCCGCCGACGGCGGCCATCTGGGCCAGCGGTGTGGTTGCCGCCGCCGGCCTCGTCGGCGGCAGCGTGCTGGGCTTTTTGGCCCTGTCCGAGCGCAGCGACTTCGACGCCAACCCCACCGACGAGAGCGCCGACCGCGGCGAGCGCCTGGCGCTCTTCGCCGACGTCTCCTTCGGCATCGGCGCCATGGCCCTGATCACCGGCGCCGTGCTCTACCTCACCTCTGACACCGAAGCGGCCGAGCCGGCACCGGCCGACGCCGGCAGTGCGCGACTGCGGCTGACCCCGGTCGTGGACGGCAAGTCCGCGGGCCTCATCGCCTCGGGGCATTTCTGATGCAAAAAAGCTCGCTCCCGATGTCTGAGCCCAGGGGCTCCCGCGGCCTTCGGTGGCTGCTGTGCGGCCTGCTTTGCGCGTTGCTCGCCGGCTGCGAGCTGGTGGCCGACTTCGACCGCGACAAGATCCCGGTGGACCTGCCCGACGCCAACATCCCCGGCTTCGACGGCGGCGCCTCGGATCCGGACGCCGCCACGCCCGACGACGACGCTGGCGCGGACGGGGACGCCGCGATGGACGTCACCGAGCCCACGTCGGACGCCTCGACCGACGCCAGCGACAGCATGGACGCCAGCGACACGAGCGACGCCCAGGCGGGTGACGACGCTGGCGACGACGACGCGGGCTGAAGCGGGCGCGCGGCCGCAGTCAGGGATGGGGCCTGTGGGCTCCACGGGCGGCCAATGCTGCGCGCGGCGTCGGCGCGCCCAGCGTCGCGAAGACCTCGCGCAAACCCTGGCGCTGTACCGTGCGCCACACCCTCGCGGTTGCCAGCGCGAAGGCTGCGGCCCGCTTGTCGTCGATGAGGTCGTCGAGGGCGGCATTGAGGTCGGCCACTTGTGCGCGGGCTGCAAGCGCGGTCGCCCGCTCCAGCAGGTCCCGGCGCCGACAAATCAGGGCCGAGACCACGCAGGCGAAACCCTCGTTCAGCCAGGGCTCGACGCGTAACCCACGGTTTTCATCCCCAAGTCGCTTTTCCGAACCCGTGCGTAGCGCGACGGCCACATGGGTGAACTCGTGGCTGAGATGCCGCCGCATGCGGTCCAGGTCGCCATTGAGGGCGTTGGCGGCGACCGACTGCAGCGCCACGAGCGATGTTGTCGCGCTCTGCACGGGCGTCAGCAGCATGTTGGATGGCACGTTGCGTCCGAGGGCGCGTCGTGCTTCGGCGTTGCTGTCGTAAATGACGAGCTGCAGGTCACCGCCGAGCTCGAAGTCGAGCTGGCCCTCGACCGACCCGATGACGTCGTCGATGATCGTTTCGCAGGGCTCCACGGGCGCGCCGAGGCGTTTCCACACGTGCGTACGGGCGGTGCGGGTGGCTACGTACGCGGGCGGCACGTGGGTTGGAGGCGTCAACGCTTCGTGGCCGCCTTGCGTGCGGCGTCGGCCAGCGCCCGCTTGCGCACCCGCGAGCGTACCGCGCGCACCAGCATCACTTCGCTGGCCGCGGTCATGCCGTGGCCCACGTGGGCGTCGGCGCTCAGCAGGCTCTTGAGCAGCCAGTTGGAGCGGCGCAGGTCGAAGCGGGCCCAGCCCGTCAGCAACGTGGCGTGCTGGCCCAGGGGCAAGGTTTCGAAGTTCCACTGGCCGCCCTCGAGCGCACCGTCGGTGGCCTTGATCGAGACCAGCGGGTTCTTGTCGGTCAGCGACATGCGCCCCGACAGGCCGATCAGGGGCAGATCGATCTTCCAGGCGAAGTCGGTGACGCCGTCCTTCTGCGATAGCACTTCGGCCGAGCTGCCCGGCATCAGCGAGGAGCCGAAGGCGTTGGCGTCGAGCATGACCTCGCGCACCAGGTCCACCGGGCGCTGTACGACGCCGTAAACTGTGAGTTGGTCGACGCGGTCGCCGCTCATCTGCATCCAGATCAGGTCGCCTCGCATCATGAAGCGCAGAAGGGCCCTGGGATCGAGCGCGGGTTTGGCCAGCGGCGCCTGGGGGCTCTGGGGTGGGCGGTAGCCGGCGCGGCGTTCGGCTTCGCGCTTGAGGCCCAGCACCATGCCGTAGGTCAGGGCCATGTTGGCCGAGCGGTTGATGCTGCGGGCGGCGCGCGCCACGCTGCGGGCGACGAAGTTGGCGCGCCTGAGGTCGACACGCATGGACATGGCGAGCAGGCAGCGCTTGTCGCCGCGGGGCAGGATGCGGATCAGGCTGCGGCCGTGGCCCATGTCGCCCGAGTGGCTGTCGATGGTGATGCGGTAACCGGCGCTGGCCCGACTGGGCGGCGGTTTGTAGACGGTCATCGCGTTTTCGCCTTCGAGCGTGAGCACGCCCATCTCCCAGCGCCAGTCGTAGAGCGTGGCGGGGCCCTTGCTCTTGTGGACCTCGACCTCGTCGAGGGTGCCCATGAAGCGGGGGTAGCCGGCCGGTCGCTCGGCCAGGGCCAGCAGGGCTTCGGCCGAGGCGTGAACTTCGGTCAGGAGGTTGACGGCCGGCAGCTCGTCGCCGTCGGTGTCGGCGAACTCCACCAGCGCCACCGGACCGCTCGACAGCAGTGGCTCGAGCTGGCCGATGTCGCGGCGGTTGAGGCCCTGCAGCCGATCTGCGCTCGGGTCGTACTCGGGGCGGGCCTGGGCCCCGAGCGGCGAGGCCCAGAGGATCGCTGCCAGTAGAACTACGTACCTTCCGCGCATCAATCGTATGACGTGGTCCATGGCGAGAAGTTCAACGGCGGGGGCGGCCGGTGCGGGCGAACTCGGTGCAAGCATAGCCAGCGCTGGCCGAAGGGCACGCCTGCCGCGACCGCCCTGAGCGAAAGCCGGTGCCGCCGGCCGCTGCCGCCCGGCCCACCCCACGGCGTCCCGAAAAGGCCACGAAACTACCGCAGAAAACCGTCGCAGCAGCGCGTCTTCGCAGGCTGCGCTAGGATTTTCCCATGACTTCTTGGCTTCGACCCCGTAAGTGGCTTCTGTGCGTGCTTTGCCTACATCTGCTTTCGGCCTGCAAGGTCAATGCGGGCGAGGGCGGTCTTTCCGGTCTCGGCAACGTCGATGACCTGCAGGCCGAGGCCGAACGCATCGCCCAGGAGGCGGGCGACCTGGAGATCTGCGACGGCCAGACGCTCGAGCAGCTGCTCGAGGCCGACGCGCTCAGCGATGAATGCCGCCAGCAGCTGCTGTCCTTTTTGCCCGAGTCCCAGAGTACCTTCGAGGGGCGGCTGATCGCGCCGGGGGGCGTGCGCGTGGCGGCGGATGGGTCCCTGCAGGTCCTGCTGCAGGGCGCCGACGCTTCGGGCCTTTCGCTGGACGCCGACGCGCTGCTATCCGCGGAGGTGACGCTGGTGACCCAGGGCGGTGAAGTCGTCTTGCAGCCCGGTGACTATCAGTGGGGCTTCGAGGCGGACTTGGACTCCGAGTTGATGTCCATCGCCGTCGTCAACGATTACTCGGCTTCGATGACCGATGCCGATCTGCGCGACGTGGCCGAGCTGCAGGGCGAAATCTTCATGTGCTTGCCTTCGGTCCACGAGACCGAGGTCTCGCGCTTTTCCGAGATGGTCAGCACGGTCCTGCCCTTCGCCAGTGATGACCAGGCCGTGGCCGTCGCGCTCGAGCTCGACGAGGGTTTCGAGCGCGGCACCACGGCCCTCTTCGATGCTGTCGGCAGCGCCGCCGAGGCGCTCGACGCCCGTTCACGCCCGGTCAAGATGCTTTTGCTCAGCAGCGACGGGCGCGAAAACGCGTCGCAAACCTTCGAGCAGGCCGATGTACTCGCCGCCCTGGACGATGCCGGAATCTTCGTCGTCGTCTTCGGCGCCCTGCTCGCCGACGTCGATCAGCTGAAAACCCTGGCCGGCGATCGCGGCGTTTTCTTCTACACCCGAGAGTTCAAGAGCCTCTTCGACGCCACTTCGGCCTTGCGCGAGGCCCTCAAGGGCCTGGGCGAGTTGCGCATTGGGGCCGATGCCATCGCGGGTGCCAGCGTCGAGGCCGTGCGCATTCGCCTCGACGCCGAGCTTGCGCTGGAGCTGCAGGTGACGGCGCCGTGAATGACTCGTAGCCGGCCCGATCAGGGCCTGCGTCGCTTGCGCTGCAGGTCCACCCGCTCTTCTTTGACGTCGCTGACCTTGTAGGACGATACCGGAGCCGGCGCGCTGGCTCCCGGCACCGGCAGCTGCTGGGCGGCCAGCCGCCGGCCGCGGGGCCTGCCCACGGGTGGTCCGGAGGGCACGTGGGCCGGGGGTGGTTTCGGAGGCTCGACCGCGTCGGGATCGGGCATGGTGTCGGCGGTGGCCGAAATGTCGGCGGCGGGCTCGCGGTCGTCAGGGGCCGTTTCGGCCGTCGCTGAGACCTCGGGGCCGGCGGGTTCGGCCGCGGTGGCACCCGGCTCCGGGGCGCCAGCGCCCGGGGCGGCGTTGCCGGTTTGGGGCTTGAGCCTCTTCAGAGCCGCCTCGTGTTCGCGGCGGTCGCGCTTTCGTGCCACCTCGAGGTTTGCCAGCTCGTCGCCGAGGCGTTCGATCTCGGCTTGCAACGCCTGGAGTTCATCGCTCCCCGCGGCCGGGCGGCCAGAAGCCACTGGCCCCGGTCCACTGCGGCTTGGGGGGGGACGCCTCACCAGCAGGTAGACGGCCAGTAGCGACATCACCCACAGCAGGCCCAGCAGGATCCACAGCTCGATTCCGAGCGCTGCCGGGTCGGTACCGGGGGGCGCCGCGGGAGCGGCTGGTTCGGCGCTGCCCGCGGTGAAGCCGAGCGCTGGCACAGCCCCGGCGGGGGCCTGCGGTTTGAGCCAACTGGATTCGATGCCTACGTGCATCTCTCGTGGAATCGAGTTTCCGCCGTGCGGTATCACCAGTGTAACCCAAGGCGACAGCTTTCGGATCGCGTCGCTCGATGCCGGGCGTCACGAGATCGCGGCCCGCGGCGACCCGGGGCGCAGGCGCATTGGTTTTTACCTGTTGCGGCGCCGCGGCGGGGAGGCGTCTGTCCGAAACCCTTGACCGCCGGCCGCAGCTGGCCATAGATCGACAGCGACCAGTCCGCGATCGCGGCTGGGGCGGCTCGCATCGTCGCCGGCCGTGCGTGCAGGGAGATGGCATGAAAATCTTCATCGACTCGGCCGACATCGCTGAAATCCGCGAAGCCGCCGAGATGGGGGTCATCGACGGGGTGACCACCAATCCGAGCCTGGTCGCCAAGACCGGCCGCAGCCTCGACGCCGTGATCGCCGAGATCTGCGAGGTGGTCGACGGACCCATCAGCGCCGAGGTGCTGGCCACCGACACCGAGGGCATCCTGCGCGAGGGCCGCAAGCTGGCCGCGATGCACGAAAACATCGTGGTCAAAGTTCCGCTCATCGCCGATGGCATCAAGGCGGTGAAGGTCTTCGCGGGCGAGGGTATCAAGACCAACGTCACGCTCTGCTTCAGCGCGCCCCAGGGCCTGCTGGCGGCCAAGGCCGGCGCCACCTACATCAGCCCATTTCTGGGCCGCATGGACGACGTGGGTTCCGAGGGCCTGGATCTGATCGGTCAGCTGGTCAACATCTACGGCAACTACGCTTTCGAAACCGAAGTGCTGGCCGCCAGCATTCGCCATCCCATGCATCTGGTGCACTGCGCGGAGATGGGCGCCGACGTCGCGACGATTCCCCACAAGGTCATCCTGCAGTTGCTCAAGCATCCGCTAACCGACATCGGGCTCGCGCGCTTCCTCGAGGACGCCAAGAAGATCCCCGAGTAGCAAGCCCCGCCGGGATTGGACTATGCGCGCTCAGGTCCTGGTTGTTCACAAGAAGTCGGCCTACCAAATCTACGTGCAGGAGCGCGGCCATGCGCGCATGGTCGAGCTGCTCGAGCAAGGCGATGCTTCCGTCTCGCGCCTGATGCGCGCCCATCGCGATCACGAAGCGACCATCGAGCTCGCGCGCCAGAGCCTGCGCGCCCTGGGCGTCAAGGCGGTCTTCCGGCGCCGCAGCGACCCCAGCACCACCGCCCGCTTCGATTTGGTGGTCACACTCGGGGGCGACGGCACGTTGCTGGCCGCTTCGCACATGGTGCCGGCCGACTGCCCCGTGATCGCCATCAACTCCGCGCCAAGCGACAGCGTGGGTCATTTTTGCGCGGCCACCAAGGAAGACCTGGCCGAGCGCCTGGCCGAGGCCCTACGCGGCGCGCTGCCCCAGACGCGCCTGACGCGCATGCAGGTCAGCCTCGACGGTCAGACCGTCAGCACGCGGGTACTCAACGATCTGCTCTTCGCCCACACCTGCCCGGCGGCCACCACGCGCTACGCGATCACCGTGGATGGCCGCAGCGAGGAGCACAAGTCCAGCGGCGTGTGGGTGGCGACGGCGGCGGGCTCGACGGCGGCGGTGCACTCGGCCGGCGGCAAGGTCCAGCCCATCGGTTCGCGCCGGCTGCAGTACGCCGTGCGCGAGCCCTACGCGGCGGCCCAGGAGCACTTCGACCTGCTCAGGGGCTTCATCGCGCCCGGCGAACAGCTCGAGCTACAGAGCCACATCCGCGCCGGCTGTCTCTACATCGACGGCCCCCACATCAAGCGGGCGGTGCCCATCGGCGCGCGCCTTTTGATGCAGCGCTCGTCGGAGAGCCTGACCCTGCTCGGCTACCGCGAGGCGGGCGCCTTTCGCTCGCCTCCGCATTCGAAGGAAGCCTGAGGGCCCGCGGCAGGCGCGGCGCCGGCCGGCCCCGCCCACACCACGAACCTTTGGCGCTCGCTACGGTGGCGATAGACTGCGCGCGAGATGGTCGCAAAGCCCGGTGCCAGGACCCTGGAGCGGCTCCACTCGCTGCTGGGGGTATTGCCGCTGGGCGGCTTTCTGCTCTTGCATCTGACACGGCTGTGGCCGGCCCGGGCCGGGCGCGACGCGTTCATCGCCGCGCGCCTCGAACGCGGTGGCGCTGGCGACGCCCCCGCCTGGACGGGAGCTTTGCTGTTCATGCTGCTGCTGCACGGCGGGCTCGGCTTCTACCTGCGCCGTGGCCGGCGCGGGGCCATGGGCGCGCTGCAGGCGGCGACCGGGATCGCAGCGGCCCTCTTCATCGGCTACCACCTGTGGCTGATCGCGCCCTTCGCCCAGGGGCCCCACCGCGGCCCCGGTAGCGGCTACGACATCATGTGGCTGCGGCTTTCGACCGATCGGGACCTGCTGCTGCACCTGGGAGGGCTCACCCTGCTGTGCTTCCACCTCGGTCATGGCCTGTCGCGGCTGCCCCGGACCTGGTTTTCGGCGGTGGCAGGCGCGGGCGGTTCAGGTGATGCTCAGGCGGCGACCACGCGTGCCCGGCTCGCAGCGGGTGCCGTGGCGTTTGTGCTGTGGCTCGGCTACCTGGAACTGCTCGCGCGCTTCGGCACCGGCGCGGGCCTCCTGTAGCGCGCACAGTTGCCCTGCGTTTGACATCCCGCGGCGCCCATTGGCTATGATCGCGTCATGGGGCGCATCCTCGCCGTGGCCGTCAATACCTTCCGGGAGGCGGTGCGCGACCGCGTGCTCTACGGCGTGGTGGGCATCGCCACGGCGGTGCTGCTATTCACCCTGGTGCTGGCCGAGCTATCCCTCGATCAGCACCTGCGCGTGGTGCTCGATGTGGGCCTGGCCTCGATCTCGTTCTTCTCGGTGCTGGTGGCGATCTTCCTGGGCTCGTCGCTGCTCTACAAGGAGATCGAGCGCAAGACGCTCTACGTGATCCTGCCCAAGCCGATCCACCGCTACGAATTCCTGCTCGGCAAGTACTGCGGCATCACGCTGACGGCGACGGTCTTTGTGGCGATCATGGGCGCGGTGCAGCTCGGGGTGACGACGCTGCAGGCAGGCGGGCGAGCGGTGTGGGTGCTGGCGGCGGCCCTGGGGCTTCCCGTGCTCTTGGCCCTGTGGGTCTACCGCGCCCGCGATCGCACCGCGGTGGTTGTGCCCTGGTCGATGCTTGCGCTGCTGACCCTGTCCTTGATCGCGAGCCAGGCCGACGTGGCGCTTTGGCCGATATTGGCGGCGCTTGGCCTCAACGTGGCCGAGGTGCTGGTCTTGACCGCGGTGGCACTCTTCTTTTCGTCCTTCTCCACGCCTTTTCTGACCGCCCTTTTTACCGCCGGCGTATGGCTGGTGGGGCGCAGCGCCGACACCATGACGGGCATCAAGAGCGACGCGATTCCCCAGGCGGTCAAGGATCTACTGGCCCAGCTCGTGAAGGTGTGGCCGAATTTCAATCTCTTCGTGCCCGGGCGCCGCGCGCTGGAGGTGCCGTTGAGCGAGAGCGTCGGTCCCCTGAGCTACGTGGTCAACAACGCCATCTACGCCGGCTGCTACGCGGCCATCGTGCTGGCCCTGGCGGCGCTGATCTTCCAGCGCCGGGATTTCCTCTGATCTCGGTGCAGCCCAGGACCTTGCAGCGCGCGGCCTCCGGTCTGGTCGTGCTGGCTGTGATCTTGGGTTCCTTTGCGGCCCGTGTCGTGACCTCGGCGGCGTCCGAGCTGGAGGCCGCCGACGCCCTGCGGGCCCGGGGCGAGCTGCCGGCGGCGGTGGTGCATTACCGTCGCGCTGCGCGCTGGTATGCCCCAGCCAGCCCCTACCACGTGCGCGCGCTGCAGCGCCTGGGCGAACTTGGCGCCGCCGCCGAGCAGGATGGGGAGCTAGAGCTGGCGCTGTCGGCCTATCGCGGCATCCGCGCCGCGATCCTCTCGACCCGCTCGTTCTACACGCCCGAGCGCGCGCGCCTCCAGGCGGCCAACCGCCGCATCGCCGACCTGATGGCGGCTGAGCCCCCCCCCGAGATGGACGCCGGCAAGTCGCGCGCGGCGCTGGCCGCCGAACACCTGAAGCTACTCGAGGCCGACCCCGGTCCCAGCCTGCTGTGGACGCTGGTGTTGCTGCTGGGCTTTGGCGCCTGGGTCGGCGGTGCCCTGGCCTTCAGCCTGCGTGCCATCGACGAAAACGACCGTCTGGTGCGTCCCCAGGCCATGCGCTGGGGGGCGCTGGTGGCTCTCGGCCTGGGCCTTTTCGTCGCGGGCCTGCTGATGGCCTGAGGGGGCTTCGGGCGGCGGCCGCTGGCTGCCCCGCCTTGCCCCGTTCCGGTGGGCGGGATACATCGGTTCACGCGGCCCTCTTCGGACATCATGGACAGGCTTCACATCGTCGGCGGCAACACCCTGCGGGGCACGGTGCGCATCAGCGGGGCGAAAAACGCCGCCTTGCCGATCCTCTGCGCTTCGCTCCTGGCCCGCGGCGATAGCGTCTTTCGCAACGTGCCCGAGCTGCGCGACATCGCCACCACAGCGAAGCTGCTGGAGCACCTGGGCCTGACGGTCGAGCTTTCGCCCGGCTGCGTGGCCGTGCACACAGGCGACTCCATCGGCGATGACGCGCCCTACGACCTGGTGCGCCAGATGCGCGCCTCGGTGCTGGTACTGGGCCCGTTGCTGGCACGCCAGGGCCGGGCGCGGGTCTCGCTGCCCGGCGGCTGCGCCATCGGCGCTCGCCCCATCGACCAGCACTTGCAGGGCCTGCGCGCCATGGGCGCCGAGATCGCGCTCGAGCATGGCTACGTCGAAGCGCGCGTACCCGGCGGCCGTTTGCGCGGCGCCGAGGTGCACTTCGACATGGTCACCGTGACGGGCACCGAAAACCTGATGTGCGCCGCCACCCTGGCGCGCGGCCGCACCACGCTCTTCAACGCCGCCCGCGAGCCCGAGGTCGAGGAGCTGGCGCGGGTGCTCAACAAGATGGGGGCGCGCATCGAGGGCGCCGGCACCTCCATGATCACGATCGAGGGGCGTGCTGAGCTGCAGCCGGTCGACCACGCGATCATCGCCGACCGTATTGAGGCCGGCACTTTCATGGTGGCCGCAGCCGCCACCGGCGGCGACGTGCTGGTGGACGGCGTGACGCTGGAACATCTGGAAGCGGTCGCCATCCGCCTGCGCCAGGCGGGCGTGCACGTCGAGCGCGAGGCCGGCGGCATCCGTGTCGCCGGCAAGCCGCCCTTCGTGGCCACCGACGTTAGCACCGCGCCCCACCCGGGCTTTCCCACCGACATGCAGGCCCAATTCATGGCCCTGATGTGTCTGGCCAACGGTCGTAGCACCGTCACCGAAACGATTTTTGAAAATCGCTTCATGCATGTGGGCGAACTCAACCGCATGGGCGCCCAAATCGATGTCGACGGCCGCACCGCCATCGTGCACGGCCCGGTGCGGCTGCAGGGCGCGAGCGTGATGGCCACCGACTTGCGCGCCAGCGCATCGCTGGTGATCGCCGGCCTGGTCGCCGAGGGGCGCACGGAGGTTCTGCGCGTCTATCACCTCGATCGCGGCTACGAACACATCGAGCAAAAGCTCGCCGGCCTGGGCGCCGACATCCGGCGGGTTCAGGGCGAGGACTGAGGCTGCCGGGCCCGCGTTCAGGCCTCCGCGACCTTTCACCGCTACACCGAAGCGGTGAAAGGTCGCGAGCACGGCCACTGCATGCAGCAGCGCCAGCGAATCGCCCATCGCCAGAGCGCGGCCGAGGCCGATGGACATGACCACCGCCAGCCCCCGGCGTGGCAGCCATCGGAAGGTCGAGATGCGGTAGCGCAGGCTGCGCCGGGCGGTCGCGTTTCCACGACCGCCCGGCAGCGGTTGCGGCCGTCAGTTGGCGCGGGCGGCGCCGGCCTGGGACTTGCTCTTGCTCTTGGGCTTGCCCTGGGCCTTGTGTGGGCTGGGTCCGTCGACGCGCAGCATCGGGCGCAGCTTGCGGAAGGTTTTGCGACCGATGCCCTTGACGCGCATCAGGTCTTCGATCTTGTTGAAGCGCTTGATGCGCTCGCGCAGCTTCAGGATCGCCTGGGCCTTGCTCGGGCCGATGCCGGGCAGGCGGGTGAGCTCGGCCTCGTCGGCGCGGTTGAGGTCGACCACCAGCGTGGCGTCGTCTTGCATTGCGGCGCTTGCGCCGGCGGCCGACTTCGCCTGGGCCTGGGCACCACCGGCAGCGGCCAGGGCCAAGCCGAGGGCGGCGATGGCGGCGAGCAGGGGCGAGGTGGAGCGGTGGGTTGTGGGCTTGCTGGGCATGGTGCTTTCTCCTTGGGGTCGGCTCCGTGGCGGAGCGTTCGGGCTGCGACTGGCAGCGTCCGCCTCTATTGCAAGCCCCTTGCCAGCAATTGAACCCAATAATTTCAATGGTTTACGGACGCGAAGGTGTCGGATCGGCGGAGCCCTCGGGTTTTCGCCATCGTCCCGGCAATCTTAGGGGGAGTGCGTTGGGGCCGCGTCGTCGTTGTTGGGACCGGGCTGTCGATCGCGGCCGTGGACGTCACTTGCTTGTGGTTCAACTTCGGTGCGTGGCAGGCTCGCGCTTCGATTTTTGTGGAGGCAAGCGATGCGAATCACCCTTTCGGCCGACGACCCGATCCGCTCCGGCGCAGACTTCCTGGCCGTGGGAGTGGGCTCGAAGAACGTCGCCCGCGATCCCATGGTCAAAAAGCTCGACCAGGCCATGGGGGGCTCGTTGCTCAGCCACCTCAAGGACGAGGGCTTCAAGGGCAAGCTCGGCCAGAGTCTGACCATGCTGGGGCGCGGCCGCCTGGAAGCGCGCAAGTTGCTGCTCTTGGGCCTCGGCGATGAGCCCAAGGCCGCCACCACCCAGCGCCTATTCGCGGTCCGCGCCGCCCGCGCTGCCATGGGCCGCCCCGCGCTTTCGTTGGTCGCGACCGGCGCCGACCCCGAGACATTGTCACTGCTGGCCCAGGGCGCGGTGCTCGGCGCTTACCGTTATACCCGCTACCTCACCGGCAGCCGCGTTCCAGCCACGCCCCTCAAGCGCGTGGTGATCCACGTGTCCAAGGCGCCGGGACGGCCCGAGCGCAGCGCCGTCAGCGCCGCCACCGCCCTGGGCGAGTGCGTGAATCTGGCGCGCGACCTGATCAACTGCCCTGCCAACGACTTGACCGCCACCGAGCTGGGCCGCATCGCCAGCGAGCAGGCCAAGCAGGCCGGCGTCCGCTGCAAGGTCTACGACAAGAAGGGCATCGAAAAGCTGGGCATGCCGCTGCTCATGGCCGTCAACCGCGGCAGTTCCGAGGAGCCGCGCTTCATTCACATGACGCACAAGCCTGCCACCCGCGGTGCGCCCCGGGTGGTCTTCGTGGGCAAGGGTCTGACCTTCGACTCCGGCGGCCTGTGTCTGAAGCCGGCCGACGCCATGCTCGACATGAAGATGGACATGGGCGGCGCTGCCACCACCATCGGCATCGTGTTGGCCGCCGCCCGCCTCAAGCTCCCCATCGAGGTCCATGGCGTGGTGGCCTCAACCGACAACATGAACGGGCCCGACGCCTACCGTCCCGGCGACGTCTTTCCATCGCGAAAGGGCAAGACCGTCGAGATCATCAACACCGACGCCGAGGGGCGGCTGGTGCTGGCCGATGCCCTGGCCTACGCCTGCGAGCTGAAGCCCGACTATTTGATCGATCACGCCACGCTGACCGGAGCCTGCCTGGTGGCCCTGGGCAAGTACCGCGCCGGGCTCTTCTGCAACGACGAGGCGATGGGTCGGGCCTACGAAAAGGCCGCGGCGCGAAGCGGCGAGCAGTTCTGGCAGTTACCCCTCGACGGCGACTTGCGCGACCAGCTCAAGAGCCGCATTGCCGACCTCAAGCACACCGGCACCCGCTATGGCGGCACCATCACCGCGGCCCTCTTCCTCAAGGAGTTTGTGGGCGACTGCCGCTGGGCCCACCTCGACATCGCCGGCCCGGCCTTCCTGGAGAAAAACCACGGCATTCATCCCAAGGGCGGTACGGGCTTCGGCATTCTGACGGCGGTGGAGTTCCTGCGCTCGCTGCTGGCCTGAAGCGCCCGCCGGGCAGCGCCATCACCCCATGCGGGGCGTGCGTGCCCAATGACCCCTACAGCCGGAAGGGGAAGTTCACCTTGAAGACCGACTGGGAGAACTTCGGGAACTTCGCCTTGCGCACGGCCTTGGCGATACAGGAGCCGGGTGCTCCCGTGACCCCGCTGACCTGGGCGCTGGTCACGCGCCCGGTGCTGCCGGCGACGGTGATGTTGACCATGGCGGTACCCGAGGCGCCGCCCGCGCAGGCCTGAACCGCGCCTTTGACGCCGTTCATGGCCGAGATCACCTCAGAGCGGGAGGGCTGCTTGGGCAGGTTTGCGTTCGCCGCCGGGGCTGACGATGAGCCGCCGCCCGACTTCTTGCCGCCGCCGGTCAGCGCCGCGCCCAGCAGGTCGTCGAGGCTGCGCGATCCGGACGGTTTCGCGGGAGCCGAAGGGGCCGAGGCTGTGGACTTGCTATCATCGGCGGAGCCGCCACCCGAGGAGCTGCCCGAGGAGCTGCCCGAGGAGTCGTCGCCGCTGCCCCTGCGGCGGCGCTTGCGGCTGGAGGAGGAGTCGGACTTGTCGTCCTTGTCTTCTTCTTCCTTGGCGGCTTCGGCCGCGGCCTTTGCGCCTTCCGAAAGCTCTTCGTCTTTCTTCTCCTCGGCGCCGGGTGCTGCTGGTTGGGCGGGCGCTGCGGCTGCCGCTGCCGCTGCCGCGGGCGCTACGGCTGCGATCGGCGCCGGTGGCGCCGGCTCGGGCTTGAGGATGAAGGCCACGCCCACGGCGGCGATCGACAGGAAGGCAAAGCCGGCCACGACGGCAAGTGCCAACGTCTTCTTGTTGCCCTCCGGCTCTTCCTGGGGTGCCGCCAACATCGGCGAGCCCAGGGCGCCAAAGCCGCCCGCCTGGGAGCCCATGGAGAGAAGTTCGTCCTTGGCCTCGCCGCCGCCGCCGCCCTCGTCGCTCATGCCGGTGGCACCGGCCAGCGCGCGGATGTCGATCAGCCCAGAGGCGTCGCCGCTGGCGAAGCCGGCACTGCCGCCGGGGGCGCCATCGCTCGAGGGGCTCGGTGCGACGCTGCTCGAGCCGGTCGCCAACGCCTGCAGGTTCTTCAGCGAGAACAGCACCGAGTTTTCATTGCGAGCACCGGTCATCGCCTGTTCGGACGACACGCGTGGGCTCGGCGAAGACGAGACCACTCCGGCGTCCGCGCTGCCGCCGGGTGAGTCGAAGGGGCTGGAGGCGCCGCCGCCGCCGAAGAGGTCGGGGCCATCGCTGCCGGCGCCGCCGCCGAACATGCCTCCAGCGCCGCCGCCATCGTCGGCGAAGGGATCGGCACCCATCGAGGGCTGCGCCGTCAGCGCATCAGCTCCGGCCGATGCGTAGGCCGCCTGCGCGGCGGGCTGTTGTGCGGGAGGGTTGGTGATCTGGTCGACCAAGTCCTGAACATCGCGAATCGGAGCCCAGTTATCGAAGCCTTCGGCCCACGCATAGGTCTCCCAGTCGATCGTCTGGTTGTTGATCATCTCGCCGAGCTGCGCCGGCGTGTAGGGACCGGCCTGCTCACCATCGATGACCACGTGCCAGATCGCTGCCGCCGAGCTGTCGTAGCTGGCGGCCGAGGGAGCCATCGAAGCCGGCGCGCTGGCGTCGTCGGAACCATCACCGCGGACGATGATCACCTCACTGCAGCGCTTGCACCGGATCTTGAACACCTTGCCGACGACTTTTTCGTCGGCGATCGAGTACTTGGCGGAGCAGCTTTCACAAACGATCTTCATGTATCGGGTCCTCGGCGGCTTCCTCGGTGGGCGCGCAAGCTGCGCGTGATGCGGCGTGTCGAGTCAGCGAAATTGCGTATTTGGTGATGGTGCGTCAAGACACTCGTCAACCGCGTGACCATGTGTCTTCACCTGTTGTGACCCCGGGGCATGGCGGAGCTTGGGTCCTTTGCTGAAGAAAGATGGAGCCGCTGCGGTCTGCCCCCGCGTGGACTCGGGATCGTGCTCCAGCTGGGGCGTGCGGATATGCATGGGACGAGCGCTGAATCCGCCACGGATTCGAGACGCTATTTCATCAAGCCAGGCCCGCGATGTCGAGTCCGTCTTGCGCTCGCAATGCCCTCTTATGGCATTCCACGCCCAAGTCTTCGTGTGCGTGATGTCAGGGTCGCGCCTACAAGCGCGAGCGTTCAGTCCACCAGTTCGCTGCCGTCGATGCCACAAAACTGCACCGTCGCCGGGTAACGCTTTTCGCACTGCGGGCAGCGCCTGTGTGCGGCGTCGGCTTCCTGCGTGAGCCGCTCGCGCCGGAACTCTTCGTAGGCGATGGTCTCGCTCTGGTCGCGCGGACAGATCGCCGGACCGTCGAAGCCCTGTCGACAAACAGGGCAGATGTGGCTGGCACCTGCGCCCCCCATGCCGACGGGAGCTTCTTCGAGTGCTTGCTCGCTTGTATCGGTGGCAGCATCGGTCGCGGAGTCGTCCTCTTCGCTCGCGCCATAGAGCACCGCGCGCCTGCGCGCCCTGCGCATCCACAGCCCGATACCGAAGCCCGTGCCGAGCAGCGAAAAGAGGCCCAACCACAGCGCCGTGCGACCGCCGTCGGTGTCGGCACCCAGGGCGCGCGCTCCCAGGCGACTGTGGCCGCTGGCCTCGTGCGCTTCGTCTGAAGCCGCCGCCGCGGGGGTGGCCGAGGGGCGGGCCGTGCTCGCGGCGGGCTCGGCCACGAGCTGTCCGAACTCACCGGCGCTGACCTCCACCTGCGCCTGATCCTGGAGCCGACCGTGGCGCGCGACCACGACGAAGCTGCCTTCGGCCTCGGCGATCTGCGCGCTGGCCACGAAGCACCGGCCCTGCAGCGACGCCCGCGCACCGGGGGGAGTCTCCAGCTGTAGGCTGGCCTCGGCATCGGGCAGGGGGCAGCGTTTTTCGTCTTTGACGACGGTTCGAAAGCAGACGCGCTCACCGGGGCTGATGCGCGCGCGGTTGGGGCGTAACGAGATGCGTGCGGCCGCTCCCGGGGCGCAGGTCGCGGTCTCGGTTTCGGTCTGGCTGGCGGTCGCGGCGTGCTTCTGACCTAGCCGTTGCAGTCGCTGGGTTGTCGTGATGGTCGCGATGCAGGTGGATTGCTTTAACTTCCAGTTGAAGCGGCTGCGATCGCGGTAGACGAGCTGGTCATCGCCCACGCGCTCCAGCTCATAGATGCCCTCTTCTTCGCGGGGGTCGGCCTTGGGCGTGCGACAGCGGGTGGTCCAGCGGCTGTCGCTGTGGCTGCTGCCCTGCCGGCGCATGGTGGGATTCATGCTCCAGCACTCGCCCGAGCGAACCTTTCGCTCACCGCCGTCGATGTGCAGCTGGTTGCCGTGCACCGAAACCTCGACCGTGCCGCCGCCGCCGCTGCGGCTCGACTGCGGGCGCGGGCCACAGTCGGGGCCCCAGCTCTCCACCGCCACGACCATCTCGGTCGCACCGGCCCGATAGCTGCCGGCGACCGAAGGCACCTGCGCCGCCCCGCTCTGCCCCCACAGCGAAAGCACCCCCAACCACCCCAGAACTCGGCAGCTGCTCCGCACGCTGCGCATCATCGCCGTTTTGCCGCGCTTGGCAAAATGGTCGCCCTCCAAATGCCCCCCAAAGAGCCGTGCGTGTCCCCCGCCGAAGCGGGGGACAGCCCAGCTATCAGCCTTTGACGGCTTTGACCTTCTCGGTCATCTCGGGCACCGCCTGGAAGAGGTCGGCGACCAGGAAGTAGTCAGCGACCTGGGCGATCGGCGCTTCCTTGTCCTTGTTGATCGCGACGATCAACTTGCTGCCCTTCATGCCCGCCAGGTGCTGGATGGCACCGCTGATGCCCACGGCCACGTAGAGGTTGGGCGCGACCACCTTGCCGGTCTGGCCCACCTGCAGGTCGCCGGGCACGTAGCCGGCGTCGACCGCGGCACGCGAGGCGCCCATGGCGGCGCCCATGGCGTCGACCAGGGGCTCGAGCACGTTCTTGAAGTTCTCGTCGCTCTTGAGGGCGCGGCCGCCGGAGACGACGATGGAGGCCTCGGCCAGATCGGGGCGCTCGCTCTTCTGGCTCTCCAGCGAGACGAACTCCACGCGGCCGGCGACGGCATCGGTGGACACCGCGGCCTCTTCGACGGGGCTCGCGCTGCCGGCTTCGGCGGCCGGATCGAACTCCGACTGGCGCGCGGTCACCACGGTCACCGCGGCGTTGGAGGTGACGGTGCCGAAGACGTTGCCGGCATACATGGGCCGGACATAGTTCGGCGTGCCACCCTCGACGCTGACGCCGCGGATGTCGCTGATGTTGGCGGCGCCGATGCGCGCGGCCACGCGCGGCATCAGGTCCTTGCCGTAGGTGCTGGCGGTTGCGGTGATCACACCGTAGCCGCCGGCCTTGGAAATGTCGGCCACCGTCGGCGCGTAGGCCTCGGCGAAGTAGCCGCCGGCGATCTCGGCGGCCAACACCTTGCGTGCGCCATACTTGGCGGCTTCGTCGGCGGCGGCCTTGCTGCCCTCGCCGATGGCGAGGATGTCAAAGGCGCCGCCGGTTCCCTCGGCGACCTGCTTGGCAAGCGTCACCGCCGCCAGCGTGTTGCGCCGAAGCGTTCCGTCCATCAGCTCTGCAACCACAAGTACGTCGGTCATTTCGAATCTCCTTGCGCCCGATCTTGGCGCCCGATCTTGGCGTTCAGTTAGGTCGGTGTCTCTCGTTGTCAGGTTGCAGTTCAGATGACCTTGGCCACGTTATGTAGCTTGTTCACCAGCTCGTCGACGCTCTCGACAAACTCGCAGCTGCCGCTGCGTGCCGGAGGCAGCTCGAACTTCGGGTAGCTCGTCGACAGCGTGGTGTCGGTGCCCAGATCGCCCAGCGTCAGCTGCTCGATCTTCTTCTTCTTGGCCTGCATGATGCCCTTGAGCGAGGCGTAGCGGGCGCCGTCGTTGTACTTGTGGTCGGCGGGGGAGGCGCCGTTCTTGACCGACTCGGGGGCCACGATGCGCAGGTCCACGGTGACCACGGCCGGCAGCGTCACCTTCAGGGTCAGCACGCCGGTGTCGACCTCGCGACCCACGGTCAGGGTCTTGCCGCCGTCGTCGGTGGACATATTCATGGCGAAGGTGGCCATGGGCCAGCCGAGCATCTCGGCGAGCATCTGACCGACGGCGTTGCTGTCGCCATCGACGGTCTGCTTGCCCATCAGCACCAGATCCGGGCTCTCCTTGTCGACCAGGGCCTTGAGCGCCCGGGCCAGCACGGCCGAGTCGAGCTGGGCGTCGTCGGCCTGCACCAGGATGCCACGGTCGGCGCCCATGGCCAGGGTCTGGCGCATGGTCTGGGCGACGTCGGCCGGACCGAAGGAGACGACCACGGTCTCACCGAGCTTCTCGTTCTTCGGGGCCTTTTCATTCAAGCGCAGGGCCGCTTCGACGGCGTATTCGTCGAAGGGATTGGGCTTCCATTCGAGGCCCTCCGAGCTGACCGCGGCTCCGCCGTCGGAGATTTTCACCTTATTCGCGTTGTCGGGGTCGCAGACGCGCTTGACTGGTACCAGGATTTTCACGGGGCCTCCAAGGGAGCAAGAGGGGCGAGCACGTCCCTGGGCAGCGAGCGCCTCAGGGCGGTGACGCGAATTAGGAACATGTGCGCTCGCTGTCAAGGCGCGCGCGGGTCGCTTGGCGATCGCGGGCCTGCGCCCGATCAATGCAGCAGCTGCAGCTGGCCCTGGCTCGCCGCGAGCGCCAGCGCGACCTGGTAGGCCGCGGGCAGCGAGGACGGCCCGGGCTCACCGCTGCCGAGCAGGCGGGAGGCCAGCAGGGCGGCGCGGGCCGCGCTGTCATCGAGTCGTCGCACTTGCCGTTCGAGGTGGCGGGCATGGGCGCGCTCGGTGGCGGCCCGCAGCGCCTTCTTGTCGAGGGCGCCGGCGCTGGGCGCGGCCGCTTCGGCCAGCTGTAACAGCCGCTCGCTCGGCGCGTGGACGCTGAGGGCGGCCCAGGCCCTGTCGCCCTCGATGCCGCCGCCGTGCCAGCGCACCGTCAGTCCCTCGAGCCGCTGCAGACCCGCACCTATCAGGGCCGCGAAAGCCTGGGCGCCGGCTTCGCCTCCGGGCCGGGCGACCGCCTGCCAGTGCAGCAGTGCGGCGGTGGGCTGCAGCGGGGCGGCCCGCATCGCCGTGCCCGCGTCGGCCTTTTCCTTTGCTCGCGTCGCCGGTCGGCGCTCCGCGAAGGTGGCATCGGTACCGGGCGAGGGCGGCAGTTGCGAGACGCGGCGGGCGATTTCCGCTGCGAGCTGGTCGGCGGGCACGGCTGCCGTCGCTGCGATCACCAACGCGGCCCCGTGCTGTTGTTGTCCGAGGGCGCGCCGCAGGCTCGAAGCCGGCAGCGCGGCGACCGCGTCGGGCGTGCCCCAGGCTGCCATTCGACCCGGCGCCTGGGGCCACAAATGGGCCGCGGCGCGCGCCTGTTCTCCGAGGGCGCCGCCGCGGGCACCGAGCTTGGACAAAAGCCGCAGGCGGGCGCGGGCGATGTGCCGGGGCGAAAGCGAGGGCCGCAGGGCGCAGTCCAGGGCCAGCGACAGAAGCTGCCGGCGCTGGGCGAGCGGTGCGCTGAAATCCAGGCCCCAGCCCTCGGCATCCACCCGGGGCTCCAGGCGTGCGCCGATGCGTTCGAGTTCGATGCCCAGCGCCTGCGGACCGTGGCCGGCGCAGGCCAGGGCCGAGAGCGTGGCCAGCAGCGCGCTGCGTCCGTGCAGTGCCCGCGGTTCTTGCCCGGCGCCACCGGCGAAGCGGATGGCCAGGCCCAGCTGGGGACCGCTGTCGCGCAGGACCTCGATGCGCGCGCCGTTTTCGAGGCTCACGTGGGCATGTGCCCCGTCCTGCTCGCCCTGAAGCTCCGGTTGCGCGCGACCGAGCCCCTCGGCGAGGGCTGCCTCCAGGCGCCCTTGCCAGTCATCGCGCCGCTCGGCGTCCGGATCGTCGAGTCGGGGGCGATCGGCACGGCCGCCGGCGACGACCACGCCCACGCCCAGCCGCGGTTGCAGCGGTTCGGCGTCGGCGTCCCGGTCACGCCCGCGCGAAAGCCAGCTTTGGCCCACGAGCCGCACCGCGGAGGCCACATCGGCGGCACCGGCGTTGGCGTCCCGCGCCGGTGCCGCGCCCTCCGACCGTAGCGTGGACAGCAGCTGTGCGGCGCTGGCCACCAGCGGCTGCGGCCCATCGCCGCGCACGCGCAGCAGGGCCAGCCCGCCGGCGCCCAGACTGAAGACGTGGGTGCTCGTGACCTGCGCTCCGAGACGCGTCTGCAGCTGACGTCCGAGGGCCCGGGCCAGGGCGTCGGCGGTCGCCAGGTCGGGCGCCGCCAGCGCCAGGCTGACAGCGGGCCCATCCCCCACCTCCACCCGCACGCGGTCCTCGAGGTCGGCGGCCTCGGGCTCTGGCGCCCCGCCACGGGCGGCCGGCAGGCCGGCGAAGGCGCGGGTCACCGCGCTCTCGAGCTCGTCCCCATCGATTGCGCCGGCGGCGACCAGCAGTGCGCGGCGCGGGTCGAAGTGGCGGGCGAGAAAATCCTCCAGCTGGGCCGCGCTGGCGGCATCGGCGTCGGTGGGGCGCGCCAGCGGATCGAGGCCGCGGGCGGCGTCGTCGCCGAGCAGCGCGCGAAAGGCCAGGTGGTCGGCGGTGCGCTGGGGGTCGGCGGAGGCGGCGCGGCGGCGGCGGTCCTCGAGGGCCCGGCGCGCCTGGCTCAGCTGGGTGGCCGAGACCTGTCTGAGGGAAAGCGCTCGCGCCAGGCGCTTGAGGCAAGCCGAGAGCTGTGGCTGCGGACAGCGCAGCTCGAGTTCGAGGCCCGTGGGCGTCAGCCGCGTGCGGGCGCCCGGCCCGGCTGCGCGCGCGGCCACTTCGGCGGCCAGGGCGGCGAGTTCCACCGGCCGCGCCGCCCGCGAGCCGGCGCGCACGAACAGCGACAGCCGCAGCGTCGGCACTTCGGGCCCAAGGCTGTTGCGCCGCAGGATGGCCAGATCGGGCCCCGCGTTACGGCGCAGCACGATGGCGCCTGCGGGCACCTGGCCGCCAGCCCGAGCCCCCGTGGCCGCGCCGCCGTGGCCCCCGCAGCCGAGACACGACCACAGCAGCAGCAATGCCCCGCGCCGGGCCGCCAGCATCCAGGCCGAGCGTGGCTCAGGTCGCCGCATGGGCGCGACCATAGCCCGGATCGGCCGGGGCTGCGCGGCGGCGGGCGGCTCAGGCCGTGGGTCGGTGGATTACGATCTCGGCGCGGAAGGGATTGTGCAGGGCGAAGCGCGTGCTGCGCCGGGTCTGGTGCAGCCAGTCCCGCAGCATCCGCTGATGGCGCCGTGCCATCGCCGTGAAGCGCACGGCGGTGCCGTGAAAGAGCGCGTCGAAGCGGTCGTAGACCACCTCGCCGCGGGCCCACAGGGTCTCGCCCGCGCCGGGCAAGGGGATCTCCAGCTGAATCGTGTGCGAGCGGCGGTCCAGGGGCCCGGCCGGCCGCTCCATGTAGAGGCCGATCGCGCTAAGATCGGTGGTAAAGGAGCGCAGCGGGGCGTCGTCGATAATCTGATTCAAGTAGAAGCCGACGTTCTGGCGCTGCGAGCGGCGCCGGTTGTGAGCGGCCTCGGATTCGATTTGAAGTGGTGACATATGCGACATCGTAGGTTGATGTGGGATAGATGACCAAGAAACTGCCAACTTCGACGCCCGCGGGCGGGAACCCGCTGGATTCGCCGCTGTCTGAATCCAGCGTGATGAAAAGAATCGAATCCAGCTGTGAAACCCGGGGGCTGCCGGGTGGCTGTCCGTGGGCCCTTGCCCTGCTATGCGGGCTGCTGGCGAGCGCCTGTGGCGCGGCCGTACAGCATCCCGACGCGGCGCGCGGCTCCGAGCGGGACGTGGTGGCCATGGACGAGCTGCGCATCACCGCCGGCGGCGAGGGGGACGCCTACCGGGGCGGTGTCTACGACGCCTCCGACCTCTTCAAGGACGCCACTGCCCTGCTCAACGAAAAGAAGTGCCGGGAAGCGGTCGTGCTTTACGACCGCCTGGTGCGCGAGTTTCCCGAGGGCCGCTACACCAGCGCCGCCCTCTACAACGCCGGGCTTTGCCTGCAGGCCCTGGGTGACTTCGCCGAGTCGGCCGCCCGCTACCAGCAGCTGCTTTCGCGCCCCCAAGCCCCCGAAGCCGACGACGACCACAAGGACGCCGCCTTTCAGCTGACCGAGGTCCTGGTCCAGCTCGAACGCTGGACCGAGGTGATCGAGCTGGCCGAAAAGCTGCTGCTGCGCGAGGATCTCTCCGCCGACGAGCGCCTCGAGGCCATGGCGCGCAAGGGCCAGGGCCTCCTGGGCCTGGGCGAGCTCGAGCAGGCCGAGCGCCACGCCCGTAGCTCGCTCAGCTATTACCGCACGCGGCCCCCGGAAGCCCCCATCAAGGATGACTTTTTCGCCGCCGCATCCAACTACGTGCTGGCCGAGAGCTACCGCCTGCGCGCCGAGGCCATGGCCTTCCCGGAGGGCCTCGAGCCCCAGAAGAAGGTGCTGATCCGCCGCGCTGAGCTGCTCCTCGAGGCCCAGCGCGAATACTTCAAGACGGTCCAGCTCAACAATCTCGACAACTACCACTGGGCCGCGGCATCAGGGTATCGCATTGGGTACATGTACGATGAGCTGTGGAGCGCCATCATGAGCGCTCCGATTCCCGCTCACCTACCGCCCGAGGGCCATTCGGTCTACCGCGAGGAGCTGGCCAAGCTGGTCAAGCCCCTGGTGCGCCACGCGATCCGCTACTGGGAGCTGACGCTGATGTTCATCGAGCGCACGGGATTGCAGGGCAGCTGGGCCGACAAGACCCGTAGCGATCTGGAACGGGTGCGGGCTCTGCTACTACAGCAGCCGGCGGGACCGGGCGGGCTACCGGGCCCCGAGGCCACCGATCCCGGTACCGCGCCGCCGTCGGCGGAGGCCGTTCCCCAGGCCGCGCGTGAGCTGCGGCCTGGCCGCGACCGCGACCGGGATTTCTCTGGCTAAATTTCCCCGTTTCTTGCCGGAATTCCCGGGCATTTCACGCCGCCCAGTCGACCCTTCATAAGTCGTGCCAAGTTATCCTTGACAGGTCTCGGACGGGGGCGTACAAGTACCGCCCTCTTGCGCGGCCGCCCAGTGTCGAGGTCCGTCCGGAATGCGGTAGCCGAAGAATGAGGATGGGTCGAACGGGAGAGGCGTGCGAGAACAGTTGCTGGCGTAGCTCAATCGGTAGAGCACCTGTTTTGTAAACAGGCGGCTATGGGTTCGAGTCCCTTCGCCAGCTCGGAGGAAAAACGTAATAATATCGGAGGGTTGCCCGAGTGGTCAAAGGGAGCAGACTGTAAATCTGCCGGCGTATGCCTACAGTGGTTCAAATCCACTACCCTCCACCGGCGTTTCGGCGCCGCGCAGGATGTGACAGGAAAGAGCGAAGCGAGAGACGACGATTCGATAGACCCAATGCGGGAGTAGCTCAGTTGGTAGAGCGTCAGCCTTCCAAGCTGAATGTCGCCGGTTCGAGCCCGGTCTCCCGCTCCAGGTGAGGCGCCCAAGCCAGCCCAAACCAGGACGGACTCACCGACTTCGAAGTGCCCATGACAACGATTTGCCCAGGTAGCTCAGTGGTAGAGCACCTCCTTGGTAAGGAGGAGGTCGTGAGTTCAAGCCTCATCCTGGGCTCCAAGAAGACCACGAACCGTAGTCGCACCCTGAAAACTCGCGTCTTAGCCTGGTGACGCCGCGCTGAAGCGGATCAACAGCGGATTCGAGTCCAACTTAGAGCGGCAAGAAGAGCGGCAAGAAGAGCGGAAGGAAACGAGCGATGGCGAAGGAAAAGTTCGTCAGGACCAAGCCCCACGTGAACATCGGCACCATCGGTCACATCGACCATGGCAAGACGACGCTGACGGCGGCGATCACGAAGGTGATGAGCGAGACCCACGGCGGTAACG
>Ga0224501_10000651_pt1 | contig 26963 bp, 32 predicted proteins | sample SF_Oct11_sed_USG_4_FD_169105 | JGI IMG/M metagenome (GOLD analysis project Ga0224501, IMG submission 169105) | Sediment microbial communities from San Francisco Bay, California, United States - SF_Oct11_sed_USGS_8_1 | ecosystem: Environmental > Aquatic > Marine > Sediment | place: USA... | reverse complement strand
GCAACGAACGATTATTTAGTTTACATATGCAGATAAAGTTTGCTAAAACATTCTATATTGACAAATAATTTTAAATCAGAAAAAAGCACAAGGGAGTAGATATGACAATTTCAAAAATAAGTCTTTTGAAAAATTGGGAACGCAAGGATAAATTCACCCCTGAAGAAATAGAAGAAATTTCTTCAAAAATCGAAAAAATGGTTAAGAAAGGTCAGAAAATTGAAGTTGCTTCGGCCATATGGGATATGATTTCCGAAAAGAAAGCCATTAATGCCAGCACCGATCCAGAGGAAAAGGCTGCCTTAAAAGCACTGCAGGATTCCCGCTCATTATCACTTCTTGAAGGTTTAAAGGATCAGGGCGATCTGGATGATGCTATAATGTTGTTTATTGCCAAAGGAATAGGTTTCACTCCTGAAGAAGAGACACAAGACCAAGGAAGAAATTATACATTAGGCACAACAGAACTTAGTCCGGAAGAAGTATCCGATTTGATACGAGAAGAAGGATACAAATTCAATCCCGTTAATTAAAAAACCCGGTCTGTACTTTCTGCGCTTTTCCATTTATTTCTGAACAAAGCATAAGGAGAGAAGCGTATTATACATACGTAAGCGACGAATAACACTGTGCAGAAAATAAATACGAATGACTATATATGATTAATATGACTGTAATAAGAAGAAACAAAGGTGATTAATATGACAATTGCGAATGCGAGTTTATCAAAAAAATGGAACCCAATGTCTGGATTTTCTCGCGATGAAATAGGGGAAATTTCTCGCGAAGTAGAAAAAATGGTTAAAAAAAAGGAACTTGGTGAAGCCGGAATGTATATATGGGAGAAAGCTTCCATACACGAAAACGAAAACAAAGGTAAAAGAATAAGGACAGCTAAAATTGAACCCCCGGAAACACCGCGCGCAAAAAGTGCATGGTTTCTTATAAGAGATATAGAAGAAATGGGAGATGTGGATGTTGATAAACTGTCAATGATTACCAGAACATTAGGCTTTAAATTTATAGATACCAGTCATAAAGGAAATGATCCAAATGCTCGTATTATTCAACCAATACCCGATTTACCATGCTGCCATTAATTAAAAAAACCCGGTCTGTACTTCCTGCGCTTTTCGACTTATTGTCCACATATCCATAAAGCGGCAAAAATCGAAAAGGTAAAGAGACATGAGCAAAAATAACCCCCGCAGAAGAACCAAAATCGTCCAGACCGGAATTGGTGCTGATCCGGCGCATCATGCCGTTATCCCGCCGCTTTACCTGTCCTCTACGTTCGAGATCCCCGGCATTGGCGAGCGCTTGCCGTATGAATATTCCCGCACGCGCAACCCCACCCGCGATATGCTGGCGCAAGCCATGACCGACCTTGAAGAAGGCGTGGGCGCTAGCATAACCTCCTCCGGCATGGCGGCCCTGACCCTGATCGTGCATCTTTTGGAGCCGGAAGACCTCCTCCTCGCACCGTTTGATTGTTACGGGCGCTCCTATCGTCTGCTTATGGAACTGGCCAATAAAAAGCATTTCCGCCTGAAATTCGTAGATCAATACAGCCCTGCCGGACTAGAGGAAGCTTTTTCCGAAAAACCGAAAATGGTGCTGATCGAAAGCCCGTCAAACCCCGTGATGCGGATCGCCGACATCAAGTCAATTTCCGCCAAAGCCAAAAAAGCAGGGGCAATCACAGTCGTGGATAATACGTTCCTCTCCCCGATCCTGCAGCAACCTTTGAAACTTGGCGCAGATATCGTCTATCACTCCAGCACCAAATTCCTGAACGGCCATAGCGACATTGTCGGCGGATGTGTCGTCACGAATAACAAGGATATCCTGACCGATCTGGAGTTTTGGAATAACTCGCTGGGAACGATCGGCGCGCCGTTTGACTCTTTCATGACCCTGCGGGGATTAAGAACGCTGGAGCTGCGCGTTCACCGCGCGCAGGAAAATGCCGAAAAAGTTGCAGCAATGCTCGATCAGCATGATGCCGTAGAGACCGTCTATTATCCTGGCCTGAAAACCCATGCAGGACACGACATCGCCGCCGCGCAGCAAGAAGGCTTCGGCGCCATGCTCAGCTTCACCATCAAGGGCGATTTCGAAAACGTCAAAACTTTTGCCGATAACGTACATCTCTTCCGCCTCGCCCAATCCCTTGGAGGCACGGAAAGTCTAATGAACCACCCCGCGACAATGACGCATGTTTCCATGGGCGCAGAGGCCCGCGAAAAGGCCGGTGTCACCGACGGGCTTCTGCGCCTGTCGATAGGGATAGAGCATATTGACGACCTCCTTGATGACCTCAAAGGCGGTCTAAAGGCGATTGGGTAAATGACCCGCAAGCAGAAGCACACCTTAACGTCATCCCCCCTTGTCATTTCGAACATTGCAAAGCAATGGAGAAATCTGACCCATTATAGTCATTTGAGATAGTTTCCGGACAAGGCGCAAGCGCCGCAGCGTATAAGACATACGTAAGAAGCGAAGCAACGATGTCCGAAACTAAAATCAATTGACTATATCATCCTACACAGATTCCTCCGTCTCTACCGAGCCGTTCGGAATGACAAAAGTGAAAATTCTTTGTGTTCTTCGTGTCTTCGTGGTTCAAAAAAAATCCTCTGTTCGTGCTAGCAAAAACATAAACCTTTGCCTCTCCCGATCACCATGCTATAGTCATTTGAGATAGTTTCCGGACAAGGCGCAAGCGACGAAGCGTATAAAACATACGGTAGAAGCGAAGCAACGATGTCCGAAACTAAAATCAAATGACTATAAAACATCCCACATGACCCGCAAGCAAAGCCGAATATTTAGTGTCATCATAGTGCTGCTCGGCGCGAGTATGGCTGTGGGCCTGTCACTTTATGCCCTCAAGGATAATGTGACGTATTTTTACGCCCCGTCTGATTTGCAAAAGGAAATTCCTGAGCGTATCTTTCGCCTCGGCGGCATGGTCAAGGACGGCAGTTTGCGCCGTGAAGGCTCAGTGGTGCATTTTACCATCACCGATTACAAAGCCGAGATACGCGTAATATATGACGGCATCCCGCCCGATTTGTTCCGCGAAGGCCAAGGCGTCATCGCCACAGGCAAAATAAACGAAAACGGCATGTTCATCGCTCAAACCCTGCTCGCCAAACATGATGAAAACTACATGCCCCCCGAAGTCAAAAAGGCCCTTGAGAAAACGCATAATAAATAGGCACACACCCAACTGTCATTTCGACTAAGGCGCAGCCCGCATGGAGAAATCTTACCCCCTATCAGCCTGATCAGATTCCTCCACTCCCTTACGGGGCTCGGGATGACAATATAGTCCGCAGCCTTTCATAATAAACCGCATCCTGATGAAAATCAGGATCTTTTTTATCAAATGCAAGATCCCCACTTGCGTCAGGATGCAAATGACAAATCAACCCTTGGTTAAATCAAGTGTATTTCCCAAATCAGGAGATTTAGAAAGTATAGCGCTCAATAAAACCCTATTACTCAGCTTTAAATAACTAACAAAAAATTTATCTTCTTCTGCTCCTGCCTGAAAAGAAGGCGATTGTCTAAACAGCTCCACAGCCGATTTATCATCCATGCCCTGTCTTATTTTCACAAAAAAACTTGCTGCCAAGGGGCCTGGCGTATTTCTGATCACATTCGGCAAAAATGTACCATCTTTTTCAAGTGCTGAGAGTATGGAAAGTCTATCACCATCTTTCACACGATCTAGCATATCATTCAAAGCAAACCACATGCCAATACTATATTTCTCGGCATATTTACGTGTAATAAGGTTACTTTGGATATGTTCAGCCAGCTTAACGGCACTTTCCCTTTCCCTAGGCATACGAAACCTGACCATCTCCCTCAGAAATTCACCGAATTCAGAAACTACTCTAAAATGTTCTGGCGTGTCTTCCCCTTCATCTTCCGCAAATATATCAAATAATCTTTTTGTTTCAGCATTTTCGGTTACTTCTATTATCGCAGACATAAAATCATCGGAAGATAGTGGTTTATCCCCATCAGGATAAGTTTCCTCTAATTTATCACGAAATCTAAAGACCGCATTATAATTTGTACCCATATTCCAATAATTAGAAACCTTATTCCACAAACCAACTAAACTCATATTTACCCCATATAATTTATATACAAAAACTTTCGATAATCCACTTTGTAAAATATTTACAGAATCATTGCAAGTATGATGTAGAAACATAGACCCACCTGTCATTTCAACTAAGGCGCAGCCGCATGGAGAAATCTTACCCCCTATCAGCCTGATCAGATTCCTCCACTCCCTTACGGGGCTCGGGATGACAATATAGTCCGCAGCCTTTCATAATAAACCTCATCCTGATGAAAATCAGGATCTTTTTTATCAAATGCGAGATCCTGACTTGCGTCAGGATGCAAATATGTCGATTATCAACAAGACATAGTATAAATGGACATGACTAAATGATTCCGGAACTTGGACATTACTGCCTCATTTTAGCCCTCGTTATTTCCGGCGTGCAGGTTTTCGTGCGTCACCCTTATGTGCGCATAAATGCGGCTTATCTCGGGTTTTTACTGACCTTAGGCGCCTTTGGAGCGCTTGTTTACTCCTACGCCACATCGGATTTCACGCTTCAAAATGTCGCCAATAACAGCCACAGCCTCAAACCGATGATCTATAAGATCACAGGCACATGGGGCAATCACGAAGGCTCTATGCTGCTTTGGGCCTTGATCTTGGCTCTGTTTAGCGTCCTGCTCGCCCGCCACAAGGACATGCCGCTTTTCCTGAAATCCACGGCCTTGGCTGTGCAAGGCTCTCTTTCCCTTGGCTTTTTAGGCTTTATCATTTTTGCCTCAAACCCGTTTTTACGCTTGAATTTCCCGCCACTGGACGGCGCAGGGATGAATCCGATTTTACAGGACATAGGTCTGGCGATGCATCCGCCTTTGCTCTATGCCGGCTATGTCGGGTTCTCCGCCGTTTTTTCTCTGGCTGTTTCCGCCCTGATTCACGGCAAAATGAACAGCAACTGGGCCCGCTGCACAAAGCCCTATCTATTAGCCGCATGGACCTCCCTTAGTGCTGGCATCGCCCTTGGATCATGGTGGGCCTATTATGAACTTGGCTGGGGCGGCTGGTGGTTCTGGGATCCGGTGGAAAATGCTTCCCTCATGCCGTGGCTCATGGGCACAGCCCTGCTCCATTCCATTATCGTACTGGAAAAACGGGAAACCTTGCAAAAATGGGTTGCCCTTCTGGCCATTCTAACCTTCAGCCTTTCCATGCTCGGCACATTCCTTGTGCGCTCCGGTGTTCTCACCTCGGTACACAGCTTTGCCAGCGATCCATTTCGCGGCATCATCATCCTTGGCCTGATCAGTTTTTTCACAGGCGGAGCCTTGCTGCTCTATGCCATGCGCGCACATAAAATCGGCCTTGCCCCCGTCAACTACAGCACCGTTAGCCGCGAAAGCGCCCTGATCCTGAATAACCTCTTTATGGTGACCGCCTGCGCCACAGTTTTAATCGGCACGCTTTACCCCCTCATCATGGAAGCGCTGAACGCCGGACAAATTGCCGTTGGCCCACCCTATTTCGCAGCCACCTTTGTCCCTCTGGCCCTGCCTGCCCTGATCCTAATGGGCGCCGCGCCCTATCTGGCATGGAAGCGCGGTAATATACGAACACTCTGGCCGCGCCTGCAATCGGCCCTGATCATAACCCTGATCGGTGCAGGACTTATTCTGATCAACTCACAGGACCGCGACTTCACCACCATCCTAATTCTGGGGATTGCGCTTTGGCTTGGCGCATCAACCCTCCATGAATGGTTTTTAGCCACAGGAAAGCTGGATCTTGATCGCATCTTCACTCTACCCTTAACGCATCAGGGCATGAGCCTGTCTCATCTGGGGATGGCCGTAGCACTCATCGGAATGGTCGGCTCAAGCCTTTGGGTGCAGGAAGATATTCGCGTGATGAAACCCGGAGAGCGCGCCGATATCGGGCGCTATACCCTGAGCCTCAAAACTATAGAAAAGACCTTCGGCGAAAATTACATGGCCGATACAGCCCATATCGAACTGACCCATTTCGGAGCCTCCATACCCATCGCCACATTAGCGCCCGAGCGCCGCTACTATCCCGTGTCACAGCAAACAACCACCGAGGCCGCCATAAGAACATCCCTGCAAGATGATATCTATATTGCCTTTAACCGTGATGAATCGGACCCTAACGCAAAGGGATGGGTAATCCGGACCTATATCCACCCGATGATTGCTTTCCTGTGGTCCGGCTTTATGATGATCGCCATAGGCGGGGTCTTGTGTTTACTCGCCCCCAAAGCGCGTAACTTCATGCGCGGTGAAAAAAACGCAGTAGAGGTCACAAAATTATGACACGTGTGATATACGTCCTTCCCCTTCTCGTCATCGCTATACTGGCTTATCTTTTCGTACAGCTTTTACTCAAAGAGGACACCATAGAGCTGATCAACCGCCCTGTGCCTGAATTTTCCCTGCCGCTTTTTGCTCAGGAAGGAAAAAACCTGACCCAAAAAGACCTTGAGGGCAACATCGCCGTGGTCAACTTTTTCGCAAGCTGGTGCCTGCCCTGCGCAGTAGAAATGCAGAGCTTCAAAATCATGCAGCGTGAACACGCCATCCGCATTTTCGGCATTGCCTTTAACAACCGGCCCGAAGAAGTCGATATCTTTATCAAAAAATTCGGCAATCCCTTCTATGAAATCGCGCTGGATCAGAACTCTCAGGCCGCTCCGGCCTGGGGCATGAACGCCCTGCCCGAAAGCTTTGTGATCGATGCCAAAAACCGCATCCGCTATCACCATATCGGCATGGTCCGCCCCGAGCATATCGAGGAAATATTTCTGCCCATCATCGCAAAACTCAAAGCAGAAGAGCAGAATAGATGAGCCGATATGTTTTTGTCATTCCGACCTTTTTAGTCCTATTTTTTCGTCATCCCCGCGTCCTCCGAAGATCAAAGAGCGTAGGAGGATTAAACGGCGGGGATCCAGTAAAGCGTGCAAGCCAAGCTTGCACACCTCATATGCTGGATTCCCGATCAGCGTTCAGCTCCGCTTCACTTGTCGGGAATGACGATAAGGATTATTGGCGTTCATTCCGTGAATTTCTTTCGGCGTCATTCCTGCGTAAGCAGGAATCCAGAGCCATAAACAACCGGATCCCCGCTTTCGCGGAGATGACAGCTTTAGTCATCTTTCTGATTTTCACAACAATCTCTCCCGCCCTTGCCATGACAGGACCGGAAGAAAAACTCTCCGACCCCGCACTGGAAAAAAGGGCCAGAGCTCTCTATTACGAAGTGCGCTGCCCCGTTTGTGACTCGCAATCCATCGCCGAGTCCAATGCCGGGATCTCTACCGCCTTGCGTGCCCATATCCGCAAAAGCCTGCTGGCCGGTCAAAGCGATGAAGTCATCATCGCGGGTTTGCGCCAGAGCTACGGCAATGACATCACCATGACCCCGCCTGTGAATAATGCCACTTATGCGCTGTGGTATGCCCCTTTCATACTCCTGATCTTCGGCGTGATCGCGGCATTTGTGGTCATCAGGACGGCGAATAGACAACAATAGATACCCCTATATCCATCATTCCCTGAATTTCTTTTGGCGTCATTCCTGCGCAAGCAGGGGCGGAGATGACGATAAAAATTGCATCCTGATGACAATCAGGATCTGGCAAAGAGATCCTGACTTACGTCAGGATGCACGTGTAATTTTACTCCTGTCATTCCGACTAAGGGCGCAGCCCGCATGGAGGAATCTTATAAGGTCTCCCCCTCCGTCATCCCCGCCCCCCGCCAAGAACATTTATATTTCCACCCCTCACCCTGATGCTAACGCATCTTCCCTCTCCCCGTGGGGAGAGGGATTAAGGGAGAGGGGAATAATGCTAATAGAAGCGGTGCAGGTTATACGCAAAAAACCCGCCAAAAGGCGGGTCTTTAATCCATTTCCGTTATCTTGATTTCTAACCCATATTACCAAGATTAGGCTCAGAATGAGCAACTTGCTCTTTCGGCGCATTAACCTGTTTTAAAACAGCTTTAACATCAACTGGATTAACTTCCAACGCCTCATGATTTTCAAGCCTAAAGCGAAGAGCCTCAGCAGCCTGCTCCTTCAATTCTGGCCTTTTTTCTCCAATCTGGCCAATCCAGTGAGTAGCCAATGCTCCCTTACGATCTCTTAATATTGCCAAAGCATCCTCGCCAACCTCCCCCCCATAAGCAAGGCCAATCCTGCCAATCGCATTGATGGCCATCATTTCATTGGATTCCGTACGTCCGTTATCTTCCGTACACTTAGCAAACATCACCAAAATCCTCTTGGCCTCGGCTTTGGCTTTGCTTTCATTTTTTTCACTAAAGATTTTTTGCAAAACATCCTCGGTAAATAAAAATAATATATTTTCAATTTTCAACATATTCTCCGACATACGCTCCGCCTTTCTTATGCTTGCCTTATATAGTTATAAATTTCCCGATACTTTAACCACACCCACAACCTTATGTCAAACATCGAAGACACCCCTCGGGGCATTTCCGTCATTCCGTGAATTTCTTTCGGCGTCATTCCTGCGCAAGCAGGGGCGGAGATGACGATAAAAATTGCATCCTGATGACAATCAGGATCTGGCAAAGAGATCCTGACTTACGTCAGGATGCAAATATTCATTAAGGGCGCTTTCGCCGTGATCGCTGTGGTAAAATAATTCAATTTTCTGTATACTACCCCGAATTTTTCAAAAACCATTCAAAAACCATAGTCGTTTTGCTTTATTTTGTAACAAGGCGCAAGCGACGAAGCGTATAGGACATACGTAAGAAGCGAAGCAACGATGTTACAAAATAAATGGAAATGACTAGATTATGTATCAGATTATCCTCTTTGCCCTGCTCTGCGCATTTTGCACTATGGTCCTGATCGCCCCGATCGCGATGAGCAAAAAATTCGTGTCTTACCTGATTATCTTTCTGGTGCCTGCCTTTTCCTTAAGCCTTTATATGATTAAGGGCGCGCCGGGCATGCCCTCTCAGCCCGCTTTGTACGACACAAATGACGAGCGCATCGCCATGCGCGGCATTGTCAAGGATGAAATGAATGCCCTCAAAACCCTCTATGAAAACCCAGAGGATAAAAGAAACCTTATGGTTCTGGCCGGTATTCAAGTCGCACAGGGTAAATTCGGCGAGGCTATTTCCTATCTCGAAAATGCCCTTATGAAATGGGAAGACGATCAGGACTTAAAGCTCCAGCTCGGCGCTGCCCATTTTGCCCAAGGCTTGTTACTGATCGAGCAGAATATGAGAGAAGATGCCCTGCAATCATTTTATAATGCACGGCGCATAACTCCGAAAGAAGCACCTTTCCTGCCTGATCTGATCATGTTTACGCAGGAATTGGAAAAAATGAGCGGTGTCGAGATTATGATTGAACCGGAACCGGATGAGCCGGAACCGAAGAATGTTGACGAAGCCAAAGACACGATCACTCCGGAGCCTGCACCAAAGCCTAAACCTGATCTCACACCCGAACCTAAGCCTGAGATAAAACCGGATCCAGAGCCAAAGCCCGAACCCGTAACGGAACCCGTAACGGAACCTAAGCCTGAGATAAACCCTGAACCGGAGCCTAAACAAGAGACTGAACCGGAACCGGAACCCGTAACGGAACCCGCGCCTGAACCGGAACCAAAACCAGATCCCATTCCGGAATCAAAAATCGAAACGGCAAACACGCCGGATTCAAATATCGGCATCACACCGGATGAACCCGCAACTTCCGCAGCCGCAGAAGAAAAAGCCGTAGCAGAAGCCATAAAAACAGAGCCTGAAGCAGGAGATGAAACAACGGAAGAAGAACAAAAAGACAATAGGATCAAGCGCCTTTTGAAAAAGCTGAAATTACCGTGAGGATTTCGGCTCTATATCCCGATACAAAAATTTTTTCGTATCCTGAAACTCCGTGCATTTATCGCCCAGCGCATCGTAGGCAACAGCCTCGTCAAGCTCGCGATGCCTTTTCTGCCGCTCGACATTCATTTTCTGCAACTCGAATTCTATGACTTTCTGAAGATAATGACGCATCTGCTTGACTGTCTTTTGCTTGTGCCTCTTGAGAACCGGCCCGATAACAGCGCGCTCACCCTTAAGCACCGCGTCAAGCTTCTCCCCGATTGATCCCGCATATTTATTCACGACCTCACGGTCAATTTTTATATGCTTTTGCTCATGCGCGGCCAAAACATCGCGCATGCAACGATCCTCGTATAACTCCTTGGCAATAGTAATAACAGAGTCGATTTTAATCTGCACATTAACGGATTTATACCGCGAGCACACAACGCTTCTGCCCCGCCTGTGCATCTCTTCATAGTCAAACCCTATACTCACAGACGGGGTAATCTCTGACCTCGCGTAAGAATGCGTGTAAAAACTGTCATGCAGGCCATAAGGATCACGAATATCCACCGAAGTCCCCTGAAGCTCTTTCAAGCTTCGGGAGCGATTATAGCTCAGCCCCCCCATCACAGGCGTCACATTAACATTGACCTGCTGGTTTTTCGAACACACATCCCCGTAAGGCGACGCCGAAGCCGCCAAAACCATCAGGGTTGATGCCGTTACCGTATCAATTCCGAAAAAAGCCACGAGATGTCTTTCCTGATAAACTTAACCACGATTTGACTATAATATACTATGACACTCAAGGCCAATGACATCTTCAAAAGCTATGCAGGTAATTATATATTGTCATTTACGATAAAATTACATCCTGATGCTAACGCATCTTCCCTCTCCCCGTGGGGAGAGGGATTAAGGGAGAGGGGAAGGACGCTAATAGAAGAGGTGCAGGTTATGCACAAAAAAACCCGCCAAAAGGCGGGTCTTCAATCCATTTCCGTTATTTGATTTCTATCCGAGACTAGGCGCACCAACAGCAACCTGTTCAGTAGTCTGTTCTTTTAATTTTGGAAATCTTTTCTCTATGTTCTCAATCGCCTTGGTGGCCCCGGGTTTACCCTTATTATCATTTAATAACTTCCACGCCTTCTCGGCAACATCTCCTCCATGCTCTTTGGCAATTAGGCCCATCGCCATTGAGGACTCATCGTCCGTACTCTTTATTAACTCATCTAGTACTTCCAAAGCACCTTCTTCAGTCTCAACCCCTTTTATCAAAAGAGGATCTACAGCTTTTGACATATTCTCCGCCTTTCTATACACGCTTGATATAAATTACAAATTTTCCAATATTTGACATCTAATCATATCCGCGGCCCTATGTCAAACATCGGAGCCGAAATCCGCAACGACATAAAAACATTACGGAAATTTCTTGTTTTTTTCAGCCAAAACCAATACCATAGAGGGTATCGTAAAAAAACATAACAGGGTTGAATAATGGCAGAAAATAGTGATTTGAAAAAATTACAGGAAATCATTAAAGAAACCTGGAAATCGGCATACAAAATTGACGGCGACAAAAATTTAATATCAACCGCAATAAAGCCGCATATGGAAAAGATAAACAGCTTGGTAGATCTAGGAAAAGTTGAACCCGTTAATTATGAAGCCATAATAACAGAAGCTATAAGACTAAAAACGACTGCCAAAGAAATAGAACGCAGTTATGTGGATATTCCAGCATTGGAACGCAATCCCCTATACGTCAGTGAATTTAAAGCCAATCTTCAAGCCTTATCTATAATGACTGTGAATATTGCCGTAGATCGTAATATTGACATAAGCGATGCAATGCAAAAAGCATATGAAGAAATGGGAATTGATCCAGAACAGCAAGAAGAACCACAAATCTGGGCTGATGCAGGTGCTTTAGATGAATATATGACAGCATTTAAAAAACAAGGCGATTTCAAGGCTGCTGGTGATACTGATATTGTCCCTAAAAGCTTGGCAAATATTGAACCATCCCCTCAAGAACAACCCCTTCTTGCTCGCACACCAACAGCCAAAATTCCTATCGCGTGATGTCCGGATTTTCTTTTCAGGAACTAGAAGATTTTAGAGGTGAAAGAAAAACCGCCTTATTGGTTAATAATGAGGGAAAAGTCGCTATATGCTATGACCAAAAGCCGGAATTTGACATCTCGTGGGTCGAATTCGACAGCAAAGCAAAGAAAATATCTCTGGTTTCAGAAGAAGGGCAATATCAAAACCTCGGGGTCAGCATCTCGGATGACATGAAACTTAACCTCCTTAAGGCACAGGAAATTTTATTGGCATACGTCAAAAATAAAGAAATCATTTCATGCGCGCTGCACCCGTTTGTCGTATCTGCGAACTAAAAGACGATACTCATCCCCCCCACTCACTCGTCATTATAAAAACAAACTGCATCCTGATGACAATCAGGATCTGATAAGAACAACAAAGGGATCCTGACTTTCGTCAGGATGCAAATATGTCGATTAAATGAACTATAGTCTTTGAGATAGTTTCCGGACAAGGCGCAAGCGCCGCAGCGTATTAAACATACGTAAGAAGCGAAGCAACGATGTCCGAAACTAAAATCAAATGACTATAACAGATAAAGCCCTACTCCCCGAGCGTGGAATACAGCTCTCTCTTCTTTTCCTGAAAACGCGGGCATTTTTTGTCTATGCTTTGATATTCCTCAAGATTATCAACTTCGCGCTGGCGTTCCTGACGGTCAATATGCATTTTCTGATATTCAAGCTCAAGGATCTGCTTGACCACATGGCGCATCTTCCCTGTTACCCGCTCGGCTTCCTCGAAGGGAATAGGCCCGACAGCAAAGCCGCGCGCTTTAAGCTCCTTCAAAAGCTTCTTTCCGATCAGATTCGCATAATCATTAACAACCTCGCGATCGACCTTCACGTGCTTTAATTCGTGCCCGATCAAGGCTTTACGCATACAGCTATCCTTATACAGCTCCTGCGCGATCACAATAGTCGGATCAATTTTAATATCCACATCAATGGATTTATACCACAGGCAAATCCCGCGCCGACCCTTAATCTCATTATAATCAAAGCTAATACTGGCCTGAGGCGCAATTGTCCCGCTCATATAGGCCTGAGTAACGGTTGTGCCGTGAAATCCGTATGGATCAACCGTGCCGCTTGCCTGCCCCTGCAACTCCTTCAAGCTCTTGGAATAATCATATTTGACCTCTTCGGTCACCGGAATAACATTAATTTTCGTGCGCGGACGCTTCGGACATTCATCCCCGTAATGAGACGCCGCCGCCAAAACCATCAATGTTGATGCTGTCAAAGGATCAAAACCAAACAAAGCCAAACTGTTTCCCCGCCTTAAAATAAAACAACCATATCATTAAGAGTATAATGGTTTAAGCTAAAAGCTTTCTTAAGGGAATAGTTTTTTATGCCGCGCGGGAAATTCGGGTTTATAAACTGTTATCACCTAGCTCCGCAGAAGAAACCAGTTCCTGCACGGGAGTATGTTCTGGTTCTCTTTCTACCGTTTCCAAGCGTCTGAGAATGTTTGGAAACTGCGAACTTTTCAAAGCCTTAAACGTATCTTCTCTTTCCTTTTTAGCCCTCGATGCATTTTGGCGCATATTCAATAAGCTTCTATAATCATCACTATCTACGGAACACTTATTCGACAGCAAGTCCTCATCAATCTGTGATATAATTTCCTCCTGAACATCAGGATCATCCCCAAAAAACACTTCTAACATCGCATAAAATCCAGAATCCAGCACTGTGAACCTTTTATCGGCATGCTGAATAAGTCGCTTTTGATCTTTTTCGTCCAAATCAGAAGTGGTTTTAAGCCCTATTTGTACGTCCCTAAACATCTTAGAAATACGTTGTCCAACCTTATGTTCCTCATCCATAATCATCACCTTCTTTTTTGTATTATCCTAATTTTTTAACCCTGAATGCTACCAGTATAAAAAAAATATGTCAATTTTGCAAATATAGCCTTACGGACGGACCTCACCTAGCGCCGCAGAAGCTTCCTGCTTGGGGGCAGGTTTTGGTTCGTCCAACTCCATTTTCAACCGCGCCAAAACATCTTCCCCACGAGGAGATAAAACACGGTCATTATCACCTTTTTTACCCAAAATATTAGCACCGTCTAATAATAAGCCCTTATACTCCAGTTGAATTGCAATATTTTTATAAAATTTTGATACGTCTAGATTCTCTGACTCAACAAACTTTTTCAAATTGTCCAACTTGATTTCTTCTTGAGAAAAAAGGCCGTTCCCTTCTTGATATAATGGCCCCTTTGACAATCCGTCCAAAATTTCATGAAATATCTCGCGACTAGCAATCACGCCATATCCCAGCACTTCCTCAATTGTTTTTTTAGTATCTTGCCAAGCAAGATCACGCACTTCTTTATGCTCCGAATTTCTTAAAGTCTCAAGTGTTTTTCTTCTCTCCTCTGAGGCATCCAAAATATCTGTGTACAGACCCACTAATTGTTCATGCACTTTATCTTTTATCGAGCAAGTGCCCGACATCGCGTCACGTCTAATTCGTTCTATTTTATTAAAACGCCCATCCCCATAAAAGCCTTCTAAACTACTATCAAATATAGAATTAGCAACCCTACATTGATAATCAACCTGCCTAATACTTTCCTTTTGTCGTTGCTCTTCGCTCAAACCCGAAACACCGTGTTGACCGTCTTGTACCACTATAAATTTTCCAGAAATTTTTTTCTCACCCATAATCATCACCTTCTTTTTTTTGCGTTATCCTAATTTTTTAACCCTGAATGCTACCAGTTTTAAAAAAATATGTCAATTTTGCAAATATAGCCTTTCAGCTCTTTTCACGCCGCGCGAAAATCGAACCTACAAACCGGGCCCATATACCGGTACAGGGTCAGTTTCCGGTCTGCCCAGTACATTTCTCAAACGTAACAGAACACTATACCCAAAACCAGATAAAGCTTTGCCATTGCCATTTTTATGATCTGCATTTAATAAATCATGCTCCTCCAAAATAGCAACAAGACCATCATGAAAATCGCCTTCTCCGGATAAATGTGGCAGACCTTCTCCTGATAAATCCTGTAATATATCATAAAGTTGCTTGGGTTTGCGATTGCGAACCATACCACTTTCTATGATACTTTTAATAACGTCATCAAGAATTTCATCCGTATCCTTCTTGACTTGCCCGCGAACCTCCGGATAACTTGACCCACTTAAAACCTTGAGGACTTCTCTTCGCTTCTCCGAGATACTCAATATATAACGGTACATCTTCACTAATTTATTATAGCCTTCATCATTAAAAGAGGTATCCGACGCCGCGTCTTTTTTAATCCGGTCTTTTGTATTGCCAATCCCAACTATCATCTCACCCGTACGAAAAGGAAAACGAGACGCACAAAAGGCGTTAACGCCTTTTCTAAAATTCTCATTGGCTTTTTCATTACTCACTCGGGCATGCGTAATAAGAGCCTCTTGAACTTCTTCGTCCAAGTTCAAAAGATCTTGCTGATCAGCTGTCTTCACCCCTTCAAATATCTCGAAAATATCTTGTTGCTCACCCATAATCATCACCTGTTTTTTCTATATTGCCTTAGCCTTTTACTCACTCTTATCCGGCTTACAAACCCGGCACCGCCACTTCCGGCTCTGGGGTAGACTTTGGCTTTTCCCGCAACATCTCCAACCGCGCCATAACATTATGACCAAGAGGAGTCACAATATTGTATGTGTCACCTTTTCTGCCATAAATCCTTTGATTGACTAATAGTTTATAACTCTTCAAATCAGTAATAAGATTAGTATTTAACTCGGTTCCACCATGAAAAAAACTTTTGCCCTCCTCTTGATAAAACGGACCAGATGACAACTTTTTTAATGTCTTATAGAGAGTCTCCTTGCTATTAAGGCCCTCAATATCTTCCTTTAATATAAGACGAATGACTTCATTCACATCCTTCCAGGCACGATTACGAACTTTTTCATACCCTAGACCCTTTGATTCATCCGGTTTTAATCCCCTTAAAACCTTAAGTATATTTTCTTTCTTATCTTCTATCTCCCATACCGCAAGTCCTATATTAAACAATCTTTTATAATCTTCGTCATCTTCTACAGAACATCGACCCGACTTCACGTCTTCTATAATCATAGCCATCTTTAAAGGACTATTATCCCCGTAAACATTTACAACCTCGGATTTAAAGTTTTTTTCCCTATTTTTGGGATTATTGACAAACTCAACAAGCAACAATAGATGCTCTGACGGTAGCTTCAAAATCGCTCGCGGATTGTCCTTTACCTTATGAAAAATGTCAAAAGTACATGGAGTACCCATAATCATCACCCTCTTTTATACCGCGCAAAAATTCAAGACCTACATACTGACTTCAGGAGGAACAAATTCCGGCTGTTCCTGCTCCGGTTTCAAAAGCGCCAGAACAGCTTTCCCATGATCCGACAAAATACTGCCTCTGTTATCTTCTCTATCATTTTCATCTTTTCCACCAAAGGCCTTACCTAAGCCTAATAATAAGCCATAGGAATTCAGATGAAAAATAACTTCATAAGCTTCATGAGAAACTTCTTTTTCACCTTGAAAAACAATATGCCCACCATTTTTATCTGCGACCAGAGATAACGGACCTTCTGACAACTTATTCAATATGTCATGAAGTTCCTCGCGATCACGAACTACACCACTATCCACGATATCAGAGATGGTCTCATCCACATTTCCATTGATAAGATCACGAACATCTTCAAATTCCGAATTCCTTAAAACCTCAAAAATCTCCTTTTTTTTCTTTAAGGCCTCCAATGTTTTACGGTGCTTACCCAATAATTCTTTATACTCTGTTTCACCTTCTACAGAGCATTCATTCAATCGCACATCTTCTTTAATCCAATCTCTGGTCTCCTGAAGCAGCTTTATCGTTACAGATATACCATCATTAGCAACAAGACGCGCACAATAGTCTTGAAGATCCACTTCAAAGTCAAAATTGGCACTTTTAGCCTGCCTTCTGGCATACTCAATAAGTACCTTTTGTTTGCTTTCGTCTGATGAAGCCAAATCATTTTTCTTTTCGGCTGTCATTTCCCCTTCATACATCTCGGAGACAACTTCCGCTAAGTCTAAAAGTTCTTGCTCACCCATATCCCCATTTTGATTATCCATAATCATCATCTGCTTTTTTGTGTTATCTTAATATCTTACCCTGAGTAAGCTATCAGCATAAAACACATTATGTCAATCATGAAAATGTATTTTTTCTCTCCCCCTTCCCTTTTTGGCCTTATAGGGATATAACAATTTTGCCTCATGAAATTTCAAACAGGGAGGGCACGAGCAATGGGAATGATTTACTGGTTATTTAGTGCGTGTGCACAGATATATATACTCATCGTTTTTCTGGAAGTCGCCATGAACTGGCTGATTGCGCTGGATATTGTCAAGGCGGGCAATGACGCCGCCATCCGATTAACTACTTTCCTGAAAAAAGCCACTGATCCGGTTTATACGCCAATCCGTAAATATGTACCGCCCATTGGCGGGCTGGACTTAACGCCTCTTGTCGTCATTCTCGGCATACAGCTTTTAATGGCATTTTTGGGCGCTTTGCTGTAATAAAATAAAATACGATAGTCGTTTCGCTTTATTTTTGCACAAGGCATGAGGAGCGAAGCGTATAGAACATACGTGAGCGACGAATAACGATGTGCAAAAATAAATGGGAATGACTATAGGTAAATATATATGACTCACATTATTGACGGCAAAACAATCGCCGCCCAGATCAAGGAAGATTTAAAACACCGCGTCGGCACACTTGAAAGCCAGCCCGGCCTTGCCGTTATTCTGGTTGGCGATGATCCGGCCTCCAAGGTTTATGTCGGTAATAAGATCAAGGCTTGCGAAGCTGTGGGCATTAAAAGCTATGAATCCCGCCTGCCCGCCCAAGCCACACAAGGCGAAATACTAGCCGAAATCAAAGCCTTCAACGATAACAAGCATGTGCACGGAATTTTACTCCAGCTCCCCGTCCCCGATCATCTGGACAGCGAAGCTCTTGTGCAATCCATCGCCGCCGAAAAGGATGTAGACGGCCTGTCCATCACCAATGCCGGAAAGCTGATCCTCGGCCATACAGACGGGCTTGTCCCCTGCACACCGCAAGGATCGCTTCGCCTGATCAAATCCGTTAAAGACGACCTCACCGGATTAAACGCCGTGGTGATTGGCCGCTCCAACCTCTTTGGCAAACCCATGGCCCAGCTCCTCCTGCGTGAGAACTGCACTGTGACAATGGCTCATTCCCGCACGCGCAATCTGGACGAAATCTGCCGAGGCGCCGATATCCTTGTTGCGGCTGTGGGCCGTGCAAAAATGGTCAAGGGCGACTGGATCAAAGACGGCGCGATTGTGATCGATGTCGGCATTAACCGCATGGACGATGGAAAGCTCTGCGGCGATGTAGATTTTGACGCCGCCAAGGACAAAGCTTTTGCCATCACCCCCGTCCCCGGCGGAGTCGGCCCGATGACCATCGCATGCTTGCTGGAAAACACCGTCAAAGCCTTCGAAACGCAAGACAAAGACAGCCTCGCAGCTTAAGCCGCCAGCAGTTACAACCAAGCTTCCTGCCCTGTTCGAAAACCCCGATATCAAGCGCATTAATGGCGTTCCGGTTGAAAAATACAAGGCGGCGAAATTTTTGCACTTTGTGATTAATCCTGCTAGGATGTGAAAATTCGTGTGAAGGAGCAGTAATATTGTGAAAATCGAGTTAAAGGCGGAATAATTCAGCCATGAACATAAAAACTTTGGAAAATGGCGACCGTAAGTTAGAATTATCGGAATATGAGCGGGATATTCTGGTGCGAGTTGTGACCCATCTGCGTGATCATTATGATGATCTGGAGTTTGCTATACGTGATTTTACAGTTGAACAAGCTGATAGCATGTTGGAACTGCTAAAAAAATTGCATGTCGATCAAGGTAATATTTTATCAGAGGATATTTTATACCTACTACTTACTATCATTGCTGAAACCCGTCAGTTTTTAGACGGCGTAGAATGGTATCAAGAAAATACGGATATCATACTTACAATGGATAAAATAATCTCACTTGTTTTTAACAACATAAGGACTAAAAATGACTGAAAAGCGCCCCGATATTGTTAAGTTGTTTATTGATAGCGTAACAGAACATGGCGCAGCTAAACATTTGGAGCATTTGCGAAATGAGGATAAGGGCAAGACACTTACAGGCGCGCAAAGCAAAGGTGATCCATTATCTGCATTCGATAAGGAGGATTTTCGCCAGCATTTGCGTCAAACACTTTCTGATTCGAATACACTATATTTTATAGATGAGTTGAATTGTCGGATTACTTTTTTGACACAAGAGTTCAGCTTAAAGTATAGATATATGATGGTATTATAGTGAGGGTTTAATGAACATAGAAACTTTGGAAAATGGCGACAGGCAGCTTGAGTTGTCACAGCATGAGCGCGACACTTTGATTGAGGTCGTAACGTATTTACACGATCATTATGACGATTTGGATGCCGTTATAAGAGATTTTACTCGTGCAGAAGCTAAAGATGTATTTAATTTTTTTGAGACATTTGATGTGTCGCAACCTAATTATTTTACAGAAAAAAAAATGAGGTTGATATTTAATGTCCTGTCAGAAACACGTTATTTAATTGACGCTGAAATTCTGGAAGAAAATAAACATTGGGAGGATGTTTCAGACAATCTATTTGATATAATTTTTGAAAACTTGAAAATTCGGGAACGTTTTGAAGGGGCATTAAGATGAGTGGAGGCGGATTAAGTGTTACAGAACTTTTTGTCAACAGCATTACAGAACATGCAGCATCAAAACATTTGCAAGACTTACGAAATGAAGATAGAAAAGGTAATCAATTGAGTCCCAGCCGCTCAAAAGGCGAACCTCTTTCTGCATTCGATAAAGAAGATTTTCGTCAACATTTACGCCAAACGCTTTCCGATCCGAATACGAAATATTTTATAGATGAGTCGAATGGTCGGATTACTTTTTTCAACGAAAATGAGACCAATAGAAGTCGTATTGTTTTTAATCCCGCACAATTTGAAACGGACGGTCATGCAGGCACAAAAATGCGCCAAAATTTAAAAGAGGGTAATAAAGAGTTTTTAAAAAGCATTGATAAAGCCACTGAAAACATGGGGCGTGCTCCAGAAATCCGTTCCGTATCTGATGGCGGCTGGATTGAGCATCTGGAAAAATACAGAGTGCAGTTAGAAAATGTTCCTGATCGTGTTTTGGGTAAGGGGGATTTGCGTACAGATTATGCCCGTGCAGGTGATAATGTTAAGATCGAGCCTCTTAAGCCTCTGGATTACAGCGAGCCGAATTCTCCCAAAATGGATTCTCCGCTTAAAAGAAGCTTTAATGTCATGTCCGAAGCTGCCGGACCTGTGTTGAAAAAACTCGGCTATGCGGCGCTGGGCGCTGTGCCGATCATCGGCTATCTGGGCAATAGCGCCGAGGCGTCAGAGTTAAAAGCCGACCTCCAAGAGGCGATTGATCAGGGCGATATTTCGCCGGACGCTGTACTGGCTTATAGTGCGATTATGGAAGCGCATAAAATCCAGGGCGGCTTTGATCCGACAATATTTGGAGAGATCGGCATTCAGGCCGCCTATAACGATTGGGCCAATAATTTTAACGTTAATGATGAATGGCGCGAAAGGCTGGAGCCAAGCTCTATCGGCAAGATGATGCTGGAAGGCACATTGTATATCGGTGAAAACGGTCATAAATTGCCAAAAGCCACTATAGAAGTCGGGCAATTTGCCGCAGAGCAAACCATAAGCGGCATATCATCTCTGGCGAATGGCGCAGCACAGCGCGTATACCAGCTCTATGACAATCTCAGCGGTAACACTCTGGCCATGCAGGCGGTTTACAAACAGCTTCCCGTACTTGATCCGGAGGCAGATAACGTGCTTTATGATCATACACAAGCCGATAATAACCCCGTCTATAATTACCCTGTGGCACATGATCTGGCCCTGATCAAATCCCAGATTGTGGCAAGCGAAAATACGATTAATGCTTTGGACAATGGCACAAAACAACCACTCGATGGTATGAACAGGGGCGAGAATATTGAATTTCTGCAAGGCCGCGTTGAGCGCTTGAATGACTCTTTCGAAAGCACTTTCGAGCAAGCACAACAAGATGGCAGCATCGCCGAGGTCGAAGAATATGTTAAATTGCATGGGGCGCAAAATATTGAAGGAACACCGGCTCTTGCTGTGGCGCAAAGTACTAAACAACCTGCCATCAATCAGAACTTCATCCTACCTGGAGTTGCAGGCCCATAAAATCCCGCCAGCCATATCATCTCTGGCGGGGTTTAATATCTAACATCCAACGTTATTTTTTCTTAGCCGCAGGTTTCTTAGCCGCAGGTTTCTTAGCCGCAGGTTTCTTAGCCGCAGGTTTCTTAGCCGCAGGTTTCTTAGCCGCAGGTTTCGCTTTCGACTTTGCAGCAGCAACTTTCTTGGCTGGTGCCTTTTTCGCTGTCTTCAACGCTTTTGAAGCTGCAGATGTAGCCTTCTTAGCAGTCGTCTTCTTGGCCAAAGTCTTCTTGGCCGCAGCCGTCACAGAAGACTTTGCCTTTGGCTTTGCCTTAGCTTTAGAAGCTTTTGCTGGTGTTTTACTTACGGCTTTTTTTACAGTTGCCTTTTTGGTCATTGTATAATTCCCCTCTGAAATAAATGATGCATTAAAGGATTGATTGAAAAAATAGATTTGAAGAACGCAGTCTCGAAAATTGTACAATTTTTGATAACATTTCGCTACCCAAAAATGACTAAAGTAAAAAATAATAGATATTTAATAAATGGACATACCGGCTCTTGCTGTGGCGCAAAGTACTACACAACCTGCCATCAATAAGAACATCACCCTGCCAGGAGTTGCAGGCCCGTAGAACTTGCCCCTCTTAAATATAGTCTTTGAGATAGTTTTCGGACAAGGCGCGAGCGCCGCAGCATATAAAACATCCTCCTATATTCCTGAAAAAATCCCCTCTGGTCATAGCCTTAAAAAAAGATTATGATATTACCGGATTTCCAAAGGGCTGTTCATGCCCTTCTACCCCCTCATTTCAAAAGCGAGTAAACCACACATGAAAACCCCGATCACAGTAGCCAGAGGCGATGGCATAGGCCCGGAGATTATGGATGCAACCCTTAGCATTCTACAGGCTGCTGGTGCACAGCTAGAGATTGATGAAATTGAAATCGGCGAAGCCGTCTATAAAAAAGGCACGCTCACAGGCATCGAAGACAGCGCGTGGGACTCGCTGAAACGCACGAAAGTGTTCCTCAAAGCCCCCATCACAACGCCCCAAGGCGGCGGGTTTAAATCCTTGAATGTAACAATCCGCAAAACACTTGGCCTGTTCGCAAACGTCCGTCCATGCGTATCGTATCACCCCTATGTCGAGACAAACTTCCCCAATATGGATCTGGTCATCGTGCGCGAAAACGAAGAAGACCTCTACGCGGGGATTGAACACCGCCAAACACAGGACGTGGTACAGTCTTTGAAGCTCATTTCCCGCCCCGGCTCCGAGCGCATCGCCCGCTTTGCCTTTGAATATGCCCGTGCCAATGGCCGTAAAAAAGTCACCTGCATGGCCAAGGATAACATCATGAAAATGGCTGATGGCCTGTTCCGCAAGACCTTTGACGAGATCGGCAAAGATTACCCCGATATAGAGCAGGATTTTTATATTATTGATATAGGCACGGCCCGCATAGCAGACAGCCCCGATAGTTTTGATGTGATTGTAACGGAAAATCTTTATGGCGACATTATTTCCGATGTGGCTGTGGAGATTACAGGCTCGGTCGGCCTTGGCGGATCATGTAATATCGGAAGCAATTTCGGCATGTTCGAAGCCGTCCACGGTTCTGCCCCCGATATTGCCGGAAGAGGCATTGCCAACCCTTCGGGCCTGATACTAGGCTCTGTGCTGATGCTCAACCATATCGGACAAAACGACATCGCCGCAAAAATCCATAATGCGTGGTATAAAACACTGGAAGACGGCATTCATACAGGCGATATCTATAATGAAAAATTGAGTAAGGAAAAGGTGGGAACTTTGGAATTTACCAAAGCTGTCATGGAAAGACTGGGCGCAAAGCCCGAGAAATTCAAAGTCGTGGATTATGGCCAAGGCGGCGGAAAAGGCTTGAGCCTGCCCCCGTTAAAACCCCGCGTGACGCAGAAAAAGGAACTGGCCGGTGTTGATATTTTCCTTGATTGGGAAGGCAAGCCGGATGATCTGGCTAAGGTTTTGAATGGCGCCTGCGCAAACGGTATGAGCCTTAAGATTATATCCAACCGAGGCGTAAAAGTCTGGCCGGACGGACAACCCGATACATTTTGCTCCGATCATTGGTCCTGCCGCTTTATCGGCAACGACATCGACAACAGCCATATCATTAAACAGCTGGAAGGCCTCAAAGCCGCCGGATTGGATTTCGTGAAAACCGATAATCTCTACACCTTCAACGGCGAGCGCGGTTATTCACTCGCGCAAGGGGAATAGGTTCCCCACCACCACCCCCGTCATCCCCGTTCCCCGCTTTTGCATCCTGATGCCAATCAGGATCTGATAAAGGTGGCAAAAAGATCCTGACTTTCGTCAGGATGCACTTGTAATTTTATTCCTGTCATTCCGACTAAGGGCGCAGCCCGCATGGAGGAATCTTCTAAGGTCTCCCAGTTCGCCATCACCTGAATGTCTAAGACATTCTAAGGCGATCCAGGCTCAACACCAGGTGCAGCATCATTACCCCGCCCTTCACCCTGCTCTATAAGTCTTGGAAATTGCGTTTCAAAATTTCTAACAATCTGAGCTTCCTTATTTCCCTCACAGCTTCTTAACATATTCAATGCCTTATTAAAAATTTCCTTTCCTTTATTATCCCCCTCAGAACCCTCCTTATTACCACGATCTAAACATATACTTGCACCAACAGCTGCCATAAGGCCAATGGATTTGGTAACACTCTCTCCCTTACGACCTTTTAATATATCCAAAACTTGCAGCGCAAAGTCTTTATAAACAGCCCCAATAAAACCAACCGCGTGGATGGCCTCATTATACTTACTACCTGTTAATTTATCCAAATGATTGCTTAATTCATTTAACGCCAGCTCGGCACTTGCTTTATTTTTCAGTCCTTCTTCTAAAACAGACTTGATATCAATTGTCTTATCCATACTCTCCGCCTTTCTATACGCGCCTGACATCGTTATAAATTTTCCAGCACTTAACCACACCAGCAACCTTATGTCAAACACCAAGGCCACCTCTGTCATCCCCACGGCCCGCTTTTGCATCCTGATGACAATCAGGATCTGATAAGACCGGCAAAAAGATCCTGACTTTCGTCAGGATGCACGGAAGGAAACACCTATATAACAAACGTCATCCTCGCACCACCCCCGTCATCCCCGCCCCTGCTTTCGCAGGGATAAACTCCGGCGGGGATCCAGTAAAGCGTTCAGCTTCGCTTCACTATCGGGAATGACGATAAGTGTTTATCAGTATCTATTCGCGGTTCTTAAAACCACAGATACACACAGATGGACATTTATTCCCCTCTCCCTGACGCTGACGCGTCTTTCCCTCTCCCCTAAAGGGAGAGGGATTAAACGCAAACACCCCGCACTATTTCTCCTCCCTTTATAGAGAATATCCCGCACTATTCCCCCTCCCTTTGGGGAGGGGGTTAAGGGGGAGGGACATAAAAAAACTCCTTCGTGATTTCTTCGTGTTCTTTGTGCACTTCGTGGTAAAAAAACTGTCATTCCAGCCCCTGCCCAAAGCAACAAAAGACCCGCAAAAAAGCAGGCCTTTAATTCATTTTGTTATTAATTTTGATTTCTAGCCAATCAAATCCTGGGAGAATTATCACAGAGATTATCAGAAGTCTCATTAACCTGACTTCCTTCTTGAAGTTTATTTTTAATACCTTTAATAATACTAGTAGCCAACGCTCCCTCCGCACGCCATGCTAATATATCTATTGCTCTTATGGCAATTTCTTCTCCATGTTTTTTGCCAATATAAGCTAACGCAATTTTACCAATCGCCTTGGTGGCCTCATCATCCCAACGCCTAGATAATTCATACAGTCCCCAAAAAACAACCCCTTTGGACTCGCCTGTATCGTTAAGTGCTATATCTAAAATTTCCTCGGTCGATAAACCCGATACATCCGACATACTTTATCCCTTCAAATATTCTCTACAGAGTTATAAATTTCCAAGACTTAACCATACTCTAAACCTTATGTCAAACACCAAGGCCGCAACAGAAAATATGGTAAGAACTTGAAAAACATTCAAGAAACCTTTACTATTTATCAGATAATATACTTTAAATAAGATGTTTTTAGGTAAAATCATAATGACCAGATTAAAATTTTTAGGGATTTTTTGTATTATTGCGCTGCTCATTCCGGCAAATCTTAGCGCGCAGGGAAGAAACAATCTCTTAGATGATGTAGGCAGCCATTTAGATGTGTTTATGCCAGAGCTTGAGTCGGGGTCCATTATCATTGGTGAAGGCCCGGAACCGCCGGCAGAACCCAATATACTTAAGATCACATTCCTTAAAATACCGCCAACAAGCAGCATTGAAGGCCGGATTGAGAATTTGCTTCACGGCATTAAAACAGATATACCGCCTGAATATGATCATTATGGCTATGAGATACGCCGCTATATGTCAAGAATTGGAAATGTAAAAATTTTTGAAGACGAGGAGTTTCTTGTTGAACAGATTAAAAACGTGCGAAAAGCCCGCGTTATTATTGAATACTGGCAGGCTGCCCTTCAAAAAGAAGTCAATGAAATCGAAGAAATAGTCGATAATATGCCTGATGCACCTTCAATCATCAAAACAAGCCTGAGAAAGAACAAAGCCGAGGCACGTTCCTTTATCACCGACGCACAAAGATGGATAGACAGCAATGAGCGTTATCTCCAGCACGTTTATAACCTCTTTGGCTATCTTAACCTCTATTACCCCGAGCTGGCTTTCATGCGCCCGCATGAACGAATAGATTTTTTTAATTTATTAACCACAAAACAAAGCATATTAAAGCGTATAAAGGAATACGGGCCATTTGCCCATATGGTCTATTAGGGATTATCAGGCAAACTCTTCTCTTCCTCCGGATTCCAGAAAATGACATCGCGCATCATAGATGCAGCTTTTTTATCGTCACTGCGCCTGTACACATAAATCCCCAGCACCGACAAACCCACCGCCCAGATCGCGCTTAAATTCCCCATCGCAGCCATCACCACCCCTGCTTTATCCGTATCAAAGATAATAACATAAGCAATCCCGAACATCTGCGCCGCCCATGTCAAAGCCACCAAATAGCCAAATGTCGGACGCATCCTGCGCACATAAATATCCTGCGAGATAATTTCAGCCCGCAAGGATTTATTCACCTCCGAAAGCGCCGCTTCATATTGCGCCATCTCCAGTTCTGCCATTTTTTCGGTGTGGCGGTTGGCCTCGGCAAGTTGCTCGGGCGAGATCCCGCCATCGCGCAAAACTTCCTGCACCTTCCCCAGCGCCGCAGAAGCCTTTTGCGCCGCCGGATGCTCCAACACACCCAGCGCACCAGCCAAAATTGCAACAAGCACAGGCAGCCCCGCTTGGGATAATAGTGACCCAATCATAACATTCTCCTTAAGTTGTAAATAGGTTCCCCCGCATCACGTACGGGGTAAGTTGGAATAGTAAACGTCATTCCCGCACCACCCCCATCGTCATTCCCGCCCCACCCCCCCACCCCTCCCCCCCCCTCCCCCCACTCCCC
>Ga0224501_10000650_pt1 | contig 26983 bp, 29 predicted proteins | sample SF_Oct11_sed_USG_4_FD_169105 | JGI IMG/M metagenome (GOLD analysis project Ga0224501, IMG submission 169105) | Sediment microbial communities from San Francisco Bay, California, United States - SF_Oct11_sed_USGS_8_1 | ecosystem: Environmental > Aquatic > Marine > Sediment | place: USA... | reverse complement strand
GATTGGCATATTTCACTGCTCCCTTACCAATTTTTTCAGCAGCCCTCATGGTTCCATCTGCAAGTACGTCGCCCAACCATCCTTTTCGAGAACCGATTCTCTTCACCATCTCAACCAAAGCTTCATGGTTGCCAAAGCGAAGATCTAAACCCTCAGTATCCTTTTCGGTTAGAATTCCATTTTCGTAACAGTCCATGGCAAAGCTTACGATGCCGCCCGCGGATATGCAGTCTATACCATAATAGTCGCATTGGTAAATTGCTTCGATGATAGCATCTAGGCGATCGACACCGCAGTTTGGTCCGAGCGCCCATAAACATTCGAATTCCACCCTTGCAGTGGCTCCTTTGTATGGCCCTTCAGGAACCACTCCTATGTGGTCGCAGCGCATGCCACACGTCGCGCATCCAATGATTTTCTTAATGTAACGCTCGTTCAAGTATTCTCCACTAACTTTCTCAGCGCCTTCGAAAGTGGCCTGAGTAAAGTTACGTGTGGGTAAGGCTCCTAAGGCATTGAGGACAAGAACATTCTCTGGTGTCCCTAAAGTTCTGTATTTTCTCGTAGCCGGTCCCTTCATGCGTTCGTGTATCATCCTTATGAATTCCGTAAACTCTTCGGGCTTTGCTACGTTCACGTCATTTGTTCCGCGAACAGCCACAGCCTTTAGGTTTTTGGATCCCATCACAGCGCCCATACCGGTTCTTCCAACAGCTCTGAATTCGTCGTTTATGGCGCAACCGATTCGAACAAGCTTTTCTCCTGCTTCACCAATCGCCGTCACACGGGTGTAAAAATCACCCAAGTCTTCTCTGATGGCCATCTCTGTTTCATGAGGTGACTTCCCCTTTAGATGCTGTGCGTCCATTAGTTGGACAGAGTCGTCGTCAATCCATGCGTATACGAGCTTTTCAGATTTACCTGTAAAGATGACTGCATCGTATCCAGCTCGTTTTAATTCAGCTCCAAAGAAGCCGTGAGACTTGGATTCAGCTATTCCTTCGGTTAGAGGTGATTTCGAAACTACCGCGTAGCCGTTTCCCGCCGAAGGCGCCATAGTACCGCTTAGAGGCCCTGTGGCGAAGATTATGGGATTCTCCGGGCTGAAAGGATCGACACCCGCCTTGGAGTTGTCCAGAAATAGGCGCATTCCAAGTCCTATGCCGCCTATGTATTTCCTAGCCATCTCTTCCTTCAAGGGTTCGATTTCGGTTTTTCCAGTTGATAGGTCTACATGTAGTATTCGTTTAGTATAGCTCACAATTTGCTCCTCCAATAATCATGGTTTGTGATTAAAGAGAAATATGAGATGAGAATAGATAAATATTAATTTTCCTCAAAATCTGGTTGAAAGAAAAATTTACACTTTGAAAGATATCCAAAACCCATGTTGGGGTGGACAGTTGAAAGTTAAGGTCCGGTACTTAGGTTACATCGGCAACATGTTGAAGAAGAGAGAAGACGAATTTGAGCTTAGTGAAGGCGCTTCTCTTTCCGAGTTGTTGAATAAGCTGGGTGGCATTTACGGCGAAGCTTTTAGAAGGGAAGTTTTTGAACCAGGTTTAAAGGATGTCAAAACAGGGTTTGTTGTTACGGTTAATGGAGTTTTGATGGGTCAGCTTCGTGGCGTTGATACCAAGTTGAGTGAAGATGACAACGTTATTTTGATGACGCTTATGAGCGGAGGCTAGTCAGGTAGACGTTTACAGTTTTCATCGAACCATGACCGCAAATGCGCCTAGGAATGTTGCGACTATTTAAAAAAGGATCTAAATTCGGAGGGATACGGGGACCTGAAAATTTTTCCCGTGCTTTTCTGGTGGGGCGTCAAGGATTTCACTTTTAACAGAACGGGTTCATTTTTGCGCTTCTGAGCTAAACTTCTAGCTGTATCTCCATTTTCGTGAGGTCACTACATCCTGCCTTCGTAACTTCCACGATGTCTTCTATTCTTAGTCCGCCGACATCTGGGTCGTAGAGGCCCGGTTCAACTGTTACGATGTTATGTTCTTCTAGAGGAAACTTGTAGAGTTCGCTCATTCTAGGGCCTTCGTGTATGTCTAAGCCTACTCCATGACCTAGGCTGTGGGTTAGACCTCTCGTTATCTGTTTTTCTCCTCTTGTGGTTTCGTAGCCTGCCTTCTCCAAAACGTCGCAACAAACGTCGTAAACATCGCTTCCTAGGGCACCAGCTTGGATAACGTCCATTGAAGCGTTCTTGGCTTCGAGAACGGCGTTAAACATTTTCCTGACTTTATCCGACGCTTTTCCTTTCACGATTGTTCGAGTCATGTCAGTCCAGTAACGCTTTTGGACGCTTCTGGGAACAACGTCCAAGATGATGGGCTGGTTGGCCTTGAGTACATCTTGCGGATCGCCGAAGTAGTGAGGGTCTGACCCTTTGGGGCCACACGCAACTATGATGTCCTCTTCCATTACGCATCCGTGGTCTAAGAATTTGTGTCCAAAAAACGACTTCACTTTGCCAACCGTTAGAGGCTCTTTTTTCACAATTAGTATTCCGTTGGCGCCCACATCGGCGTTGGCTATCAAATCTATGGCCTCAGCAGTAACTTCCTCAGCAACTGCCTGAACAGCCCCAATCTCGTCTATTTCATCGGCATCCTTGGTTTCTCGAGCCTTCTCGACGACGTCAAATATTGGCTTGATAGTTAGGCCTTCCTCCCGGAGTATGTCAGCAGCTATCGCTGGAAAGTTGTGGGGTACACAAATCCTCTTGCCTGTGCCAAGTTCATTCTTAGCCACGTTTGCGATGAACTTCATAATGCCGAGATGTGGTTCCTTCGCAGTGTTCACTACTTCAAGGTATTTGTATTCAAAGTAGGACCTCACCTCTTTGACGATGGACTGTTTTTGCGCTCTAGGATATTCCATTTGGTTGACGACGATTATGGGGTCTGCGTCGACTTTCTTGATGAAGATGAAGGGGTCTGGAGCCAGAAACTTGGTGAGGTAGTACATGTCGGAGTTTTTGAAACTCTCTGAATAGAGGAGTAAAGCTTCTACTCCTTTTTCAGCGAGGATTTTATCAAGATCTCCTCTCAAAATAGTCTAACTCTCCTACTACATAAGATTCAGCAGGTTTTAGGTAAATCCTTTGCCTAAAAGAAAGACTTTTGGTGGGCCCGAAGGGATTCGAACCCTTGACCACCAGGTTATGAGCCTGGCGCTCTAACCAGACTGAGCTACGGGCCCTCCGTAAACCACTACACATATTCGATTCTCAAGTTCTGATTTAAGGATTTTCTGCTCTGATTAATTAGTCTCACGATGTTCTAGCTTATGCCTTGCTAATGAAAATTTCGTAGGCGTGCCTCAGTCTCACCGAAGTTAGCTGGCTTAACATTGCAACTTGCTCTGTTGTCAAGTAGTGACTGACCGATGCATCGAAAAGCATGTTAGCCGAGGCTGAAAATTCTTGGCTCTCCGCCCACAGAACCACAATTATAGGTACTAAGGGAAGCGAATACACCCTAACCGAACATTCTCCATAATCTACTCCAGAACCACCCAAAAGTTTCCCAGCCTCAACAAGCATTCTAGGCTTTGATCCAAACACCCTTTGGATGGAGAAAACTACACGTCCGAGAAAAGCTTTATGATAGGCGTGTCCTCCGGGCAGTTGCCTAAAAGAAACTAGCTTCAAAGCTTCTGGAACTGGTTCAGCTTCAGCATATCCAGAGAGAATGCAGTAAATGCTGGGTGCCACCTCTGGAAAAGGACAATTTTTGAGGTCATCATGAATCATTCCGTCTTCAAGAGAAATGCTTAATTCCAAAAACCTCAACGTCGGCGCCTCTTTGAAACCAAGTCGCCCCTTCAAACCTCTAATCCTAGTTTTGCACCGTTCCCAATTCCAGAGTACATGTTCATTCTGACTGCGCAAAACAGGGCCCCCCTTCTTCCAATATTCTGTGTTGTAGTATATTTGTTTGCCAATTAGCGAGAAACATTTATTAAATATTACGACATTAGATATTTTTGTGGTTCTATGACATCAGCATTTCAACAAACCAGATGCTCCCAAAAGAACTGTGACAATTGTAAACACTCCGTCTCCTCATCCAAAAAGCTCTATTGCGGCAAACTAAGAGAAAATGCAAACCACATAGAATCTTGCCCACACTTTGAGTTAGAGCCACTAGAATACAAACTCTACAGAAGAATGTGATCCCTCGCTTTTTCTATCAAAAAACGAACCTCTAAAACCGTAAGTTAAAATACATAAACAAGCAAAAGATGTCTGAGAAGGAAAGCTCGTTTATTGAGTGAAAAAGACAGGTATTATGGAGGCCTTGAGATGGACTACAAGGAATTGCTGAAGCGTGCTCGGTCACAACTCCCTTCAGAAATTCTCGAGCATAAGCGATTTGAAATTCCAAGACCTCGCAGTTTCGTCACTGGCATGCGAACTATCTTGGCGAACTTCAAAGAAATCTGTGGCGCTCTCAATCGAGAGCCACGTCATGTGCTGAAGTTTCTCTCCGGAGAGATGGCTACAGCTGCAGCCATGCAAGGGACTAGAGCAAACTTCCAAGGAAGGTTTGGCCCCGACACCTTCGAGCGGCTGATCGAAAGATACGTCAAGGAATTTGTCGTATGCCCCATCTGCAAGCGTCCGGATACGAAAATCGTAAAAGAGAGGCGATTCTTATTTTTAATATGTGAAGCGTGCGGGGCAAAATCGTCCATAAGACCTGTGTAAAAGTGTTCAGCGTTGGAAGTTTACGCGAAGATGCGAAAATGGGGTCAGCACGTGCTTCTCGCAACCTGCGACGCCGAACTGTTAGGAAAAATTTTGAGAGAAGGAAAAATCGTCTTTGAAATACATGAGCAATTCTACAAAGGGCCAAAAATGACCGTGGAAGAAGTCATTGACCTTATGGAGCAATCCACAATCGTGAACATGGTTGGACACAAAATCGTAAAGAAAGCCATAGAAAAAGGATTAGTTCATCCTGACGCAGTTTTGACAATTTCGGGCGTTCCCCACGCCCAGATCGTCAAAATGTAACGAACACATATTTATGCGCGTAGTACTAGAAATCAGTCGCACCCCCAAGAAGCCCACATCTTTTAAAGAGTGGAAAACGTCATAATGTTAGGACTTATCTATGCCTAAGCGAAACAAAGCAGTAAGAGAGAAGCTTGAACATCGACTTCGCATAGTGGAAAAAAGGGATAAAATGCTGATTAAAGACTTTTCATCCGAGCGAGCGGTTATGGAAGAAGTTTTTGATCGCTCTACCCTCATGACAATCTACGACTTTCTAAACAAACGAATAATCGACGAGATTTATGGAGTTGTAAAAGCTGGAAAGGAAGCCCGAATCTACTGGGGAAAAGACCCGGATGAGAAAGAACTCGCAATCAAAATCTACCTCACCACCTCAGCCGAATTCAAGAAGGGCATGCTCCCCTACATTGAGGGCGACCCCAGATTCGCCCATGTCCGTCGAGACACGCGATCCTTGGTCTACACCTGGGCTCAGAAAGAATTCAAAAACCTGCAACGCGCATATGAAGTGGGAGTTAAGGTTCCCCAACCAATCGCCGTAGAAAAAAATGTATTGATCATGGAGTTTATCGGAAAGAATGGAGTTAGTGCACCCCTCATGAAGGAAGCTCCTCTCAGAAACCCCAAGCGAGTTTACAGACAGTTGCTAACCTACTTAAGGAGGCTTTATCGAAAAGGAGGCCTAGTGCACGCAGACTTGAGCGAATATAACATCATGATTCGGAGAGGCAAACCCGTGATTTTCGACGTCTCACAGGCCGTACCAATTGAACATCCCATGGCTGATCAATTCTTGCAAAGAGATCTAGAAAACCTGCACCGATACTTCAAAAAGCTAGATGTAGATGTGTTATCGGTAGAGGAAATGCACAAGAGGGTTACAAGTGGAAGGAGCTAGCGCCTTAGTCAAAGTTCCGCAAGAGCGTATCGGAGCCCTCGTGGGTCCTGACGGCCGCGTTAAAGCAAACATAGAGAAGAAACTCTCGGTTAGACTTCAGATAGATAGCCAAACAGGTGATATCCAAATAACTCTCATGCCCACAACTCAAGACCCAACAGTTCTCTTCAGAGCCAAAGAAATAGTCACGGCCATCGGCAGAGGCTTCTCACCCGAACACGCATTTCGACTGCTAGAAGACGACGAGGCTATGTTAGAGATGATAGATCTTCGGGAAACTGTGGGACGGTCTCAGTCTGACATGAAGAGGTTGAAAGGAAGAGTCATAGGAAAAGAGGGAAAAACTAGGAGAATTATCGAGGAATTGACTGAAGCTAATATCTGTGTATACGGACACACGATTTCTATCATTGGAGAAATAGATCAAGTTGAGATTGCAAAAGAAGCGGTTCGGATGCTAATTAGGGGAAGCCTACACGGCACGGTGTATAGATTTCTGCACAGAAAACGGAGGGAACTCAAGAAAAAGAAGATGGAACTGTGGGAGACCTCGTTTAGAGACTAACTTGAAAGCGGGAACATCGTCTTTTCTGACATCTGATCGAAATTTTTTCAAAATTTAAAGCAACATTGAAATATCTGCCATACCAAAATAAGAACGAATCTGTCATGTTGCCATGTATCATACAATCTTTTTCTAATGTGGTTTCCAATAGGAATTGCTGCAAAGGCTATAGAAAAGCAAACAAAGCGTTTCGTCATATCATTGAGTATTACGAGGAGGCAACTGGGGTTTGGTGACCTTTGAGGAGATAAGTCCTGCAGACTTTTTCTATCGCAACCGAGACATAGCAGGCTTCACCAACCCGGCAAGAGCGATTTTCTCATCTATACGAGAGCTTGTGGAAAATGCCCTCGATGCCTCTGACCTATCGAATATTCCTCCAGAAATTTACATTCGACTATCCCAGGAGGACGCAGAAGAGACGCAGGGAGAGCTAGGAGTCGGCGTCTACAGGTTAAGGGTTATGGACAACGGATCCGGAATCCCAGCACGTCACATACCGTCGGCTTTCGGTCAAGTTTTGTTTGGTTCAAAGTATAAACTTAAGCAGGCCCGAGGGACCTTCGGACTTGGAGGAACAATGGCTGTTCTGTACGGGCAGATCACCACCCACAAACCCGTCGAAGTCAAATCAAGCACAGGCACATCCAAGATATACGAGTATAAACTGATGATAGACATCCAAAGGAACCGTCCCCTTATCCTAGATCGTAAAATCCGCAGAAACAAGGAGCAATGGCGTGGAACCATCGTTGAATTTTCTCTGGAAGGAGACTATTTCCGGGCTGTGTCTAAAATTTTGGAATATTTAAAACAGACTGCGTTGGTGACCCCCTATGCGGACATCAAATTCGTCGACCCAAAAGGACGGTTATACTTATTCACCAGAGCCACAAAAAAAATGCCGCCTCCACCAAAAGAAACGCTGCCACACCCCTACGGAGTAGACGTTGAAACAATTCAGCGCCTTATACGAGTCACGGAGTGCCAGAATATGGTGGGCTTTATGCAAAAGCACTTCCATAGAGTCGGCGGAGGCATCTCTCTCAGTTTTCTAGAGTTCGCGGGATTCATCAAATCAGAGGATCCAAAGAGGCTGAAACATGAAGATGTCGTCAGACTTGTGCATATGATGAAGAAATCCAAAAAATTTTTTGATGACGTGAATGTCGAAAAAGTTGGGCGTCTCATAAAGACCGCACATTCTCGGAACATGCTGGAGTTCATGGAAACACACTTTCCAAAAGTCGACAAGAATGTCATCCTCCGCCTATTGCTAGCTGCCGGATTTATAAAAACAAAAGATCCGAGGAAATTGAGGTCCGATGAAGTTGTGAGGCTCGTACGGATGATGAAGAGATTTAACGGTTTCCTTCCTCCAGACGCGAGTTGTTTATCCCCCTTAGGTGAAGAATTGTTGGAGACCGGGATTCTAAAGGAGTTAAGGCCTGAATTCATCGCTGTTTCTCAACGTAAGCCCTCCACTTACTCCGGACACCCATTCATTGTAGAAACAGCCATAGCCTATGGTGGAAACATACCAAAGAAAGATGATATTCTGATCTACCGATTTGCTAATAGGATTCCGCTGCTATACGATGAAGCCAGCGACGTTTCGGTGAGGGTTATTAAGTCTATGAACTGGAGGAGATACAAGGTTACCCCTGACATGCCAATAGCCATCTTGGTTCATGTATGTAGCACGAAGGTTCCCTACAAAACCGTGGGGAAGGAGTTCATTGCGGATAGACCGGAGGTGAACGGGGAAATCTTAAACGGTATCCGCGAGGTAGCCCGTGAACTACAAAAATTTCTGACAAAACGGGAGTACGTTGAAAAGGAAAGGAGGAGGCTAACTGTTTTCTCTAAATATTTACCCAAGATCGCCAGATTCTCTACGAATTTGGCTGGGAAGAAAGAAGAACCGAACATAGAATTGTTGTTAAGGAGTGTAAAAAAAATTGAAGAACAGGGAGATTGAAATCTCAGTTAAAGAGAGAAGAAAAGAAGTTCTAAGAAACTTAAGGAGATTTGGTGGAAGGCTATATAACCAAATGGAAAAAGGTATTTTCCCTCGAATAAGGATGCCAAGCCGATCCACCGAAAACATCTTCTACAGCCCAGAACTGCGGCAGTACATTTTAGGAGACAAAACCGTACGCAGAAGCGCTCGAAACATACGTCACATCAGACCCTTCACACAACTGGTTTGGGCAGGTTACTTCGCCAGCGAACTTACAAAAAATCGAAAGACCTCAACTCTCCGTGACGTTTATTACTCTGCCCAAGCCTACGACATGTCCTTCAAAGATCAAGCGGAATCCAACAGCATCGTTACAGACCTTGAAACTGTTATGGGCTTCTCTCGAGAGGACTTCAAAGTGTTCCCTGAAGAGCGTTCAGCCATATTTGGTGATCTCACCATTGAATACACGGTTCCCGGTTATGAAGGGAAACAGTTGAACTTGATGTCGCATCCCGACGGAGTCATGATAGGTCCCGCCCTCACCTCCTCAGAGTTCGCCCAGACTAGAGCAGACAAGGTTATAGCTATCGAGAAGGGTGGTTTGTTCACCAGATTCATTGAGGAGAGAGTTCACAAAAAATTTAACGCCCTCCTAGTTCTGACGGCGGGTCAAGCACCCCGCGCAACTAGACACTTCATTCACAGATTGAACAAAGAATTGGATCTCCCGGTTTTCATCTTCACCGACGGAGACCCGTGGGGGATGCACATCGCCATGGTCATCATCTCGGGTTCAGCAAACGCGGCTCATCTTAGGGAGTTAACCACACCAGATGCTAAGTGGAGCGGGGTTTGGGCCACCGATATTGTAGATTATAAATTGCCCAGCGATCCGTTGACTGAGGTGGATATTAAGCGCCTCCACGAGTTGGAAAAGGATCCACGATACGAGGGAGAACTGTGGCGGAGGGAAACCCAGAAGTTTTTGAGCATAAAGAAGAAGGCGGAGCAGGAAGCCTTCAGCAGATATGGCTTAACATACATTGTTGACGAGTATTTGCCAGCAAAACTGGAAGAGACGGATTGATTGGCTTCTTTTGCTGATTAGGGCTTAATTTGAGGTATTTTCATTTTGCGTAGCGTTTGGTTAGATGAACAAAGAAACTTTGCGACATTCTTGAGAATTAGCCTATCGTGATTCCTAAGTTCTCAAAAAATACTAAGAATGTGATTGAATCATGTATGTGGTACCCTCGTCTGATAGGACTAAGATGTTACGACACTTCAGGCATCTATAGTACCTGTTTGCACCTTTATCGGTTTTTTCCGAGCCCAGATATTCTAGTTCCTCGTGAGAACACTCTTTCCCACTCAAACTTAATACCCATGAAAATATTGTCAGATTCGAATGTCGGTATTTCACTTATATAACTCTGGCGTCAACCTTAGCTGAAGACGCAAGTGGAAAGAATATCGTTTCAAACCAGCAATCAAAACTAGTTAAATGCTCGTAAGGTTAGTTAGAGTTCTGTTGTCCAGTGGTGAATTTGCTTTCAGAGAGATTCCCTTTCTACTTTGAAGATAACTGGTCTATCTGCGTCTGGGCATTGAATAGTTTCCTTGTAGTTTATCCAGTCTTCTTCTGGTGTGTCTCTGCAAAGGGCAGTAAGATATGGAGCCAACGATAAGAGAGCATAGAGACATAGCCTGTCACTCTTTTCCTTAACGATCTCTGGTTCTTCAAAAGTTATTTTATCTCCAACTTTATAGTATGGGCAATTTCCTTTAGACTCTTTAACGGTCAGGATCACACGATAAGGCGTTTCACATCCCCAAACAACAAGAGTACACCAAAATAAAAATACTTCCGACGCTTGCTAGACATCGCTCGACGAATAACTTAAAATAAACCTAAGGAATGTAAAAGTAAGCCTTAGAAGGTGTCAACATGAGCGAGGAGAAGCCCATAGGATTAACAGTCGCCGAGAAATTCCTCGGGTTACTAGTCATCTTGATAGGAGCACTAACCGTCAATTTTACTTACAATGATCCTCCTGAGAACGTAGTTGCGCCTTTTGCAGGCGTCTTCATAGCCGCCGGCATAGCACTGATAGCAATAGGCGTTTTCTTAATACTAGCCAAAACCGAATAAAGGATTAGCAAACAGAGTTAGCCCACCTAAAACATGGAAAATCCACCCCATGGACCTCTATTTGGATCCAAATAGCAGTGAAATGTTGAAAACAATTTTTTTCGGAAAACGACTCGCTAAAGTGGGGAGGGGGCTTCAAAAACCATTGTATGCTGAGGGTAGAAAGAGTTGGCGCCGCCGGATTCGCCAGACGAGACACATATTCACCGTCTTCGGACTCGGACCGTCGACCCACGGGTTAACAGCCCGTTGCTCTACCTAACTGAGCTACGGCGGCTCGATCGACAGCTTCAGCGGCGCCGTTTAATCTGAGAACTTCTGGCAATATTTAAGTTTAATCGAACTGAAAACATGCACAGCCCTACCCTTTTATTAAGAGGAAAAAAGCATTTTCTACGCAGTTTACGAATGAAATATCTGAATAGGTGGGAAGGTTGACAGACCTAGAGAAGAAAGTGCGAGAAGAAGTTGAGAAAGTGGTAGATCCAGAAACAGGGTTAACTTTTGGCCAAATGAAAATGATCACCGACGTGGAAGAACAAAAGCCTGGGGTGGTGAAAGTTGATTTTGTACCCTCAAGCCCCTTTTGCCCAATTGCCTTCAAACTCGCCTCCGACGTCAAAAAAGCGGCTGAAAAAGTGAAGGGGATCAAAAAGGCTCTAGTCTACTGCCACGGCCACAACATGGAAGAAGAAATCAACAGAATGATCAACAAACCATAGCCTCGTCAAAACTTCTTCTAGGCAAAACTACAACACAGAATAGGATAAATTCTGCCCCGCAAATTAACATAATAGCCAACAATGGGGGAAGCCTAAATGAAAATCAAAGTGAGGTTTTTCACATCTCTCAGAGAAATAACTGGCAAGAAAGAAGATGAAATACAATCACCAAGCATTTTCACCGTCGAGGAACTGTTGGCTCATCTCTCAAAGAAATATGGCAGAGAATTCACGGAATACCTGTATGATGAGAAGGGAAAAGTGCGAACGTATATCCAGATACTCATAAACGGCAGGGGCATTAAAGCATTACAGGGATTTGAAACAAAGCTAAAAGAAGGAGACACAGTCGCAATCTTTCCTCCGGTAGGCGGGGGCTAAAATCTTCACATAACTTCAGTAGGCAGAATCTGTTGTCATATTCATATACTTCCTTAATGACGCGCAAAAAAGTCAGCAAGATCAGTTATATCACATAGTGTTCGTTTGGGTACTCGCGAAAATACCTGTCTCTGTTATCTACCAGAACTGTTACGACGTTTGCTCCCTTACCTAGTTTCTTAGCAACTCTTAGGGCTGCATAAACGTTTGCTCCAGAAGATATACCACAAAAGAGGCCCTCCTCCCGACAAAGTCTATTTGCCATGTTCCTAGCTTCCTCGTGACCAACAGTCATGACTTCATCAGGGAGCCCCTTTTCAAGCATAACTTCAACTATTGACTTCCTTCTAGGCAACCCCAACTTCTCCAAAAAATTTGGCAGAATACCTTTTTCAGCCCATTCGGTTACCTTTGCATCCTCAGGCTCAAGCCCCACAACCTTGGCATCAACCGATTCCTCAATTAGAGCTTCAGATACACCCAACAGGGTTCCACCTGTACCGATTGAGGCCACCCACGCACCAATCTCCCCATCAAGCTGCTCAAGTATCTCTTTACCAGTGGACTCTTTATGGGCTAGAACGTTGTCCATATTATTGAATTGATCAGCCCACCAAAAAGACTTGTTTTTCATCTCCAAATCATAACACTTCTTAATGCCTATAGCTATCATCGCCGCTGCAGCTTCGTTATCAGATAGTCCCCTGAGAAAATTCTTGTGTTCCTCCATTTCAACAGGACTAACATCAGCGCCGAAAACCTTCATTATCTTTATCCTGTTCTCGGGATTATATGTTCCAGTCCATTGAGAAGGAATTAACAGGTGCACTCTGTAACCTTTAACGGAGCCTACAAATGCCAGGGCTGGACCGGTGTTTCCACTGGTCATTTCAACGATTGTTTCACCCTTTCTGAGCCTACCTTTCCCCTCAGCTCCCTCAATCATCTTCAAAGCTATCCTATCCTTTATGCTTCCGCTGGGATTCACGTATTCACACTTAACAAAAACGTTCGCGTCCAAGCCCTGTGTCACCCTTCTGAGCCTAACCATCGGTGTATCTCCAATTAACTTAAGAGCGCTTTCAATCCATCTCAACGCTAAACACCCTTTCATCACTTGCAATTCTCACCTAATTATAAGTGTTATCTACGCGTGTGTGCAGAACGGTTGAGGAGCACATTCCCAACATTATTATGTTAAAAGTGACACTCTATTATTGTACTACTTCAGTTTCCAGATGCGTTGGAAAGGCTTTACGCACCCGAATCTTCACAAATTTTCCGAGTAAGAACTCGTCACTTCTTGTCACCATCGGTTTATAGGTGGAGTTTCTTCCTACCCAAGACTCTCTTTTTCCTTTTTCGTCAAATATTGCCGTTCCTTCCCAGTTTATCCAAGCCTTGTTTTTCTCGAGTGAAATTCTTCTCGACAACTCTGCCATCTTTTTGCTCCGCTTTTTCACTTCTTGAGTGGGAAGGAGTTTCATCTTTTTCGCGGGCGTATGAGGTCTTGGAAAGAACTTCGAGATATTAACGATGTCAGGCTGGATCTCCTTAATGAGTCGCATTGTCTGCTCGAAAGCCTCTTTGCTTTCGCCTGGAAAGCCGCAGACAACATCTGTTGCAACAGTTACTCTTGGAATTTCCTTTCTGAAAGTGTAAATAATCCTCTTGAAGTCGTCTACGCTGTAGAAGCGGTTCATTGTCCTTAGGACTTCATCGTCTCCACTTTGAACAGGTAAATGCAAAAACTTGAAAATTTTCTCATCTTTATACGCTTCGATTAGGTCGTCTAGTATTCCCAGCGCTTGATTCGGAGTCATCATTCCGACCCGAACGAAGAATTTTCCCTCAATTTCGCAGATTCGCCTCATCAAATCCGCAAGATTGGTTGCGATATCCCTCCCGTAACAAGCCGTATCTTGGGAAGTTAACCATATTTCTTTAGCCCCAGAAGCTAGGTCGTATTTCACCCTTTCAACTATTTCATTGACTGAATAGCTTCTTAAACGTCCTCTGGCAAAGAGAACACAGCAGTAAGAACACATCCCCAAACAACCGTAATTGATGGGGATGATGCCTGTGACGCTATTTATGGGAACTTTGGGAAGACCAAGACTCGGTTTGGAATCCCTCACTAACGCAACAACTTTTTCTCCATGATCAACTCGGCGTACAACTTCAACAATTTTGGCGCCGGGAGCTGGACTCATTACACCGTCAAAGTCAACCTCAGCTTTTAATCTTTCAAAGTTTATCAGAGGCAGACAGCCGGTTACGATAAGTCGCTTGCCTCTAGGAGCCTTTCTTAGGATGTCTACCATTCTGTTTTCCGTAGGAGATTTCACCGCACATGTATTGTAGATTAAGATGTCTGCGTTCTGAGTTTCTCCAACGACATCAAAACCGGCCCCTGACAGACATCCAGCGATGACTTCTCCATCCGCGAGATTTGTTGGACAACCAAAGCTTTTAACGTAAACTCGCCTAGGTTTTACAGCCATAAAGTTTCCGCCCAGTTGCCCACAGCCATCATTAAATCTTAGAAGACCCTACACGAAAGTAACACGGTTTTATTTATACAAGAGAAACATAAAGATTCCGTAAAGCTGTTCTTTTACATGAAAAAGCAATAGCCTAAAGAATGAAAGGGAAAGTTTTATTAAATCTTGGCCGTTCATATTTTAATCATATTTACTTCTTAACATACACCTATATAACCTCAAATAGGGTTTTGGTTATTTTTGCCCACAATTGTTTTGAAGGAGGGATGCAGATGAAACTAATTACGCTCTATCTACCTGAGCCGTACATTCGGGCTTTAGATCGGTTGGTGAACGAGAAGGGAATTTATCCGAATAGGGCAGAGGCTATTCGAATTGCGGTTCGAGATCTCCTCAACGTAGAGGCTTGGGAAAGGAAAAGCAATGGTTAGACAGGTGGATAAAGTTATGGAGGTTAGACATCCGGAGGTAGTTCCTAAGGTGTCGAATGAGGCGCCTAAAGCTGTTCCCGAGACGTTAGTGCTAAATCTCTTTGACATAGACCCCTGCATAGAACCAGAAAGACCTAGACGCATCGACTTAGACTTAGATCAACTTGAAGACGAAGAGTAGCCCCTTTCACTTTATATCTTTCTTTTCAGGCTTAGTGCCTCTCCTTTAAGCCGCATTCTCCAAGGTATCGATTCTCCCACAGGAATAGTTGCTCCCTTTTTAATTGCTCGAACAATTTCATCAACATCCGGATCAGCTTCGATAACTGTGTAAGCGGCTCCAATTTCTGGACCGTAGTGGGAGTCGCTTCCGGCGGTTTGTGGAAGGCTAAGGCGGGTTGCAAGTTTTTGGTTTAGGTATGTAAAAAGCTGGAAGGGGATGGCTGCTGAGTTCATCACCTCGATGGCGTCGTAGGAGGCTGTTTGTCGGCTTGGCGCCGATTTATAAACTACGGTGGGATGGGGGGCCACAGCGATTCCACCAGCTTCGTGAATTCTTTGGATCGTCTCGTTGATGTCCAATTTTGTAGGAATTGGCGTGGTTACGTTGAGAGCAAGGAGGTGACCACTTAGGGTTGTTATCTCGATTCCAGAGATGACGATGAAACCGCTGTTTTGAAGCTTAAGTGCTCCGGCGAGGGTGTCGTGGTCGGTGATGGCAACTCCATCTAACCCTCGTTTCTTGGAGTAGGTGATCACTTCCTTGAGGGTTGTAACGGCGTCGGAGGAATAACACGTGTGAACGTGAAGGTCAATTTTTAGATTCAAACTCTTCACTTCATCTTGCCCACTCGCACGTTGGACTTAGGTATCTTCTGTAGATTAGACCTTGCTTTTTCTAACATGATCTGCAGTTCTTCTTCGGTGGCTTTTGTTTTGTTGAAAAGGGGTTTTGCCTTGTTTATTTTGTGGCCCGGTGGTAGATCTTTTCTTGTTTCGCTCCATGTTTGTTCATGAATAGAATCAGGTAAGTTAAGGAGTTCCCAGAGTTTTTCGGCTGAAAAGGGGGTGAAGCACTCTAGTGTTATGGCGAGGTTTTTGACGATTTGGGCGGCAACGTATAGGGTGTTGGCTGACGATTGTGGGTTGGTTTTGATTGTTTTCCACGGTTCCTTTTTGTTGAGGTACCTATTTCCAAGGTGGCTTAGACCTATGACACGCCTCAGAGCCTCTTGTAGTTTGAAGTCTTCCAAGTTTTGCGCGATTTTCTTCACCCGTTTTCGCGTTGACTCGAGGACGCCTTTGTCGTGTTCATCGAGTTTGCTTGGCTTCGGCACAGCGCTGTCAAAGTATTGATTGATGAAAGTTAGGGTTCTGTGGATGAAGTTTCCTAGGGTGTCGTTTAGATCGGAGTTCACTTTCTCAATGAAGGTTTTCCATGAGAAGTTTGTGTCTTTTGTTTCAGGGCGTATAGATATGAGGGCGTACCTCCAGTAATCAGCTGGGAAAAGTTCTAGTGCCTCGTCAATCCAAACGCCTATCCGTCGGCTCTTGGAAAACGCTTGGCCTTCAAACATCAAGAACTCGATGGAGTCAACGTTCCATGGTAAGTTGTAGTCTTCATGCGTGGCAAGGAGCAGGGCTGGAAGAATGAGGGTGTGGAAGGGAATGTTGTCCTTTCCTATAAAGTATAATGTTTTTGCTTCTTTGTTGAACCAGTATTCTTTCCACTTTTCTTCTTCTCCTCTTTTTTTGAAGTATTCAACGGTGGCTGATAGGTATCCTAAAACGGCTTCAACCCACACATAGATGGTTTTGTTCTCAGCGCCTGGGAAGGGTGCTGGGATCCCCCATTTATTGTCTCTAGTGACAGGCCTGGGTTCCAGTCCTTCTTGGAGGATATTTAAACTGAAGTTTCGGGCGTTGTCAGGTAGCTGCTTGTTGCTTTTGATGTAGTCGCTAAGTTGCTCATTAAACTTTGACAGGTCGAAGTACCAGTGCTTGCTTCTTCTTATGACCGGTGAAGACCCGCAGATCGTACAGTAGGGTTGAATGAGCTTGGCTGGTTCTAGGAGACTTCCACAAGCCTCGCACTGGTCTCCTCGTGCTTGTTTATAGCCACAGTGGGGGCATATTCCCTCCACGAATCTATCCGGCAAGAATTTGTCGCATTTAGGGCAGTAAGGCAACTCTGTTTCTTGGGTGAAGATGTACCCATTGTCATAGACTTTCAATAGAAGATCTTGTACAAACTTTTTGTGTAAGGAGTTTTCTGTGCGGGTGTAGTTACTAAAGGATATACCCCACCTTTCAAACAGGTCCACGACTTTCTCATGGTTTTGATCTGTCAGTTGTTTGGGCGGGATTCCCAGTCGGACGGCTTCAACTTCGATGGGTGTTCCATGCTCGTCAGACCCGGTCACATAGACAACGTCGTCTCCCTTTAATCGATAGTATCGGGCGACAACGTCTGCTGAGAGAACAGAACTTACAATATTGCCTAGGTGAGGCACGTAATTGATGTAGGGCCACGCCGAGGTGACTAGAATCTTAGCGAGCGCAATGCACCTCCAACTTTCATCTCAAATGCATAGTGTTCTTCACAGCTCTAATACTTAAGCACGACGGAGTTAAAGAAAATGATGAAATGTGGCAGAGCTGGAATTTTCTCTTTATTGAAGAAAAGAGGGCATCTGAGGTTTAAGTGGATTGATTTGCTTGTTGCTTCAGGTTCTGTCAAGCTTAGGCTTTGGGTTTCGGCGGAGCAGGCGTCGGAGCTGTAGGTATAAAGGTTCTAGGTGCTTGTGTCCTACGCGTTGCAAAGAGAACCACTATGGCCAATATGATCGTACAGACTACCACTGCTGCTATCAGAGATGTCATCCACGTGTTCAAATCCACAATTGACATGGGCACACTATATGTGGCAACTTGTAGGTCTGTGTCACCACTTATTCTTCCCTCATTTGTCCAGATATCAATGTTTATTCTATCTGCCATAATCGCTGTTCCGTCGCTTGGTATTGTAAATGGCTCTTCAAGGGGATAATCGCCGCCTTTTGGAGTTAGCGTTGCGAGGGGTTCTCCCTCTATGGTCTCGTTCCCAACCCATTCACCTTTTTCCGCATCATAGTGGAACCAAGGATACTCAATGGTAATGTTATATATGATAACATAATCGTCTAGTTGATTTAGTACCGAAATCTTCAATTTTCCTTTTTCACCTGGCTTGTACTGGAGCTTGTCCGTCCATGTGTGCACTACTATTGCCTGTGCAGTCACTGACTGTGCACATAGGATTGCCAAAAGCGCAATCACCACAGACATTCCAATAATTTTCTTTCTCATAGTATCACCAGCCAGAGTTCTGTATCAATCTATTTTTAAGGTTTATTATTTTCCAATCTATTTCTCAAAATTGTTACGAAACAAAAACCTACATGCAACCTTGTCAGAAAGAAAAATTCAAACAAGCCCAAATCAAGCTCCAATAATCCTTCGACGGCCTGTGGTGCAGTCATAAACCTTCTCTATGAGCTCCGGAAAGTTATTCAATCCAACAAGGCAACTATTGTTGAAGGAGACGTCTCCATTGGCGAATGAGAAGACGGGTAGGCATGGCCTCAATAAATTGGTCGTCTTCGATGTAGAAGGGGTTTTGATCCCGAAAAGGCGTTACCTACTTTTTGAGACAGTAAGGAAGCTAGGTCTTTGGAGTTTCATCAAAATCATCGTGGTGGGGACCCTCTACGAAATCGGATTGCTGCCCCTTGAATCCACGCTAAGAAGGATTTTCGCGATGCTTAAAGGCCTCACAGTGGACGAGATTTTTCAACTCTACAGAAGAATTCCTCTAATTCCAGGTACAGAAGAAGTCTTCAAGAGATTGAACATGGCAGGGTATAAGACAGCCCTCATAAGTTCAGGTCTTCCCACACTTTTTGTCAAAGACTTAGCTGCCAGGCTAGACGCTGGCTACGCGTTCGGTTTGGAACTGGAGATAGTCAACGGTCATTTGACAGGTGTGATCGGGGGTGAAGTTCTAAAATCTGGTGGTAAGGCGATAGTTTTGAAGAAAATTCTTGAAAAAGGGGGTCTGTCCTCCCAAGACTGTGTTGTGGTCGCTGACGACCGAAACAATCTTCCCATGTTTCCTCTTTGCACATTAAGGGTTGGCTACAATCCTGATTTCATTTTAAGCGTCAAATCCGACTTTGTCGTTAAGGGCGACGTCTCAGAGATTTTACCGATCATAACAGATAACGTGCTGCAGGTTTCTAGCCCAGCTATTTCAAGAAGCGCGAGAATTCGCGAAACGATTCATATAAGTAGCTTTTTGTTGCCGTTTGTTTGCATATACCTGTTGGGAAATTATTTGGTATCTTTATTGATACTCATCCTAACTTTGTTATATATCATATCTGAAGTCGCTAGACTTCTAGGAATCAACTTTCCCATACTCTCCTCAATAACTTGGAGAGCCGCTAATAAACCAGAGCTTTATGAATTCGCAACAGCGCCAATTTTTTTCGCTTTGGGCATAGTATTTTCACTCATCCTTTTTCCCGCGTCCGCTAGTTATGCGTCCATCGCAATACTCACATTAGGCGACGGTTTTGCCAACATTCTTGGAAGAAAATTTGGAAGCGTTACCTTTCCTTTCAACAAAGGAAAGAATGTGGAGGGCTCAATTTTCGGCTTCCTCTTTGCCTCTGTTGGGGCTATGATCTTTGTTGATCCGGTGAAAGCCTTTGTGGGCGCCGCAGCAGGGATGCTGATAGAATGTCTTCCCTTGCCCATCAGCGATAACCTAGCTGTGCCTCTAGCCTCCGGACTGGTGCTCACGTTGGTTCCCTAAAACAGAGTGAGAGATCAAATTTTGGAGCTAGGGCGCCGTGTGCGATAAAATTAAAAGATTGTACGGCATCATATAAGTATCGTCACGTGAAAACTGATGAAGCGTAGCCATGCTAGCTTAGAGGAGTTTTCTCTGCTTGCCGGAACCAGAGAAAATTGAGTATAAACCTATTTCTGTTCGAGAGGCCCTCACCGAAATGAAGGACTTATCTGAGATAATGATCGATCTAGCATACTCAGCAGCTCTTTTCCACAGTCGTGAGCTTGCCGAAGAGGTTTTAGAACTTGAAAAACGCGTAGATTACCTCGCTTACATGTTAGACATGAACGCCATGCTGGCAGCCAGAGACGCAGAAGACGCTGAGGATCTCATTGGAGTAACAACCGTAGCTGCTGCCACCGACAAAATCTCGGATGCAGCCGGCGAAATAGCAACCATCGTACTCAAGGAAATAGGAATTCACCCCATCGTTCGAGAAGCCTTCGAGAAAGTGGAGGAACGATTGGCACGAGCCGAAGTTAAACCTACTTCCATTTTCATTAGTAAAAGGGTGGGAGAATTGGAGCTAGCCGCCAAGATCGGAGTTGACATAATAGCGATCCGCCGACAGAAAGAGTGGATCATAAATCCCAGCGAAGACGAAACAATTTTGGAAGGTGATGTTCTCATTGCGAGGGGAGCTCCTTTGGGAGTTGATGAACTGAAAGGCTTGGCTGAAGGAAAAATTAAAGAAATGGAATAGGGAGGAGTGAAGGCTGGCATTAACCAAAGGGCATTTTAGAAAAATTGTAGACAAACTCGTGTCTTTAAAAGACACGTCTGAACTTATGATAGACCTTGCGTACTCTTCGCTCCTTCTTAACAGTCGAGAACTAGCAGAGGAAGTGCAAGCCCTTGAAGAACGCATGGATAACCTACACACGGAATTTGAGCTCCTCGTTTTATCCAGTGGCTTCAAACCCGAAGAATCCAAAGATTTCCTCGGTTTGATAAGGTTAGGGGTAGTCACGGAAGAAATAGCGGACGCCGCTACGGAAATTGCTGGCGTTGTGCTCAGAGGACTGGAACCCCACCCCATATTGAGACGTGTAATAGAAGAAGCGGAGGAAACCGTAACTCGGGTGCGCATTTCAAATACTTCCCCATTAGTGGGAAAGAGCCTGCGAGAAGCCCAAATCCAGGAAGAGACAGGTATGTGGGTGTTGGTCATCAGAAGAGGCAAAAAATGGTTGCGTCCTCGCCCCGAGACGGTTATCAAAGCGGGCGATGTCTTGATTGCTTCAGGCTATGCGGAAGGAGAAGAAGATTTTGAGGAGTTGGCTTCTGGTGTCCGTGTGCCTGCTGCTGAGGAATCTTAAAGGGCATTGCGTGTTAGGCAATAACAGTTAGCGCTATGAGAAGAGAGACTGTTGTTATGCTGTCTGCCAACGAACTTTCAATGGGGATTACAAAGTTATCCGGGTCCCAACCCCTTCTGTAGGTTGAAATGGCCACGGCGTATGCGATAATAATCATAGCTGGGACGGCTAAAATGTTCGTAGTTAAGAGCTGCGCCGCGAATTTTAGTAGACCATCTGGAGTGGTTATTCCACGCGCAAAGGATGCCGTGATGAAGTAAAGTGTAAACATTATCGATGAGGCCATCCATCCTCCGCCTAACACGGTTAGATGTTGTTTAATTGAGGAAAAGGATGGTTTAACTACACCTAGAGCGAGGTTTGTAGTGGCTGTTGAGCCCACGATGGAACCTACGTCTCCCACGGTGTCGATCATCGCCGGGTAAACTACGTATATTTCTGGTCTATTACCTATAACCTCACTTACTTTAACGAGGAAGGAACCTGCAACATTGACAATAAAGGTCACAAATACGAGAGTGAACAAGAATTCTTTGATCGTGCCAACAAATTTCTCTTCTCTAACGGTTCTAGCTAAAATGTATACCACAATCAAAAGAAAAACAAAGTCGAGTAGCCCAATCAAGTAACGTCCAAAGGGGGCTAGCGTAAAGAAGATGTTCAGACATAAAATGTAACATGCTGTATCAATGATGTCTGAGCATGTAGATATCACTGGATACACAGTTACGTCTGGGTCTAAACCATGTCTAAAAGAAAGAATAGAAATTGCTATTGTTATGGGAGGGATAAAAAGAATAGATAGACCCATAGTTGCAATAACCACAGCCATTACTTCAATGAAATCCATGATCGTGGCTTTCCAAAGAAATAAGCCGAATATTGAAGCCCCTAGCCCGATCGTAATGCCACTTGCAAGCGACAATACGATGACCGCACGCAAAAGGAGGTAAAAATTCTTCGTGTTTTTGGTGTAGCTGGCTTTGACGGTTCCTAGGTGTAGGCCCGTGCTTAGGCGACCGCTAAAGAGACCTCCTATGGCTCCCCTGACACTTAGAATTCCCGGAAAGAGAGCGATTGTCCATGGGGCTAGGGAGAACACGCCAAAATATACGGCTAGAAGCGTTCCAGCCAGCATTCCACCAAAATCAAATGAAAGGGACAGTAGGGATTGACCTAAGCTTGCCGTCAATCCTCTTACTTGAGGCGCAGTCTCCGCTGTGTTGGTCTCCGTCATCGCAGTCACTTCCTTCCATCCAGTTTGGCCTCCACTCTTCTGATACTACGCCTTCGGCACGGATTCGGAGCGCATAGACGGTTACGCGGTTTTCCTGATCCATTTCTGGATCGGTAAGCTTCCGTAACGTTAACACTGTTTTCTGTAGCTCCTTGTGCACTAAGACTTTGTAAACAACAACCCTTAAAGGCTTTTTGTCGTCACGTCACCTTACAATCAGAAGTGGCGCGGGGTGCGGGATTTCATCGCTAGTAAATGTTCTTCATTTACGATTATTTCTAGAACTTGTTGAAGCTGACTATTTTTTCAATAGGCTTCCTGCTTTTCGCCTTTGGTTTCTCGGCAGGATATCCAAAGGATACAAGCGCTACAACCTTCCACTTGTCAGGAATGCTCAGGAGTTGTTTGATCTTGTCTTCTCCGAAATCTCCTATCCAGCATGATCCCACTCCCATGGCCCATGCAGCAATGACCATGTTCTGCAAGGCAATCGAAGTGCTAACGATTGACCATTTTCTTGTACCAATATGCCAGAGGCCTGTGTATGCGCATCCTACAACGGTAAATGCAGAATCCTTGATATGTCTGTTAAATAACCCTTTAGACAACTCCTTCTTAATCTCATAATCAGTTATGACAATAAAGTGCCATGGTTGTCTATTCGCCGCTGATGGTGCTTGTCTACCTGCCTCAAGAATCCTATCTAACACATCCTTCGGGATATTCTTCTGCTCATAACGTCTGATGCTTCTACGACTAAGAACAACATCAACCAGAGACATAAACATCATCAAAATATGTGTATGCCCCCTCTTTTACATATGTTGCTTCTTGAAAAAGCTTGTAACCATTTTGTAAAGCGTTCTGCTCTGGCGCGCTTCGCATGCTGCCTCTACGCAATTGCTTCGAGCTAGCGCTGCCTTTGCTAGAGAGGTTAGCATTAGTGAAAAGAACTAAATCTTTCATGCTTCTCATGGTAGATTATGCCAATAACTGGATTACATCTCCTGATGACCTATCAATGCAACTTCGAATGTGATCACTGTTTCGTCAACAGTCGTCCTGAAGCAAAAGGTGTCATGAAGATTTCAGATATAAAGCAAATTCTTGAGGAGGCAAAAAGTGTTGGAAATATTAAAAAGATATATTTTGAAGGTGGTGAACCTTTCCTCTACTATCAAACCATGCTCTGGGGTTTACGCGCAGCTAAAGACTACGATTTCAAAAGAGGAATAGTAACGAATGCATATTGGGCCACGTCAGTAGAAGATGCAAAAGAATGGCTTAATCCAATTTCAGAGATCGGAATTTCCGATTTTTCAATAAGCGACGACGTTTACCATTATGGTGAGAGCGAGGAGAACCTTGCCAAGTATGCTTACGAGGCTGCAAAAGACCTTGGGTTGCCAGTCGGCAAGATTACTATAGAAGATCCTGAGAAATGCCTGAAGCAAATCGAGTGGAAAGGCAAGCCAGTTGTCGAAGGTAGAGTTTTGTTTAAAGGTAGAGCAGCTGAAAAACTCGTGGAGGGATTACCTAGAAAGACATGGACAGAATTCGATAAATGTCTAGACGAGGACTTTTCTAACCAAAGTCGAGTCCACATAGACCCTTTTGGCTATATTCACGTCTGTCAAGGCATCACAATAGGAAACATGAAGCAAACTCCGCTGCATAAATTGCTCACCGATTTTGATCCAGAAGCACATCCAATATGCGGACCGATTCTTAGAGGAGGACCCGCTGAACTTGTTAGGGAATACAGAGTTAAACACGAAGAAAAGTACGTTGACGAATGTCATCTGTGCTATTCCACTCGTTTGAACCTGAGGAAGAAATTCCCTGACGTCCTTGCCCCAAATCAAATATATGGACTCTAATGAAAATGTGAGTACACGCACAGTCAATTTTTCGTGACTTGAGATGGGAAAGCCACGTTGCAAATTTTGAATATCTTTCTTCTGCTGTAAATGTTGGTTTTGAATTTGATGACGACGAGGAAGACGAATACTAAATCTATCAAATTGTGATGTACGCACGCGCATTATCGCTTAACTACATTCCTATAAAAATTCTCAATGACCTTATGTCCTTCCGGACATGTTTGGTCTTTGATGTTTATTCGCTCGGGGTGAAACTGAACGCCATAGAGTGGATTGTGTTTATGCTTGATCGCCTCTACTTCACATGACTGGGAGTCTGCTATTAGAACGAGACCTGCTTCATCAAGGCTTTCTCTCAAGACATAGTCATAATGCGATTGAGCTAGAGGTATTGTTTGGTGTTTCTCAAAACCTGCAAATATCTCGTCAACTTCAACTATACGAACTCTTTCAAATGTGTTCATAACAGGTTCATCAAGAGATGCAACTCTAGCGCCTAATGACCAACAAAACAATTGGTGGCCATAGCAGATACTAAATATGGGCAGATTGAGGCGTCTTATCAAACTGACAGTTCCCTTGAACATATCTCTATGAGAAGGGCTTACTATTCTAGCTGCGGAACCACTTATTACAACAGCGTCTATATCCTTGTCAATTTCGTAACTAGCATGAATGTCTCTAAATTGCACAGTTGTGCACTCGCTAAACTTCTTGACAGCCTTGAGTAATTCGTCGTTTTTCGAAGGTTTCAAAGAACAGTTAACGACTAATGATTTTGTCATATAACCATATCCAAATTATTGGCGCGCCATCAGTTTTTCTTTTAAAGGATCCTGTTATAGTTTATCTAGATATGCCTGCAAGTAAAGATTATGGCGCGCGCGCATCAAAAATGGATGTAACAGAAAAAAGGCTGTGTGTACGTGTAGGGTAGCCTAAGTGGTCTAGCAGTAGTGATTCAAGAGGAAGAAAGTAATGTGAACAATGGAAAAGCCTTTAGAATCGCTGCACGCACACGAAATGGAAAGCTTCTTTATCCTTTCACTATTCCTAGTGTGAATCCGGCTGCGAAACTTCCTGATAAAGGCAGATAAGTTAGGGTGCTCGAGAAAAAGCCCACTATCTGCGCAACAAGACTTGATAGGGTCTCTAAAAGCTTTTCACTGTTGAGTTTGATGACTTCTACATGCATCAAATAGAATAAGGAGAGCGCATACAAACCTAAAAGAACCATCAAGATTTTGATGATTTTCTTAGTGGCGTACCCAATCAAGAAGCCACCGACTCCACCGATACTTAATGAAAAGAAAATTTGGGTGAAAAAGTCATTCATCTTGATTCCCTGGGTCAAGAGTAGTGATTCTTATTATATAGCAATATCTAACACAATTGTGTTGACACAGTCACGCTTTCTCATTTGAAGACACAGGAGCGAAGGCATATACCTGTTGCGCGCGCCTACTTCCTCAATTCTTGGCGGTTCATCTGAGGTTAATGTGGAAGTAGTTGTCGTATAGTCCTCAGTGACTAGTTCTAGCCTGAGTGTTTTCGGTGGTGGGCAGCTGATCTGGGAGCTGCATGTTGTTGTTAGTGTGCCACGGAAAAAGGTAACAACAACACCCGCTTCTAAGTTGAGTTGTTGTTGGTTTTCCTACTTTTGTAAACAACGACAACTCTTCTTAGCTGAGTTGAGGCTTGGGCAGGTGTTTCAGTTTGAGAAATTTTTAGCAAGAAAATTGCAGGCACGCAAAGCTTTAAGCTGATTTCAGCTATATTGTTTTTTGGTGAGAAGATGATAGGGGCAGTAGTTTTCTTAATATTTTTCGTTTTAGTTACCCTGATCTCTCTTGTTGTTGACCTTCCTCCTGGGATATACGTAAATGAATGGTTTGGTATCCCCGAACCTGACTATTCTTCTGTAGTAAATGGCATCATAAACGGAGCAGTCTACGGAGTCGTCGTCTGGTTAGTTTTTAGCCTAGCGAAAATGGGGAGAAAGAAAGAACCGGTTAAGCCACCGTTATTAGAGAAGGCAGAAGAGGCTAAGAAACCTAAAGAATCAAAGCTCCTGATAGAATTGACGGAGATAAAGGGAATTGGTCCTAAAAACGCTAAAAAACTGAAAGCTGCAGGCGTAAAAACTGTTTCTGACTTAGCAAAACGTTCTGCCAAAGACCTCTCAGAGAAAACTGGGATCTCTATAAAAGATATTTCACGATGGATTGTACAAGCAAATGAGATGATTAAATAGCGCGCGCATTACAATTTGTCACACCTATGATGTCTGCACAATGTTGCTTTTTCTCCTATAGTGTGACAGGTCACAAAAAAAGATGTGGGTAAGGGTAGCCTAAGTTTTCTACTCAAAGCAGTTCCAAAATTACACTTTCATTATCATCCAGCGCGCGCACAAGGAAATTGACTGCTTTTTTATTCTTGAAAACGTTGCAAGGCCTTGTAGATCGCCTCAGTACCAAAAGTTACGGATTCTACTGGAATGCGTTCATCCTCGCCATGTATGGTTTGCATGAAGTTAAAATCTGCAGGCAGTTTCATTGGCAAGAAGCCATAGGTCTGAATGCCCAGCCGAGAGAAGAAGCGAGCATCTGAAGTACCAGGTATCAACAACGGCAGCGGTTCGCCACTTGGGTCGGCCTCACGCAGAATACCTGCTAATACATCGAATAAGCCCATATCCGGTTCAGCAGGGCCAGGGTCGAACCGTACTACTTCAAGTTCCACTTCATCACCGATGATCTGGCGCAGTTCAGCTATCATATCCTCAGGACCTAAGTCAGGCAACAGTCGTCCATCCAGTTCAAGGACAATCTTGCTGGGGATCACGTTGATCTTCTCCCCGCCGTGAACAATCGTGGGATTGACCATGTTGTGAAGCAACGGTTCAAAGGTTTGCCCTCTTTGGCCGAGCAGTTCCAGCAAGCTGTCAAAGTCTGTATGGAAAGCCGAGGCTATTGCTTCGATCATCT
>Ga0224501_10000649_pt1 | contig 27015 bp, 26 predicted proteins | sample SF_Oct11_sed_USG_4_FD_169105 | JGI IMG/M metagenome (GOLD analysis project Ga0224501, IMG submission 169105) | Sediment microbial communities from San Francisco Bay, California, United States - SF_Oct11_sed_USGS_8_1 | ecosystem: Environmental > Aquatic > Marine > Sediment | place: USA... | reverse complement strand
GAGGTGGAGATCCTCACCGTCGCCGATAACGTTGCCAGTGGCAACATCGGGCTAACCGCCAACACCGCAGCGGTGACGGCCGGGGTCGATGTGACCGGTACCATCGGCGCACTCAATGCAACGGGAAGTGGCAAGTATCTCACCGCCGACGGTTCCGCCTCGGGTCTTAAACTCTATGTTGATGGCGGGGCGACGGGTAGTCGTGGCCAGGTCCACTTTAGTCGAGGCATTACCCACGACCTCGATGAACTACTGGGAAAGATCCTCGACTCAGAGGGTTTTCTTACCTCCAAAACCGATTCTCTTAATCGCCAGATCAAGGATGTGGGTGAAGAGCGGGAGAAACTGGCGGGCCGCTTGCAACGAATGGAGGCGAGATACCTGGCGCAATTCAGTGCGATGGATGCGATGGTCTCTCAACTTCAGTCAACCAGTACTTTCCTGGCCGGTCAGCTGGCCTCATTGCCGGGGATGGCGTATCAACCGAAGGAAAGATAAGCAACAGATGGTAACAACCACCTATCACCGATAGAGGATAAACAAGATGGTATACACTCAGGCAAACAAGGCAGCACAAACTTACGGCAAGATGGCGGTCAGCACAGCAATCGAAGAGGCAAGTCCTCACCGTCTGGTACAGTTGCTGATGGCTGGGGCGATCGAAAAGATGGCCGTGGCACGTGGTTATATGGAGCAGCAGAACACCTCAGGTAAGGGCGAAAATATCAGCTGGGCGATATCTATAATCGAGAGCATGCGCGCCAGTCTTGATCGCGATAATGGCGGTGAGATCGCCACCAACCTGAATGACCTGTATGAATATATGTCGCAGCGCCTGCTGGAGGCGAATATCAATAACGATCTTAAGGCAGTGGATGAGGTCTCGACGCTGATGCACACTATTCACGATGCATGGATTGGTATTGCCGGTGAGGTTAACGCCTCGTCGCGATAGCAGTTATTCAGGGTTACGACAGTGAAGGGTAGTCATACGCTGCAATGCCAGACGCTTGCACAACGCTGGCAGCCGATTGAAGAGCTAAGTAACAGGATGCTGGCCTCTGCCAATGCCGGTGAGTGGGAGGCGATCGTCTCACTGGCGCGACAACGGCACGAACTTATTGAACGTTTCTTTGACACCGCAACGGCGGAGTCGGAGGCTGTACAGGTTGCCCGTTATATCGAACAACTGTTACACCTTGATCAGGAGTTAATGGTGCTTGAGGCCAGCGCACGGGCGTTGGTAAAGGAACAACTCAGCAATTTTGCCACAGGCCGTAGGGCCAAACGGGCCTACGAAAATCACGGTTAATTTTTCCTATGTGTCATGCTCATGACACATCTTGTGTTTCCCCAACGCCACCCCCATAACCTCAACAGTCGGGATATAGCCAATAATTTGACGGCGGTCGACAGGGCTGTGAACTGAAACGAACACCAGGCGAAACACAACAATATCTGCCATGAGCAATGATGCCATACTGTTAATTGAGGACGACGCTGAACGCACGGCACAGATGCGGGCGGTACTCAATTTTATCGATGATGCCCCGGTGCGGGTCTGCACGCCCGCTGAGTGGAGCGAACAGATCGATGATCAGACGCTCAAGGCGGTAGTGCTGGGGAGCAGTGAGTCACTCACCCTGTTACCTAAGATCGATGCCCACCTGCAGCAGGAGTCACGCAAGTTGCCACTATTCCTGCTCGGTGACGGTGAGGCGCAGGCAGAGCGGGTACTGGGTCGTATCCCCTATCCCCCCAACTACAATACGCTAATCACCGCACTGCACCGTGCCAACGCCTATCGTGACAGCCGCCACCGCATGAATGGTTCGGCGGCGGAGCTTGCCCGTGTGCTGGTGGGCCGCAGTATCGGTATCCATCAGGTGCGCCGCCTCATCGAGCAGGTGGCCGACACCGATGCCAACGTGCTGGTGCTGGGGGAGTCGGGTACCGGCAAGGAGGTGGTGGCCAAATCGCTCCACTACCTCTCATCGCGGCGTGACATGCCTTTTGTCCCGGTCAACTGTGGCGCCATCCCCAAGGATCTGCTGGAGAGCGAACTCTTCGGTCACGAGAAGGGGGCCTTTACCGGAGCCCTCACCACCCGCAAGGGGCGCTTTGAGATCGCCGAGGGGGGCACCCTGTTCCTCGACGAGATCGGTGACATGCCGATGCCGATGCAGGTCAAACTGTTACGGGTGCTGCAGGAGCGCACCTACGAACGGGTTGGCAGCAACAAGAGTATTACCACCAATGTGCGCATCATCGCCGCCACCCACCGTAATCTGGAGGAGAATATCGCAGATGGTAGCTTCCGTGAGGACCTCTTCTACCGTTTAAACGTATTCCCCATCGAGATGCCCTCGCTGCGTGAGCGCCCCGAGGATATCGCCTCGTTGGCGAACGAGTTGATCCGTCGGCTGGGCGAGATGGGGCGGGGCAGCTTTCAGCTCACCGACGCCGCCTACACCTCGCTGAGCCGTTACCCCTGGCCGGGTAACGTGCGGGAGCTGGCCAACCTGATGGAGCGGCTGACCATTATCTTTAACGGCGGGATTGTCGATTATGATGACCTGCCGGAGCGCTACCAGATGGAGGGGGTCAGCGCCGATCAGAGTTTCGCCATGCCGGAGCCGGAGGAGAACCCGTTCCCCTGCATCCCAACCTCTCTCCTGCCACAGGGGGAGCCGACTCAGCTGCCCGCCGATGGGCTCGATGTGAAGGAGCATCTGGCGGGGCTGGAGATGGGCTATATCCAGCAGGCGATGGATGCCGCTGACGGTGTCGTGGCCCACGCGGCCAAGCTGCTGGGGATGCGCCGCACTACCCTGGTGGAGAAGATGCGCAAATACGGCATGCAGCGTGTCGAGTAGCGTCAAGCCCTTGTCACTATCAATTAACTTACTGAATTAACAGAAGAAACTATGCAGGCACGCTCCTTGCTTTGTTTACCATAACCGGCAAACGCAGAGGGGTTTGTGATGCAACAATCAGAGCCGTTGGGACGCCTCGGAGAGGCGAGCTCTTCACTTGTTCAGCTCAGGGCGCAGCTGGCCGACACCTATTCCACCATCGAGCAGCGCATCGATCGCCTCACCGGTGAGCTGGAGGAGGCGCACAGCGAACGGCGCAATGAGCTGGCCGAGAAGGAGCGTCTGGCCGATCGACTGCAGAGCCTGCTCAATGCACTACCTGCCGCGGTGCTGGTGCTCGATGGTAAAGGACGGGTGCAGGAGCTTAATCCAGCGGCGGTGGTGCTGCTTGGAGACTCACTTGCCGGTCAGTTGTGGCGAGAGTTGATCGATGAGCTCTTCATCGCACAAACCGAACCGGCAGGTGAGTTGCTGTTGCGCAATGGCCGCTACGTCACCCTCTCTACCTGTCCGCTAGGGAGTGAACCGGGGCAGATCGTGATGCTGCAGGATGTGACCGAACCGCGCCAGTTGCGCCACCACCTGGAACACTCTCGCCGCCTCGCCGACATGGGACGCATGGCCGCCTCCCTGGCACACCAGATCCGCACACCACTGGCCTCAGCCATGCTCTATCTCTCTCAGCTTAACGGCATGCGCGACAACAGCGAGTTACAGCAACGCTTCAGTGGCAAGGCGCTGGCGAGCCTCCGTGGGCTGGAGAGGCTGATCGCCGACATGCTGCTGTTTGCCAATGGCGGCAGGGCGGAGCGTAGCCGGGTTGCTGCCAGACAGGTGCTACTACAGGCGATTGAACCCTGCCAGAACCGGATCAAGATGCAGGGCATTGAACTGATGCTGGATACCGACAACAGCGAGTGCGAGTTGATGGTGAACACGCCGATGCTCTGCAGCGCAGTGCAGAATCTGATCAACAACGCCCTCGATGCGATGCCACAGGAGGGGACCCTGACCCTCTCACTCCATGCAGGGGATGGTGTGGTTGAGCTGGGTGTGCGTGACAGCGGCGCGGGGATAGAACCGGCGCTGCTGTCACAACTGTTTGAACCCTTTGTTACTCACCGTGCAGGTGGCACCGGACTGGGGCTGGCGGTGGTACAGGCGGTGGCCCGTGCCATGGGCGGCGAGGTGAGAGTGGAGTCCACACCGGGGCAGGGGAGCTACTTTGCCATCCGCCTGCCGCAGGCCGAGGAGGGCAGGCTGGCGCAGCTGGCCTGAATAGAGAGAGGTAGATAGATGATGAATCAACACATCCTTGTGGTCGAAGATGATACGGCGCTTGCCGAGGCGTTGCAGGAGATGCTGCAACTGGCCAGTTATCGGGTTACACATGCCGCCGAGCCAACCGCTGCCCTGGCCGCCCTCAACAGCCAGCGCTTCAACCTGGTGCTGAGTGATGTGCACATGCCCGGTATGGATGGCCACGACCTGTTGCGTCGCATCAAGGTACTCCACCCAGACACCCCGGTGCTGCTGATGACAGCCTACGCCACGGTAGAGAAGGCCGTTGAGGCGATCCGTGAAGGGGCGGTCGACTACATGGTCAAACCCTTTGAGGCCGATGTACTGGTCACCACCGTTGCCCGCTACGCCCTCAACGAGAGTGACGGTGGGCGCGGCGTCATCGCCGAAGACCCCCGTACCCTGGAGCTGCTGCGGCTTGCCAGCCGCGTTGCCGAAAGCGAGGCGACGGTGATGATCAGCGGTGAGAGCGGTAGTGGCAAGGAGGTGATCGCCCGCTATATCCACGACCACTCGCCACGTAAGGCGTCCCCCTTCGTCGCTATCAACTGCGCGGCGATCCCGGAGAACATGCTGGAGGCGACCCTCTTCGGTTATGAGAAGGGGGCCTTCACTGGCGCCTACAAAACCACCCCCGGCAAGTTCGAACAGGCCCAGGGAGGCACCCTGCTGCTCGATGAGATCTCCGAAATGGAGATTGGACTACAGGCCAAACTGCTGCGCGTATTGCAGGAGCGCGAGCTGGAACGGCTCGGCGGCGGCAAGGTGATCGACCTCGACGTGCGGGTACTCGCCACCACCAACCGCGAGATGAAAAAAGAGGTAGCCGAAGGGCGTTTTCGTGAAGACCTCTACTACCGCCTCAACGTCTTCCCGCTACAACTGCTGCCGTTGCGTCAACGCCCCGGCGACATCGTCCCGCTGGCCGAGGCGATCCTCAGTCGCATCAGCGCGCAGGGAGGAAAACGAGTACCGGCGATCAGCGTGGCGGCACGTCAGCAACTGCAAGGCTATCAATGGCCCGGCAACGTACGCGAGCTCGACAACATGATGCAGCGCGCACTGATCCTTTGCGATGGCGAGGTGATCTATAAGGACGACCTGCACTTTGAAAATATCAGCGATTTCGTGCCGCAAGTTGAGGTAGAACAGCCCCCACAGAGCGAAAGCCTGAATGGTGATCTCAAACAGCGTGAATATGACCTGATCATTGAGGCATTAAAGGAGGGGAGCCGTCAGGCCGCAGCTGAGAAACTGGGTATTAGCCCCCGCACCCTGCGCTATAAAGTAGCGAAGATGCGAGAGGAGGGGATCGCACTGAAGCCTCAGGTTTAGATAGATAAAACGCTGGCATAAGTTGTAGGGTTTGATTTATATCAAAGAAGTTGTAGATAGAGACGGGCTAGATTGAGAAGGGCAGAATTCTATTAAGAAATGGCCTATACTCCCACAGCCTAAGAGCGAATAGACCGATAAAGCGTGTAGCCAATAGAACGCTAAATCGGCGAAACAGACCACAACACAGTGAGAGGAGCCGTATGTTTAGGAAGATAATAGTTGAGACCAGGGCCATTGCTACCTTGGGCCTGTTAGCCTTGTTGTCAACAAATACTGCCTTTGCCGTGAGTGACAGCTACCTTGATAGTCTGGATAGTGAGGCTGAAGCGTTGACCGAAAGCCGCCAGAAACTAACCCCCGATCTTGATCAGCAGGCATTTGTCGAAGAGTTGTCGAACGCGCTTCCGGAGAGCTATGAGCTCTATACCCAGCTGGATGAGTCGAGAAGAGAGCGCATCTATCACAAATATCTCTCAGATAATCATATAGAGGAGATTAAGCGCTATATCGATAAGCAGATGGAGTTTCACAAAATTCATCTACAACGAGCAAAGTCACAGTAACAATACAAAAATGCAGTTCAATAACACAAAGGAGAGAGAGAATGTTGCGTAAGTTGATTGCAGGTTTAGGTGCCATACTGGTGACAATGTCATCCGTGGTGGTGGCAGAGGTGGAGGTGAAACTTGCCCCGGATCTTGATTATGTCGATGTGATGCACGAGGGGAACAGTTTTCGGATTCAACGCAACCAGGATCAGGAGAACCTGATGCCGGAGGGGTGGACCAAGACCTCTCGCAAGTGTCCGCCTTTCTGTTCGCAGCCTGTGCAGGTTGCCCCGGGTGTAACCACAGTTGGCGAGCTGGAGGTGTTCGATTTTATGGAAAAGAAATTGAATTCGGGTAGTGGCATTATCATCGATGCACGTGTTTTTTCATGGTATGAAAAGGGAACCATTCCAGGCTCTATCAATATCCCCTTTACTACCTTTGACCATGGGCCAACCGATCTGGAGATCGAAGAAGCCTTTACGGCTTTGGGCGTAAAACCCAGGGGTGAAATTGGGGCCATGGATTCCATGCTTAGCAAGATTGGTATGCCGCCTGCAGATAAAACCGATCACTGGGATTTCACCACCGCACCGGATCTGCTGTTGTGGTGTAATGGCCCATGGTGTGGTCAGTCTCCGCGTGCAATAAAAGGATTGCTGGCGTTGGGTTATCCCGCCCACAAACTCTATTACTACAGGGGTGGAATGCAGATGTGGCAGGTACTTGGTCTGCCTACGGTAATTCCTGGTAGTTAGGATCCATATATGATGCTGGTGTTTACCACCAGCATCTATCTCCGTCATAACCTGTCCTACATCTAATTACTTCACTCGCATCCCCGGCAAAGCACCTTCATCAGGATTAAGAATAAACAAATCCTTCCCACCCGGTCCGGCGGCTAGCACCATCCCTTCCGACATACCAAAACGCATCTTTCTCGGCGCAAGATTTGCCACCATTACCGTCAGCTTGCCTTCGAGGTCCTCGGGCGCGTAGGCGGATTTGATGCCGGCGAAGACGTTGCGGGTACCGTCGCCAATGTCCAGGGTCAGTTGCAGCAGTTTGTCGGCCCCTTCGACGTGTTCGGCCTTGACGATCTTTGCAATGCGCAGGTCGATTTTGGCGAAGTCGTCGTACTGTATGGTCTCGCCGATCGGTTCGATATTGCCGCTCCCCTTTTTCGCCGTTGCCGGTGTTGCGGCGGCGGTCTTCTCCAGGTGCTGTTTGGAGGCCTCGAGCATCGCCTCGACCCTCTCCGGCTCGACACGGGTCATTAGCGGTGTAAATTGGTTGATGGTGTGGCTGGTGAGCGGAAACTCGTAGTTGTTCCAGTTCATCGGTTTGATGTTGAGGAACGCCTCGGCCAGCTCTGCGGTAGTGGGGAGTACGGGCTTGAGGTAGGTCATGAGGATGTGGAACAGGTTGATCCCCATGGTGCAGATGTCGTGCAGTTCGGCATCTTTGCCCTCCTCTTTTGCGACGACCCACGGCTTCGCCTCATCGATATAGACGTTAGCCCTGTCGGCCAGCGCCATGATGGTGCGCATGGCGTGGCCGTACTCGCGTTTTTCGTAGTGTCTGGCGATGGTGCCGCCTGCCTCGACAAACTCGCGGTGCAGGCCCGGCTCGCAGAGGGAGGAGGAGAGGTGTCCGTCGAACCGTTTGGCGATAAAACCGGCGCAGCGGCTGGCGATGTTGACCACCTTGCCGACCAGGTCGGAGTTGACGCGTGCCTGGAAGTCTTCGAGGTTGAGGTCAATATCATCGATACCGCTGCTCAGCTTGGCGGCGAAGTAGTAGCGCAGGTACTCGGGGTTGAGGTGGTCGAGATAGGTGCGCGCCATGATGAAGGTGCCGCGGGATTTCGACATCTTCGCCCCGTTTACCGTCAGGAAGCCGTGGCAGTAGACCGCGTTGGGGGTGCGGAAGCCGCTGCCGGTGAGCATCGCGGGCCAGAAGAGGGTATGGAAGTAGGCGATATCCTTGCCGATGAAGTGATACAGCTCGGTCTTGCTGTTGGCACTCCAGTACTCATTAAAGTCGTGGCCGTCGGAGTCGTTGCAGAGGTTCTTGAAGCTGGCCATGTAGCCGATGGGGGCGTCGAGCCAGACATAGAAGTATTTGCCGGGGGCGCCGGGGATCTCGAAGCCAAAATAGGGGGCATCGCGCGAGATGTCCCAGTCCTGCAGGCCTGACTCGAACCACTCCTTGAGCTTGTGGGCGATCTCCGGCTGCATGTGCTCGCCCTTGATCCAGTAAGAGAGCATCCCCTCGAAGTCGGCGAGACGGAAGAAGTGGTGCTCCGACTCCTTCTCGATCGGTTTTGCACCGGAGATGGCAGAGACTGCGTTCTTCAGCTCGGTGGGGGAGTAGGTGGCGCCGCACGCCTCGCAGTTGTCGCCGTACTGGTCCTCGGCGCCGCACTTGGGGCAGGTGCCCTTGATGAAACGGTCGGGGAGGAACATCTCCTTCTCCGGGTCGTAGGCCTGGGTGATGGTACGGGTCTCAATGTGGCCGCCGTCGCGCAGCCGCTTGTAGATGAGGGAGGCCAGCTCGCGGTTCTCGGGGCTGTGGGTGCTGTGATAGTTGTCGAAGGCGATGGCAAAATCGGCGAAATCGGCCTGATGTTCTTTGGCAATACGGGCGATTAGCTGCTCCGGTTCGATCCCCTCGTTCTGTGCGCGCAGCATGATCGGGGTGCCGTGGGCATCATCGGCACAGACGTAGGTACAGTCGTGGCCGCGCATCTTCTGGAAGCGACTCCAGATGTCAGTCTGGATGTATTCGACCAGGTGGCCGAGGTGGATCGGGCCGTTGGCGTAGGGGAGGGCGCTGGTGATCAGGATCTTGCGTTTATGCTCAGACATATCAGTTCTTTATTAAGTGCTGTTACTTGAAAAGTTGCGCATACAGTACCAATTCTGCCATGTAGCCGCCAGATATCCGGCTGTTTAATACACCATAGTGGATAGGGTCATTTCCGTGAGATTTGCTATGATATCGACCCTTTATTGCCACGGGCCATCGGTTCTGTGATAATACCCGAACAATTTTGTCAGTTATTACCCGTCGCCCTCCGGCGACCAGTAGGAGAGGATTGAAAGATGGCAGTTGAACAGTCACAAGTTGAAGCCGCGCTGAAGGGTTATCAGGAGCCCTATCTGGGTAAGGACCTGGTCTCTGCCCAGTGTGTGAAGGAGATCAGTGTCGATGGCGACAAGGTGAAGGTGAGTGTCTCTCTGGGTTTCCCGGCAGCAGGCTACCACACTGAGCTGGCCACCAAACTGAAAGAGGTGGTTGAAGCCATTGATGGCGTGGCGAGTGCTGAGGTGGAGATCACTACCAATATCGTCTCCCATGCCGCCCAGAAGGGGGTCAAGCACATTAAGGGTGTGAAGAACATCATCGCCGTCGCCTCTGGCAAGGGCGGGGTGGGCAAGTCGACCACCTCGGTTAACCTGGCGCTGGCGCTGGCCGCCGAGGGTGCCACCGTCGGTATCCTCGACGCCGATATCTACGGCCCCTCCCAGCCGCGCATGCTTGGTCTCTCTGACAAGAAGCCCGACTCCCCCGATGGCACCCGCATCGAGCCGATCGTCAACTACGGCATCCAGTCGATGTCTATCGGTTACATGATCGACGAGGAGACCCCGATGATCTGGCGTGGCCCGATGGTCACCCAGGCCCTGGAGCAGTTGCTCAACGATACCAACTGGCGTGAGGTGGATTATCTGGTGATCGACCTGCCGCCGGGCACTGGCGACACCCAGCTGACCCTGGCGCAGAAGGTACCGGTCTCCGGCTCCGTCATCGTCACCACCCCGCAGGACATCGCCCTGCTTGATGCTCGCAAGGCCTACAAGATGTTCGAGAAGGTGGAGGTGCCGGTGCTGGGTGTGGTGGAGAATATGTCGATTCACATCTGCTCCAAGTGTGGTCATGAAGAGCACATCTTCGGTGAGGGCGGCGGTCAGAAGATGTCCAGCGACTACGGTATCGATTTCCTCGGTGCCCTGCCGCTCGATATCACCATCCGCCAGGAGGCCGATGCCGGCAAGCCTACCGTGGCCGCCGACCCGGATGGCCGTATCGCGCAGATCTATCGCGATATTGCCCGCAAGACCACGGCGAAGCTGGCGAGCCAGGCGAAGGATTACTCTGCCAAGTTCCCGAAAATTGTGATCGCGAACGACTAACAGAGTACCGGGCATGGCTGCCCGGCCTGCAACCCTATATAATGGCGGCTCTCTTCTGGAGGGCCGCCATTTTTTTGGCCTGAAGATAATAAATTTCTGGGATTGGGAAGCCAATGAGCATTAAAGCCGACAAGTGGATCCGCCGCATGGCGGAGAGTGAGGGGATGATCGAGCCGTTCGAGCCGGGGCAGGTGCGCGAGGTGAATGGCGAGCGCATCGTCTCCTACGGCACCTCCAGCTACGGCTACGATGTGCGCTGCGCCGACGAGTTCAAGATCTTCACCAACATCAACAGTTCCATCGTCGACCCGAAGGCCTTTGACGAGCGTAGCTTTGTCGATGTGAAGTCCGATGTCTGCATCATCCCCCCCAACTCCTTCGCCCTGGCCCGCACCGTGGAGTACTTTCGCATCCCGCGCAGCACTCTGGTGGTCTGCCTCGGCAAGTCGACCTACGCCCGCTGTGGCATCATCGTCAACGTCACCCCGCTGGAGCCGGAGTGGGAGGGGCATGTGACCCTGGAGTTCTCCAACACCACCCCGCTGCCGGCCAAGATCTACGCCAACGAGGGTGTAGCGCAGATGCTCTTCTTCGAGTCGGACGAGATCTGTGAGACCTCGTATGGCGACCGTGGTGGCAAGTATCAGGGACAGACCGGCGTTACCCTGCCGAAGACCTAACAGGGTAGTCGTGCTCAATCTTTTTTCGGCGCATAGCCGCTTTCAGAAAGGTCTCTACTTTTTTCTGGTAACGATGCTGCTCTTCAGCATCACCAGAGTAGCGCTGCTGCTGAAATATCCCGCTGCCTTTGCCTCCCTTGACGGTGGGAGTGTTGCCATGGCCTTTGCCAATGGGCTGCGCTTTGATGGGGCGGTTGTCGCCCGTATTTATCTCATCCCGCTTCTGCTGCTGTGGCTGCCGCTGCGCTGGTTTGATCGACGGTGGTGGGTGATGCTCTGGGGCTGGGTACTCTATCTCGGCACCCTGGGGATGGTGGGGCTGCTGGTGGGTGATGTGCTCTATTTTGAACACGTGCAGCGTCATGTCTCCTACGAGCTGCTGTTGCTGCAGAATGACATGGGCTTTCTGCTGGCGTTTGCCCTGAAGGCGCACCCGGTGCTGCTGCTGCTCTCGCTGCTGGGGGCGGCGGCACTGGGGTGGCTGTGGTGGCGCATTCTCCGTCTGGAGATCCGGCCGGCACGGCTGGCGGGCCTCTCCTATCTGGGACTGTTTCTGCTACTGGCGGTGGTGGCGCGAGGTGGTGTGAGTGGCAAGGTGATTGAGATCATCGACGCCTACGGTTCGGGTGATTCCGCCTATGGCCATCTCAGTCTGAATGGTGCCTTCACCACGGTGGTTTTCGCGCTCAATATGGAGGCGGTTAATCACAATTTTATGCCGCAGGCAAAGGCGGTGGCTGAGGTGCGTGGCGATGAGGCCCTGATAGATGCTGAGTACCCCATGTTGCGTCGTTATGACGGTGAGGAAAAACGGCGCAATGTGGTCTTTGTATTGTTGGAGAGCTGGAATTTCGACTACGTCGACAGCTTCAGCGGCAACACGCTGGGACTGACCCCCCACTTTGACGCTCTGGCGAAGGAGGGACTGCGCTTTAGCCGTTTCTATGCGGCAGGACAGCGTAGTATTGAGGGGATCCAGGCGACCCTGACCGGGATACCTGCACTAAAGGGGATGCCACGTATCGATGGCGGGATGGGGATCTCCAATATCTCCCGTCTGGGGGTACTGGTAAGGGATCGCGGTTATCGTACGCTGTTTGTACAGAGTTCGGAGCGCGACTCGTTCAAGATTCAGGGCATCGCTGCGGCGACGGGATTTGAGGAGTTCTACGGTATGGAGGATATCCCCCTGCTGGTGGACTATCCGGATCCCGCCGGTGCGATCTTCGGCTGGGATCACGATACCCTGCAGTTCCTCAAGGAAAAGATCGATGGACTGGGTGAGCCGTTTCTTGCCTACGCCTTCACCGGCACTACCCACGAGCCCTACCCCCAACTGCCCGAGCAGTTCATGGTGGATGAACATGATGCGGATGGTGAGGGGGGCTACAAAAATGCGCTGCGCTATGCCGACTGGAGTCTGGGCCAATTTATGGAGCAGGCGAAAAAGGCCCCATGGTTTGAAAACACCCTCTTTATCTTCACCGCGGATCATGTGAATCGCTTTCAGCAGGGGGAGTTTAGCAAACGCTTCCATATCCCGATGTTGATCTATGGGCCGGGGATGCTGCCGGGAGGTGAGTCGGCCGTCATAGGCTCGCAGCTCGATATCCTGCCCACTATCCTCGATCTGCTGGGTAATGATGGGGAGTTTGCTGCACTGGGAGAGTCGCTGTTACGCAAGCGGCAGGGAGAGGCTTTCGTCACCACTGGTGGACAGCAGATAGGTTTGATCACAGCACAGGGTTTTCTGCGCCACGATCTGAATCGAATTCTGGAAAGCCGCGTTGATGATAGTGAGCAGTTGCCAGTTCTGGAACGCCGTCTTCTGGCGAAGGATCAGCTCAGCTATGAGTTGCTGCAGTCGAACCGCTGGGTCAGGTAGGAAGCGATAGTCGTGAAAACAGTAAGCTCCCCCGTCGCACGCAATCCGTGGTTTTGGCTACTGCTCTATCTCACCCTCTTTGCCCTGTTACCGTGGCAGCCCGAGGGGCCATTTGATGCCCGTGACTGGAGCCGGATCGATGGGGTGAGCGTTACCATGCCGTGGTGGCAGTTTCTGGTCGAACCCATTACCGCCCTTGGTCATGTTATTACCGGTGCACCGGATTTTCGCCAGGCCGCAGCCTCCATTGCTGCGTGGGTGATGGTAGTGGTGGGCGTTTGGGTTTATCTGCGTCGGGCAGATCTTAGCTGGTGGCGACGTGGTGTATGGGCGGGACTGGCTGCGTTGTTCGGGGTGTGGCTGCTACCGGCCTATATGTTGCTCTTTTCGCACATCCACTTTCCCGGTTGGCAGCTTGAGACCGATACCAAGCGTTGGCTGGTCGCCGACCTGCAAAGTCATACACTGGGTTCACATGATGCACTGGTGCGTGCAGAAGATAGTCTGCAATGGCACCTCAATCGCGGATACAACGTGGTGGCGCTGACCGAACATGATGACGCTACGGGTGCCTTCTATGGTGAGAAGCTTTCTACTGAAACGGGTGGGCCTCTGATCATTCCCGGTATTGAGGTAGCCACCGAGCACAACGGTTTTTTGCTGGCAGTTGGGTTGAAGGGGACGCAGTTACCGCCACCCCGTGAGAGGGGAGAGAGTGGCTACTCCGCACGCTTTATCAAGGCGATAAAAGCACAACATCAGGGGAGTGCGATCATTGCCCTGGCCTGGCGTCTGGAACCGGAGGATGTGGAGTCACTGGCGAGGGCTGGGGTTGATGCCTTTGAGGTGATCAATGTGGGGCATCCGGACATCCCCGATACAGTGCGTGAGACGATGCTCCGTCTTGAACGGGAAGGTCGCATCCGTCTGGTGAGCTCAACCGACTGGCATGGCTGGAGTGGTAGCACGCGTGGCTGGACATTGATAACACCCGCATCGGATGGGGCGAGTAGAGAGCAGCAGGTCGATCACATTATGGCCCTGTTGCGTGGTGGTCAGCGCGATCAAATTGTCCCGGTGGTGGCGGGCTATCAGGGTGAGGTACCGGGGTGGCGACTACTCCTTGCACCGCTGGTTGAACTTGCCCGTTATGGTGCCGAGCTCTCACCATTGCGACTGCTGGGGTGGTGGCTATGGGCGATACTGCTCTGGCTGATGTTACGGCGGTTGCGTGCAAGAGGGTATGAGGCTGGCCCGCTTATCTGGAACGGTATGTTGTTGTTGGCGGGCGCAGTGCTATTGTGGCAGGGGATTGATATCTATCGCATCCGCCCCGAGGGGGATGTGGTGCTGAGCGACGTGACCGAGGAGTTGGGGTTGATGGCGATGCAGGCGGCAGTGCCTCTTTTATTCGTCGCTCTCTGGTGGGGGCGCATGAGCTTGCGTCGGCATGATGGTTGATAACGCTATGAGTATAATTCCCCTCCATTCATCAGCAACACAGGACATCCCGTTTTGATACCTCCCCTGGCAGGCAGACTATTCACCCCGGCAGGTGCTGCGACGGTACTGGTGGCACTGGTGGCACTGCTCCATCTGCTGGTTGCGGGGCGCTTCGAGCTAAGTGGTGATGAGGCGCACTATGCCCTTTATGCCTACCACCTCGACTGGAGCTACTTTGACCATCCCCCCATGGTGGGGTGGTTGCTGGCGACACTGCTCCCGATATCAGACAGTGAGTTTGTTCTGCGCCTGTGGCCGGTGATGCTATCGGTGCTCTCCAGCTGGCTGCTGTTCCAGCTCACCCAACGCCTCTATCCTGACTCCTCCCCGTGGGTCGCGACAGTCGCGGTGGCGCTGCTCCACTCGGCCATAATCTATCAGTTGCTCTCCATGGCAATGGTGCCCGATTCGCCTCTGGTTCCGGTGGGGCTTGCACTGGCGCTGTTGTTACATCGTGCAGTGATAGAGGGTAAAACGATGAGCTGGCTGGCGATTGGAGTGATGTTCGGGCTGGCGGGGCTGAGTAAATATACCGCGGTGCTACTGGTTTTCGGAACCGCATTGATCGTCCTTCAGGGTCAGTGGCGTCAGTTATTGACCCCCTGGTTATGGGGAGGCGTAGTGATTGCCATGGTGGTGATTAGCCCCGTGCTGTGGTGGAACCTGCAGCACGACTGGATCTCGATCAGCTATCAGTTGGGCCACGGTATGCCGGAGCGCAACTGGTCACTGCAGCGGGTAGGGCTCTCGCTGCTCGGACAGTTCCTGGCGTATGGGCCTCTGCTGGTGGTTGCGGCCGTCATGGCTACCCTGAGCGGAATTAATAATTCACGTCATCGATTTACGCTGTTTCTGGCCTGGCCGCTGCTCCTGTTCTTTGGCTGGAACAGCGGTTATGAGCCCAGTCTGCCACACTGGACGTTAATCGGGTGGGCGCTGCTATTGCCAACGGCTGCGTACTGGTTAGTTACGCGTTGGGCAAATCTCTCTGTGCGGATACTTGCCTGGGGCGGGGGTGGCTATAGTGTAGTGCTCGTGTTGCTTGTTCACTCATCACTGTTTACCCCCTGGTTGCCCTTCGAGGATGAACGCTACCCATTGGCCGATCTCTATGGCTGGGAACAGGCAGCGGATCGTGCCCTGGAACTGGCCGCTGCGAATGGTGTAGAGGGCAGTGAGCCACTTCCGTTGTATGCAGGAAACTGGTCATTTGCCAGCCACATTGCCTGGTATGCGAGGCCCGCGCAGGTAAAGGTGAGTGACGATAAATACACCCAGAATGATATCTGGTTTGGTTCTCCTGTGGTGGGCGAGTCAGCGATCCTGGTGGTTCCCTATCAGTTTCGTAATGAGCCGCAGAGCAACGGCACACAACGTTTTAAGCAGTGTGAACTGCGAGAGAGTGTGCCGGTTATTTTTAGGCAGCGCACGGCCACCTCCTATCAGCTCTATCTTTGTCGTGAGTATCTGGGATGAATCAGACTCTCAGGATAGATCAGCGCTGGTTCTGGGCGGGTAGCGGATTGCTGCTGTTATTGCTGCTGTTCTCTCTTGTCGGTGAAGTGAATCTCTCGCTGTTCCGTGCCGGGAATTCGCTCTCTCTCTATACGGGTGAGTGGATCTGGTCAAATATCACCCTGTTTGGTGACACGTTGTTGGTCTTCGTACTATTGCTACCTTTTATCGGCAGACGCCCCGAAGTGATCTGGATAGTATTTCTTAACGCCGTTGTGGTTACGCTGCTGGTAAATACGGGGAAGGAATTTATTATTTCTCCTCGTCCTCCCGGTCTGTTATCACATGACGGATTGCAGCTTATCGGTTTTGTTGCCACGACCTCCTCATTTCCCTCAGGTCATACGGCGGCGGCCTTTGCGCTGGCCGCTACCCTCGTGCTACTGCCCTGGCCGATGCACTGGAAAGTGGTTGCAGTGATAGCGGCCTCGCTGGTTGGGTTGTCTCGTGTGGTAGTAGGCATTCACTGGCCGATGGATGTTTTTGCCGGCGCATTGACTGGATGGCTGGGGGCGGCAACAGGTTGCTGGCTTGCGCAGCGTCTTGGCTTTGGGCTGACTCTATTGGCGCAACGCATTCAGGCCATACTGCTGTTGCTTTGTGTTGTCGTCACGGTAGTGTTTCATGATGGGGGTTACCCGCAGGGGCGTTGGTTGTTGATGGTGTTACCATTGCTATTACTGGCATTATCGTTGCCACAGATAGGCAGGTTGTTCTTTTCTCAAAATCGTACCGGGAATGAGTGATGGAAGCGACTGGAAAAAAAATATCGCTATTGATAAAGCTCATTGTCACAGGTGTTATCTTTTATCTTGTCTTCAATAAGGTCGATATTGAGGGTGTTTTTGCCACCATGGCACGAGTCGATCTGCGTTTTCTGCTGGTGGCAGTGGGGCTGCAGTTTCTATCGACAATTGTGGCCTCCTATCGCTGGAAACTGGTGATGCAGCGGTTGGCCTTTGGACAGAATTTCGTTTTCTATCTGCGCAGCTACTTTAAGGGTAGTTTTTTCAATCAGGGATTGCCCACCAGTATCGGAGGCGATGCGATAAGAGTAATTGATGTGGCGCGCACCGGACATCGCAAGCGTGAGGCCTTCTATGGGGTGGCAGTAGACCGGGGGTTGGGGCTGGTAGGACTTCTTATATTCAATCTGTTGGCCAATCTGTTTGCCCCCAATCTACTCCCCACTGAGGTCTACTGGGTTCTCAATGTATTGGTAATCGGTGGCATCGTCGGTTTTATTGTATTTTATTTCCTTAATCGCATCAGCTGGTTAGAGCAGCGAATGGTGACACGTGTCTTGCTGCGTATATCGCAACGACTGGACATCGTTCTTGACTCTGCTGCGGCTATTTTACGGCATCTTCCTTTGGCTTTGCTGATCCATCTCCTTTCGCTCCTCTGTATCTATACCATTGGTAGTGGTGTGGGGATGGAGTTTGACGTTCTCACCTACATGGTGATTGTGCCTCCTGTAATCCTGCTGACAATTGTTCCCATCTCACTGGCGGGCTGGGGGGTGCGTGAGGGGGGAATGATCGGTCTCTTTGCCCTGCTCGGTGCTGATAATACGCTGGTGCTCTCCATGTCGATCATCTATGGATTGATTTTGATTGTTACTGCCTTGCCCGGACTTGTGATCTACCTGCTGGGGAAACATCACCTATGAGAGGATTAGAATCCCGTCGTCTCTTTTTTCATCTTCTATGGGTGACACTGCTGCTCAAATTTGCCTGGGCAGCCTGGATGCCGCTGAGTGGTGATGAGGCCTATTTTTATCTTTGGGCGAAAAATCCCGGGATGGGATATTACGACCATCCGCCGATGGTGGGGTGGTGGCTGACTCTGTTGCTCTGGTTTGGCGATGCCAACTGGTGGTTGCGTACGCCAGCCGTTCTGCTGGGGAGTGGTCTTGCTTATGGCATCTACCATTTACTGCGTGGGGTGGTCGATGAAGATAGGGCAGTAATGGCTGGTATGCTCTTTTTACTCTCACCACTCGTACTGCTGAATGTTATTGTTACAACGGATACACCATTAATTATCTTCTCTTTTCTCTCTGCATGGGCCTTCAGTCATGCTATCAGGGAAAATGGGTGGCGTTGGTATCTACTCTCAGGCCTGCTGCTTGGTGCCGCCTTTCTGGCAAAATATTTTGCCGTACTATTAGGCCTTACGTATGCGGTCTATATCCTTCTCTATCGCCGCAATCGCCATCATATTACCGGGATGCTATGGCTTTCTCTGGCGGTAGTCCCGTTTGCAGCGCTTAATCTATGGTGGAACTACTGTCACTGCTGGGACAACGTCCTGTTTAATGTCTACAATCGCCACACCAGTGGTGGTGCACTTCACGTACATGAGTATCTGTTGATGCTCATCTATATGGTAACACCCCCTCTGATCTGGTATCTGTTGCGTGAGCGAAAATCATTTCTGCGTGGACTGCGAGAAGGCGATACGTTTCTTTTTCTTCTGCTGTTGCCGCTGGTACTATTTTTAGTGGTCTCTGTCAGGGCGCGCATTGGACTGCACTGGGTGCTCGCCTTCTATCCATTTCTCTTTATCGCGCTGGCTCGTATTCTTTCGGCGATACAGCTGCGCAGGGCACTGATCTTTATGGTCGGTTTTTCATTGCTGCATGTTGTCGCGCTTGTCTGGGTGCTGATGCTGCCACACGATTACTGGAAGAGTCGACCAGCGGTGTATGACGGGGTATTAATTGGCTTCTATGCCGACGAGTTTATAAAGAGGCTCGACGATCAGGGAGATGGTTATCACTGGGCTACGGGAAGTTATGTAGACTCCGCAATACTGGAATATAAGAGTGGTCGTCGGACAAGTGTCTTTGGCAAGGGTTCTAAATATGGAAGACAGGATGACATGCTCACCGACTGGAGGCAGTTAGACGGGAAAAATATCGCAGTCCTGTTATATCGTGAGATGGAGGCGCAGGCCTATGCAGGTTTTTTCCACGAGGCTGAAATAATTCGCTTCCCGGTGCGTCAACGTGATTTTTATCTTATTCGTGGAAAAGGCTTTAATTATAAGCGGTATCGTGATGATATTTTGCGCTATGTGCGTGACCGATACTATCGTTATCCCGATTTTCTCCCAGATGGAGAGTGCTATCTATATGATCGCTATTTTCCCGATACGGATATTGTGAGGTTGCAACGGTGAGTGGACAGTTAACAAAAAAACTATCAGGCTGGGGGCGCTATCCGGTCGCAGTGTGCCACACGCTGCGACCAGAGCGTTATGCCGAGCTTGGTAGCAACAGCGAGTCATCAATTGCCCGTGGGCAGGGACGGGCCTATGGCGATGCGGCACTCAATACAGAGCGGCAGGTGGTGCTGACAGAGCGTCTGGGTCGCCTGCGATCATTTGATGCGCAGAGCGGAGTATTGCGTGCTGAGGCTGGATTGACGATGCAGCAGTTGATCGATTTCTCTCTGCCTCAGGGCTGGTTTCCATCGGTCACGCCCGGTACGCAATTTGTCTCTTTGGGTGGATGTGTTGCCGCTGATGTACATGGCAAGAACCACCATCATGATGGCGCCTTCTCTACCAGCGTGATGGGTTTTGAGTTAATCGATGCCGATGGGGGACGCCGTTGGTGCAGCCGTGAGGAGAATTTCGATGCCTTCGCTGCCACCGTTGGTGGTATGGGGCTGACCGGAATTATCGGTGAGGTAGAGCTGCAGATGCGTCGCGTAGAGTCGGCATATATTCAGGCGACCCATCATGCGGCAGACAATCTGCATGCGGCGTTTGAGCTCTTTGAGCAGCATTACGATGCCACCTACAGTGTGGCCTGGATCGACTTGCAGGCGCGAGGTGCCGCACAGGGGCGCAGTGTGGTGATGCTGGGTGAGCATGCGCCATTGGAGCGGTTGAGTGCAGCCCAGCAGCAGTCACCCTTTGCAATTAAGGCAAGAGCTAATCGACGTGTTCCATTTGAGATGCCGGGATGGCTATTAAATCCGCTGACTATTGGTGCATTTAATCAGCTCTATTACCGTATCGAAGGCAGACGCCGCACCCCATTTATTATCGATTACCGGAAATTTTTCTATCCCCTCGATGCACTGAGTGACTGGAACCGTCTCTATGGACGACGCGGTTTTCTACAGTATCAGTGCGTAGTGCCTCGCGATGGTGCGCAACAGGCGCTGAGCGAGCTGCTCACTACCCTTGCTGAGAGTCGCCATCCGGCCTTTCTCGGCGTGTTGAAAAAGATGGGCAAGACAGGAGAGGGACTGCTCTCCTTTCCGCTTGAAGGCTATACCCTGGCACTGGATCTCCCCTTTAGCGGTGACGCACTGTTGCAACTATTACAACGCTTTGATGCCATTGTGAGTAACGCGGGTGGACGTGTCTATCTGGCCAAAGATGCACGGCTTGATAGTGAGATGTTCCGTGCCATGTATCCTGGTGTGGAGCCCTTTATACAAAGCAAAGGAGTGCTGGACCCCGACGGGCGGTTTAGCTCGGACCTTTCACGTCGCCTGGAATTGGGGTAACAGTTATGCGTGGAGCTTATCTGATTCTTGGTGCCACATCGGCCATCGCACGTGCTACAGCGCGGGAGCTGGCGCGGCAGGGATACCATCTGACACTGGCTGGACGTGATATGGATGAACTGCAGCGTGATGCGGCCGATATTCGATTACGCTTTAGTGTGGAGGTAGAGGTCAAGCCCTTCGATGCTGAGGATTTTGCAGGACATGCAGCCTTTCTCAATGGTGTCGTGGATGATGGTGGTGAGCTTGATGGAGTGGTGCTGGCCTTTGGCTACCTCGGTGAACAGACGAGGGCGTCGCAGGAGTTTGCAGAATCACTGGCGATCATCCAGCGTAATTACACGGGGGCGATCTCAATTCTGAATCTCTGTGCTGAGTACCTTGCCGCACGTGGGCGTGGAACAATGATTGCGATCTCCTCGGTGGCGGGTGATCGTGGTCGGCAGAGTAACTACATCTACGGCTCAGCCAAGGGGGGACTGACGATCTATCTGGAGGGACTGCGTAATGCGATGTTCCATCGTGGTGTGCACGTGATGACGGTGAAACCCGGTTTTGTCGATACCGCCATGACCTACGGCCTATCCGGGATGTTTCTGGTAGCCACTCCGCAGGCGGTTGCCAGGCGCATTTTGAAGGCGCGTGACAAGGGTGTGAATACCCTCTACGCCCCCTGGTTCTGGCGCTGGATTATGTTAATTATTCGTCATGTCCCAGAAACCATTTTCAAGCGGTTGAAGATGTGATGATGCAGTCGAATGTTGTGGCACTGTTTGATTTTGATGGCACCGTTACCACTCGTGACTCTCTGTTACCATTTTTGTGGCATCTTTTGGGTCCATGGAAACTGATGCGCTATGCCTTTATCTTATCGCCACTGCTAATCGGCTACGCCTTGCGCCTTATTCCCAATGGCGTCGCCAAAGAGCGATTGCTCGGGCGGATGGTGGGAGGGATGTTGCTCACTCGTCTGCAGGGGGAGGCGCAACGCTTCGCCCGCGATATCCTGCCGCGTCTGGTAAGACGCAGTTGTGCTGAACGTATCGCCTGGCATCAGGCGCAGGGACATCGTGTTATTATCGTCTCGGCGTCGCTGGAGTTGTATCTCAGACCCTGGGCCGTTTCACAGGGTATTGGCGATGTGCTGGCCACCCGACTGGCAGAGGTGCAGGGCAGGGCGGCCGATCACTTTGATGGTGTTAACTGTTATGGTGGCGAGAAGGCGCAACGTGTTCAGGAGTATCTTGGTGATCTCAGTAAACTGGAGATATATGCCTATGGTGATAGTCGTGGTGATCGAGAAATGTTGAGCATGGCCGACCACGCCTACTATCGCGGGGAGCTTTTAGAGTAATGAACCATCCGCTGCAGTTCCTCAAACTGATGCGTCCACATCAGTGGCTAAAAAATGGTTTTGTACTGGTAGGTCCGTTCTTTGCGCACGCCTGGGGGACACCCGGTGTGGTGAGCTCTGTACTACTGGCATTGATCGCATTTTGCCTTATCGCCAGCGCCATCTATGTTGTCAATGACCTGGCCGATGTCGAGGCCGATCGTCTACACCCAACCAAACGGCTTCGTCCGCTGGCGGCTGGCACTGTCTCTAATGGCGGTGCTGTGTGGTTGGCCATTATTCTTTTTGTTGTCGGCATGGCTGCCGCATGGTTCGCCTCCCCGATGGTGGCGCTGATTGTTTTAGCCTACCTCTTTCTCAACCTGGCCTATACATGGCGCCTGAAGCAGGTAGTGATTCTGGATGTCTTCATTATTGCCGCAGGCTTTATGTTACGTATTCTGGCCGGAACCACAGGTATCGGTATTGAACCCTCCTCCTGGTTGCTGCTAACCGGCTTGATGGTGACGCTGCTTCTGGGTTTCTCCAAGCGTCGCTCTGAGCTGGCGGTGATGGAGCGTAGCGGTGAGATGACACGTTCGGTGTTGCAGAGCTACTCTCTGCCGATGCTCGATTTGATGATTGGCGTCTGTACCGCCGGGGTGGTGATGGCCTATAGCCTCTATACCATGAGTAGCGAGACGATCGCGATACATCAGACCGATAATTTGATCTACACCGTTCCGTTTGTGCTTTACGGTATGTTTCGCTATCTCTATCGCACCTTTGTCGATAATCTGGGAGAAGACCCTGCACGTGATATTCTGCGCGACCCGCATCTATTGGTCACCCTGGTCGGTTGGGTTGTGACCACCCTCTGGTTATTCCAGTGACAGACAATACGGTTATTTCGCCGCGCGCGATGCGCGGTCTCACCCTGTCGGTAGTATTGGCGGTGGTAGGCTATTTTCTCTTTACCCTCTGGGGAGGGGTCAATGAGGTGCGTGAGTCGCTATCCCATGTCGGTTGGCTGGAACTCACCTGGTTGCTTCTCCTCTCTCTGCTCAACTACCTGCTCCGGTTCGTACGCTGGCGAACATTTCTGCTCAGGTTAGGGTACCAGTTGCCAGAAGCGGCGAACTTCCGTATCTACATCTCTGGCTTTGCCCTTACTACCACGCCCGGCAAAGCGGGGGAGGCTCTGCGCAGTGTATTGCTGAAACCGTTAGGGGTCGCCTATCCACACAGTCTGGCGGCGCTGCTGGCCGAACGGCTGGGTGATCTGATGGCGGTGCTGTTGCTTGCCTGTGTGGGGCTCTACGCCTACGAACCTGCACGGCCCGTTGTAGCTGCCGTGGCAATGGGCTTTATTCTTGGTCTTTGGCTGCTACAACAGCATTCGCTGTTGGGACGGTTCGAATCGTGGCTCACGCAGCGTTTTCAGCAACGCCTGGCACATCTTATCTCCGGGTTCATTGATACCCTACGCCATTCTGGGGGGCTACTCTCATTGCCACTTTTGGGTTACAGCCTCGGTTTGGGATTGATCGCGTGGGGAGCAGAGGGGGTTGCTTTCTATTACCTATTACAGGTGATGGGGGCCGAGATCACGCTTACTATGGCGCTGTTTATCTATGCCTTCGCCATGCTGGTTGGGGCTATCAGTTTTCTGCCAGGCGGTCTTGGTGGGGCGGAGGTGACGATGACGGGGCTATTACTTATCAATGGTATGGAGAGTGCCTCGGCAGTCGCTGCAACGCTGGTGATTCGTCTTACCACACTCTGGTTTGCCGTGGTGCTGGGGATGCTCGCCATGTTGCCTGGCCACCGTGTGAGCAGGCCTGAGCGCCAATAGAGGCGTTACAGGTTATAATACGCACCCTGTAATGGTTGGGGGAAAGGGGATTAAATGAAAGTCGACACGATGCGCAAGCTCGACTACTTTGTTGGGGTACCACTCTGTTTTGCGCTGACACGGCTCATCAGGCTGAGTGCGCTGCTGCGACCCTGGCGACGTACGCAACCGAAACGGGTGCTGTTTGTAGAACTCTCTGAGATGGGTAGCGCCATTATTGCCGATCCGGCGATGCGCAAGATGCGCGATACCGGAACGGAACTCTATTTTGTTATCTTTGGTAAAAATGCGCCCAGTTTACGGCTGTTGGGTACCGTAGCGGAGGATAATGTCTTTCACATTAATGAGAATGGTCTAGTTCCCCTGATCGGGTCGACGTTACGTTTTCTATTGTGGACACGGCGCAACAGGATCGACACGGTGATCGACCTGGAACTCTTCTCTCGCTATAGCGCACTACTGACCGGACTGAGTGGTGCCAATAACCGAATTGGATATTACTCCTTCCATAATGAGGGGCTCTACCGGGGAGATATGTTGAGCCACAATGTGGCCTATAACCCCCATATTCACATCGCGAAAAATTTTGTCGCGCTGATTAATGCGGCCCTGGCCGAAGAGCCAGAGTTGCCATATTCAAAAAGTCTGATCAGTGACGATGAGATAAAGCTGGCGCAGGCCGATGTAAGTGAAGAACAGTTGGCCGAGATGCGCCAGCGGGTGCGTGACGCGTATGCAGATTACGAAGAGACTAGTCACCGCATAGTATTGATTAACCCCAATGCCAGTGAGCTGCTGATCCAGCGCCGTTGGATGCCAGAACGTTATGCCGAACTGATGCGACGCATTCTCGACAGCTATGAGGATGTGGTGGTTCTGATTACCGGTGCACCCGCAGAGCGTGAGGAGGCTGAGGCCCTCAAGGCCGAGGTGGGACGTGATCGTTGTGTTAATTTTGCAGGCCGTGTCAAGTTTGCCGAGCTGCCGGCGCTCTATCGTATAAGCGCGCTGATGGTCTCTAACGACTCCGGGCCCGGCCACTTCTCTGCGGTTACATCCATGCCAAGTTTTATTATCTTTGGTCCGGAGACCCCGGCACTCTATGGCTCTCTCGGCAACAGCACACCGATATTTGCAGGGCTCGCTTGTTCTCCGTGTGTCAGCGCAGCTAACCATCGTAAGACACCCTGCCACGATAATGTCTGTCTGCAGGTGATAACGGTGGAGCAGGTTTTCACTGCCATTACTCCGACACTGCAGCGTTAGTCGTTAGTCATCAATTGTACGATGCACAACAAAAAACCCGGCTCAAAGGCCGGGTTTCTTGTCGGAGCCTGAACCGGTTACTTACGTGAACTCGGTGCATTAACCTCAATACCGTTACTCATATAGGTGAGGAAGTATTCAAGTGAGGCATACTCCTGGCTCTGTGGCTTAAAGGACTTGGCACGCACCTGTTCGTTACAGCCACCAAAGCGACGGTGCAGGGTACCCAGCTCGCCCCACTTCAGACGGTATACCGGGAAATGGCTGACGTGACCCAGAGCAGGGCTGAGGATATCACCACGAATGCGGTTACCTGCATTGTCCTTGTGGCAGTTGGCACAACTTAGGTTGAGCTGACCACGCTTGGCGTACCAGTGGCTTTTACCGTTCTCATATGCAGCCTTGGCACGCTTGTCATTGGGAATTTTGACGGCGATCTTTTTCCCGTTAGAGGTAGAGGCCATGTAGGCGGAGATGGCGGCGATATCGCCCTTCTTCCATCCCAGTGCCTTCTCACCGTTCTTCTCACGGCACTCGTTGATCTCTGCCTCAAGGGTTTTGATCTTGCCACTCTTGCTGTCAAAGTAGGGATAGTTCTGACGAATCCCTTTGCCACCATTCTTGAAGCAACTGGAGTACTTCTTGCCGTTGGCAAATGGGGTGTTAAACAGTTTCTCCCCCTTCTCCAGCTGGTCCTCGTAGGGGGGGAACTCCTCCATCGCTTCCCATGACATACGTGCATCAGCGTTAATGGCGTAAACACCATTCTGATACTCGTTAAGCGGTACACCGGGGAAACGCTTCATGTAATATTCACGAAAGGAGTTGAGATCCTCACCTGGGCCTGCCTGTACGACAGCGGGCATGCCTGCAAACATAGCTAGCAGGGATGCGGTTAGCGCGACTTTTCGCATAATTTATTCTCCTCAGATATCTGAAAGCATAAGGTAAACTTTTGCACCGGTTTGTGCGTTATTTGACCTCGCCTTCATCAGAGTCTTTGGCACCAGTATTATCGACCCAGCTGAGTGAGATGGTGTCACCTTTTTTAGCTCCGTCAACCATGAACGAGAGATAGGGGTTTGTTGAGATAGCGCCTCCCCACATCCCAGTCACTACATCTTTACCATTGTGCTGGCAGGTCACTTCCTGAATGTAGTGGGCAGGGATCACTTTGCCGGTTTTTTTGTCTTTACGCAGACCAGTCTCCATAGGGTGGTTGATCAGTGCCTTTACTTCACACACGCCACCTTTAACTTTGGCGCGAATTTTGATGCTTGAGTTAGCCATTGCTAAATTCTCCTAAATACTTAAGTGTACGATATCAATGGGTAGGGTCAGTGGGGATTAACCACCACAGCCACCGATGGTTACCTTCACCTCTTTGCGGGCACTGTGAAGTTGTCCACCTGCTTTAACAACGGCGATAACGTTGGAGGTTTGTCCCATCTTGATACGGGTGGAGATATAGCCCTGGGCATTACCAGAAAAATTGAAACTGGCAATCAACGGGGTCTGGTTCTTTTCTGCAAAGATGGTGATCGACTCAACATTGGCCATTTCTGCAGTAATCTTAATTGGCACAACGGCGCCATTCTCAGCAATATCCGGTGCATCGAGTTTGATGGCATCACTGGCAGGAGCCAGTTCTGCTCCGACAATGCCTTTCATCGCATCATTGACGTTTTTGGCCTCAAAGGCCTCTTTTGGCCATGCGGCCAGTACCTGACGGGGTGTGATCAGGCCAGCGCCTACCGCGACTGCTACCATGCCGCTGGCCAGACTACCTTTTAGAAATACTCTACGCTTCATATTCACGTTGAAACTCCTCGAAATATATTTTCAGAAACAGATTAGTCAGCAGGTTAAAGGCTATGAATGAACTCAACGACTTTGTCGATTTCACTCTCGCTCATGATCTCGTGACGACCAAACGGGGGCATCATGGTGTTGGGGTTCTTGGCAGTGGCATCCCAGATCTGGGCACGCAAGACAGCCTTGTCTGGGAAACGTGCCTTCATGGCTACCAGAGCAGGGCCGATGTTGCCAGCCAGGTCTCCGCCCTCAATGTGATGGCAAGCAAGGCAGTTTCCCTTTTTGCGATCAAAGGCGAGTTTTTTACCCTCTGCGATCATCTGCTCATCGGCGGATGATCGCAGAGGGTAAAAAACTCGCCTTTGATCGCA